>Ga0181527_1002770_pt1 | contig 16091 bp, 21 predicted proteins | sample PEATcosm2014_Bin_30_FD_119762 | JGI IMG/M metagenome (GOLD analysis project Ga0181527, IMG submission 119762) | Peatland microbial communities from MTU Mesocosm Facility, Houghton, MI, USA - PEATcosm2014_Bin06_60_metaG | ecosystem: Environmental > Terrestrial > Soil > Wetlands > Peat | place...
CAAAGCCCAGCGCTGGAACTATACGTTAGCAGGCAATGTGGTCAGCGCGAAGAATCACCAATGCCTCACCGCCACGGGCCCCGACAGCGGACCGCAAGGCCTGAACCTGCGAGCCTGTGGGCACAATCAACCGGACCAGATTTGGTCGTTGCCGAACTAAGTAGGAGCTTTTTGGAATTTTCTTTTCCCTCTCCGCCGGGGAGAGGGATCTTTTCTGCGCGCGTGAGCGCGCGCCCACATGATCACTTGCCGCCCCTCCTGCTGCGCGCGGATGGAAACCTGGAACGATTAACTGGTACCACAACCGTGCTGGGATTATTCGAAAAGTGGGAGTGCGCGGTTGCGGGGATCTAGCTTGCTGCGGGCGACACCATGGTCCTTTACACCGACGGCGTCACCGAAGCCGAGAGCCCCGAAGGACAAGAGTTCGGCGAATGCCGCCTGGCCGAAACCCTGCGCGCTCACCGCAACATGCCTGTTGACTCCCTGCTCGAAACAATCGTGGCCACCGTCCAGAAGTTTGGTGGCGGTGAACAGGCGGATGACATCACACTCGTAGTCGCACGGTGCACGTCCTAGGAACGCCAAGCCCCGCGGGCGACGCCATCAAAGTTCGTTGGGCTCTGCTGGACGGTTCGTCCCGACGCGACCGACCTTGTAATCACCTAACCGCCGCAGCGTTTAGAATTGCCATCCAGCTTAGTCCCCGGGTGCCGCATTCTTGTTCCGATGTCTTCGAGGAAGTTTGTGTCGGCATAGCACTCCCTGGATTGATCGCGACGTAGTGTTTAGTAATGCCGATTCCCGTTGATAAACTCATCTCCCACCGGCGATTTTCAGGTGGTTGATAGCCCTGCGAGCGGATTCGGACTAAAAAGTCGCCTTCCCGTCAAATGAGCGCCGCTCATTTGGCACATGCCGTCCTACCCGTTGGAATTACGATCCAGGGCCCCCCGAAGTCCTTCGGGCGGAAGCTCCCGGCGCCAAAGCACTCGAATTCAACTCATTTCAGGGGGAAGGTCCTCGGGCGACTTGGGGCCCGAGCCAAGGCCCGCCCGGGCCCTATGGCAAGGCTGAGAGACACCCCCCGTCTCAGCGGGGGTTCGCGGTCATTGACGCGCGGTGCCCCGTAGTAATCGAAAAATACTCAATCCAGAGTTTGCGGATCGCCTCTGTTCGTTCGATCAGCTCGCTACTCGGCTTCGCGCTGTGCTGAACCAAGATGACCATCCCGGTGTTGAATTGCCGTTGCGATTTGTCAACGGCGGGCAAGCGTGGGCCTTCGGCCGCGATGACGTTCTGAATGGTGACCTTGGTTCGGTCCGCCTTGAAAATGGGGTGCCCATTGGCGTCTTTGCCCGTGGCGACCGGATGGCGCAGAATGAAAAAGTCGGGAACCTCCGCCGGGGAGATCAGACCCATGAGATAGAGATCAAGGTATGACCATCCCGTCGCCGGCACATAGTAGTCGTCATCGAGTTGCGTGTAGGTGCCGTCAAAGTTGTCCTGCCAGACGCCGCCACCCATGATGGATGCTTCCGTAGGCCGCCGGTACGGAAACGCGGCGGGAGCCTGCAACCCAAATGCCCAGTGGACGGGACCGAGCGGTATCGTCTCGCTGCCTACCTGGGCCGAAACAAACGCCGCCCATCGATGACCCATTTCGTGCGCAATTTGTGACATCGCGTACATGTACGGTGGCATCCTGCCGTCCGGCGAAATCTCCTCGAGCTGCCCCTGGTAGAACGTGATGTCGTGACTGGTACCCATCGGCGCGTCGGCGGGCGGCCGCTGCTGCATCTGATTCGAGCCGACGTACACAGGTTGGACGAATTGCCACTGGAACCTGCCCGGCGCGCAATAGGACTCGAGGCCCCGCTGCGTCGCGCCAATTCCGGTGACGGCGCCCCCCACCGCTCCCAGCGGCCCGTCACTCGGAGTGCCCGCTTCCTGGTTGTCGACGCGGAAGTCCGAGTAGTAGGCGAGAAAATCGAAGTTGTCACCGAGGCCCTTGATCACCGTGCAAGTCAAATCACGGGGATTCGGCAGCGCATAATAATGGAAAGCTTCGTAGACAACCGAAAAGGGACCGTCCTGCGGCTGGAGAGAAGACAGATGTACCTCCGGACTGCGGATGTCGCCCAGCGCGACCGGCTGGGCGGAGATCTGCGTCGCCGGCTTTTCCGAATCAGCCGCAGAAGCATCAGCAGAAACGTCGATCTCGCCAGCACCGCGCAGCGCCGGTGGCAGGATTCCTTGGATCGAAATAGTGTTGCCGCTCGTCTTGACGACCCGTGATAGGCCCGGACCGAACGCCAAGTATCGCGACGCGCCGTTCGCGCGGTTCCGAAATGCAAAGCCGCGAATCGTCCACACCGCATCCGCATGAGCCGCAGCGCTTACGGGCGCCATAGGAGGCTTGTGGATGTAAAAATGGACCTGGTAGGCGATCCCTGAGAGGCCCGAATCACCTTCGGGCAATACAGGTCCGGCGGTTTCAAACGTGACCCTTAGGAACAAGCCGCCAACGACAGAAAGCTTCAGGCCTTTAAGGTCGAGATGGGCAGCGACCGAGGGGTGTTTCGTAGCGAAGAAGGAGGCGAGAGGTTTTTCTGCTGCGCTAGAGACGAGCGAGTAGATACCGACGATAGCGTCCTTAGCCGCAAGCTGATCGTACGACATCTCGATCGCGCCATCTTTGTAAAGCACAGCCTGAAACCGGTTGATGGTCTTCGTCCACGTAAAGTCCTGGATGTTCCCGTAAGGTTCGGTCACATCCCACGTAACGACCACGCGATCGGCAAGTTCCTTCACGTAACGATCGCCTCTCATGCGAGGCTTGAAAAACACGCAGATCGCCGGAACGGTGTTCGCCCAGCGCGCCGCCGCTTCGCTCAGCGGGTCGAAGCGGCCAATCGAAACGCCACCCTGGTCGCGGGGTGCGGAGCCGGACCCGGGACCAAAGTCACCAGCGTTGGTCGCTTCCCCGAACCGAATCGATCCGGTAATGCCGACCGAGAACGAATCCCAGCTCTGCCGGGAAAAAGGAAATGAAAAGCTGCGCAACGTGACCCGAGGGTCAGTAATTTGCCCGCCGAAGTCCGCATCCCACTTCAATGGGAGGTTTTCGACGCGGTATCCTGCCTGTCCGGGCGTAAAGCGAAGGGTATGCCGCCTCAGGTCGAAAAGGTTCTCCCGACCGAGCGTGCCTTCGTCTAGCTCCATCAGGATCAGGTTTCCGACGACGGAGACCTTGCCGACAGGCTTGCCGGGCTCATCCCGTTCTTGAGCACGCACGCCAGTGCCCGGCAGAAGAGTGACACTAACGATCAGGGACAGTTCGAAGACAAGGCATTCTCTACTGGTCATGCGCGCGGTCCTCAGCAAAAGATGGGCCTAGGTATACAATATCCAGAACCTGAAGGAAAGTCGTTCGGCGTCAGTGGACAAAAAAGAGACAATCCTCGCCACGGAGGGCCCACCCCTTCGCTGCTCTCAAGCGGTACTGCTCCAGGCGCTATTGAGGCCTGCGTCTATTCGGTTGTCGAGTTTCAAAACGGAGAACTCGGGTGCCATTTTACCCGCGATCATCGCCGAAGTGATTACTGGTGCCTCCCCTTCCTGGTGATCCCCTTCCCACCAATGACTTTCAGATGATTGATGGCCCCGCGAGCGGATTGGAAATGAAAAGTCGCTTTCCCATCGACTGGCTCACCGCTTGGGCTGGATTCAGGCGTGGATGGGCGTTATCATTCCTAATTCGGTGAGGTACCCACTCAGCATTGTCTCCGCCTCCTTGCCATCTTCGTGCTAGACTCTGCCGTTGATTCAAGGCATGGCCCTCGGCTGGAGGTGCTTCAATGGAATCTGCCATTTCAAGACGACGTCTCCTCAAGGCTATTGGAACATTAGCGTCGGCGGGGGTTCTCCTGGATGCGGGGGAGGAGAGTCGCGCTGTCTCCACCGATGACCAACGTCCTCGTGTTCTTGCCCTCATCGGCGACCGTTATCACAACGCCGACTACATTCGGGTTGCCCTGAACAGACTTTTCCGTGAGCTGAAGCTACCGATCGATTACACCATTAACTACGATCAAATCTCCGCGCGCCTTCTGGCGCCTTACCGCCTGTTTGTGGTTTTGCGCGATGGAATGATCTGGCCCAACGGATATCTCGAGCCCAACGGCTACGAATACTCGCACGCGCTGGAGAACAATAGGGACTGGCCGAAGGAGCAGTCCGAGCCCTGGATTACGGAGGAGCAGGGCAGAGCCATCAAAGACTTCGTGAAGGCTGGGGGCGCGCTGTACGCCTTGCACAACAGCAGTCACATTTCCCTTTCTTCCAAGGACTATCGCGAGGTGATGGGCGGGGCGTACATCGGTCATCCGGCCCTGCGTCCCTTCAAGGTGTCGGTGGTGAACAAGGAGCATCCGATCACGCGCCACGTTCAGGACTTCATGGTGAACGACGAGCAACATTTTGTTACGTACGATAAAGACCCCAAGTACATCCTCTTGCAAAGTGAGAATACCGATGGCCTGACGGGTAACGACGCCGGTAAAGATCTGGGAATCAAGTCGGTCGCGGGCTGGGCATACGATTTCGGCAAGGGCCGTGTCGTCTTCACCGCAGTCGGCCATACACTACACGCTATGTGGCAACCCGATTATTTTAAACTGCAGAAGAACGCAGTAGGGTGGCTGCTGAGGACGGAATAGCCGCGCCCTTCAGCGAGTTTTAAGCGCCACTCCAAATCGAAACGAGGTCATATTGCGCATGTCAATAATAAAATCGACGTTCGTCTTCGCTGTCGCGCTTATCACAGTCGCATGTTCTACAGCACCCGCGCCCGCCTCCGCCCCGGAAAAACCTGCCGTGGGAAGTATTGCGCGGTTGGACCCAGCTTTCGATGAACTTGTTCCCACGGACGCCCAGCTTGAAAAGCTCGCTGATGGGTTCACCTTTACCGAGGGTCCGATCTGGCGACCATCCGGCGTCCTCTGGTTCAGTGACGTGGTGGGTAACGTCGTGCGTCAATATTCCCCTTCAGCCGGAAAAGTGACGGAGATTCTCAATCCGGGCGGTTATGACGGAAAAGGCAATTTGCCGGCGGGCGGATTCAATGGCCCCAATGGCATGACCGCTGATAAAGATGGCGCGGTGCTGCTTTGCCAGCATGGGTACCACCGTATAGTTCGTATCAGCAAAGACATGAAGATTACCACGGTGGTTGAAAAGTATCAGGGGAAGAGGTTGAACAGTCCGAACGACGTGGTCTACCGCTCCGATGGGTCGTTCTACTTCACCGATCCTCCGTACGGATTGCCCAAGGGCGACGACGACCCGGCCAAAGAGCTGAAGTTTAACGCCGTTTTCCGTATGGCCAACGACCAGCTGCAACCGGTCATCAAGGACCTCTCGCGGCCTAACGGCATCGCCATTTCTCCCGATCAGAAGACCCTTTACATCGGAAATTCGGACGAGAAGAACAGGATATGGATGGCGTACGACATCGCCGATAATGGCACCGTCAGCAACGGCCGTTTGTTTGCCGACGTTACGGCGGAAAAGGATGCGGGTGTGCCTGACGGCATGAAGGTTGATTCCAAGGGTAACATCTGGGCGTCCGGCCCGGGAGGGATTTGGGTGTTCTCGCCGGCAGGAAAGCACTTGGGCACGATTAAGATGGAGCAGATCCCGGCAAACTGCAATTGGGGTGATGATTGGAAGTCGCTTTATATCACCGCACGTACCGGCCTGTACAGGATCAAGCTCGCCGTCGCGGGTGAGAAGCAACTTTATCAGTGAGCGCCTGTGGGCCAAGGGAGAGGAAATGAAGCGTCGAACCTGCTTGAAGACAATGCTCGCCGCCGGAGCCGGTGCGACCGGCGCCCTGGCGACGGGCCCGGGGCATCCCATCGAACTACACGTCGACCTGGCGGTTGACCCGGCCAAGGAGAAGGAGATGTTGCACAACTTCGAGACCATCTTCCGCCCTGAAGCCGCCAAACACCCGGGGTATGTTAAGGTGAAAATGCTGAAGCTGCGTACGGCACTTCAGGGGAGTGCTCCATCGGGTGTCAACTATCGGTTCTCCCTGACGTACCAGAGCGAGGAACTACGCAGGAAATGGGTGGCTTCAGCAGAGCATCAGAAGGTCTGGCCGACCATCGAGAACACGCTGTCGTCCAAGAACTACACCGTTCTGTTATTCGACGTGGATTAGTGGCATGCCTTGACCGGCCGAAATAGGACCTCGCAAGACAGGGCCGCCGCACCAGATCTCGACTGGTGCGGCGGCCCTATTTGGTTAGAAAGGAAAGTGGAAAATGAAGATGAAAACGTTCTGGCTCATGCTCCTTTTGGTGTTTCCACTGGCAGCGCGCGAGCCATTAGCCCAACGTATCGCGCACACGGATCCGGCTAAGTACAGGCCTTCCAAAGCCGTCCACGGTGGAGCCGGCCAAATGGAATTCATGGCCCTGTTAGATGCGCACTCGCTGGACACCAATCTGCTGTTCCTGCATCGGGGCATCCTCGAGCCGAAAAGCGGGATTGGCCATCACTTTCACAACCAATGCGAGGAGATGTTTGTCATCCTGGACGGCGAGGCGCAGTTTACCATTGATGGTCGGACGTCCGTGTTGAAGGGACCGGCGGGTGCCCTGTGCCGGATGGGGCATTCCCACGCGATTTACAACGCGACCGACAAGCCGGTTCAGTGGATGAACATCAACGTGTCGGCGGTGAAAGGAGCTTACGATAATTTCGACCTCGGGGACGACCGCAGGGACGTGCCCCTCGATCCGATACCCGTTTTCATGACCATGCGGCTGGATCATGCGCTGCTTCGTCTCGTCAACGGTATGAACGGCGGCAGAGGGACAGTGCAGTATCGACGCGTATTGGAGCCGTCTGTCTTCACTAGCCTGTGGGCCTATGTGGACCACCTGGTGCTTCCACCAAGTACTTCGATAGGTCCTCACGTGCACAGGGAGGTGGCCGAATTCTACTACGTCATGAGTGGCCAGGGCGCCGTCACGGTTGCAGCTGAAGGTAGCGGTTCCGAAGTTGCCCCGATCCGGGCGGGCGATGCGATCCCGATTCAACTGAACGAGGTGCATTCCTTTGAAAATACCGGCAACGCGCCTTTAGAATTCATGATCGTTGGTGTGTCTCGCGATAGCAACAGGAGGATAGACAGCATCGACGTGCAGAACCTTCCCCAAAGGTAATTGAAAAATATAGGCAAAGCTGGGTGGAGGTGCAACAGTACATTGATTTTGTTGCGTGTCGGAAACCTGGGCGCTCAGATCCCCTGTAACGCCGAAGAGTCGGGCGAAGTCCCTCAACTCATGATCGCACACTCCGAAGATACCTTCTGTCGGTCCGCCGTGGGATTCATTCGCTTGCCTCGCCTCACTTTCTGTGCGCCAGATCGTTCCGGCGCTGTAAATGGTTAACCCTTTAAAGCTGACTCATCGAAAACTCCCCCAGTACAAAAGAATCCAATATGGACCCCCACGTGCCGGAATGGGGTTGACAAAACACATATCCTTCAAGGTACAGTCGGAACTATGAAGAGCTCCCGTAGCAGTGACAACGGGAAATCGCTCCGCACGGGCGTGAAACGCGGAAGCACCAGTCATGAATTGCCCGGGCGGCAAAAGCTTTTTGCCCTCGAGTATCTGAAGGATCTGAACGCTACGCAGGCGGCGATTCGGGCGGGGTACTCTCCGAGGACCGCGGAGGCGGCGAGTAGTCGCCTGTTAAGGAACGTTAAGGTCGCGGCCCAAATTCAGAAAGCCATGAACGCAAGGGCAAAGCGTATTGAAGTCAATCAAGACACGGTTCTCCAAGGGATCGCCAGGTTGGCTTTCTGGGACCTCGCGAATATGTTTGACGCAGACGGCAGCCTGAAGGACATCCGCGACATGGATGTGAACACGCGGGAGGCAATTGCGGGATTTGAGTGCGTCACTGTGTACGAAGGCAACGGCGATCAGAAGCACGCTGTCAGCAGGCTGAACAAAGTTAAACTAGTAGATAAGGGCGAGAACCTGGAACGGCTTGGCCGCCATTTGAAACTCTTTACGGATGTGGTGCAGCATGAGTTCAGTTCAGAGCTTACCAGAATCATCGGCGGGGGGATCGACTTACCCCGGTTCAGTGATAAAGAACTGGCGGAGTTTAACTCCAGCATTGCAGCTCTCTTTACGGGCAGCGGGGATCAACGAAGCCTGCCGCCGCAATCCGCTGTACTGGCTCCAGAACCACACGAAAACCAGAGATGATCATTACAAGGACAAGGGAACGGAGCCCTATGCACGGTGGCCGGACAAGCCCCTCTTCCCAAGATTATTCGAGCTGCTGAGAATTGACAGGCGGCTCTTTATGCCGAAGTCCCGCGAGATGGGCCTGTCGTGGGCAATGGTGGCGGACAGCGTCCATTTGTGCCAATGGAACGCCAATACTCACGTCATCATCCAGTCGGCGAAGGAATCCAAGTCCATCGATCTAGTAGTTGGACAGGGGATTCCTGGCTACGCGAGAGTTTTGTGGGAACAACAAGACGAGTGCTTGAAGATCCTCCACCCCCTCACAAAGGGGATAGACGACATGCCCGGAAACCTTTTGACGTGGAAGAACGGATCGTCAATCCGTGGTGTTCCGGCGGGGGCGGACCAAATCCGCCAGTACCATCCTGCCAGATTCATCATGGATGAAGCGGCATTTCTACCCGAAGCACAGGCATCCTACGACACTGCACATCCGGTGGCGACCCAGATCATCGTGTTATCGAGCGCAGGCCCGTCTTGGTTCGGCGAGGTGGTTTTGAACCTCTTGGATGGACCATAGGGGAAGGGGGTCTCGCTAGCCTTCCCAATCGGGGCACGGACAGCATGGCCGTGGGAGAGGAAGGATACAGAATGCAAACCTATTGGAGTTTTCCAGTGTACTGGAAAATGACAACCCAATTCCTGATGGAAAGGGTGATCAGCAGGAAGATTTGTGAGCACGGAAAGGGCGTTAAGAGACGGCGATTGCTACTGGGCGAGAGTGATATGCTGGTCGCCATCGAAGAATTCCTTCATATTAATCCCTTCGGTTCTAGCGGTTCCAAAAAGAACCGGATTCAATGAGACTCTGAAGTTCTTTATGGTTGTCTTGACGCTGTTTTCATCTTCTTCCGTAATGACTCCAAATTCGAATGTTTCCTTAAACTTTTGAATTCTGAGTTCGTGCAGAAAAAAACTACAGTTTCTAACCCAATCTCTTCCCTGAAGAAAGCGTACTGTGTATGTTCCTGGCTCAATCCCCGTTATGGTGTATTGATCGTGAGCCTGGATGTAAACAAACCGAGCAGTTTTTTTGGTCGAGGCATCAGCTAAACGTATCGCGGCGTCCACATTGAGTCCGTTCTCAACAAATAGTTTGGACTTTCCCTTGGTTCCTTCATCGTCTTCAATTCTATCCCCCGTTGCGTGTGCTTCTGGTTCCTGTCCTTGGGCACACGTGGGAACAATAATTAACGGTGCCGTCGCACGGGAAGGTCGTGGCTCGTTGGACATAGGTTCCATATGAGCCGGTGATTTGCGTACACGCGAAGGTTGCGGCTGCGGAAGTCGTTTGGGTTCGGTGTTTGTGTTGGCAGAATATCTCGGTAAATCCCCTGTCTCAAGTTTAAGACGATCTGCTGCCGCGCTGTTGGGAGCTGTTTGGCTCTGGTTTGTAGATTGGTGATATTCGAGCCCAACAAATCCTCCGATCCCCAGTGCGACGACCGCAAGGGCAGCTAAATACACCTTCTGTTCTGTGGTCCGGTGGGTGTGCCGCTTAGCGTCCCCGGCGATGATACTGTCAAGCACCTCCCGGCCTGGATTGGACACATAAGAAGGCAGGCGTTCAACCCGCAGGATCTTTCCACATACCTTACATCGGAAACCTCCACCGATGTGAGCTTCGTCGGCGTGATAAATGATGACGCAAGCAGGGCAGGTTACGTCAATCACTGGACTGTCCTCTACTTGATTAGTCTCATGTCACTCATTGCCCGGTCGATTGAGCGTTGACCGGGGCGGCCTCGAAAGCCTCGTCCGCGATAGCTCTCAATCTTCCCATTCACGCAGACCCAAACAATTCGTTGGCAGACACTCCCAATGCTCGTTAGCGTTTTGACGGAGGTGTTAAGGGAACCGATTGGCCTGAGCCTCTTGGATACCTTCTCCAACACCGATGGCGGAGACCGGTCTGTAACCCCGATTCCCGATCGTGAGCATTGAATCCCAGACTGAAAGCTGAATGCCCCACGACATCAGTCGCCTGGGCAAACTCCTCAACGCCCCAGCCCTGATTGAGTACGAATGTACCCAGGGGGAGCCCTCAGCACGCATCGGGCTGACCTTTCCAGCGCAACTGATCGTCAGGACATTCCCATTGAATTTAAATGTCACAAGGGCTTCGTCATCGACGGTCGTCAACTGCTCGCCCAGCGCCTTGAGTGCCACGCGAGCCCGCCCGCTGTACAACACACTGCGGTCTGGCGGCATAGGCCGCCATCCTCCGCTTCCGTGGCAGAAGATGGAGATATTGGCGTCCCTCTTTTAGCCATTGTGGCGCGGCCAACGGTTCGAACCTGCCCCCTGCGGCGTCATCCAAACACCAAGCAATCCAGGCCATGCCTTGCTCGACGGATTCGACCTCGGGCGGGATCTCGCACTCCACCTCGCAGATGCTCCGTTCCGTCACCATTCCTCCAGAGAGCAATACCACGTTGACGAAGTGCCGATTCGTCCCAGAAATTGCCCGAAGTCTGAAATTCCCGAAGTCGAAACTGAGACCTGGCAGCACGTCGGAAGCCAAGGTTGGGTCATTGGCGAAGCCGAGCCCTCGCAGTAACTCCCAGGTCGAAACAGCGGGGCCTGACGTGGCCATTGGTTCACGCATGCCAGCTCCAATTGGAGACCCCGTCATCCGAGATTCTGCGTTCCGAGAAGGATTTGACTTCGCAATTATGCGTCTCGGCTGCTGTTTCTGTAGTGGTGGCAAGAGGACTCATATCTCGCCTGTTGTAGAGGATCGTCTGTAGAACAATCGTCTGCACAACTATACAAATAGGGTGTGCCAAAGGCAACTCGATTCTCGCGTCGCACATTCGGCCAAGCGGTTCGGCACTGCCGTGAACAGATCGGACTGTCGCAGGAAGAGTTCGCCGAAAAAGCTGGAATCCATCGTACCTACGTGAGTTCAATTGAGCTGGGAAAGGTAAACCTGGGGATCGAAGTTGCTAATCAACTGGCCACTGCCCTAGGTAAAAGGCTGAGCGCGCTTGTCGAGAAGGCAGAGTGAATTTGCCCGGTATCCGGGGCCAGTATAGAGGCAACGGGATTCGTCTTCTGTTGGATTTTGGCGAGATATTTAGGCTGGCGGCACTTGCGATCCACGAAAACTACGATTCCTCAACAACCTCGGCGAGTGCCGAGGGAATCATGTAGAAGCCTTCATTGTTGCGGCCGAGTTGTTTCGATCTGACTTTGACGCCACAGGTAGGGCAAATCTCCGCTTCGACGATTGTTCCGGGCTCCGCGTTACCGAATTTCTCCAGCAGCTTAACTCGACGCTTCTGATGCTCTTTATCACATGACATCGTGTCCCCCCTATGCTTGGCTTCGCACGCTGCGTGAGCTTGAATAAAGCCGATGGCTAAGGCCGGACAATAGTTCCGTCCAATCTGCGGTCGTTGCCCCGGCTGCCACCCGGCGTCTGGTAAGGGAATTTGGCTGCGAGTTTCTCGTCAATATCGATGCCCAACCCCGGCGAGTCATTCGCATACATGTAGCCACCCCTTATTTCAGGCGCTCCTGGGAAAACTTCCCGGACCGTCGGCGAGAACACATTTTGCTCCTGGATGCCAAAGTTGTAACAGGCCAGGTCCAGATGCATATTCACAGCGTGCCCGACGGGGGAGACATTGCCGGGACCATGCCAGCCTGTACGTACGTTGAAAAACTCGCAACAGGCGGCGACCTTGCGGGCCATATTGAGGCCCCCGACGGCAGAGATGTGAATACGGATGAAGTCGATCCAGCGGTTGGTCACCAGCGGTAGCCACTCGTGCCGGTTCACGAAAAGCTCCCCCATCGCCAAAGGGGTGCTAGTTTGCTGGCGCAGGATCTGGAACCATTCCACATCCTCTGGGGCCAGCGGGTCCTCCAGCCAGAACAAGCGATAGGGTTCAAGCGACTTGGCAAGTTCGAGCGCCTGGACGGGGGGAACCCGCTCGTGCACGTCGTGGATTAATTCCACCTCAAATCCCAGCTTACTGCGCAAGTACTCGAACATGCGGATGGTGTTATTGACATACGGTGTCGGCTCGAATACCGGCGAGGGCGCGACACCCTCAGGCCGCATCTTCGCCACGGACTCGGAAGTCGCCGCTCCTGCCACCCCATATCCCGAGTACCCAGGAACGGCAAGCTGCACGCGGACGTGGCGATACCCCTGTGCCATCCACTTACGCACCTGGTCTTCAAGGTCAGGTAATTCTATGGCGCTGGCGTGGCAGTATAGAGGAACCGCAGCCCGAGATTTTCCGCCGAGCAAGGCATAGAGAGGCAACCCAGCCCGCTTCCCCAGGATGTCCCACAGCGCCCCATCGATTCCGCTCAAAGCGTTATTCAGCGTGACGCCGCTGCGGAAGTACGAGGAGACGTAGGCGGACTGCCAGATGTCCTCGATCTCGTCGCAGCGGCGTCCGATCACAAACGGCTTCAAATATTGTTCGATGGCCGCTGCCACGGCCAGGGGCCGCTCTCGGTGGGTCGCGCAGCCAACTCCGTACAGCCCAGGTTCGCTGGTCAGAACTTTGGCGATGACCAGTTGATCGTCGGCGGGTTGGGTCAGTATCACCTTCACGTCGGTAATTTTTGGGGAAGGCAATCCGCGCGCTGCTGCCGCTCGGGCGGCCGTGAGGGGTCCCATGCCTCCCAACAAAGTTGTACTCATACCCAGAGTTCCAAGGGCGCTGCGTCGGTTCATGATAGGTTTCTCCTTCCCCCAAGGTGGGGTTGCGACACTGCTATGACCACAGATTATACCGGTTTGGGCCATATAGCCCCAGGCAAGCGTGGCGCGGACGGCTCTTGGAGGTCCACGGATTTTCGCGCTCGCCATCCAGGAGAATGACGATGGCGCAGTTGTCCTTGTCCACCACGCCATAAATGCCGATTGCGCCGTTGCCGCGCTCGTCCCGGTTTTCGCGCACTCGCAGCCAGGGATTGCGGTAGACTTCACGACTACTCAGGGTTTTAATGCTCATGGTTGCCAGTGTACGGCGTACAGTGTAGTTGGCGGAGGTCGGTATGATGGGAAGGGGAAATGAATAGGAGACAACTTCTTCGCTCGGCGGTGGCGCTGCCGTCCCTGGGGGCAGCAATGTCAGTTGCGGAAGCACAGCAAAAGCAGATGAGGATCACGGGAGTTGAGACGGACCTGCTCAAACCGCCTCCCGGCGAGCCAATTTATGATGCGCTTCAGACCCTGAACGTAAACAAAGGCTCAGTAGTCCTTCGTATTCGCACCGACGCAGGTATCACGGGGTGGGCGAGCAGTTCGTTCGGTAACGCCGGGGAAGGGGCGCGAGTGGTCCAGACCATCCTCGAATACCAAGTAAAACCCCTGGTAATGGGGAGGGACCCCGCATTTCCTCGTCGCATCCGCGCCGAGCTGTGGAAGGCGCTGAACTACCAGGGAGTAACCGGGGTGGCGCAGTTTGCCTTGGCTGCCACCGACATCGCCCTTTGGGACATTTTGGGCAAGAGCGCGGGGCTGCCGGTCTACAAGATGCTGGGAGCGTTCCGCGACCGGATGCCGGTATATTCCATGTGCGGTTGGTACTACGACAACGACGGGGACCTTTCCCGATTCAAGCGCCAGATCACCGATGCCGTCGAACAAGGCTACAAGGCGGTAAAGATCAAAGTTGGGAAGTATTCACTCGACGACGATATTCGGCGCATCCGCCTCGCGTTCGACTGCGTAGGAAAAGACCGGAGATTGATGGTGGATGCGAACCAGGTATTCGACCGGAAGGAAGCGTTGCGGCGCGGGAGGGTATACCAGGAAATGGGTTGTTTCTGGTTGGAAGAGCCCCTGCCACCGCAGGACATGGAAGGCTTCGCCTTGCTGGCCCAAGCGTTGGACATCCGTATTGCCACCGGGGAGAATCTCAACACGAAGTATGCCTTCGCAGACCTCATCGCAAAACGAGGGGCCGATGTCGTGCAGCCGGACAATCGTCGTGCCGGCGGCGTCAGCGAGTGGATGGAAATTGCGGCAATCGCCGACGGTTACGGGGTCGAGGTGGCCAGCCACGGAGGGGGCGCGACCGACCTCAATATGCTCCTAGCCATGCCCAATGCGATCTATATGGAGACCAGCGGCCCGGTCAAGATGATTGACGGCGAAGTTGCCGCGCCCGAAGAACCCGGCATGAGCAGCGAGGTAAGCGCCGAGGAGATTCGGAAGTACAAGGTGGGATGACCTCAGCGTGGTACCCACGATCGAACCTGCTGCTGATGCTAGCACGGCCCGTACCGCTTTGCTTTATTATCGCCACGCATTCAACACTGAAAACCCGCCCGCGAGATTGCACTCAGTGGCGGTCAGGCGTATGTTATCGGTCGGGCGGGAAGTTGATAATGGAAATTCCGGGGTAATTGTCAAAGGAGCGACGGCGTGCGACAAGAATTTGGACGTGAGGGGGGCTTTGAAACCCTGCCAATGATACGGAGGGTTCGCCATGGGAATCAGGCAAGCGGCGGTGACATGGGGATTGGTCGCAGCCTTCGCCGGGAGCATGGTGCAATCGCAGGCCGCGCACCTTGCCGACGGCACCGCAGTTCACGTGCGACTGACGGCGGATCTATTGAGCTCCTGGGCGGTGGTAGGGTCTCGGGTGGAGTTGGAAATCGCTCAGCCCGTTATACTGGAAGGTGTGGTGGTGATTCCCACTGGGTCGCCTGCCTGGGGCTCGGTGCGGGCTGTGAAGAAGGGCAAAATCCTGCATTTCGATATTGAGGCAATGCGTCTTCCGAATAGAGAGATCGTTTTGCTTCGCTGCAGTCCGCAAAGGACCACGCAAGCGAAGAAGGACGAGATTAAAGTTGAAATCTGGGTGGGGAGGGAATTGGGAGCCCCGAAGGGAATTGAGTTTACCGCCTATCTGGACCAGGACGTATACGTCGATGTGGCGGGAGAGCCCGTAGCGCCGCCGCAGCCCACTCCTGTGGCGCACCCTGCTCCCGCGACTCGGCCTGGGCAGTACAATGCGGTTGTGTGTTTTTCTGCTCCCGCCGGCGCCGACATTTTCATTGACGACGGGTTACGTGGGAGCACACCCTTATCCCTTGACCTCTTGCCAGGAAACTATCAAATCGAGTTTCGGCTTAAGGGTTACAAATCCCAGTCCCAGCCCTTGGTTTTGACGCCCGGCACGGGGATTCACACCGTGGTGATGACATTAGAGAAGCAGCAGTAATCCTCCCAACAACCCTGCCAGCCTCCCGGGTTCGGGCATGATCACTACCCTGATAGCCATCATCTTCACGCTCGTGCCGGTGGTGGGAGTACCGACCCTTTCATACTCCAGGGTTGGAAACAACGAAATCCGGGGTAATTGAGTGAATCCTAGTGTCGCTCACCACGGAGCCGTCCAAATGAGATTTCGAATTCATTTCACCGTCCCTATGGCTATGGTCTGTATCCTCCTGGCGCATGGTGCTCAGTCCCGCCGCCTTGGACCTTTGTCAGAGGCTTGCCCTTCCCAGACAATCCACTCGTGGGTTCCCGGCCGGCCTTGAGCAGCCGGACCTGAAACGGCTTCGATATTGCCGCTGACCAGCGCAATGACTTTCCAGTGGGCCATGCGGTTGTCAATGTTCCTTGCGATGCATTTTAGCAGAGTCGGAGCGAGATGCTGCCAGTCCAGAATAGGACATCGATGGGAATTATCATTGAGCCGAAGCCCGGAACATATACGTTGATACTTTCCTGTGCGAGCGATGCCCGTATTCAGGTCGGGCGCCTAG
>Ga0181527_1002771_pt1 | contig 16090 bp, 15 predicted proteins | sample PEATcosm2014_Bin_30_FD_119762 | JGI IMG/M metagenome (GOLD analysis project Ga0181527, IMG submission 119762) | Peatland microbial communities from MTU Mesocosm Facility, Houghton, MI, USA - PEATcosm2014_Bin06_60_metaG | ecosystem: Environmental > Terrestrial > Soil > Wetlands > Peat | place...
GTCGGCCCAGAGAAAGAGCAGTTTCCCCAGACAGACGCTGGTGGGCACGTAGGGCGCTGACTTGCGGATCGTGTAGGCCAATTCGGCTTTTTGGTTTGTGGCCGGCTCGCCCGGACGCACCGCCATGAGGTAATTCCCACCCTCTCCGGCGCCGCACGCGCCGACGATCAAGCCCCCGGCTACCACGGGGGAACTCACGACCCGTTTGTCGAAGGCGTCCGCCAGTTCCCAGAGCACCTTGCCGTTCTCCGGCTCCACCCCGTAAACGCCATGCGCTTGGCTGGCAAAGATGAGCGCCGGCTTGCCGTCTTTGGGTTGGTAAACGCACGGTGTAGCGTAGGAGGCCCGTGTCGCCTTGCAGGGCGTCTTCCATCGGGTTTGGCCGGTGGCTGCGTCCACGGCAATCAGGGAGCTTTGTTCATCCTGATCGTTGGCGAGAATCACCTGGTCCTGGAAGACGATTGGGGAGGCCCCACCCCCATGCTGGGCGACGTAGGGGCCAAGATCCTTATCCCAGACCTGGTTGCCCGCATGGTCCAGCGCCATCAGCGTGAGGCGCGCGGGCACGCTCCAGCAGACATATACCCGCTGCTCGTCCACGGCCGGGGTGCCTGAAGCCACACTGTTGAAGCCGTTCTTGTGGTAGGGCTTGAGCGGGAAGGCCTTCTGCCAAAGGACGCGACCCTGGCTGGCGCTGACACACAGTACCCACAGTTGGTTGGTCTGGTCGTCCCCGGTCGTGAGGAAGATTTTGTCACCCCACAGCACCGGCGAAGAATGCCCAGCTCCAGGCAGGGGGATTCTCCAGTTGAAGTCCTGCTCCGTCCACTTAGTCGGGATGGTTTTGGCGGCACTGAGCCCCGAGCCGTTCGGGCCGCGAAAACGGGTCCATTCCTGGCCCGGCCCGCGGGCCGTGGAAGCCAACAACAAAACCAGGACGAGGCTATGGCGGACTAAAAACTTCATTGCACCGGCTCATGAATCTATCGCATCAGGATTGGAGCAGCGACAAGAATCGGCTGCGGAGGGGCAGACGAGCAGCCAAGAGTTGCCGCTTGAGATGAGTGGTTCTTTCTGACACAGTGCCGCTGAGATAAGCTGACTTGGACACCCATCCCCATGAACTGGGCAGTAATCCCATGGACTTATCGAGCATAACAATGGCGCCGATCCCTGCCCTTTTGAGGGCGGGAGCAGCTAACGATGAGCCGGCGCTTTTCTCCAAGGCGAGAATTGGATCAGCTTGCGGCGCGAGGTTCCAAGTTTGGTCCCCAGCTAGGCGGCGAAGCCGACATGATCCTTTACCGATCCGGCACAAAAGTGGGTCCCGCAGAATCGGCCTGGGGGAGTTGGCGGCGGGTGGCGACTTCCGCGGCAACTTCCGCTGGCGACGCGGGACAGGGCCAGACCAAATCAGTGTGGTCGTGACCGGAGTTGGCCCAGAGCAGACCGGGCCTTCGGCAGATTCCACCGTCGTCGATACAATCCAGCCCGGTAGAATAGAGAACGAACCGGCCGTCCTGCGTGTGCCGGTAGCGCAACGGTGCGCCGTCCATGAAATCGAGCGGCCGGCTCGGAAGCAACTCGGGACTCAGCGCGTCCAGCGACGCCGGGTACGAACCGTGGCCCAAGCGGTAGCGCTCCAGGGCGAGCGCGGCGACCAGCAACCGGCGCATGCTCTCGGAATCGGCCATGCGCCAGAGCGGCCCCTGGATGAGTGGTGAGAAACCGAAGCTATATCTCGCAGAAACATCTGACAGTGTGATAGAGCGCCCACTCATCAGGTTGGTTGCTGACGTCAGCAGATTGCTGATTCCCGGCGGTTGCGTTCGCAGCCCCGGCATCATCTTTATTTCATGCCAGGTCGAGCACGCCTGGACTCGACGGTAATCCTCCTCGCGGTCGCGGAATAATCGCAGCAGCGCCTCCTCGTCCTGCAACATGGCTCTTTCCTCACGAGCCTCAGTCGCCCACCAGGTCAACTGCCGCCAAGCGTACCGCGGAGAAAGCAAGGACCTGAACGGGATCAGAGGGTGTGGCCGTCTCTCTTGCCAGCGGTACTCCGACTGAAATTCCGCGCGGGCAAGGGCCGCCACCTCCGGGAGGCCGCTGCGGAAATCGGCCAATTCCCATTCGCGCTGCAGCATGGCGAGCTGCGGTTCGGTCAACGTTCGCGCCTGGAGTGCCTGCCAGGTAATTCCGAAGGCGCGGACCAGGTTCACATTGTGCCAATACAAAACGTCCTTTTCAAACGGGAGGGGGTGCCAGCCAGCGACCAGCTTGGTGAGGGCAAGAAGGTTGGTCCAGGCCGTGGCCTGGTCGTGTTCGTGCAGAGCCAGCAACGTTCGCGCGGCCAGCGGGTCAGGGAGCCTGCAAGCGTTGCCTCCGACCTGCTGTATTCGGCCGTCCTGCCAGCTTGCGACTCGTGACCGGTAAGGGCCAGAGAGCGCCGCCACGCAGGCGTGCTTGAGCATCGGTTGATCGAGCTTCGCCCGCAGCTCAGCCCACAAGTCCGTGCATGATTCCGCCACTAGCGTGGGTTGGTCCCACATCACCAGCGCGGCGTTGGTGGCTACCGGTGGCAGAAAGTCAATCGCTTCTGCCAGGAGCAGATAACAAGCCGCCCCGGCCTCGTCAAGTGCGAAGGCGCGGGCGCTGTCTTGCACGGAAACCTCGAAATTGAATTCCCCAACTTCAAGCTTGAATCCTTGCTGACGGAGGGCGAGGCGGGTTCGCTCGAGATTAGCCCGGGCGCTGGGCTTGCGCGAGGCGATACCTGCCAGCGCGCTTAGAAGGAGCAGGCCGGCCAAGACGAGCAGTCCGATTTTCGAAGTCCGCTTCATGGAGAAAAGTCAACCGCTGAAACCCAGGTCGCGCCGAGCGGAGACCAAACGGCGGGAGAGGCCACGGCGCCTGAGCGCTCGTCCAGTTCGTGGGCTCGTCCTTTGATGCTTCCACCGCGCATATGGTCGAGGATGGTCCAAGGGCGGCGTTCCGCAACCGAATTCTTGCATGGCGGGCGCAGTCCCGATTCCTTCGACGAGCCAACGGGGCCACCGCGGCCCAGCGATGCCGTGATGGCACGCGTGGCTTTGTCCTGAGTGCTCCTGGCTAGCCAAGGAGCAAGGATCAGATGGCCAAGAGCACACGTAGCTCTCCGGTGTCACAATTATGGTACTATTAGGGTACTATTAGGGTACTATTAAGGTACTATTAGGGTACTATTAGGGTACTATTAGGGTACTATCAGGGTACTAGCGCGTTGCTTGGGAGGAGGTATGGGGCGGCTGGTGTGTGTTCGGAGTGTGTCTAAGGCGCTATTTCGGTCTATTTCGCGGGGAAATCCCGGTTTCCCGGCCAGGCAGCACACGCGAAGGCCGGTGTTGGAGTTTCTGGCTTCTGAAGAACCTTCCGTGTTGGGAGGGCGAGTGTCCCCGCACGCCATGACTTTGGAGGGTATTTGCACTCGCAGGGACGCGCGCCTTCCCGAACGGTGAGATCCAAGACGCCTGTGGTGGTTTGTTCCGTGCGCTGGCTGCGCTCGGCGCAGGAGGTTGGTGGCGACGGTCGAGAGAGGGCGTCAACCAGACATTTTGGTCTTGGAGTTGGCGGGTCGAGAATTACACTGGGCCGCAATATGCGACCGAGCGACCGGGGTTCACGTCGGGAACTCACTGCCTCCATGTCTGCTCTCCTGGCTGGCAGCCGACTTGGCATGGCGGAAGTAACTGAGAACGAGGCCGGAAAGCTCGCGCGCAATGGCGGCAAGAAGGCCGTCAGCCCGGCCTATGCCTGAACCAGCGCACAAACTCGCCAGGCACCACCCGGCGTGATCAGCAAGCCCAAAGGACTCGGCGAGTATGCCGCCATGCTCGCCATTTGGATCGGCCTGCTGCTGCTGTTCGGCACGCTGAGCCAGAACTTCCTCACCGTGCGCACGCTTAGCACGCTGGCCAATCGCATCCCGGCACTCGCCGTGGTGGCCGCCGGCATGACGCTGGTGCTTATCATCGGGGGGATTGATCTCTCGGTCGGCTCGGTGCTCGGGCTGTCCGGCGCGGTGCTGGGCGTCGCAATGGTGAATTGGGGGTGGCCGTTATGGGCGGCGGCGGCGCTCTGCATGGGCGTCGGTCTGGTGGCAGGGACGCTGAACGGGCTGGTCAGCGTGCGGCTGGGCATCCCGTCGTTCATCGTCACGCTGGGCATGCTCGAGATTGCGCGCGGCCTGGCCTACCTCACTACCAATTCCCAAACCAAGTATATCGGCGCGGGCGTCGAAGGTTTATCCCGGCCCATCGGCGGGCTCGGCATCTCGGCGGCGTTTCTCCTTACGGCGGCAGTGATCGCCGCCGGGCAGGTGGCACTCTCGCGGACGGTCTTTGGCCGCTACCTCGTCGCCATCGGCACGAACGAGCAGGCCGTGCGGCTGGCTGGCATCAACCCCCGCCCGCCGAAGATGGCCGTGTTCGCGCTGCTCGGGCTGCTGACTGGTCTCGGCGCGGTCTTCTACACCTCCCGGCTCGGCTCCTCCGACCCAAACGCGGGCGTCGGGCTGGAACTGTCCGCCATTGCGGCCGTGGTGATCGGCGGGACGAGTCTTATGGGTGGGCGCGGTTCGGTGGTGAAGAGCTTTTTCGGTGTGCTCATCATCGCAACGCTCGAGGCCGGCCTGGCGCAGGTGGGCGCGTCCGAGCCGGCCAAGCGAGTCATTACAGGCGTGGTCATCGTGGTGGCCGTCGTCCTCGATGCCTGGCGCCATCGGATGACCGGGAGCCCGTTCCCCCTCCTCAAACGTTTGTTTCTGCGTAACCAATAACAATGATACTCCCGACACATTAAGCTATGAACAACACTGACAACTTACAGAACAGTCCGCTGGACGGACCACCCAACGCGTGCGACCGTGCCGACGGAGGTAGGGCGCGTCTCTCCGAGCGCACCGCGGACGACAAGGGGCTGAAGGAGCAAAAGGGCCGGCTTGCGGATGGTGGCTTGTCCCCCCGGCGCGCTCGGAGAGACGCGCCCTACCTTCTTATGCTGTGGATTGCCGCACTCTGCACCGTGATATCCGCCTGTGCCGGCGTAGCCGCGCCGGTGCGAATCATCTTTGACACCGACGTCGGCAACGACGTGGACGACGTGCTGGCGCTATCGGTGCTGCACGCCTTGCAGACGCGCGGCGAGTGCGAGCTGCTGGCGGTGACGATTACCAAGCCCGACGAACTGGCCGGGCCTTTTGCAGATGCGGTGAACACCTTCTACGGGCGCCCCGGCATCCCCATCGGCTTCACTCATTCCAAGCTGCCCAATGAGCCGAGCAAGTTCCTGCCTCTGGCCGAAACTAAAGACGGCGCGAACCTCCGCTACCCGCACCAGCTCAAGCGCAGTTCCGATGCGCCGGAGGCCACCGTGTTGCTGCGCAAAGTCCTGAGCCGGCAGCCGGACGGCTCGGTGGTGTTGGTCCAGGTGGGCTATTTTTCCAACTTCGACGCGCTGCTCGACACACCGGGTGATGCGTCGTCTCCGCTAGCGGGGCGCGAGCTGGTGCGACAGAAAGTGAAGCTGCTATCAGTCATGGCCGGGGGGTTTAGCGCCAGCCGCCGTGATCTTGAATACAACGTGACCCAGGACTTGCCCGCGTCGAAGCGGCTCGTCCCGAACTGGCCGACGCCGATTGTGTGGAGCGGGTTTGAGATCGGCATCGCCGTGCCGTATCCGGCCGTGAGCATCGAGCGGGATTTCAGCTACGTGCCCCACCACCCGGCGGCGGAGGCCTATTGCCTCTATAATCCGCCGCCGCACGAGCGCCCGACGTGGGATCTCACGAGCGCGCTCTATGCGGTGCGGCCTGACCGCGGCTATTTCGGCCTCTCGTCGCCCGGGCAGGTAACGGTGGAAGAGAATGGGTTTACGCGCTTCACGCCTGCGCCCGGAGGCCGCGACCGGTTCCTGACGCTCAACGACATTCAGGCTGCGCGGGTCAAAGAGGCCTTGGTCGAGCTCGCGAGCCAGCCGCCCTGTAAATGAAGTCTAAAGTCCAAAGTCTAAAGTCTAAAGTCCTGAAGGCAGGGTGCTCCAGGTGATATGAAAGTCGTGGTCGTTGGCTCTCTGAATATTGATTACATCGCTACCGTGAGGCGCTTGCCGAGGGCGGGGGAGACGGTGGCTGCGACGGGGTTGGTGCGGCGGTTCGGCGGGAAGGGGGCCAACCAGGCTGTGGCCGCGGCACGGCAGGGCGCCATAGTGAGCATGATCGGCTGCGTGGGGAAGGATGACGCGGGGCGAGCCTACCGCCAGCGCCTGCGCGCCGAAGGTATTAGCGCAAGCGGCGTCGCGACCACCAGCCGGGCGTTGACCGGGACGGCGCTCATTGCCGTGGACCGGGCGGCGGAGAACAGCATCATCGTGGCGGCCGCGGCCAATGGGGAATTGCAGCCCGCCGCTATCCGCGCCCAGCAGGAACGCATTGCTTCGGGAGACATTCTGCTGCTGCAGTTCGAGGTCTCGATGGCCACGGTGATCCAGGCGGTGCGCATCGCTAACCAGACCAGGGTGCCCGTGGTGCTGAATCCCTCTCCGCTGCGCGATGGCTTCCCGTGGGGCAGGTGCGAACTGGATACCCTGATTACAAACGCCGGTGAGGCACAGGCCATCTTCGGGCTCCAGTTGGACAATCTTCCGGTTGGCTTGGCTAAATGGCAGCATGCGCTTGCTCAACGGCGGATCGAGCGCTTGATTATTACCCGGGGCGCGAAACCCACACTATGCTTGAGCCGGGCCGGTTATCACAAAGTCCCAACGCTCGCGGTAAGACCGGTGGATACTGTCGGTGCGGGGGACGCCTTTGCTGGGGCCTTTGCTGCGCGCCGAGCGGGGGGCGCCGACATCCTGGGCGCGATTCGCTACGCCAACTGCGCGGGGGCGCTGGCTACGCTCAAGGCCGGAGCACAAGAAGCCATTCCCAGCCGGGCGGGAACGGAGAAGGCCATGAAGCGTCTGACCCTATGACTGCCTGCGGCGCAGCCTTAGCAGGGGGATGAATACCCCCGGCTTGGATCGAGTCGAATAGTTATGGCCGACGAGGCGATAATGCTGAGGCGGCCAGAGCGGGATATGATTAGCCGGATTCTATGGAGATGGGGTGTGGGTGTCGCGGCTCTGATCTTCGGTGGCGGCGGCCCACAGCAGGTGTCAAGTCAGGCAACAAGCCTCGGGTCTACTGCCCTCGAACCCGAGGGGAACGCAACGGGGCTGGCGACCGCGTCGGCCAATGAAGAGGTCAGCATGGCGGAACAGGCTGATGAGGCGGCGCTCGCCACGGCGGCTGTCAGACCTATTTCTACAGAGAAACCTCTGCCAACAAGTATCAAGCTGACGGGGCCGGTGGCCGAGGTAGTCAAGCTCGCGGAGTCGGGCGTGGATGAGAGTGTGATGATGGCCTTTGTCACCAACTCGACGAGCTTGTTCGATCTTGGCGTTGAGGAGGTCATTTATCTCAATGACATTGGGGTTCCGGGCTCGGTTGTCACCGCGATGATTCAGCGTGATGTGGCGTTGAAAGGACTGATGGGAGGCGCGGGACCTTTGCCGGCGGCCGCGGAACCCAGCCCTCCAGCGCAGTATGCACCGCAGCCGGATACAGCCCTCGCCCCACCCGAACTGGCACCGGAGGGGCCACCGCCCTGGGATAATGCGATTGTGGACTATCCGCCCCCGCCACCGACAGATACCGGGTATGCCACTTTCTACGACTCGCTGGCGCCGTATGGGACGTGGGTTGACGTGGCGGGCTACGGCTTTTGCTGGCAGCCGACGGTGGTAGTCGCCAATCCAACGTGGCGGCCTTACTGCGATGGCGGCCACTGGGTCTATAGCGATTGCGGGTGGTACTGGTTGTCAGGCTATTCGTGGGGCTGGGCGCCGTTCCATTACGGTCGTTGGTTTCGGCACAATCGCTTGGGCTGGTGCTGGGCGCCGGACACGGTTTGGGGACCGTCCTGGGTGTGCTGGCGATATGGCGGGAGCTATTGCGGCTGGGCGCCGCTGCCGCCAGGGGCCTGGTACAGGCCGGGTGTGGGACTCACGTATCACGGGCGGCGGGTCAGCGGCACTTTCGGTTTCGGGCTGAGCGCTAACTCGTTTGCCTTCGTTGATGTCAATCATTTTCGCAACTCGCACCTGAATCGGCACGCGTTGCCACCCCAGCAGGCGGCCAGGGTCTATAACCGGACGCAGGGGAGCACGACGATCGTTGAAAGCAACCGCCGGGTCATTAACCACGGGATACCGGTGTCACGCGTGGCAGAGGCTACTGGGACGGAAATCCATCGGGTTGCCATCCGGGACGCAAACAGCGCCGCCAGACCGGGCGCCCGCAGTGATCGGTTCGAGTGCGACAGCCGGACGCTGTCGGTTTACCGTCCGCATTTCTCGCAGCCCAGGTCTGCCGCACCGCTGATCCTGCGCGGGCCGGATCGCCCTGGCTACGGAACCAGCGGCGGCAGCGCTGGCGTTGCCGGGGAAGCTTTACCGCGCCCAGTCGCCAATCAGAGGCAGCAGCCCGTGACGACGGCCGACTGGGCGACATCGGCGCGTCCGGAGCCTTCCTGGTCGGCGCCGCGCGCCACTGCGCCGCCGGTTCGCAGCGAATCTCCGCGCCAATACCCGGCACCGAGTTATCAAGCGCCCGCCCAACCGCGGTGGAGCGCTCCGGCGCCAGCCCCCGCGCCGCAGCCGAGGCTTTCATTCTCCCCACCTCCGGCGCCTTCTACGCCGCAGATGCAACCGCTGGAGTCCCGTCCGCCATACTCCGCGCCTTCGGCACCCGCGGCGCCAGCGCCAGCTTCTCGGGCCCAGCCATCGTCTGACAGAAGAGGGCGGTAAGGGCGCATCCGCTGGCCTCCAACACGGAGCGGCGGGCATATTGCTGGCCGTAGAGCGGGGCGTCTCGACTGGTGCGACGGCTGTTTGCCTGGCTACTATGCTTGGAACTTCGAGTACCGGTCCGGGCGGCAAGATGCCTGCCTCCACGTAGCGGCAGTGTGCGGTTTTGCCGGGGCGGTAATCTTGCCCCGTTTTCTCCTTTTGCGGCGGGGCGCGGGCTGGCACTATTGCGCGGATGGGCATCACCCCACAGCAGTACCGGCAAATGCAAGAGCGCCTGGGCAGTCCGCGGCGGGCGGCTCGGCCGGTATTGGACCGGACCGCGCCGGCCAGCGCCAAAGCCCACCAAGTGATTCTCGGCGTGGACCCATCGCTGCGAGGGACGGGTTACGGCGTGATCAAGCTGGCGAAACCTTGTCCGCAGACATTGACGCAGGGCGTGATAGGCTGCCTGATGGGGTGGGAGCATTCCCGCTGTCTGGCAAAGATCGCAAGCAGCTTGCGCGAATTAGTGCGGCAACACCAACCCTCGGTGTGCGTGGTGGAGGGGCTGTTTTACGCCCAGAACCTGCAGACGGCGTTGACTATGGGGGAGGCTCGCGGAGCGGCGCTGGCAGCCATCGCCGAGGCGGGGCTGGAGATTTATGAACTGGCGCCGCGCAAAGTGAAACAAGCCATCGTCGGCTACGGGGCCGCGCAAAAGGTGGCGGTGGCTAAAATGGTTCAGCGGATGTTGCGCTTGGCTGAACTGCCGGCCCCAGATGCCGCGGACGCGCTAGCTTTGGCGCTGGCTTACGCGCAGGGGCAAGGCCGCTACTCGCTCACGGTGGCCAAACGAGTATGATCACGTTTCTACACGGCAAACTGGTTGAAGCACTGCCTACCCAGATCACGGTGGAGGTGAACGGCGTTGGTTACGAGGCGCTCATCCCGCTGTCTTCCTATGACAAGCTGCCGGCGCCCGGGCAGGAGGTGAAGCTGCTGACGCATCTGGTCGTGCGGGAAGACGCGCACACGCTTTATGGCTTCATGAGCGCGGCTGAGCGCGATCTATTCCGCCTGCTGATCAACACGGTCAGCGGCATCGGCCCGAAGATCGCTCTCAATGTGCTGAGCGGAATGAACGTGGCGGCGTTTCGTGGGGCGGTGGCCAAGGGGGACCTTAGGTCCTTGTCGCAAATCTCCGGCGTGGGCAAGAAGATGGCGGAGCGCATCGTGGTGGAGCTTAAGGACAAGATCGGCGCCGCCGGGGCCTGGGAGGCCGCGAGCGCGCAACGCGTCCTCTCACCCGAAGACCAGAAGGTCAATGACGCCGTGCTGGCATTGATGGCGCTGGGCTTCAAACAGGTCGAGGCGCATGATTCAGTCCGAAACGTGCAAAGCTCGCTTGGGGCACAGGCCAGCGTGGAAGACCTCGTGCGGGCTTGCTTGAAAAAGGGAGCGTGATGGTCGTGAGCGATCCACAACCCCAAACCGAAGGTCATCGGGGCGCAGCCCGAAAGCGCAGATCAAGCGGAGTCGTTGTGCCCCATGCGCCGTACTGGTACCAACGGTTGGGCGCGTGGGCGGTCTTCCTGCTGGTGCGCGTGGTATCAGTGACCTTGCGTTACCAGTGGACCGATCGCTCTGGCTATTTCGACGATGGTGCCGCCGGCCCGGCGATTTACTGCACCTGGCACAACCGGCTAGCGCTGTGCCTGATCGAGTATTACGGCTACGTTAAGAAGCGCAATCAAACGCCTGGCATGGCCGCGCTGGTGAGCGCGAGCAAAGACGGCGGCTTTCTTGCCGGCATCCTCGAGTGTTTCGGAGTGCAGCCGGTGCGCGGCTCCTCCAGCCGGCGCGGTCCGCAGGCCCTGCTGGAACTCACCGGCTGGGCGGAGCGCGGCTACGATCTGGCCATCACCCCCGACGGACCGCGCGGTCCGCGCTACGTGGTGCAGGAAGGCATCATGGGGCTGGCGCAGGTCACCGGCCTCCCGATCATCCCGGCCTCACACCATCTGAGCTGGAAAGTCCAGGCCAAGAGCTGGGACCGGTTTCAGATCCCCCTCCCCTTCTCACGCTGTGAAATGGTTCTCGGACGGCCGGTTCGCGTCCCACGCGAAGCCTCAGACGCGGAGCGCGAGGCATTGCGGCAGCAGTTGGAAGCGACGCTGAAGGAAATCTCGCGGGATTGACCGGCTGGGGAAGGCGAGCGTTCCCGCGAGCCCAAGTGTCTCCGGGAAATCAGGGCTCGCGAGGGCGCTCGCCCTCCCTGACTTGGGGCTGGAGCGTGTCCGGGCGGAAAACCGGCCGATAGTAAGCGTAGCGCCGTAGCACTGATCTCACATAATCCCGGGTGCCGGGGAAGCCGATTTGCTCGATGAAGGCAGCGCTGTTGGTCGCCGCCGCGCCTTGGTTCCACTTAAGCACGTTGCCACGGCCCGCGTTGTAATCCGCCAGCGCGTAGGGCAGCGGATTATCCGTCTGCACATACCGCCGCAAGAGCTTTCTTAGATACCAAGTGCCGGCCAGCGTATTGGTGCCTGGGTCGAAGCAGTGCTCGTGCGCGAACGCTTGCTGGTGTTCGGCGCCCGCCCACTCCCGCGCCGCCTCCTCCTGAAGCTGCATCAAGCCGAATTCTTCGGCGCGGCCCCGCGCCCGGGGATGAAAATGGCTTTCGCGCCAGACGACGGCCTTGATCAGGGCCGGTTCAACGCCGTAGCGTTTTGCGGCGGCACGAATTGGGCCGTCCTGGCTTCGTTCGAGACGGCCTTGCCACCACCAATACGCAATGGCGCCACCCACGAGGAGCAGGACCACAATCAGAAGCAGCCGACGCCATTGCACCCGGTCTTTTTAACGCACACCGGACGCCGCGTCGAGCGGCGCGAGCGCGGATGATCGGATTTTCTTTGGCCTCCTTCCCGGTGCGCGATACAGTGGCTGCGGGGCGGGTTTGCACCTCCGCCCCAAGCTGAAACGCTGATGAAGAATATTGTCTATTTCGACCTGGAAACGCAGAAGTCTGCCGAGGAAGTCGGCGGCTGGGACCACATCAGCCGCATGGGCATGAGCATCGGCGTGACTTACAGCACGGCGCAAGACGCCTACAGGATCTACGGCGAGAAACAGGTCAGCGACCTCCTCACGGATTTGCAGCGGGCGGACCTGGTCGTCGGCTTCAACAACCTGCGGTTCGATTACGAAGTGCTCCACGGTTATACTTCGTTTGACCTGCGCCAGTTGCCGACGTTGGACATGATGGTCGAGTTACAGAACCAGTTGCGGCATCGGCTTTCCCTCGATTCGATTGCTACGGCGACGTTTGGGGTGGAAAAGACCGCTGAGGGCATGCAAGCCATTCAATGGTTCAAGGAGGGCAAGCTGCTCGATATCGCCGAGTATTGCTGCTACGACGTGAAGATCACCCGCCTGGTGCATGAATTCGGGGTTCAGCACCGGCAGCTTCATTATCACAACCGTTTCGGGAAGAAGATGACTGTGCCGGTGACGTGGTAGCGGCGCAGGGCGTCAAGAAAGCGCTTGCCAGGATAGGCTTTGCGATGCAAAGTAATGGCATGGAATCGAATTGGGCCGCTGAGCATCTCCAGGTCATTCGCACTTTGATGGAACGATCCGCGCTTTATCGGCGAGCGCTGGCGCCCATCATGATCTTCAACGGCGCGGTCGGCCTCGCGGCGGCCGCGCTGGGCTGGGGGTTGAGGATCGGCTCACCGCGCGGGTTTATTCTCTTTTGGACCGGAGTGGGTGTTGTGGCGGTGGCGGGGTCCTTCCTGCTGGTGCGCCGGCAGGCGATCAAGGATGCAGAGCCCATCTGGTCGCCGCCCACGCGCCGCGTCACCCAGGCTTTCATGCCGCCGCTGGCCGCTGGCCTGATGATCGGCACGGTGGCCTGGGTGAAGGCGGGGCCGGCTCCGGGGAATTTTAGCGACTTATCGGGGGTGATCTGGCTTCCGTTGATCTGGGTTGTGCTCTACGGGTGCGCGTTTCATGCCGCCGGCTTCTTTATGCCGCGAGGGATGAAGGTTTTCGGCTGGGGTTTCATAGTGGGGGGCTGCGGGCTGCTAGCGGCCGGCATGCCGGGCTGGGCGGCGCCGCTTGGCTACGCCCACGGCATCATGGGCCTCTTTTTCGGCAGCCTGCATCTCGCTTACGGAGTCTATCTCCGCTCCACCGAGCGACGCGGGAATGAAGCGTGAACCCGGAACCCTTCCTCCAGATTGATCGTGTCATTCACGAGAAAGGGCGGCTGGCCATCATGTCCATGCTAGCCGCCTCGCCGGAACTGTCGTTCACCGAGCTTCGCGACACGCTGGGCATGACCGATGGCAATATCACAACGCACATCCGCACACTGCAGGAAGCCGGCTACCTGTCGGTGACCAAGTCCTTCCAGAACAACCGCCCGTTGACGACATGCGCCTTGACCCCCGCCGGGAAGCGGGCTTTCACCCATTACATCAACCTGCTGGAACGCATCATCCAGCAGAACAGGCCTAAGTAGGAAATCAGTTTGAACAAAAAGAGAGGAGCACGGTCATATACTTTGTGATACAAAGTGATAGGCTTATGAGAATCATCCGAGCAGACCATCTGGGCATGTGCTTTGGCGTGCGGGACGCGATAGAGCTGGCGCTGAACCAGTCCGCCTTTGAGCCGCTGACGGTGTTGGGCGATCTGGTGCACAACGAGACCATCCTGGCCGCGCTGCGCGCCCGGGGCATCAGGATCGCGCAGCGCGCGGCGGCAGTGGACACCCCAACCGTGATGATCACTGCGCACGGGGCTTCCGAGGCGGCAATGGGGCGCGCGCGCGCGCGCGGGCTGAAGGTGATGGAGGCAACCTGCCCGCTGGTTCATGTGGCCCATGGCGCGGTGGCAAAACTGGTGCGCGACGGTTATCACCCGGTCATCGTGGGCAAGCGCGAGCACGTCGAGGTGCGCGGCTTGACGGAGGACCTGGGGGAGTACGATGTGGTGCTTTCGCGGGCTGACGTCGATGAGCTGAGAGAGCGGCCGCGCTTCGGCGTCGCGGCGCAGACCACGCAACCGATCGAGAGGGTGCGGGCGCTGGTGGAGCTGATACGCCGTCGGTTTCCGGCAGCAGAAGTGCGGTTCGTTGACACCGTTTGCCAACCGACAAAGCAGCGCCAGAACGCGGCAATCGAGCTGGCTCAGTGGGCGGAGGTGGTGGTGGTCATCGGCGGAGCGCAGAGCAACAACACGCAGGAGTTGGTCAGGACCTGCAGCCGTTATTGCGCGCGGGTGCATCATGTGCAAGGCGTGAGCGAGTTGCGCGAGGCATGGTTTGAAGGGGCGCAGACGGTGGGTGTCACCGCCGGCACCTCCACACCCGACGTCTCGATCAACGAGATCGAGGAATGGCTTCACCAGTTGGCCGCCCGGTGGAACTCGGAGCAACCGACTCAGGCCGCCGCCGAAATGCAACAAAAGCAGGCAGCATGAAACTGACTTCACCGTCCAAGTTGTTCGAGGGCGTCCCTGACGACCCCTTCTATCAGCCGCGCCAAGCGCGCTGGCTGCCGCGCGAGATGGCAATGCCACCGCGGCTGGATGAGGCTTTGCCGAAGGGACCAGTGGAACGCCGGCACGCGCTGCTGATCAATCCGTTTTACGCCAAGTCACCGCACGGGAGCTTTGGCAAACACGTGCTGACACCCAGTTTGGCCTTAACGTCTATCGCCGGCGCAACGCCGGCTAGTTGGACAGTGCAGTACTGGGACGAGAATCTTCTTCAAGGACCGCCGCCGGCTGACCCGACGCCGGAGGTGGTCGGCATTAGCGTGCATCTGACCTTTGCGAAACGCGCCTACCACCTTGCGCGCTGGTATCGCGCGCGAGGGAGCAAGGTGATCCTCGGCGGATTGCACATTCAATCCTGTCCTGACGAAGCGGCGCCACATGCCGACGCCATTGCCAGCGGCGATGGCGTGCAACTCTGGCCCGAGATCCTGCGGGACATAGAAGCCGGCGCGCTGAAACCGCGCTATGACGCGACTTACGACGGATCTTATCAGGCTGATCCGGAGCCGCGGCGCGATTTGCTGCCCCGGGATAGCTTTCTGACCACCACCAGCCTGGTGGCCACGCGCGGGTGCAGCAATCGCTGCGGCTTTTGCTACCTCGCGACTAAGGGGCTGCAAATGCCTTACCGCGCCCGGGACCCGGAAGACATCCGGCGCCAGTTTGCTGCAGATGGCCAACCCTACGCCGTCTTCATCGATAACAACCTGGGTGCCAAGCCTGAGTATCTTCGCGCTTTGTGCCGCGCACTTCGACCGCTGGAGAAAATCTGGAGCGCGGCAGTGACACTGGACGTGACGGATGATGAGAGCCTCGTGCGGGAAATGGCCTTGGCTGGCTGCACGGGTGTGTTCATTGGTTTCGAGACCCTGAAGGACGAGAATCTCGTCTCCGCGCGGAAGCGCGCACCGAGGGCCGAGGATTATGCCCGGCGTATCCGGCTCTTGCGCGATCACGGCATCCAGGTCAACGGCAGCTTTGTGGTCGGCTTTGACGGTGATGGCAAAGACACCTTCGTGGCGATGGCCGACTGGATCGAGGCCAACCGTCTGGAATGCGCAACGTTTCACATCCTGACGCCGTATCCCGGCACCCCGCTGTTCCGGCAACTGGAAGCCGAAGGCCGGCTCCTACATCGCGATTGGGAACAATACGACGCGGCGCATGTTGTTTTCCAGCCGAAGCAGATGACACCCGAGGAACTGCTGCTTGGCTACGACTGGCTGTATCGGCGCCTGTTCTCGCACGCCTCAATCTGGCGGCGGCGGCCGACGACCACCATGGCCGCGCTGACGTATCTCGCGGGCTGCTACCTGTACAAGCGCTCAAACCGCTTATGGCACTTTTTGATCAAGTGGCGATTGGTCCGCCAGGTCTGGCGACCGTTGGTGGAACTGACCCGGCGGCGTCACGTGGCCTTTCGCAAGAGGCTGAGGGGGGCAGGCCGAGCCGACGCCGAACCAGCCACGCTAAGGGATTCCCGGAACCTTGTGCCGGCCGGGGTTTGAACGAGCGTGGGAATGAATTGGAATGCGATACCGCGGTGGTGATTGCCCGGAGACCGTTTTCCAGGCAGCGGGTTGTCGGTTCTGTTCGCGACTAGATTGAGCGGTGGGTTATGGTAGAGTGTCGAACGACAGCAAGTTACTCATGAAAC
>Ga0181527_1002774_pt1 | contig 16058 bp, 13 predicted proteins | sample PEATcosm2014_Bin_30_FD_119762 | JGI IMG/M metagenome (GOLD analysis project Ga0181527, IMG submission 119762) | Peatland microbial communities from MTU Mesocosm Facility, Houghton, MI, USA - PEATcosm2014_Bin06_60_metaG | ecosystem: Environmental > Terrestrial > Soil > Wetlands > Peat | place...
AGGTAGCACTGCTGGACATAGTCGGCCACCATGCGGTCGGCGATGAATCGCCAGCCGAGCGAGCTGATCGAGTTCATCATCCGCCGGATCCAATGCCGCGGCAGGCCGTCGATGTCGCGGTCGTAGAACAGCGGGATGACCTCCTCGGAGAGCACGCGGCTCAGGTCGGCGGCGTCGCGGGGGTCGGTGATGCGGTCGTCGACGTGCTGCGTCCCCTTGCCGATGGCGAAGCCGTTGGTGCCGTCGTAGGCCTCGGCCCACCAGCCGTCGAGGATCGACAGGTTTAGGGCCCCGTTCAAGACGGCCTTCTGGCCGCTGGTGCCGGAGGCCTCCAGCGGCCGCCGCGGGGTGTTCAGCCACACGTCCACCCCCTGGATCAGGTGCCGGCAGACGTTGATGTCGTAGTCCTCGATGAACACGATGCGGCCGGCGAAGCGCGGGTCGAACCGCATGTTGGCGATCTTCTTGATCAACTGTTTGCCGGGCTCGTCGGCCGGGTGGGCCTTGCCGGCGAAGATGAACTGCACCGGGTGCTCCGGGTGGTTGACCATCTCCGCCAGGCGGTCCGGGTTGTAGAGGATCAGGTCGGCCCGCTTGTAGGTGGCGAAGCGGCGGGCGAAGCCGATGGTCAGCACGTTGGGATCGAGGATGTTGCGGGCGGCCTCGACCGCCTCGTCGCTCTCGCCGCGGCGGCGGCACTGGCGGCTGACGCGGCGGCGGACGAACGCCAACAGCAGGTTCTTCAGCGCGTAGTGCGTCTCCCACAGCTCGCCCGGATCGACGGCATGGATCCCCTGCCAGATCTCGGGGTCGCTGAGGTGGGCCATCCAGCCGGGCTGGAAGTTGCGGTCGTAGAGTTGCATCATCTGGTAGGCGAGCCAGGTGGGGATGTGCACGCCGTTGGTGATGTGTCCGATGGGGATTTCCTCTTCGGCCCGCCACGGCCAGAGGTGGGCCCACATCCGCCGGGTGACGTGTCCGTGCAAGTTGCTCACGGCGTTGGCCCGCCGCGAGAGCTTCAGCCCCAGCACGGTCATGCAGAACGGCTCGTGCTCGTTCTGCGGCTCGACGCGGCCCAGGCCCATGAGCTGCTCGAAGGAAATGCCCAGCTCATCCCGCAGCGGCCCGAGGTGCTCTTCGATCAGGTGGCGGTCGAAGCGGTCGTGGCCGGCGGGCACGGGCGTGTGGGTGGTGAAGACGGTGCGGTGGGCCACCTCGCGCAGGGCGACCTCGAAGCTCATGCCGTCGTCTTTCATCCGCTGGCGGATGGCCTCCAGCGTGGCGAAGGCGCTGTGGCCCTCGTTGAGGTGATAGACGCCCGGCGTGATGCCCATGGCTGCCAACGCCCGCACCCCGCCCACCCCCGCCACCACCTCTTGCCGGACCCGCGTGCGGTTGTCGCCGCCGTAGAGCCGGGCGGTCAGCTCGCGGTCCTCCGGGCTGTTGCTGGGCACGTCGCAGTCCAACAGGAACAGCCGCACCCGTCCCACGCGCATCAGCCACACCTTGGCCAACAGCTTCCCCCCGCGGGTCTCGATCTGCACCGTGATCGGCTTGCCCTCCTTGTCCCGCGCAGGCTCCATCGGCAGGTTTTCCACCTTCGTGTCGAGGTACTCTTCCGCCTGGTAGCCCTCCATGTCGAGGTGCTGCTTGAAATAGCCTTGGTCGTAGAACAGGCCGATGGCCACCAGCGGAACGCCCAAGGCGCTGGCGCTCTTGATGTGGTCCCCCGAGAGAACCCCCAGGCCGCCCGAGTAGATGGGAATCGACTCGTGCACGCCGAACTCCAAGGAAAAGTAGGCGACCGGCCGGGAGCCCAGCACGCCGGAGTGCGTGCGGCCCCAGGCGGGAACCTCCGACATATACTCCTTCAGCCGGCGGTACGCCTGGCTGATGCGGCTAAACAGCACCAGCTCCCCGGCCCGCATCTCCAGCCGCTCCGGCGTGAACTCGCTCAGCAGGGCAATCGGGTTGTGGTCCAGTTGCCGCCAGCGGATCGGATCGAGGTCCCGAAAAAGATTGATCGTTTCGGGGTTCCAACTCCACCACAAGTTCCTCGCCAGGGCGATGCACTTCTCGTAGAGCGTTTCGGCCGTAAGTCCGTAAGAAGACACAGGTTCGATCTCACCGTCCCGGACCGCTTCGATCTGACTCATAAGCGTACTGCCGCTCCTCGGCTCGAGGTCCCGCCAACACAGGTGCATCATTATAGCAATCGTCCCCACCGCGGGCGACCCCAATCGGCAGGAAGGATGAAGGCGGAAGGCGCGGAAGGCGGCCCTCCGACATTGCACGATCCGCAAAGTTTGCGTATCATGCGCGGTCCAACCCACCCGGAGGTTCGCCTCATGGCCGACAAATCGCACATCGAGGTCCATTGGCACGACCACGCGGTAACGCGGGCGGAACGGGAAAAGCGCAACCGCCACGCCGGCGTCGTCGTCTGGTTCACCGGCCTGAGCGCCTGCGGCAAGAGCACCGTCGCCAACCTGGTCGACCACGAGCTGCACGCGGCCGGCATGCACAGTTTCGTGCTGGACGGCGACAATATCCGCCACGGCCTGAACGCCGGCCCCGCCATGCTGAAACCGGTCCACGGCGAGGAGTTTGCCAAGCGTTTCGGCTTGGGCTTCTCCGCCCAGGATCGCGAGGAGAACATCCGCCGCATCGGGGCCGTGGCCAAGCTGTTTTGCGATGCGGGCATTGTGGCGATCACCGCATTCATCAGCCCCTACCGGGCGGACCGGGACCGGGTCCGCGCATCGCTGGCCGCGGGCGACTTCATCGAGATTTTCGTGGATGCCCCGCTGGAGGTATGCGAGGCCCGCGACCCCAAGGGCCTCTATAAAAAGGCCCGCGCAGGAGAGCTGCGCGGCTTCACGGGCATCGACGACCCCTACGAACCCCCCTTAAAGGCGGAGCTGGTGTTGGATGCCGCCGCCAATTCACCCGAGGTGCTAGCCGAGCAGGTGATTGCCTATCTTCGCCAGACTGGCAAGATTCGGTGACGGCCTTGCGTAAGTTGTCAGTTGTCAGTTTTCAGTTCTTGCAGGTTAACTGACAACTGACGACTGACGACTGTCAACTGACAACTGAAGAACTCCCGCCCTTCCGCCCTTGAGTTGCTCCGGCGTTTCGAGTACCCTTTCGCCCTCATGGATTATGAGGTCCAGCGATCGGCCAGGCGTTGTGCGGCCACTGGGCGGGAGTTCTCCCCGGGCGAGGAGTTCTACTCGGCGCTAGTGGCCGAAGGGGCTGACCTGCGCCGCTACGATTACGCCGCCCAAGTCTGGCAGGGGCCGCCGCCCGGAACGGTGGGCTGGTGGAAATCGCAGGTTCCCGACCGCCATGCGGCCCGCGGCCGCGGGGCCCCCAACGACGTACTCTTGGGGTTCTTCGACGAATTGGCCGGGGTACCCGCGGGCAGCGAGCTTGCTCGGTCGGCCGGGTCGCCCGACCGCCGGGACATGCGGTATGTGCTGGCGCTGTTGCTGGTGCGGCGGCGGGTCTTCCGCCTGGAGGAGCAACGCCACGAGAGCGATGGCCGCGAGGTGCTGGTGCTCTTCTGTCCCCGCCGCGATACGACCTACGAGATCCAAACGGTCATCCCCGACCCGCAACGGACCGAGGCGATTCAGCAGGAATTGGCACGGCTGCTGGAAGGATGAGGGATTAAGGATGAAGGATAAAGGATAAAGGATGAAGGATGAAGGCGGCAAGGGATTGCAAATTTGAGATTTCAGATTTGAGATTTCGGATTCCGGATCGGAAATCTGAAATCGCAAATCTTAAATCGCAAATCCCCTTCATCCTTCATCCTTCATCCTTCATCCTTCTCCTGCTCGTCGGCCTTCTTGCCCTGAGCGGGGCTTCATGCCCGCGCATGTTCACGCGGGAAACGCCGCCGCCCCGCGTGCTGCCGCCGGGCGCCACACTGGAACAGGTGATCCAGGCCGTCCATCAGCACAGCGCGCAGATCGAGTCCTACGTGGCCCAATCGGCCTGGCTCAGCGGGCCGGGCTGGCCCACGCTCCATGCCAGTATCGCCTTCCAGCGGCCGCTATTTTTCCGCTTGCGGGCCGGAATGGGACTGACCGGGGCGGAGATGGACCTGGGCAGCAACGACCAGCTCTTCTGGTACTGGGTCCGCCGCGACCAGCCGCCGGCAGTCTACTTCTGCCGCCACGAGCAGTTCGCCACCAGCCGCGCCCGCCAGGCGCTGCCCATCGACCCTTACTGGCTGATCGAGGCCTTGGGCGTTGCCGACTTCGACCCTTCGCTGCCGCACCAGGGGCCCTTTCCGGCACCGGGCGGCCGGCTGGAGATCCGCACCATCCGCGAGACGCCCGAGGGGCCGGCCAGCAAAATCACCCGCATCGACGCCGCGACCGCCTTGGTGATGGAGCAGTACGTCTACGATGCCCAAAGACGCTCGCTGGCCAGTGCCGTGGCCGAGGGTTACCGCCGCGATCCGCTCTCGGGGCTTTACATGCCCTCGGCCGTGCGGATTTCCTGTCCGCCCGCCCAGTTCTCGATGCGGATCGAGTTGGGCAACGTCGAGATCAATCGGGGGGGCGCCGCCCCGGCGGAACTCTGGTCGATGCCCAGCTATCCGGGCGCGCCGCCGGTGGATTTGGGCGGCGGCTACGCCAGGCCGCAAGCGGCCCCCATCCCCGGTCGTTAGCTGCCGGGTGGCGGGCCCGCTTGCAGCCCCGGGCCGGTCGTGTAGAATGACCTGTTTCGGTGGTGAGCCCTGGCCCGGGCGGGAGCGAGCAACGGGTGGAAATCTGGCCGGCGATCGACCTTCGGGAAGGCAGGTGCGTCCGCCTCCGGCAGGGGGATTATCGGCAGGAGACGGTTTACGGCGAGGACCCGGCGGCAATGGCCCGGCACTGGGTCGCCCTGGGAGCGCAGCACCTGCACCTGGTCGACCTGGACGGTGCCCGCCAGGGCGAGCCGTGCAACCTGGACGCGGTGCGGGCGATCGTCGAGGCGGTGCCGGTTCCCTGCGAGTTGGGGGGGGGTATCCGCAGCGAAGCGATCATCCGCCAACTGCTCGACCTGGGCTTGGGGCGTTTGGTGATCGGCACGCTGGCCCTGAGCCAGCCCGACTGGTTCCGCCGCATGTGCCGGCAGTTTCCCGGCCGGCTGGCGTTGGGCATCGACGCGCGGGACGGCTGGGTGGCCACCGAGGGCTGGCTGGCCACCAGCCGGGTGGCGGCGGCCGACCTGGCCGGGCAGTTCGCCGCCGAGCCGTTAGCGGCCGTCATTTACACGGATATTGCCGCAGACGGGATGTTGGCCGGCCCGAACTTCGAGGCGCTGCTGCGGATGCAAGAGGCTGTCGCCCGGCCGGTGATTGCCTCGGGGGGCGTGACCACGCGGGCGGACGTTGCCCGCTTGGCCGCGATTCCCATGGCCGGCTGCATTATCGGCCGGGCGTTGTATGAAGGAACCTTGACCCTGCCCGACGCGCTGGCGGCCGCCGGGACGGAGTAGAACTTGAAGGAACCGCGACATGGCGCAATACGCCGTTGCAGACATTCGGAACATCGCCTTCTGCGGGCACGGCTCGGCCGGCAAGACCACGCTGGTGGACAAGTTCCTGCTGGCGACGGGGGCCGTCAACCGGCCGGCCAGCGTCGACGAAGGCACCAGCATCTGTGACTTCGACGACGAGGAAAAACAGCACCGTTACTCGATCGAGGCCAGCGTGGTGCATTTCGACCACGCCGGCAAGCGGTTCCACGTGATCGACACGCCGGGCTATCCCGACTTCATCGGCCAGGCGATCAGCGCCCTGCGCGGGGTTGATACGGCGGCCATCGTCATCAATGCCCAGGCGGGCATCGAGGTCAACACCCGCCGCGTGTTTGCCGAGGCGGGCGTTGCCGGCGTGGGGCGGATGATCGTGCTCAACAAAATGGACGCCGAGAACATCGACTTCCCCGCCCTGGTGAGAAGCGTACAGGAACTGTTCGGCAAGGCGGCCACACTGCTGAATGTGCCGCTGGGCCAGGGGGCCGATTTCCGCGGGGTGGCCAGCACGCTCCACGTGCCCGCCGACACCCAGGGCGCGCTGGTGGATCCCCAGGCCATCAGCCAGTCGCTCTTGGAGTCGATCATCGAAGTGGACGACGAGGTCATGTCGCGGTACTTCGAGGGCCAGCAGCCCACGGAGGAGGAAATCTCGCGGCTGTTGGTCCGCGCGGTGGCCCAGGGCGCGCTGGTGCCCATCGTGTGCCTCTCGGCGAAAACGGGCGTCGGCCTGCCGGAGCTGCTGGACGCGATGACCCTCTGCGGCCTGAGCCCCGACCTGGTTTTGCGGACCGCCAAGAATGCCGCCGGCGAGCCGGTCGAAGTGAAGGCCGACCCCGGCGGACCCCTGGTGGCCCAGGTCTTCAAGACCCGCATCGACCCGTTCGTGCAGAAACTGAGCTTTCTCCGCGTTTACTCGGGCTCGCTGCGGACGGGCGAAACCGTGCCGGTCGTCGGCATGCGCAAGGGGCTGAAACTCGCACAATTGTTCGAGGTCCAGGCGGACAAGACCGACCCAATCGCCGAGGCCGGGCCGGGCCAGATCGTCGCCGTGACCAAGGTCGAGGACCTCCGCACCGGCATGACCCTGGGCGAGCTGACGATGCCGCCGATCTTGTTCCCCTCGCCGATGGTCGGCCTGGCCGTCAGTCCCAAGAGCCGCGGCGACGAGGCCAAACTCTCCGGCTCGCTGGCCAAGATCGCCCAGGAGGACCCCACCTTCCGCGTCGATCGCGACGTGCAGACCAAGGAGATGGTGGCCACGGGCATGAGCGAATTGCACCTGCAGATCCTGCGCGAGCGGCTCAAGCGGCGCGACAAGGTCGAGGTGGAGGTCAAAGAGCCCAAGATCCCCTACCGCGAGACGATCCAGGTCCCGGCCGAGGGCAGCTACCGCCACAAGAAGCAGACCGGCGGCCGCGGCCAGTTCGGCGAGGTCCACATCCGCATGTTCCCCTTGCCCAAGAACGTCAACGTCGAAGAGTATGCCGTCAAGGCCCGCTTCCCTTCGCTCAAGCAGGCCCACTACGATGCGGACAACAATTTCCTCTGGATCGACTCGGTCGTGGGGGCCACGATCCCGGGTAACTTCATGCCGGCGGTGGAGAAGGGCTTCCGCGACCGGCTGGAGCGGGGCGTGATCGCCGGCTACAAGGTGCAAAACGTTTGTGTCGAGGTCTTCTTCGGCAAGCACCACCCCGTGGACAGCTCGGAGCAGGCGTTCAAGACCGCGGCGTCGATGGCCTTCCGCAACGTGTTCCAGCAGGCCAAGCCGGCCCTGTTGGAGCCGATCGTCAAGATCGAGGTCACGGTACCCAGCGCCAAGGTGGGGGACATCACCAGCGACATGTCGGGCCGGCGGGGCCGCGTGCTGCGGATGGACTCCGCCGGCGGCGACCTGCAAACCGTGGTGGCCGAGGTCCCGTTGGCCGAAGTGACCACCTACGCCCGCAGCCTCTCCAGCATTACCGGCGGCCAGGGCAGCTACGCCATCGAGCTGAGCCATTACGACATCGTGCCCGGCAACGTCCAGCAGGAGATCATCGCCAAGGCACAACTCAAGGAAGAGGAAGAGGAGTAAGGCGGAAGGCGGAGGGCAGGAGACTGTTTAGCGGGCGGGCGGGCACCGGGCGCCAGCCTGGTCCGCCGTTATTGGCCAGCGGAGGACGGTGGGAACGAGACAGCAGCCAGAGCCGTCATTTCCCCGCGGCGCCCTGCTTGGCCAGGCCCTCCTTGAAGCCGGCTTTTCTGCCGCAGGCCTCCAGCACCCGGGAATCGTCGGCTCCCGCGGACCCGGCCTTCACAAGCGCGGCCTGGATGGCAAGGTCGCGCTCTTGCAGCCAGTCTTGCACAAGCGTGGCCATTTTCTCGGCCGACGGCTCGCCGTCCTTGGACGCCCCCTTACGGTAGTCGCTGGCCATCCTCAGCCCTTGGGCGTATCCCTTGTTATAAGACGCCTTTTTCGATGGCTCGAGCTTGCTGGGATCGACGTCGATGACCGGGGGCACCTCGGGCTTCTCGCCGGCGACCTTCGTCTTGGGCTTGCTGTCCTCGTCCGGCGGCTTCGGCTTGCGCTTCGGTCTTCCGCTGTCACAGGCGGAAAGCAGCAAGGCCACGGCGCAGCCGACGGCAACGATCCGCTGCAGGGGAAGTGATGCTCGCATGTCCTCGGGTCTCCTGGTGGCGTTAAGGTTTCGCTGGTCCGTTGCGGGCTTTGCCTTGTTGTTTCAGCTCGGCCATCATGAAGCTGATGGCTTGGCAGCAGCAGCGGGCGGCCTGGGGGAAATCGCTGGCCGCGGCCGCCGCTGCGGCCTGGTCCGACAGCGCGTCGAGCCGGTTCCAGTCGATGCTCCAATGCCCCTCGGTTGCGGCCTGGCGGAGGTCGCGGAGGATCTCCGTCAAGCGGGCGGAGAAACTGGCGTTGGGCGCGCAGGGGGTGGCCGTGTAGGGGCCGCGGCGCTGCGCAGCCGCGGGCCTTTCACTCGGGGGCCCCGGCGGCGCGGCGCCGCTGCGGTAGACGATCCCGCCGCCGGCCAACAGGGTGGCCACCAGCAGGCTCGCCGCGCCCGGCCAGAGCTGGCCCAGAGCCAGCAGGCCCGTCCCGATTACGGCCAGTGTGCCCGCCACGGCCCAGACACTGGGGTGGACGGGCCTGGGGTGGCCGGGCAGGCCGGCCGACGTGCCCGCACCGTCCCGCCACGCGTTGCCGGTCGCGCGAACGACGATCACCGTGATGTTGTCCGGCCCGCCGCGAAGATTGGCCAGGTCCACCAGCGTGCGGACTGCGTCGGCCGGCGGCTGGCAGCCGAGGATCATCCCGATCTCTTCGTCTTGGACCTGGCCCGACAACCCATCGCTGCACAGCAAAAAGGTATCGCCCGACAGGATCGGCAGCGGGCCCTCCAGGTCGACTTGCACCGCGGGGTTGGGGCCGAGCGAGCGGGTGATGACGTTCTTGGGGATGAAGTCGGGCACGGCGCCCTGGATCTGGCCCGAGGCGCGGACCTCCCAGACCAAACTGTGGTCGAACGTCAACTGCTCCAGCCGATTGGCCCGCAGGCGGTAGGCCCGACTGTCGCCGACGTGGGCCACCACCGCGCCCTGGGGGGCCAGCACCAGCGAGGTGCAGGTGGTGCCCATCCCCTTGAAGTCCAGGCTCGCTTCCCCGCGGCTGTGGATTTGCGTGTTGGCGTCTTGGACCGCGGCGGCGAGGGCCTCGGCCAAGGGCCGGTTGGCCAACTTGTGATAGACCAGCGGCACCGTGTCGGTGGCGAGCTTGCTGGCCAACTCCCCGGCGGCGTGTGCCCCCATGCCGTCGGCCACGATGAACAGGTCACCCCGCTGCTGCCAGGCGGCCGGGCTGGGAGCGACCATCACGGCCAGCGAGTCCTGGTTATTCGCGCGCCGCAGCCCCAGGTCGCTGAGCGATGCGTATTGCAGGCGGCCCTGCCAGCTCTCCTGTTGGGGGTCCATGATATACCCAAAGGTCAGGTAATCCAATGGCCACTGGGAAGGACCGCGCTTGCGGCTTTCGGCCCCATTCTATCCGACGGCCCCGCGTCAAACTAGCCCGTGAATTCGCTCTGGCGGCGGGGGACTCCAATTACTATACTCTCCCCCCGGTCCCCTCTTCCCCTGGCGATTCCGCCATGATCCACCGCAGCAACACGTGCCGAGTGACACGGCGTTGTGGCCGGTCTCCTGACCGAGCCACGCGGCCCAACCGCAGGTCTGCAGCGGAGTACGGAGACCTTCGGTCTGGTGTCGGCGGGGTCGGAGACCCACGCCGAACGAGGGCCTCCGCCCTCCGGCTCCCGCTCCGCGCGGGTCGGGCGGCACGCGCGACCATGCTGCGCATGGTGCCCGGGTCGCCGCGGCTATGGCCTTCCGCCTTCCGCTTAGCCGCGGTGTTGGTCGCAGCCAGCTTGTCCAGCGGGTGTGTCGAGCGGCAGATGACCATCCGCAGCAATCCGCCCGGCGCGCTGGCCTACGTGGACGACTACGAGATCGGCATTACGCCCATCACGACGCCGTTTATCTACTACGGCGACCGCAAGATCCGGCTGGTCAAGGACGGCTACGAAACGCTGACGGAAATCCGGCCGGTGCCTCAGCCGTGGTACGAGATTCCGCCGCTGGATTTCGTGAGCGAGAACCTGCTGCCCGGCAAGCTCCGCGACCAGCGGACGTTGGACTTTCAGTTGCAGCCGCAGGCGGTGGTGCCGACGGACCAACTGCTGGGCCGGGCGGAGGCCCTGCGGCGGGGCACCGCGGCGACGACCGCCGACCAGCGCTTCGCGTCGGGGCCCGCCGGCCCCCGGCCGTCACCCGGGGCCCCCATCAATTCACTTCCGCCGCAGCCCGGCCCGCCGCTGAGCGGGCCGGCGCCGGCCGCCGCTCTGCCGCTGGGCGGCCAGCCGCTCTATCCGCTGCCGCCGGCCGCGCCAGCCGGCAGCTAACAGCCAATAGCCGGCGGCTAACAGCCGCCGGAGAATGGGCGATCAACGGAACGCATCCCCGCCCTCACGCCACTTCCAGCCACGATGGGAGGGCAAGTATTCGCAGATCAGCAGGTTGAAATGTTGCTTGTCCTTGACCCGTTTGCGGCTGGCACCTCCGCTGAACCAGTGTTTTCGTCGCATTGCTTGGTTGAGTCGCCGAGTCATCGACTGTTTCACCCCGTCACGCAGCCTGCGCCAGGGCCGCCGGTCGCGCCAACTCACCAGAACGTGAACGTGTGTCGGCTCGGTGGCGATAAAATGGCCGCGGCATTGCTGCTTCTCAAAAGCCGTGCGTAGCTCCTCGATCAGCCAAAGCTGCTGCTCGGGCGCGAACAGCACCGCTCCTTCGGTCGCCTGTCGCCGGTACCTCTGCGCGAGTGCCTCGTCGGGCGGCAGTACGCCGGTCCGGCGTCGCACGAAGCCTTTGGCCCGTCCGGCATCCAACTGCGATACGCGTGATAGGTGAAGAGGTAGACCGGCATTGGTGTTGTTCCGGCGGCTGTTAGCCGCCGGCTAGGGGGCGCGAACAACTTACTTCATGCCCGAGTTCCGTTGGATGGCGCCGCGGACGCCCAGCACCTCGGGATGGCGGGAGATCTTGTCGCTGAACGATCGAACGTCGTCGAGGATCGGCCGCAGCTCGCGGGTTACCTCCTCGATGTTCCGGGCCGCGTGGTTCAGGTGCTGGTAGAGCTCCCGGTCGTGGACGAGCTGGCCGATCGAGCCTTGCGGATTGTTCAGGTCCTGGCTGAAGCGGAGCATTTCATCCATGAGCCGATCGAGCTTTTCGGTGCTCTGGTCGATGCGCTGGATCACCGTCTCGCCGCGTTTGCCCAAGGGCTCGGTGACCCCCTCGACGTTCTTCAGGTTGACCAGCAGCGAGCTCAGGCCGCGGTCCAGGTGGTCGATCGCGTTGCGGGTGTCGCTGAGCACGCCGGGCAACTCCGCCATGCTCTGCTTGAACTGTTCCCGCACCACCGGGTCGCCGAGGACGCCGTTGGCGCTGGTGAGCGTCTTTTGCAGGAGCTGCAGCGTCTGGTCCGACTGGCCGATGACCTTCGTGATCCTTTCCTCATTGACCTCCAGGAGGTGGTCGAGCCGGCTGAGGACCGCGTGCATGTCCTTGCTGGCGACATCCACCGAGCCGATGGTATTGCCCAGGTTTTGCTGGAGGTTGGCGATGGCGCGGGTGGGATCTTGGGCCACGAGGCCCTGCAGGGTCTCGCCCGGCTCGACGGCGGTGTCGGGCAGATTGGGGTCCGGCGAGCGGGTGAACTCCAGCGCGGCGTCGCCCATCAGGATCGAGCTCACCACGCGGCACACCTCGTTGTGGTAAACGTGGCGGTCGCCGTCGATCTTGGCCACGACCAGCACGGCGGTGTCCCGGTCGGTGAAGCGAATGTCGGCGACCTGGCCGATGCGGATGCCGCTCTTGCGGATCGGCGTACCGCGGGTCACCCCCGGCGTCTCCGGGAAGCGCACGTAGATCGTATAGGGGCGGGGGCCCAGAGGGGACAGGCCTCCGAACAGCGACACGAGGATCGCCGCGAGGACGAGCGTGAATAAGACCATCACGCCCACGCGAAATTGCATCAAGCGCTCGTTCATGGCAGTAGGCTCAGTCGTCCGACTCCTGTTCCAGTTCCTTTAGGCGCTGGCCCGCCTCGCCGCGGACGAACTGCCGCACGCGGCGGTCGCCGGCCTGCTCCAGCAGGTGCGGCGGGCCGTCGAAAAGGATCTGCGGCTCCCCCGCCGCCAGCCGTGACAACGGATAGAGCATGACGATGCGGTCGGCGACCTTTCGGGCCGTGCCCATGTCGTGCGTGACCACGACGCTGGTGACGGGGTGCTGCCGCCGGGTGCTGAGCATCAGCTCGTTGATCACGTCGCTCATGATGGGATCCAGTCCCGTGGTCGGCTCGTCGTAGAGGATGGCCTCGGGCTCGAGGGCCAGGGCGCGGGCCAGCCCGACCCGCTTCCGCATGCCCCCGGACAGCTCGGCCGGTTTGCGTTCCATGACCGTTTCCGGCAGTCCCACTTCCGCCAGCCGCGAGAGGACGATCCGGCGGATCTCCGCGCGGCTCCTGGCGGTGTGCTGGCGGAGCGGAAAGGCGACGTTTTGGGCGATCGTCATGCTGTCGAACAGGGCCGCCTGCTGGAACACGAACCCGAAGCGTGTCCGCAGCCGCGCCAGCGCGCGGTGGCTGAGCGCGGCCAGGTCCTCGCCGTCGAAGCAGACGCTGCCGCGCGTGGGCCGCAGCAGCCCGATGATCGTCTTCAAGAACACGGTCTTGCCGCAGCCGCTCTCGCCGATCACGGCCAAGGTCTGACCGCGCGGGACCGCCAGCGAGATGTCGCGCAGCACCGCGTGCCGCCCGAACCCGACGCTCAACTGGTCGATGCGGATCAGCGGCTGGTCGGAGCCGGTTTTGTCGAGAGCGGTAGTGACCATTTACATCAATTTCGGCCCTTGCGGCCAGAACAGGTAGTAAACGCTGTCCAGGCCGATGGCCAGGAAGAGGTCCAGCAGGAGGATCACGACGAACGAGAAGACGAAGGCGGTCGTGGCCGCCCGGCCCACCCCCTCCGCCCCGGCGTCGCAATGAAACCCCCGGTAGCAACTGATCAAGGCAATAGCGGCGCCGAAGAACAAGCTCTTGAAGACCCCGGCGAAGAGGTCGAACCCCCGCACGTACTCCTGCGAATTGACCCAATAGTGGTGCCAGTCGATCCCCAGCAGGTAGACGCCGTAGAAGGCCCCGCCCACAATTCCCATGAAGTCGGCCACGATCGTCAAGGCGGGGATCAACAGCAGGCAGGCGAGAAACCGCGGCACGACCAGGTACTGGGTCGGGTCGGCCCCCATGCTCGCCATGGCGTCGATCTGCTCGGTGACCCGCATGGTGCCCAACTCGGCCGCCATGGCGCTGCCGACGCGGCCGGCCAGCATCGTGGCCGCCAGCACCGGCCCCAGCTCCCGCACCAGCGACAGGTTGATCACCGCCCCCAGCCGCGACTCCATGTGCAACATGCGAAACTGGCTGTAGGCCTGCACCGCCAGGACCATGCCGATGAAGGTCCCCGTCAGGGCCACCACCGGCAGGCTCAAGACGCCAATGTGGTAACAAGCCGGCACGAGGGTTTCGCGCCGCGGAAGGCGGGAGAGCAGCCAGCCCGCGGTCCGCAGCCCAAACAGCGAGAGGTTCCCCAGGCCCACCACCCAGTCGATCACGACGGCCCCCAGGTCGGCAACCCAATCCGCCGCCGCCCGGGAAACCCTCCAGGGTCCGGACTGGTCATTCCGCACGGAAGTATTGGAGGCCATGTTTCCCACGCCTTTTCGAGCCACGGCAGCCCGGCCCATGCCTCCGGGCCAGAAGATCGCTGATACTTACTTCGTCGGGCAGAACTTTGCTGCTTGAGGGAAGTCTAAGGATTGATCCGTCAAGGATATATGCGATGCCTGGGAAAACTAGGCAAAGAAGGTTCCCCCGGGTCGAGGGAACTCGTTAATCAAACGGCGGATCAGGCTGGCGCCCGGTGCCCGCCCGCCCGCTAAACGGAATTCCCCCGGCCCGCGGGAATTCGTCAAGACTCGACGCCGGCCAACACGATTCTTATATCACTTTTCGGCCTGCGGATTTCCCGCTGGGCTGTCACCTCATGCGCAACACGCGACACAATGCCATGGCACCGGTACTTCCACTGGATTGCACCCATTCCGAGCCGCCGAACATTATCTCCTGGATGGATCGCTGGGTGGGAGCGGTGTTTCACTGGCTGCACGGGCCACTGGCCAGGCAGGCGGCCGGCGAGGTGGCGCGGGAGTGCCGCGGGGCCATCGTAGCCCGTGCGCTGACGGCCGTCCAGCAGATGAGCATCCCCCAGGCGCGGGGATACATTCGGGCCCTGGCACCCGGATTCGTTGCCCGGGAGATCGACGCCGTCTTGAGCCGCCGGCGGATCAGCCCGTCGTTGCGTGCCGGCATCTTCGCCGAGGCGATCGAGCAAGTGATTGCCCTGGTCGTAGACGACATCGCTCGGCTCCGCTCGGCCACGGGCGGGGCCTGGCTGGCGAAGGCGGCCTGAGCGGGCACTGCGTCCCTCGCCCCACAAAGCGGCGACCGTTGGTCGCCTCCCCGTGTTCGGTGCGGGTCTCTGACCCCGCCGAGGGTTGACCGTGAGGTCTCCCGGGTAGCGAGGGAGACCAACGGTCGCGGCTTTGTGTGCCGTCGAGGGACGCCGGCCGATTGCACGGCGCGCCGGGGCCCATTAGAATGTGACCTTTTCGGCCCGGCTGCGCTGGGGCAGTTACGAAAGGATGAAATGTTCGATTTCACGCCGCAGCACGCGTGGCTGGTCGGGATCGATTCCGACGGCTGCGCGTTCGACTCGATGGAGCTGAAACACAAGGAGTGTTTCATCCCCACGACGATCAACTTTTACGGGCTGCAGGGGGTGAGCAAGTACGCCCGGGAGGCCTGCGAGTTCGTAAACCTATATTCGAAGAGCCGGGGGATCAACCGCTTTCCGGCGCTGATTGAGGAGTTGCAGTGGACGGCCCGGCGGCCTGAGGTCCTGGCCCGCGGCGTCCAGGTCCGCATTCCCCCCACGCTGAAGGACTGGGTCGAGCACGAGCCGACCCTGGGCAACCCGGCGCTTGTGGAGGCGATCCGCCGCACCGATGACCCGGACTTGAAGCACGCGCTAGAATGGTCCAAGGCGGTCAATCGGGCGATCGAGGACATGGTCCGCGGCGTGCCCCCCTTCCCCAAAGTCCGCGAATGTCTGGAGAAGCTCAGCGGCGTGGCCGACATCCTGGTCGTCTCGGCCACGCCGCAGGAGGCGCTGCAGCGGGAATGGGCCGAGCACGACCTGGCCAAGTACGTGGTGGCCATCCTGGGCCAGGAGAGTGGGACCAAGAAGGAATTCCTGCGGACCGCCAAGAACTACTCGGGCGAGCACGCCCTGATGGTCGGCGACGCGCCGGGCGACTACAAGGCGGCGGTGGCCAACAAGTGCCTGTTTTTCCCGATCAACCCGGGTGCGGAGGAGGCAAGCTGGCAGCGGTTGTTGGAGGAGGGGATCGAGCGGTTCCTTTCCGGTACGTTTGCCGGCAAGTACCAGGAGGGGCTCTTGGCCCAGTTCGACCGCTGCCTGCCCGAGCGCCCGCCCTGGCCCGTGGTGGAGTAGTTATCAGTTGTCAGTTATCAGTGTTTAGTTCTTGAACTGACAACTGGCAACTGAAAACTGAAAACCGACACCTGACAACTGAAAACTCCCATGACAGCACAATGCGATTTCGGCTTGATCGGCCTGGCGGTGATGGGCGAGAACCTGGCGCTGAACGTCGAGAGCCGCGGGTTCTCGGTGGCCGTGTTCAACCGCACGCTGAGCAAGGTGGACGACTTCGTGCAGGGCCGCGCGCGGGGCAAGAACTTCTGCGGCTGCCACTCGCTGGAAGAGCTCGTGGCCGGCCTCAAGCGGCCGCGCAAGGTCATGCTGATGGTCAAGGCGGGC
>Ga0181527_1002776_pt1 | contig 16055 bp, 12 predicted proteins | sample PEATcosm2014_Bin_30_FD_119762 | JGI IMG/M metagenome (GOLD analysis project Ga0181527, IMG submission 119762) | Peatland microbial communities from MTU Mesocosm Facility, Houghton, MI, USA - PEATcosm2014_Bin06_60_metaG | ecosystem: Environmental > Terrestrial > Soil > Wetlands > Peat | place...
GTGTCCTGCATCTATGGCATCGGTTCGGTCGAGACCTACACCGCTATGACCTTCGGCGTCACCCTGCGCGAAAAGCTCGAACAGCGGCAGCTGATCGCCGATCTCGTCGCGCTGCAATACCGCCGCGTCCAGGCGGATTTCATTCGCGGCACGTTTCGCGTGCGCGGCGACACGGTCGACGTATTTCCCGCGCATTACGAGGACCGCGCCTGGCGCGTCAGTTTCTTTGGCGACGAGGTCGAGGCGATTTACGAATTCGACCCGCTCACCGGCAAGAAGACGGTCGATCTCGAATTCGTGAAGGTCTACGCCAATTCGCATTATGTGACGCCGCGCCCGACCCTGTTGCAATCCGTCAAGGGCATCAAGGAGGAGCTGCGCGGGCGGCTGGGCGAATTGAACCGCGTCGGCCGCATTGTCGAAGCGCAGCGCCTGGAGCAGCGCACGCGCTTCGATCTGGAGATGATGGAAGCGACGGGCGCCTGCGCCGGCATCGAGAATTATTCGCGCTATCTCACGGGACGCAAGCCGGGCGAGCCGCCGCCGACGCTGTTCGAATATCTGCCCGACAACGCGCTGGTGTTCGCCGACGAGAGCCATGTCAGCGTGCCGCAGATCGGCGCGATGTACAAGGGCGACTTCCGCCGCAAGGCGACGCTGGCCGAATATGGTTTTCGCCTGCCCTCCTGCCTCGACAACCGTCCGCTGCGCTTCGAGGAATGGGACGCCATGCGGCCGCAGACCGTCAGCGTTTCGGCGACGCCGGGCAAATGGGAGCTGGAGCAGACCGGCGGCGTTTTCGTCGAGCAGGTCATTCGCCCGACCGGCTTGATCGACCCCCCGGTCGAGATACGCCCGGCGCGCGCGCAGGTCGACGATCTTCTGGTCGAAGCGCGCGCCAACGCCCAGGCGGGCTATCGCGCGCTGGTCACCGTGCTGACCAAGCGCATGGCCGAGGATTTGACCGAATATCTGCACGAGAACGGCGTGCGCGTGCGCTACATGCACTCGGATATCGACACGATCGAGCGTATCGAAATCATCCGCGACCTGCGCCTCGGCGCCTTCGACGTGCTGGTCGGCATCAACCTCCTGCGCGAGGGGCTCGACATTCCCGAATGCGGCCTCGTCGCCATTCTCGACGCCGACAAGGAAGGTTTTTTGCGCTCGGAAACCTCGCTGATCCAGACCATCGGCCGCGCCGCGCGAAACGTCGACGGCAAGGTCATTCTCTATGCAGACAAAATCACGGGGTCGATGCAGCGCGCCATCGACGAAACCAACCGCCGCCGAACCAAGCAGGAGGCGTACAACGCCGAGCATGGCATCACTCCGGCCTCGATCAAGCGCGGCATCGCCGATATTTTGGGCTCGGTCTACGAGCAGGATCATCTCACCGTCGACACCGACAGCGAGCTGGCGCCGGGGCATAATTTTCAGGCGGTGCTGGCCGATCTCGAGAAGCGGATGAAGGCCGCCGCCGCCGATCTCGCCTTCGAGGAGGCCGCGCGGCTGCGCGACGAAATCCAACGCCTGCAGCGCGCGGAACTTCTCGCGGAGGCCGGGCCGTTGAAACATCTGTCCGCCTCGCGCCGCGAGGCGGAGGCGATCCCCGGCACCAGGGCGCGAAAACCCACGGACGCGGATATGGGCCCGCATAATTTCGGCGGCGGCGAGGCGAGGCCGCTGGGACGCCCCCTGCCGCGGTCCACCATGGGCAAGCCGGGAACGCGGGCGGTGAAGGGGAAATCGAAATGAAGCCGCGCCACGCTCCATTTCGCGACGCGAAGGCGAATACCGTCCGATGTCGCCGCGCTCTAGATTCGACATGCCGCGGAAAATAAACATTCACCTAGGTGAAACAGGAGTTTTCCGCCGCCTCGTCGCTATCTCGCCGGCGCCACGTTCAGACGAGGATCGTCTTTCGGGTCGAGGTAATCGATGCTCCACGGTCCCGTCGAATTGATCTGCACGACCGTGTCTTCGTCGACAAATGCGTAATGGGCAAGGCCTGTCGGCATAGACGAGAAACTCCCGGCCGGAAGAGATTCGACGCTGGCTCGGTCAACCTTCGACCCCATCCCTAAATTGAGTTTACCCGAAATGACCGTGATGACCTCCGGTTGGGGGTGCGTGTGCGGGGCGATTTTGTAGCCCTTCGGCATCCTGACCCGAAGCACGAACATGCCCTCCTTGGCTGGGTCGCCATATAGCACCGCCGCCTCCGCCCCAGCGGGCAAGGAGGGGGGCGTCGACCCCCATTTGATATCCTGTGGCAGGAAAACCTTGTGAGCCTCCTTCACCTCGGCCATTCCAGCCGACGCGTTGACAATGGCGGCGCCGACAATGAGGGCGAATAGCGTGCGTTTCATAAGTTCCTCCCGCGAAGCGGCCCGATAGACGAAGAGCGCCTTTCTGGCGCGGGCTCTTCGGCCAGGGCCGAACCTAATCATCCGCGAAGCGCCGGATCGCTTCTTGCGAGCTATCATGTAGGGCGCGCGCGGCCGAGCGTGTCCGTGAAGACGGTTTTTTTAAACCCACTTCCTCGCTCGCGGGCGCCTAGGGATCCCGGGTCGGCGATCATGGGCGGGAGTGAACTCAGCGACACAATCTGACGCCGCCTGCCTTCCGGGGGCTTGAACCCGCGGATGGCGGCGCTAACTCAGACTTCATGTGCTGGTGCTTCTCATCAGCAATCACTCTCAGGCGATGCGACGCCCGGCCAGCGATGGCCGGGCTTTTTTTCGTGCGATCACCTTTCAGCTCCGTCGACCATGGCCACGCCGGTTCGGCGCGCCGAATTGTCTAGCGCCTATTGGGCGGGCGCCTCCGCCGGCGGGGGTTGTTCGGCGGGCCCGGCTTCGGGATTGTGTTCGGCGGGTTTCTTCTTCGGCTTCGGTTTTTGGACGGGAGCCTTCACATGAGGCTTGGCGACGGGCGCTTTCTTGGCGACGGGTTTCGCCTGCTCGACGTTTTCCGCGTTGGATGGCGTCGCGCTCGTGACAGGGGCGACGGATTCGGCGCTGGGAGCCGGAACCGACGGGCTGCTGGAGCTTTCCGTTGGGGTTGCGCGTGGAGGGATAGCGTTGGCGTCCGGCGTGTCTTTCTGCGCCGCGGCGTCCGCGGCGGGAGCCTCGGCCGTGGGCTGGGCGGGCGCCGCCGATTGGGTTTCCTTGGGGGCGGCCTCGGGCGCTATTGGTGCCGCCGCCTGCGAAGGCTCTTTGGCTTTAGGCTCGATGGCGGCCCGCTCGCGATGAATGAAGCTGTTGATTTCGTCAAGTTTGCTATCCACGAGCGCGCGGAACTCGTCGGCTTTGTCGGGCGGCGTGGCGTAAACGCCCGCGCCAAAACCAATCGCGCCCGAGATCGCGGCCGTGATCAATGTCGATAAAATGCCCCGGGCCATTCTTCCTGTCCTCCCTGAATGATTTATCCCAAACTTCCGTGCGCGGCGGTGTTTCGTCAACACCCCACGTTCGTCGGACTACGCTGACAAAGAGACGGAGTTGAGGCGGTAAGAGCGAAGCAGCGCGGCTTCCAACTCACCCAGCCGCCGGCGGTCGGATCGAAAGGCGGCGATGGTGGCCAAACTGGCGTCATAATCTGCCTTGGAGCGATATGCGCTCTCGCGCCGACATGAGCGGCCACGGTGAGCGAGGCGCTCCGTTGCCTAGCGTCTAAACGCTTGATTTAAATGGTGGAGCCGGACGGAAGTCCGATTTCGGCCCCGCGATCCTATATAAAACAGCGGCTTAGCCGTTGCTGATGGGCCGTTGCATATCACATTTGTGCGCCACCGCGAAGCGATTTTATACCGCAAAGGTCGCCGAAGTTTGCCGCCAACAATCGACCGGCTGAGTGACTGTCATGGGACGCCCATTCCGAAACGGCTCGGAAAATCGCCGCGGGGCCTTGGCGGGTCTTGGGGCCCCGCATGTCCCAAGGCTCGCCCACCTGAGGCATTTGGAGACCAAGCGCGGGAAAAATCGCCGAGAAGGCTTGGCGGCTTGAATTACTTTTTGCGCGAGGAGGGAGAGTCCGCGGGGGTTGGCGGGCATCCACGCGATCACTCCGCCTCATCGTTGATGATCTCGCCGTTGACACAAGCCGCAAGCATGGGCGACGCCTTGAAGCGCAAAACCTTGCGCGGGGAGATCGTCGCCTCTGCTCCCGTCTTGGGATTGCGCCCAACGCGCTCGCGTTTCGACTGGACGTTGAAATTGCCGAACGACGGCAGTTTCACCGGCTCACCCCCTTACAAGCGCCTCTGCAACCTCCTCGAAAAACGCATTGAGCATTTTTTTGGCCTCCCCGCGCGACAGACTCGGGCCGCAGCCGTAAACAGCTTTCTGCAATGCGGCTCGCGTCAAGGACCGCGCGTCCTCATGTTTTCTGATCAGTTTGTTCATGAAGATCTTCTGGTCCAGCCCGGCGTCACATAAAAAGAGGCCGCTGGAAACGCCAGCGGCCCAAGTCTGGGAGGAGTGCCCAAGGAGGAGGACACCGCGGCAAGTCTACTCGGATGGAGATGAAAATCTCGTGCATGTTTTCTGTTGGGATAAGAATTCGAATTTGTGTGGCCGATATGTCACATATGATCGCTGGAAAGCGTCTGCCCAATTTCAATTGCCTCGTGCCGCCGGCTTAATTGCCGAAGTCCCGCCGGTCCTCTCTGCCCAAGAATTGTCTCAGCGCCGCCTGAATACCGCGTTGAACGTGCCGCCGCCGCCCAGCCTACTACGTAGTTGCACGTAATTTCTGGCGACAGCGTTGCTCTTTCTTCAAATTATGGGCTCCGCCAAAGCGCCACAACGTCCGGCGTGGACGAGTTGTTAGCCATGTTCGCGCAATAGTTGCGGTCAGCGGGGAGCAAAACTCAGTCGTCGAAATTGATGCGCCTTTTTTCAACTCGCGTGGTTCCGTCATGAAGAAATTCGCGTTCGGCGCCGCGGTTATAGTGTTGGCTGGCTTGGTCGCCGCGGATTTGATGGCGCATCTGGTTCAAGAGGGCGCGCCGCCGACAATCGTCGTCATTCCCTCCGACCAAAGCCTCATGCGGCTGGCCAGCACCGCCCTCACAGACGGACCAAACTCACGAGTGACGAAAGTTGCGCACGGCATCGGAATCGGCAGGAGCGCGACGGCGACCTCGTTGCGTGGAGGCTTTGCAAGGCGGGTTTGAACGTCGAGGCGGCGATCAGCCGTTGCAAGCGCGTCATCGCCGACGCTTTGAAATCACGCCACGACACCCGCCGCGCGACTGAACTCGCGATCGCCGTCAAGTCCCTCAACCGGATGAACCAACTCGGGCGCGCGAAATTCTCGCGAATGGCGTGATCGAAGCCGCCTCGACGTTCAAACACGCCTTGCAAAGGCTTCATGCAACAAGGTCTCAACCTGGCGAGGCCCGACGGCGCAACGATTTTCGCCGCCTGCGGCTTCCCCGATTTACCGCTAAATCTCAGCAGAAATGTTAATATGGCGTAGAGAGACACGAACGTCGGAACAATCATTGTGCCGAACTCCGCAGAGAAGAATCCTCCATCAAACGACTCTGTCGCGAACACGTCGAGCGCGTCGATGGAGGGCGACGCGAGCGCTGCGGTGCTGCAAATCATTCGCGATCTTGTGGGCGAATTGCACCCCAACTTGGTCGATCCTCGCAATCTGCGGTTGGACAGCGACCTCGACCGCGATCTGGCGCTCGACAGTCTCTCTCGATCCGAATTGCTTTTGCGGCTCGATCGCGCGTTCAAGGTTCAACTTCCCGAGCGCCTGATCGGCGAAGCCAACAGCCCTAACGACTTGGTGAAGGCGATTCTCGCCGCCGCCCCCGCGATCGCCGAGACGCCTCGAGGCGCCCGGCGGCAGACTCCGACATTGGGAAAAGTGGAGGAGCCGATCGAATCCGAGACCTTGATCGACGCCCTCACGGCACATGCGCAGCGCCATGGCGCGCGCGAACATGTGCTTTTGTGGAAGGGCGGGAGCCCGCCGGAACCGCTCACCTACCGCGACCTTTATCGACATGCTTGCGCTGCGGCGGGGGGCTTGATCGAGCGCGGAGTCCGCCCGGACGATCGGGTCGCGATCATGTTGCCGACGAGCCGCGACTTCTTCATCGCTTTTTTCGCGGTTCTCTTCGCCGGCGCGATCCCCGTGCCAATCTATCCGCCCTTCCGGCTGGCCCAGATCGAGGAGCATTTGCGCCGCCAAGCCGGAATTCTGCGTAACGCCGAGGCGAGCGCCCTCATCACCAGCACCGAGATCCGCGTCATCGGCCAATTGTTGCTCGGCCTCGCTCGCAGCTTGCGGCACATCGTGACAATCTCAGACCTTGCCAAAGGGGAGGCGCTACTGGCGCCTCTCCCCGCGACTATCGATACGACGGCCTTGATTCAATATACCTCGGGTAGCACCGGCGACCCGAAGGGTGTTGTCCTCTCTCACGGTAATCTTCTTGCAAATATCCGCGCCATGGGCGCCGCCCTGAACGCCACGTCGGCGGACCGGGTCGTGAGCTGGCTGCCGCTTTATCACGACATGGGCCTCATCGGCTGTTGGTTGGGCAGCCTCTATTACGGCGCGCCCGCATTGATCATGTCTCCTCTCGCTTTTTTGGCCGATCCGGCGCGTTGGCTTTGGGCGATCCACGACCACAGAGCGACGATCTCCGCCGCCCCAAATTTCGCCTTCGAGTTCTGCCTTAAATCTATAGACGAGGCGAGAATCTCGGGTCTCGATCTATCCTCGCTACGAGCAGTCCTCAACGGCGCGGAGCCGGTCAGTACGATTACGATCGGGCGCTTTACGGAGAGATTTTCCGCCTACGGCTTTCGTCCCGGAATGATGGCCCCGGTCTATGGGCTCGCCGAAAACGCCGTCGGTCTGGCGTTTCCGCCGATCGGCAGGCCGCCGGTCATCGATCGCATCGACCGCCGCGCCCTCGATCGAAGCGGCGTCGGGCGCGTTGCCGAGACGGAAGGCGCCGACGCCGTGGCGCTAGTGGCTTGCGGGCGACCGTTGCCTCATCACCAAATTCGCGTCGTGGACGACGTCGGGCAAGAAGCGCCGGAGCGCCACGAAGGCCGGCTGCAATTCAAGGGGCCTTCCGCGACAAAAGGATATTTTCAAAACCCTGAAAAAACGCGTGCTCTCTTCGACGGCGACTGGCTGGAGACGGGCGACTGCGGCTATATCGCGGCGGGCGATGTCTTCATCACAGGGCGCATCAAGGACCTGATCAAACGCGCGGGACGAAACATTTATCCGCAGGAACTCGAGGAAGCGATAGGCTCGCTCGAAGGAGCGCGGAAAGGTTGCGTCGCGGTGTTCCCGTCACTCGATCGGCGGGCGGGGACGGAGCGGCTCATCGTCATGGCCGAGACACGCGTGACCGACGAGGCCGCTCGAAAAGCCTTGCGTAAATCGATCATCGATAGTTCGCAAGCACTGCTCGACTTGGCGCCGGACGAAGTGCTGCTGACGCCCCCGCACACCGTGCCAAAGACCTCGAGTGGAAAGATACGGCGCTCCGCCGCCCGTGCGATGTTCGAGCAGGGAATGGTGAAAGCCGAGCAATCGAATCCGCGCTGGCAGATTGCACGCCTTGCGCTCGCGGGCGCGGGGACCTGGCTCCATCGGATTTCGTCCAAATTTGCGGTGTGGGCGTTTGGAGCCTACGCATGGTGCGTGCTGCTCTTGGTCGCCGCCTGGGTCTTGCCTTGTGTTCTAGTCGCGCCGAAACGAGCATGGCGGCATTGCGCGCTCACCGCGGGCGCGCGGCTGTTTTTCCGCATGACGGGAATTTCGGTCAACGTCCAAGGCGACGCGCCGCTACCCAAAGCCAATGCAATCATCGTGGTCAACCATTCGAGTTATCTTGACGGGCTGGTCATGGCGGCGGCGTGCCCTGGCGAGATTTCGTTTGTCGCGAAGGAGGAACTCGCCGGCCAGATGGTTGCAGGGCCTTTCTTGCGCCGCCTCGGCGCCATTTTCGTGCGCCGATCCGATCCCGCGGGAGGCGTCGCGGACGCCAAGGCGGCCATGGAATCAGCGCGGACAGGCGCCCGCCTCGTGTGGTTTCCAGAGGGGACGTTTTCGCGAATGCCGGGACTCTTGGAATTTCACGTCGGCGCCTTCCTGACCGCCGTTCAACTTAGCCTGCCCGTCGTCCCAGTCACGATACGCGGAACACGTTCGATGTTGCGCGCCGATTCATGGCTGCTGCGACGGGGCGCCATTTCGGTCCACATCGGAGCGCCGCTTGCGCCCGCCGGCGAGGACTTTCAAGCCGGGCTTGCGCTGCGCGACGCCGTTCGGAACGAAATCCTCGACCATTGCGGCGAACCGGACCTCAGCCATGAACGCGTGGCGCTGCCGGTATGATCGAAGAGAATTCGAGCGACCCCGTCCCACGATTGTCCGCCGACAGGGCATATTGACGCCGGTATGGCGCGAGCCGAGGAACATGCGCAATGGAGCGTATCTGGCTGAAGAGTTACCCCGCCGGCGTGCCGGCCGAAGTTGATGTCGACGCTTTCTCTTCCATCATCGACATGTTCGAAAAGAGCTGCGCGGAATTTGCAAACCGTTCCGCCTATATCCACATGGGCGCGACGCTCACCTACGCCGAGGTTGCTCGGCTTTCCCGCGATTTTGCCGTTTTCCTGCGCGAGGATCTTAAACTCGCGAAGGGCGCGCGCGTCGCGCTGATGATGCCCAATGTCCTCCAATATCCGATCGCGCTGTTTGGCGCGCTCAGAGGCGGATATGTCGTAGTCAATTGCAATCCTTTTTACACGCCGCGTGAACTTGAATGGCAACTCGTCGATTCTGGGGCCGAAGTCGTCTTGGTTTTGGAAAACTTCGCCGCCGTGTTGCAGCAGGCCCTGCCCAACACAAAGGTTCGAACCGTGATCACCACTCAACTCGGCGACATGCTGGGATGGGGAAAAGGCGCGCTGGTCAATTTCTACGCCAACTACATAAAGAGAATGGTGCCGAATTGGAGCATCGCCAACGCAGTCAGTTTTTCAGATGCGCTGCGACGAGGCGCTTCGTTTCGCTGGGTGCCCGAAACGATCTGGCCGCGGGACGTCGCCTTCCTTCAATATACCGGCGGCACGACGGGGGTTCCTAAAGGAGCGATGTTGACCCATCGCAACATCGTCGCGAATTTGCAGCAGCATCACGCTCAGATTAGGCCGGCTTTACAGGGTGACTGGGACGTCGTGATCACGGCGCTTCCGCTCTTTCATATTTACGCTTTGACGGTAAGCTGCTTGCTTGCGGTCAAAATTGGCGCAACCAACGTGTTGATCACGAATCCGCGCGATATTCCGGGACTTGTGAAAGAGCTGCAAAGGCACAGGTTTACCTGCTTTCCCGGCGTCAACACCCTATTCAAGGCGCTTGTCGATAACCCTGCGTTCGCACGGCTCGACTTTTCGAGTTTACGCATCGCCGCTTCGGGCGGCGCCCCGCTCCAAGAGGCGGTGGCGAAAAAATGGAAAGCCATCACCGGAACAATGCTCATCGAAGCCTACGGCTTGACCGAGACGTCCCCCGTCGTGACTTGCAATCCCGTCAATCTCTCCGAATTCAACGGCTCCTGCGGCGTTCCCATTCCCTCAACCGAGGTTGCGATCCGAGATGACGAAGGAGGCGATCTTCCGGTCGGCGAGGCTGGGGAGCTTTGCGTGCGCGGTCCGCAGGTCATGAAAGGCTACTGGGAGCAGGCCGAGGAGACCGCCAGGGTTATGACGCCCGACGGGTATTTGCGGACCGGCGATATCGCCACAATCGACTCAAGCGGCTTCGTTCGCATCGTCGATCGTAAGAAGGATATGATCAATGTGTCCGGTCTCAAGGTCTATCCGAATGAAATAGAGGAAGTCGTCTCCATGCATCCGGCCGTGCTGGAAGCCGGCGCCGTGGGAATCCCGAACAGTTTTTCGGGAGAAGCCGTGAAGCTCGTCGTGGTCAAACGCGACCCATCTTTGAGCGCCGCGGAGCTAAAGGCGCATTGCCGGAAGTATTTGGCCGCCTACAAGGCGCCACATGTTGTCGAATTCCGGAACGAGCTGCCGAAGACCGCTTTAGGCAAGGTTCTGCGTCGCGCGCTGCGCGATGCCTCTCCATGTGATGAAAACCTCATCCGAATTGATGACGTGACCAAATCGGCCAAGCCGGCGCCATGATGGCGACGATCCGCTCCCTAGCCCGCGCTGGCCCCCAGCCCGCCAATGCAGTAACATTCCAGACGGACCCGTCACCGGAGGTCGATCATTTGATCAGGGTCTTTTTCGTCATCTCTTGGCCTCTGCAACGCAAGAACGCTCATATTCCATCGAGAGCCAGGTGGAATTTAGGAGGCGCGCATGTTCAGGAAGATTCTGCTGCCGATCGACACCGCCGAACCCGCGGTTGCAGAAGCGGGCGTTTATTTCGCGGCGCAATTGGCGAGCTTGACGAATGCCGCCGTGCGAATGGTTCACGTCCTTCCTCATATACCGCTTGACCTCCATAAATTCCTGCCTCCGCATGTGAACGCCCATCGGGAAGAAGCCGCCCGGTCTAAGCTGCTTGAGATGGCGAAAGCCGCCAACGTTCCAACAGGATATTTTTCACACACGCTGCGAACCGGCGCGGCCTCTGACGAAGTGCTCGCAGAAGCGGAGTTTTGGGGAGCCGATCTCATTGTTATCGGGTCGCACAATCCATCTACCCGGACTTTTCTGCTCGGTTCGAACGCCGAGAAGATTGTCCGCCACGCCAATTGTTCGGTAATGGTCGTGCGTCCCCCTAAGGACCCCCGTGGAACTTATTGGCTGGTGCCGCCCATCGCGTCGTGAGGCTTCGACAGTTTATGATTCGATCGAGTCGCACAATCGAGTGAGGAGAAACATTTGAGTATGGCCGCGATCTTGCCGCTTCGGAAGGAAGGTCCATGCGCAGATCTCAGTCTTTCGGATAGCCCACGGTTTGTGAAAGCAGCACCTGTTGATCGTGACTCAGCCCAAGCGCATCAGCGATCGCCTCGCGGTCGATCCAGGCGCGGATAACCGTAGCCAACCCGTTGCCGGCGGCGAACAAGTACAAATTCTGCGAAATGGCGCCGGCCGCGACCGCCGCATAGCTTTCGCGAAGCCCGACTGGCACGAGCTTCGCGCGGCTGTAATCGGCGACAAAAATAATGTCGAGAGGCGCTTCGTCGACAAAGTCCTGATAGCCGGTGATGCGCCGCAAGTCGCTGGAGACGACCAGCTGGAGCGAATTCGTAGGCGCATCATAAAAATAGGCCCCTGACGGTAGCGCAACGTAGAGGTCCACTTCCTGCGCGTTCAGCGCGGAGGGCGCGGTTCGCCCACCCTCCGGGCGGTTCACGCCATATGCGGCCCAGAGCAGATTGGAGAGCGTGGGCAGGGGCAACTCCGTGCTCGCGAATTCTCGATCCGAGCGCCGTTTTGAAATAGCCTCCATCAGCGGCATGCCTCCTTCCTTCCGAGGAGCCGGCAGCGCAATCGTTTTAGAAGCGTCGCCCTGTGCGGGCCTTGGGCGTAATCGCCCCATCATGCCGAGCGCCAACTTGGTGAGAGTGCTCATTGCAATATCCTCCTAATGCGTGGCGGAAGCGGTGACCGAAGGAGAACCGGACTGAAAGGGTTCGACGTCACGCAAGGACAAAAGCGCGGCGAGTTCATCCGGCGGCCTTGATTTCGTTCCAGCGGATCTTCGCGGCGGCGAGCCATTCGTCGCCGGACGAAAATCGCGCGTTTGCCACAAGATCGAGAACCTTGCCATCGGGGGTCTTAATCGCCCAAAGAACATTGTTTTCGGACTGCATGGCCGTGATCGGCGTTGGGCCGTGCTCACAATCTCGCCATCCAATTACGGGTTCAGCGAGGACCGAAACAAGGAAGCCGTCGTTGTTTTCCGCGGGAGTTATGACTTCCCATCCCAAGGAGGCGGGAATTATCGGCTCCAGCGCGTCTCGGATTTTATCGAGCGTCCCAATAATCTGATGCGTTTCATCGTCGGCTTTGATCCAGACGCAGCCGGCCTTTGACCACAGTCTGTCAATTCGACTTAAGGGGACCAAAGCGCCATCCAGGGTCTCAACGAATTGCATGGTTTCTTCCTCCCAGTTCCTTGCGGTGGATGATCCACATTCGCCTCGGCACTCCTCTCATGACACAATCTCGAACAGGTCGAATTTAAGCCCTCTCCACCCACGAGGCCGCCCGCGTCGTAACAAACTGGCGAAACCCATGGCGGCGCCGGATGTCGCACTTCGCGTTAGGCCATGGAAAACTTTTTTTCTGGAACGAAGAACTCTCGACGAACCCAACATCGTTGTCGAGCGAAGGGCGCATCGAGGCGACGAGCTTGCATACAGACCCGCCCGTGGCATCTGTTTGGCTGACTTCGAGATCTTGTCGCTGATCATTGGGCGAGCCTTCAAACGCGCTCGCGACCGGCCAAAGCCGGGCGGTCTGTTCAAAGGAGAACGGAGCCGCCGATCGAGACGCCTCTTATCTTACTCCGCGCAAGATCGGATTGAAACCGAACGGGCGCGGGCGCTCGCGCGGGTTGGCGGCGTGCTGCTCAGCCTTTCAAGAACGCATCTTGAGCCTCTTGGGCGAGGCGGAAGCCCTGTCCCTTGTAGCGAGGAGAATAATGCAGCGTCACAAGTCGCTTCACTCCGGCGAGCCTGGCGAGAATCCCGGCCTGCCGTGCCGTCAAATGGCGACGCATTTGAGCCGCCTCCGCATCGGCGTCCAGGAATGTCGCCTCGATGAAGAGGATGTCGGCGCCTTTGGCGAGCCGAATGATCTTTTCCTGATTAGCTTCGGTAAACGCGCAGTCCACGACATAGGCGATCTTGCGGCCCGAGGTAATTTTCATGATCTCCCTCTTAAGGAGGCCGAGGGGCAGAGCGGCGGGTTTGTCGAGACCCCCAACCCGCCATAAGACATCAATGAGAACGCCATCGTCCGCGCCGCGAAGAGTCGCATCCTTGAAGGCCCGCAGCCATGGCCCGATCGCCAGCCCCATGGCCTCGACCTTGTTGCGCCAAACGTTGATTTGAGCTCGTTCTTCAAGGAGGTAAGCAAGCACGGGAATGCCGTGGTCAAGCGTCACTGCGCGGACCTGCAAACCGGCTTCCTTGAGCATCAGGCCGTCGACGCTTTGACTCGATTCGCCTTCAGCCCGCTCGAAGCGCGAACGCCCGGCGAAAAGGGCAGACCTCATGCGTCCGGAAGCGTCGAGTTCTTTCACGCGAATGGTCAGTTCACCGTCATAGCCCTCGATCAGATTCCAGGTGTAGGCTCTAAGCTTATGCTCGACGGCGTCGATAATGCCCGCCGGCCCATGGACGCCAAGCGTCTTCTCCCGCCCGAGCAAGAGCCTCAGCAGTTGGTCGAAACCGGCGAAATGGTCCATATGCCGATGCGTGACGAAGACGTCGCTGACGCGCAGAAGTTTGCGCGGGACGAGCCGCCGAAGATCGCCAAGATCGAAAAGCAGCGCGCGGCGCTCGAAAACCAGATCGACGTAAAGGCCGGGATCGTCGAAGGGGTCGTTGACGAGAGCGGGATCGAAGTGGCGCGGCATAATTCCTCAGGCCTTCCAGTGGCGGCGGGTCCGCGCGTTAAGCCGCCGACACCCGGATCGGCAAGCGCCGCGCTCCCCAGGCGCCCGGATTGGCCTCGAACACGCCTCCGCACGCCGCGCCGCATTTCGCGCAGCGTCCGTCCGCCGTCATCGCCCATGAGGTGATGTCATACCAGTCGCGGCCGATCAAACGTTCGCCGCAGTGATGGCAATAAGTGCTTTGCCCCGCCTCGTCATGCACATTGCCCGTGTAAACATAGCGAAGCCCGCTTTCCAATGCGATGCGCCGCGCGGTCTGGAGCGTGGACGCGGGCGTCTGAGCGACGTCCCGCATGCGCCAATCCGGATGGAAGGCTGAAAAATGGAGAGGCGTGTCGGGACCCAGCCGTTCCCGGATCCAGTTGCTCAGCGCCTCGATCTCGGCCGACGAGTCGTTCTTGCCGGGGATCAGCAGCGTCGTGATCTCGAGCCAGCATGAGGTCTCATGTTTCACATATTCGAGCGTCTCGAGAACCGGCTTTAGCTCGGCCGTGCAGAGCGTCTTATAAAAGCTCTCGGTGAAGCCCTTCAGATCGATGTTCGCGGCGTCCATCGCGCCGAAGAACTCCCTGCGGGCTTCCGGTGTGATGTAGCCGGCGGTGACCGCCACCGTCTTAATGCCGGACTCGCGGCAGGCGTTGGCGACGTCGACCGCATATTCGAGGAAGATCACGGGGTCGTTGTAAGTGAAGGCGACCGAGCGCGCGCCCAATTCTTTCGCGGCCTGCGCGATTTCCGCCGGCGAGGCCTCGTCTTGTAGGCGATCGAACTCGGTCGCCTTCGAGATGTCCCAGTTCTGGCAGAACTTGCAGGTGAGATTGCAGCCGGCGGTGCCGAAGGACAGCACCGGCGTGCCGGGCAGAAAGTGGTTGAGCGGCTTCTTCTCGATGGGATCGACGCAAAAACCCGACGACCGTCCGTAGGTGGTCAAGACGATCTTATCGCCTTCGCGGGCGCGCACGAAACACAGCCCACGTTGTCCTTCGCGCAACTTGCAAAAGCGCGGGCAGACATCACATTGAATGCGACCGTCCTCAAGTTCATGCCAATAGCGGGCGCGGCTCGCGGGCGTCGAGGTTGGTTCAAGGAGTTTTGTCGGGTTCATGACGTCTAAATGGAGACGCTGAACGCGGAGTGAAAGGGGGCGGGGGGAGTGCAGAGGCATCGGGAGAGCTTCATCAGACCGGCGGCCGTGGCGGGTCTATTCTACCCTGCCGATCCTACCGAGCTAAGATCTAACGTCGACAGGCTGCTCTGGAATAACAGGGTCAATCGGAGAGCTGGCGCGCGGCAAGGGACGTTGGAACCGGCGGAACCTCGGGCTCTCGCCGCGAATGTCGCGGCTTTTCCCGGCGGTGTGAACGAAGCCGACGCGGTTCTTCCCAAGGCGCTGATCTCTCCGCATGCCGGTTACGTCTATTCCGGCGCGGTCGCGGCCGCGGCTTACCGCTTGCTGGCCCGGGCGCGAGGCAAGGTTTCCCGCGTGGTGCTTCTAGGGCCTTCTCATCGATTCGCCTTCGGCGGCATGGCGGCGACGTCTGCTCGCGCCTACGAGACGCCGCTTGGCGTGGTCCCGATCGATCAGCAGTGGCTGGAGCAGGCGCGCGATGTCCCGTTCTTTGGGATTTCGGATGAAGCGCATGAAGGTGAGCACTGCCTGGAAACGCAATTGCCGTTTCTCCAGCGGGCGCTCGGAGATTTTACGCTGGCGCCGATCATCTGCGGGCATGCGGACGCGGAGCAGGTCGCCAATTTGCTGGACAGGCTTTGGGGCGGGCCGGAAACGGTCATCGTAGTTTCGTCCGATCTGTCGCATTACCTTGATTACCAAGTTTGTCGCGAACTGGATGAAGCAACCCGCGCGGCGATCGAGCGGCTCGATCCTCTCGCGCTGACATCCGAGCGAGCCTGCGGCGCCGTGCCTGTGAGGGGTCTGCTCACCGCCGCAGGGCGGCGTGGGATGCAGGTCAAGACGCTCGATCTATGCAATTCCGGCGACACGGCCGGCCCGCGGGATCGCGTTGTCGGCTATGGCGCTTGGGCCTTCTGGGAACAGCACGCGACGTTGGAGTTCAGCGACGACATGGTCCGGCGTCATGGCGCTCTGATGAATGAGGTCGTCCGCAGCGCCATTCGCAGCATCGGTGCGTCGCGGGCGCTGGAAGGATTGCCCGCCGCCTTCAGCCGGCCAGGAGCCAGCTTCGTGACTTTACACAAGGCGGGAAGGTTGCGCGGCTGTTGCGGCTCGACGTTGGCAAGGCGTCCGTTGGTCGAGGACATCTGGGCCAATGCCGTAAGGTCCGCGTTTGGAGATTCGCGGTTCGCCCCACTGGAACGGACGGAATGGGATGAGGTTTCCTTGTCGGTGACGCTGTTGTCGCCGCTTCAACCGATGA
>Ga0181527_1002777_pt1 | contig 16054 bp, 20 predicted proteins | sample PEATcosm2014_Bin_30_FD_119762 | JGI IMG/M metagenome (GOLD analysis project Ga0181527, IMG submission 119762) | Peatland microbial communities from MTU Mesocosm Facility, Houghton, MI, USA - PEATcosm2014_Bin06_60_metaG | ecosystem: Environmental > Terrestrial > Soil > Wetlands > Peat | place...
AGGCCATGTGGTTGCGCTGAGTCTTGCTGAAGGCATTGGTCAGACGCGTGAAGCGACGGTTTCCCATGCGGACATTGAGGTTTTCGCGCTCGACGTAGGAAGTGGAAATCTTGTTGGGGTCAGGTTGTCCCGCAACTTTTATCCTCTCCGTGCGCACGACGCGCGGTGGAGAGTAGCGGTGGGAGAGTGGAACCACTTCCGTTCCCCCTGCGTATTCCTTCACGATCTGGCCGTAGTCCACATCAGCCCCGAAAGCATCCTCGACGGCGTCGACGTAGGGCTGGTAGCCGTCGCTCGAAATCTGTGGACGATTCAGGATGCGCGCACGAAGGTCTAGGCAGAAGGCGTCGGTCGATGCGCCGTCGCGGCGTCCGGTCAGGTAGGACACGATGGCCTTGCGGTTGGCATCCACACCCAGGAAGGTGTACCAATCGCCGAACTCGACCGAGTCGCCGATCTGTAGGTGGCCCTGCTTCTTGCCAACGTAGCTCCAAAGCTCGTCGACTTCCAGCAGGTTGACTTGGAGATCCTTGAAGAGACGGTCGTGGAGTCGCGCGCAGCCTTCGCCTACGTCCCGACCAAGTCGCATCACCGTGTCACGGTGAGTCTCGGTCAGCCGTTCCACCGAGCGGATCGAGGCACCCTCGCAAAGATTCGAGATGACCTGGACCTTCTTGGAAAGTGGCAGCGTGTTCATGGCCATAGCTACTGCATGACGTGGGCCAAGTTGCGAAGCTAATTGCGTATCGTGATTCCCGCTAGTTACGAAATTACGTTCGCATGGGTGCGAGGCTAACTGCGCAGGCATAAACCCACCCTGCACGTAAGTGCGCAACTTCATTGCGAATATAGGTGCGTAACTCATTTCCCCTTCATGCGAAGATAATTGCGCAGTTAAGCCGTCCGTGGGCCGCCGATTCCGGCTTGCTCGCGAGCCTTGGCGGCTTCTTCGCGCAGACCGTGGGCTTCCATTTTGTACTCCAGAGCACGCCTGGTAAGGCCAAGCGCATCTGCCGTCTCACCGACGTGGCCCCGGTGTTTTCTAAGGTACTCAGCTATCACCTCGCGTTCGCGCTTGCGCAGCTCCACGGCGAGCACGTCGGAGCGTTCTGACTTGGGCGCGCGGGATCTGGTTGGTCGGATGGTCTTGGGCATGGAAAACCGCATTGCAAGAGACAGGCCGAAAACGGGGCAGAGCCCCGGTCCGACGCTGAGACGCCGGACCGGAGATGCCTCAGACTTTTTTCGCACGCATTCGCACGCACAACTCCCTCTCGACGACCCTACTTGCCGTCATAAGGGGCTTGCGATCTGTTTCGCTAGAAGGTATCCTGTCAATGTTGGTTTTGACGGATACGTTCTAGGACCGGGAGATCGACAAGCCGGGTTGTCCCGGCCAGCGCCCATCGCGATGTTTCAGCATCCGGTGGGCGTTCGAGTATGTGGAGGTTTGGTCTTTCTAGTTGTTCTTTCCCTCTCCAAGTGTCCATTCCCCACGTTCGCCAAAAAGCCATCCATTCTTCTTCAAAGCCGCGATGGCATTCCTGGTGCTGTTGTAGTGAGGCTCGTTGTACTCGCCGTAGACAGCTTCCACGATCTCGCGGTAGCCAGCTTCTGGATGAGCCATGAGGTGCTCGTAGATCTTCACTTGGATCTCTCCGCGCGGACGCGCGCCGTTCACTGGCGCATGTGCCGGTGCCCTGGTCATGGGCATAGTCTGGGGGACGTCGAGCAATGGGAGCGTCTCGCCGACTGGGAGAACCGAACGTAGCTTCGCGATCCACTCGTCGAGACAAGCGGTAACATGCTTCTTCTCCGTCTCCACTCGCACGATTTCCGCACGAATCTTTGCGGCGGATTCATCGAGGATGCGGTCGAGGGTGGTCTTGTCCTTTGACATGTGGTGAGCATCGCAAACCGCATGCCTTCCGTCAAGGTTTTTTGCTCACGCCTGGTATGACGCGCCGATCTTACCTGTCTGGACAAATGTAAGGTGTCGATGTTCAGTGCCTGCCACGGAGTAGACTCCGCTTCGAGCGCTGGCGATTCGGTCAGGCGGGACAGAGATCAAAGGGCCTTGATCCAAGTGTCCTAATTTCGCAGCGCCCCGCCGGCCAGTGTCCTAATTAGGACGGTACCGCGGCCCGGGATGTTGCCCAGGCAATGCCCGTAGACGGAGACCTCCAGCACGTGCCCCCCATGGCGATCGAGGAGCAGCCGCCAGTCCTCGTATGACGAGGGCGTCATCGCCTGCCTCAGCATCATGTCGGCCCGCAAGCCCCACGCCACCTCCGGGGCCCTGCGCAGGGCATCCCTCATCTGGGTCCTCGCCCGACTATGCAGGAAGTATCCCCAGCTTGCCTCCCCATCGATCACGAAGATGTCCTCCAGGTACTCCCCCTGCAAGATCTCCTCCCCGCACGGTGCTTCCTCGTTGACCATGATCCGATCGCGGGGGATGCCATCCGCCAGCCAGGACGCCACCACCCCATCGACCTCCCCATGGCCGAGCCCGTACCGGCACGGCCCCCCACCCTGCACCAGCGTCCGCAGCACGACCTTCCCGGCGAAGCCACTTGCCCTCCACTCGTCGACCGTGCGCCAGGACCGGAGCTTGTTGCCGAACTCGCCCCCTTGCCACATGCGATAGTTCTGCTGCTTGGTCAAGATCGGCGGCTGCCTTCCCGACCACCTCACTTCCGACATATGGATCGATTGTCCTATCACATTAACCAGCCTGCTCCTCATGCTGCCCCCATCTCCTTCTCCGGAGACTCGATACGAAAGTACTTCACCGGCTGGCACTTGCCGCCATGCTTAAAGCACCATATCCCAGAACGAACATGATCGCTGACCAGGAGAGCAGCCAGATCCCTCGTCACCCGGAACCGTCCCGTGTGTATCCATCCCTCGCAGCCGCATTCCAGGAGGACCACGATCTCCCTGAAGAACTTGCGCCTCTTCGCCTTCATGAGCATTCCCCTCACACGGCCGAGGCCAGCATGGCCCTCGTGGTGGCCCCCAGCATGCTGAGGATGTCCTTGTCGAAGTCGAATCCCTTGGGCATGTAGTCGCCCGACTTCAGTTCCTCCACGGTCCACGCCCTCGTCTCGCCGTCAGGGTAATGGAAGCGCTTGCACAGCGACTCGAAGGTGAGAGCCTTGATGACCAGCATCTCGAATGGAGCCGTCGTGTACTGCTCCCCGACCTGGGTTCGGTACAGCTCGCGCAGGCGGGTCATGCGCTGCACGCCGATGCGCTCGCCGCTGATGATCCTGCCGAGCTTGTCGAACGCCTCCTGGCCCTTACCCAATGAGAATCCCTTGGCCTTGTTGAGCTTCTTGGGCTTCCAGGCCCCCTTGTCCAGCTCGTAGCCCTCCCCCCGGTAGATCTTGGGGGCAATGAACTCCGCCCATTCCATCTTCTTCTCCAGCTTGAGAGCCCCGAGCGTCTTCTCGTCGATGGGCAGGGAAGCCTTGGTGGCCAAGCTATCGGTGTCGCAATAATAGAGCTTGTGGTCCTGCCGGTAGCATTCCTTGGCGAGGTTGTAGAGGGTGCGGCGGGCGATGGCCGTGATCACGGTCGAGACCGCCACGTGCCGGTGGGCGATGGTGGCCTCCTTCTCCTGGAGCCACACCCCCGGCTGCAGCATCTGCATCTTCGTGCGATCGATCTCGGTCGGGTTGATCAGCATCTCCTGCTTCATGATGCTCTCCGCGGCCTTGCCATACAGGCTGTTGAGCAGGTACTTCAACACGAGCTTCCGGAAGGGGGTAGTCGCATTGGCCCGCTTCTTGTAGATGACGTCGGCGTATTCCTTGAAGTCCATGAAGGGCTCGAAGACGTAGACCTCGTGGACCTTGTGGATGGTTGCGCCTTCCCTCTTCGCCAGCCGGATATCGGTGGACGTGAACCATGAGCGCCACTTCCCCGTGGGGAAGAACACCCTCCCCTCCTTGCGGTAAGGCAGGGGAGGCATCGCCATCTCCGGCACCTCGATCGTGACGTTCGCCAGGTAGATGATGTTGTCATCCTCCCCCTCCCCGTCGTCGGGCAGCTTCATGCTGAACCCGATCAGGTTGGCCGGCAGGGGGAAGGTCATCGCGAAGGGGAAGGACGAGTTGATGTCGTAGATGTAGAAATCCTCGGCATTCCGGCTCAGCACCTCCACCCGGCTGGCGAAGTAAGATTCCTCGGCGATCTTGTTGAGCTTCTCCGAGGTGTAGATGTCCTGCTTGAGGAAGCGTCGACGGAACAGCCCCATAGCGGTCGAGGCGATCGTCTGCTGGAGCTGTCCGCCCTCCTCATAGATCTCGTCCTCGAACTGCTTGATGGCCTTCCACAAGATCTCACAGTCGAGGCGGTTGTAGTCCCGCAGGATGGGGAACGGCACCTCGCGATAGAAGATCACCTTCTCGGCCTGGCTCAGATCGTCGAAATCGTCCACCACCCGCCCGAAGCGATCGGCCATCCATGCCTTGGCCTCTGCCGTGTCGCCCTTCGCGATGCCTATCGCCTTGCCGATGTTGGCCAGCTTGTCCCGCAGCAGCCAGTAGGAATCGACGAAGTGCCAGGCATTCTTGCCCTTGATGACGTGGATTATTATGGCCGAGGAGCCCGAGAAGGACGCCTTGATCTTCCAGGTCCCGGCCCTGTGCTCGACGTGTTTCTTGCCGTCCTTGCCGATGGTAGTCGTCGACTTTCCCCCGGCGCCCGTCTGCCTCTTGATCTCGGCGAGCAGCTCGTCCAGCACGAACTCCATGTCGGCCAGCCCCCCGGCATGAGCGAAGAACCAATCTCCCCTGTGCTCCCTCACCAGCATGAAGTCGATCAGATCGCGCACCGTCTCGAAGCACTGGTACCTCTCCACCACCTCAGGCTCCTCGCCCTCCGCCTCATGCTCGATCGTGACCTGATCGTAGTACCCGGCCAACCGAATCTTGAGAGGCTCAGTCAGGCGCCTGGCCACCGGCAACGGGATCTTGAACTCCTCGCTCAATCCCTCCACCCTGACGGTGGTGTTCACCGGCAGGGGCAATATCTCGCCAGGCACCCACTCCAGGTCCAGCACCCCGAAGCGGCGCTTCTTGCGATCGGTGACTATGGGACCGAACACCGGCATGACTCACCCTCCATCCATCCTTGGCATGCCGAGAATGCGCTGCAAATACTCTTCTCGCACGTTCCATCTGTATCGAACATTGTTCGCTCGTAACGATGGTTCGCAACCTGCTATTCGTAAACCATTCATGACGAGACACATCCCTCCATCAACAGAATCCACGGCTTCGACAATTACAAAACCTGGCTTTGTTGCGGGAGGAGTAAGTTGGCGCTTCGGCATGATCGTACTCATCGAAAACTCGTCCGAATCGTCGCCATCTCGCCCAATCGACGATAAGCCTCATCCCATGTCACCCCTTCAAGCCTGCATACCGCCTCGAAACACCTGCACAAGTCACTGTCTGGGATCGCATTGAAATACTGCTCTGTCATCATGCTAAAATGGACAATATCTCGGCACGAAATACATCTCGCCAAGACGTAATTGTGCAATTCAATCATCATGCTCAACCTTCCACCAGCACGACAGCCAACAATGCAAGCCCCACCCCTGCCCACTGCACGGGAGACAACCTTTCCTTGAATATCGCGATCCCGGCCACCACTGCCAGGACCAGGTTCATCATGCCGAAGACGACGGCGGCCCGGCCGAGGGGCATCCCCCTCCTCATCACGGCCAGCCAGAGCACGGTCCCCAGGTTGTACAGGACCAGCCCGGCGGCCAGCGAGGACGGAGAAAAGGAAGTGGCCCAATGCCTGAGGGCCACCGATCCCGACGTCACCAACAAGGCATCGAGGGCCAGCAGTGCCAGGACAGGGATGGGAGACGACATGATCATGAAAAACACATGCCCATGTCAGGGAATTCTCTTCCACCCAGTAGCCATCAAGTCTTCCATCTCGTCCCCCTCCAACCCCATTCGATCCGAAATGTAGATCTCCGGCACCATCTTGCCCGTCGCCCGCAATAACCACCTGACATTCGTGACCATAGCGTCCACATAATGCTCGACGTCCTCCGAGACAAGGCTTGAGTCATCCGGCTCCAAGCGGGAAGACCCAGGGAAAAACTGCACATACAGTTCCTCGCCAATCCGAGGAATCACATCAAGGTCCATTTCCTTCACAAGCTCATCCACTCCGTTCTCGCCATCGTAACTGGTCCACCTGATGATTGCCTTCATCGTATCCTCCCGCTGATGAACATGGATCATTCCTTGGCGACGACCTGCAAGCCGAGCGGGACGAAGACATCGTTGATCTCGTCCCGGATGGCCAGATCTTCGATCGCGATCCCCCCCGCCCCCTGGCGGCAAGCCTCCACCGCCTCCCCCAGCCTCACGGACTCTCGCCTCAATGTGGCACGGAGGACCTCGATCCCGGATGGCTGCGAAACCAGCTTGCGAAAGATGGGCTCGGGCCATTCTTCCGTGTAGCCTGTCAGGAACCTCCTGGATCTCCGCTCGATCCAGATCATGAGGCCGACGACGATCCAGGACAGGGCACCGGAGAACATCAACAAAATCTTGAAGGCCATGGCAAGCATGCTCACTCTTCCTCGCCCTCCTCGCCCTCGTCATCGACACGCCTGTCCTCGTCCTCGTCGTCGAGCTTGCGGGGACGGCCGGGCCCCCGGCGGCGGAAATGATCGTCCTCGATGGTGAAGGGCTTGTGCTTCCTCGACGCCTTGAGCCGGTTCGCCGCCTCCTTGGTCAAGTCGCTGAGGGATATCACCCCGCACTTGATCAGATCGTACCCTACCTTGCCCGTGGCCACGGTCTCTATCTGGCGGATGCGCTCGCGAGTGCAGCCGAACATCTCCCCGATCTCTTCCAGCGTATGGTTGGACTTCTTGGCGAGCCGGAGGATGCAGGTCTCATCGCCGTGCTTCTGGAAGGCGATGGAAGAAGAATGGACGTCGCTGTGCAGGTGGAACCTGCACCACTCGACATGACAAACCTTGAAGCCCGAGAGGCATTCGCCCTTCGTCTCATCGAAGACGTTGATCACGGGGATATTGTCATCCGAGGCCAGCCCGATGGTCAGCAGCCCGGCGGCCCTGGCCTCGCGGGATGACCACCAGGTATCCACGAAACGATCGTATGCGCGATCTTCTTCCTCATCCTGCAGGCCCGACTTGATGACCATGTACAGGCAGGATCTCCGGCTCCTGCGCACGGGACTCTTCAGTACCTCCAGCACCAGCTTGGCCTCCTCGCCGAATATCGTCCGCAAGGCGATGCTGGCCTCGATCAGGAGGGGCGACAGCATCGTCTTGCGATATTTCTTCAGGAATTCCTTGACCGTGGGCCAGTCGGGAGTGTCGATGCCGGCCCCGAACAGGTCCTGGGACATCTTGGTCTTGTCGTGGGTGATCGCCTTGGGCTTCTTCTTGACTGACTTTTTCTTCTTCTTCAGCTTCCTGATCTTGGACATGGCGGCGTCCGCCTGCTTCTTGAGATCTGCCGAGATCCCATCCGGCAGGGGGACGACGGCAGGTCCCCCTGCGGGGACTGCTGGCCTGCCACCCCCACCACCCCCACCCTCGCTCTTTCCTGTCGACCTGGCCTGTCCCATGCTTCATCCCCTCTTGCCGCCATGCCGGTGCGGGCGAGTGTCGTTGTGATCCATCTTCTTGATGAGGGATGCCTCCAGATCCAGCCCATTGAGCCGGCAGATCGTGCCCACCGTCACGATGGCCTTTGCCAGCATGACGGATGCCTGTTCCTCCCGTGTCCCTCCCCGATCGCAATCATCGAGGATGAAATCCTCGAACGCCCTGGACAGGCAAGCGTGAATGTAGGCCAGCCACTCGGGGACGGTCCTCATCGCATTCTGCACGGCATCCTCCATCCCATAGCCCAGCATGGAGATAGTGGTATTGTTCAATACCTTGGCAAGGGGGATCTTTGTCTCGACACAGGTGTCGCCGATGCGGATCAGCAGGTCCGCCAGCTCGACGACGAACCCCTCGGGTTTGCCACTCTCGGATTCCCACACGTCGGCTATCGTGTGGGCCGGATCGCGCCAGCACTCCAGCGCCTCGGACACCTCCGAGTGGAACAGGGACGTCACTTCGCCGAACGAACGAGGCTCCTCGTGCCAGCCCTTGTTCACGGCCGTGGTGTATGAACGCTCGCACAACTCTTCTATGGTCATCGATCCTCCCTTGGTTCTTGATGATTTCTTCTTCCCTGAACCAGACAGATCCTTGCGAGAGGCAACCGATCCCTTGGCAGCCTCCCTCAGCCAATCGGGGAGGGACATGAAACTAGCCACCCGCGCCTCCAGGCGCTGCCAGAATGCCCGGCTCTCCGGATCTTCCATGTTGCGCTCCAGTCGCTTCATGGCGTCGTTTCCTCCCCATCATTGAGGAGTCCCAATGAAATCCCCCTATCGTCTTCTTTCACGATCTCAAGCAGGTCCCAATCGTACAATGCATCGTAGACGGCATCCGCCACGGGAACCTTCATGCCCCTGTAACTCCGGTAATGTTCCTTGAAATCCCGGAACAAACCATATTTCTTGGCCTGCCGGCAACCCCGCCCGAGGATCCTGATCTCTTGTGGTGTCATCTCAGGTCAACCTTCCTCATCCACGTCCATGCCGTTCCCATCGTTCCATGCTGCTGATCGCTCCCGATCCCGCTGGCGCTCGTGAGCCAGGAATCCCTGCCAGGTCCTCGACATCGCGCTGGCAGCAATGCCTCTTCAGGGACACCCCGTGCTCGCACGTATCGGGGATCACGATGTCTTCAGCCATCTCGTCATTCCTTGCTCCCCAGCTCGTCCTCGTAGCGGCCGGGCTGCTCGATGCGATCCTTCTTGTCCCTCTTGTAGGTCCAGATGAACCTGATCAAGATCACGGCGTGCGAGATGCCGTGCTCGCTCATCACCCCGTCGATGATCGTCTTCAACCCCACCAGCGCAGTCTGGATGCGAGCCTGCTCGTCGGCCGGCGCGGGATAAGACCCCGTCTGGAACATCCCCCGGAACCGTTTGTATAGCTCCGCCAGCTCGCCCAGGTCCGCGTCGTTCTGCGGACCGAACCGCAGCCCGAACGATACCCAGAACCGGCCCCCCATGGATGGCTCCTTGTCGAACAGGGGGAATGCCCGGAACATCTCGCTCAGTGCCGCCACCATCCACCCGGCCCCGTCCTCCCCTTGCCAATCGGGCACCAGGTTCCCTATGCGCAATTCCCCGTCGACAGTGCCGTCGGCATTGACGAAGGTCTTGATGGCCATGTCCATCCCCGGGAACATCTGCTCGATGTACTCCAGTATCCACACCAGCTTGACCTGCATCTCCGTGTCCGCCTGCTTGGACAGCTCGGACAGGACGAGGGGAGGCCCACGCTTCTTCCTCTTCTTCTTGGGAACCTCCTCGGGCTTGGCCGGTGGCTTGCGTGGCGGCCTGGCCGGCTTGCGGGCAGGCTTGCGGGCAGGCTTGCGTACCGGCTTGCGGACAGGCTTGGCCGGCTTGCGTACCGGCTTGCGGGCAGGCTTGGCCGGCTTACGTACCGGCTTGCGGGCAGGCTTGAGGGCAAGTTTGACTGACTTGCGGACCGGCTTGGCTGGCCTGGCTGGCTTGCGTACCGGCTTGGCAGGCTTGGCTGGCTTGGCCAGCTTGCGGGCGGACTTGCTGATAGGCTTGGCCTGCGGCCTGCGGGGAACCCTCCGTTGCCTGCCCGGCGCGAACCTGCCCAGGCGGTCCCTGCGATAGATGACGATCAGCGACGGGGGACGTGGCCCCCGAACATCCTCGCCAGCAACTCGGCCATGCTTGACATGCTTGCCGGGCTTGCCGGACTTGCGCGAAGGGGATCGTTTCCCACCCGCTGGGCGTGCTCGACCGCCCCCGGCCTCCCGGGGATGGACCACACCCGATGGTGGACGCGATCTACCACGATGTCGAGAGGGTGCCATTCAGCGTCTCCTGGTCCCTGGTAATCAGTCTTCGGGTGAGGCCACATGATCTTCGTCTTCGCCCTCGTCGCCGTCCGTCGCCTGGGCCGGGCCTCCCAGCCACCTCCGGGCCATCGCGACCTCCGCCTCTCCCGCCCTGGCCAAGACTGGATCCACGATCTGCTCGTTGGGCTTCGGGGTTCGCGAGGAATCATACGTCAATTTCTTGCGCACCACGAATTTCCGGAACTTGGGCGATGCCCCGCTCTGCATGAAATATGCGGTGCCCGGCGGGAGGTTCGGCAGATCGCCAAGGCACTCCAGCCGCTGGTCGGCCCTCACCCCGTACTTCATCCACTCGTTCACCGCCTCCAGATCGGGGGGCGCCACCATGTTCAACAGGAACAAGGAATCGGCCTGCGAGATCACGTTCTTGTTGATGACCGCAGACCTTTGCGTGATCAGGGTGGAGCCGAATCCCTTGATGCGTCCCCTGCGGACGATGCGATCGATCACCTCCAGGGATCGCTTCTGGTGCCTGGAAGACGAGAGCACCTGCGGCGCGAACTCGTCGGCCTCGTCGATGACCATGTGCAAGGGCGACCGCACGTTCAGGATGAAGATCCTCTGGCCGAAGTCCGCCACGAACTCGTGCTGCTCCGCCGGTATCATCAGGGACAGGTCCAGGATGACCGATCGTGCTCCCCCCTCGTGGACTATCTCGGCCGCCTGGCTCCCCTGCTTGTGGGTGATCTCCAGATCGCCATGCGGGCCCCCCAGGGTCAAGATGGGATGGGACGACGGGGTGCCATCGGCATTCGCCCGCAACCCATGCCACACCCCGGTGGGATCCACGATCACCGTCGGGACCCCCAGGCCGGGCTTCCGCAGGAACTCCTCGACCAGGACCATCCCCAGGTAAGTTTTCCCCGACGACTTCTTGGCCAGGATGGCAGCCGTCATGACGGTGCATTCCGAGACCGATAACATCAGGTCGCGCGGATTGTCCGACAGCGCCAGCAACTCGTCCACGTCGACCTCGGCCTCGGGACCATCCGTCGGATCGAAATCTGCCTTCCCGTCCTCGCCATCATCGTGGCGACGGGCCGCAGGGACATGGATGATTGAAGGCGCGACCGTGGGGAGGGCTGATTCCTTCTCCGTGGCATCCACCCCGGCCAGGAGTTCCACCAGCACGGGCTTGCGCTCGGTGGCCGGACGATGCCTCAACCGGAAGCTGTGCGACAGCCTATCGAAGGTGTAATTCAAGGACAGCAACTCCCTCATCGCCCTGACCCACTCGCCATTGGGCAACAATCGCTCCAGTTCATGGGCCGCATGCCATTGCGAATCGACCATCAACTCCAGCAGCCGATCGCGAACCAGCTTGGGTCCCTGTTTCTTGACGGACACGTCCGGCTGGCCCGAATGGACGTCGGCCCCATAGATCGGGGTGCAGGACTTCTCCCTGACGACAGGCTGTCCGCCATCCTCGTCCTCCAACGAGGGAGGCTGCCGATATCCCCTCCTCAACAAGATCAGGCACCTGGCGGCTTGCCCGGCCCACCCTCGACCGGACCATCATCGTAGACGGCATGGTACTGGGGCTGCGGCTCGGGAGGACGCACGTCGAAGGACAGATCGGCGAAGATGGTGTAGATCTTGTGGGGGAAGGCCCGGGCCAGCCCGGTCAACCTGGCCATGAACTCGGCATCCATGGTCTTGTGGTCGGCCAGGAAGGCATTGATGGACTTCTCCATCTGCTCATTGCTGAAGAAATACTCCCCGTCATCCCTTATCCAGTGATACATGCCCAGGATCGGGCAATACGAGATCTGGACCGTGATCTTCTTGTTCGGATCGATCGGGGGCGGACGGTGGGATGCTGGCGATTGATCGCTCATCGAGTTCCTCCCTGCCTCGCTGGTGGGATTGCCCCGAGGCACGTAACCCCGGGCACGAGCATCGCAATCTTGATTGAATCAAATGAGCGTGCAAGCTAGAACGGAAAGGAAGGACCTGGAGATGACAACCGAATCATGCCTACCCCCCACCATCGGGGGATGAAGCTGCGACTCCCCAGGCCCTCCCATCCCGAACCTACGGTCTTGACGATCGTTTCCCGACCGGGGCACCCAGCGGGATTTACTTCTCGGGCTTGATCAGGTACTTCTTCTCCTCAAGGAAGAGGACAGCCAGCTCACGCAACTTCTGGCTGACTTGCTTGCCCCAGGCTGGCTGGTGGCGGTCGTCTTTCCCGACGGCCGCCTCCAGCCTGATCAAGTGAGCCGCGTCTTCCCGGTAGCTGCCCCGCATCGTGATGGGACGGGGCATGGCGGACTAGCCCGCCGCTTCTTCGTCCGACCCGTCGAAGTCCGGTTCGCTGTCGTCCGAGGCCGCGGGCGCCTTGATCGGCTTGCTGAACAGGTCGAAGTTGTGCATGCTGCGACCGCCCGAGAGCTTGATCTTCTCGGATTGGACCGTCCCCCACAAATCGAACTCGGCGCCCTGGGCCAGCAGCGGGATGAGGGGCTCCAGCAGCTTCGTCCGCGGCCCGTAGTTGAGGTTGACGTAGTCGCCCACCTTCGCCTCGACCAGCCGCGCCGCCTCGCCGGTCCCGATGCGGACCTCGCAAGGCTGCGAGAGCTTGACCTGGAAGAAGTTGGACTTCTTCTCCGGGCGCAGATCGTCCTTGCGCTCGAACATGCCCTCCAGGGTGCCACGCAGGACGTTCCCGATCTTCTTCATGTTGAACCAACCGGCGTTGGCGACGCTGCCCAACCGACGGAATCCCTCGGGTGCGCGGACCATCGACTCTTCGTGCTTTGCTGCCATGGACTGTTCTCCTACTGTCGTGTTGTGTGGGGAAGAAGGCACATGCCACCCTCCCATCGGACAAAAATCTTGAGGATGGGAAGCGAGCCTCCATCGCGGCTGCCGCGAGAAACGTGCTTTCCCAAATGGCGAACGAGCATCGGGATTGGGAAAGTACACCCCGAGAAACGAGCCCAAAGAGAAAAACGACGATGGTACTCATTTCCCGCAATAAACTCAGATCGCGAATGCCACGATCAGGGAGCCGAGGTTGTGCCTAAGCTGTGACTAAGTGAAATCTCCGTCGAGAAAATAATTCGCTCGCCCGGCCTGATGTCGGTTCTCATTTACCGGAAACTTCCCAACAAGCCTCCGATCGAAAGACACTTGACCCTCCGGTCTGCCCGGAGGTATCGTCTGCCCGGATGGCAAGCCCCCGCAAGATCGGACCGAGCGTGGTGCGCACGTACCTGTACCCTCGTCCCCGCCGGAAAGGCTGGATCTACCAGGCCCGCACCGTCGACATGAGGACCCACGCGGAGGCCAAGAGTTCATCGCCAGACGTCGGGCAGGCCCTGCAGGATGCCTGGAACCTGGCCGCCCGGAAAGGCAGCAGGAGACCATGAGCAAGCACGATGGCCCATGGCAGTGCCCCCACCGAGGTCGCAGATCTAGATTCGATCGCCTGGGCCGGCGCCACCAAACCCGAGAAGAGATCGACGAGGACATCAAGAAGATCCTGGTTCCCGAGACCTGGGCGCCGGCAACGATGAGGATAGCCCCATGAAAATCGTCATCTGGACCGGCCCCGCCTGGGAGACCTGGGGGCCTGGATCGCTCAAGACGGGCCTCGGAGGATCCGAGATCGCCGCCATCCACATGTCCGCCGAGCTGGCCCGCTGGGGCCACGAGGTAGCCATCATAGGACAGGTGACCCCCTGCGAATGGGAGGGGGTAAAGTTCTGCGACCATCGCCTGTTCGGCCCGGGAACCATCGGCTGCGATGTCTTCATCTCCTCGCGCATGCTCGATGCCCTCCAGAGACTCAAGCCCGACGCCAAGCTGACGGCACTGTGGTGCCACGACAACCACGTTGGCGACGACTGGCAAGGCCGGATGCGACAGTACGACCTCGTACTGTGCCTATCCCAATGGGCCAAGAAGGTGCTGTCCAACTTCTACAATGACGTGCCCAAGGACAAGTTCATCCTGACCCGGAACGGGATCGATCCTCGCCTCTTCCTGCGCGAACCCAAGAAGGCAGGGTGCAGGGCCATCTACTCGTCCTCGCCGGACAGGGGACTCGATCACCTGCTCAACTACTGGCCCAGGATACGTGCGATACGTCCCGATGCCGAGCTACACGTCTACTACGGGTTCGAGACCTGGCAGGCCATGGCTACGCAACGAAAGAATGCCTACGCCCAGTCTCAGATCGATTTCTTCAAGACGAAGCTGGCCCAGCTATCCGACCAGGGCGTCGTGTCGCATGGCCGCGTGGGACAGGTCGAGCTGGCCAAGGCATACCTGGGAGCCTCCCTGTGGCTGTACCCCACGAACTTCCTTGAGACGTCATGTTGCCATCCCGACACCTTGATTTCCCTCCCAGGCGATCACCGACTCTCCCAACCCTACCGAGTCCGCATAGCCGATCTGGCCGGCAAGACCAATTTCCCCGTCTATGCCTATGATTCGGTGAAAGATTGCTTCTGCATAGGCACTGCCCTATGGTGCAAACAGACAAAAATCGCCGAGGAGATGGTCGAGATAACCCTGGATGATGGATCTTCCCTGAAGCTTACCCCCGAACAACTGGTGATGGGCTTCAACGATCAATGGACAGAGGCCGGCAGCCTGCAACCAGGAGATCGCCTGTTGGCCCTACATCACCGTTATGCAGTAATGATCAAGGATACCAGTGGAAAATGGATAGAAGAATCCAGGCTGGTAGGAGAATGGCTGGCAAACCAACAAGGATTCTCCCTCACCAGAAAACTACACGTAGATCACTTAGATCCCTTGAGACTGGATAATTTCCCCGAACATCTTCAAATTCTCTCCGATTCCGAGCACTTCAAGAAAACCCACAAAGGCAAATTTCAAAGACACGCGGCGACCCTGAAAAAAGCAGCAGCCAGCCGCAAATGGATTGCCGACAACCTAGAGACAGTCACTGCCAAGCTCAAGCAAAATGGCAAGAAACTTTGGAATGACGTCAATGCATTATCCCCCGAAGATCGCGCCGCCTGGTGCAAGGAACGAAGCCGAAAAAAACAAATAAAAATGAGACTGCGCTCGTTGTTCCCTGACTTCGAGGAAAGAGTCAGGAACTTGGCCGTGCGTCACGCCCAAAAAAACCAACTCCTCGGACACGGCTTCTGGGATTGGATGGCCATATTGCCCCCCGAGCTTCAGCGAAGCATCATTGAAGACACCGTGGAAGGGAAATGGAACCATCGGGTTATATCGGTGCGTCGCATACCAGGGGGTCCCGTCTTCGACATGGAAGTATCCAAACACCATAATTTCATAGCCGGAGGCATCGTGATACACAATTGCATCTCGGCCATGGAAGCACAGGCCGCGGGAACCCTGCCCATCGCCACCAAGCTCGCCGCCCTGGCCGAGACCGTAAGGCACGGCATCCTGGTGGCGCCACCGAACAGCGAGAGCCGGTACGAGCAAGAATTCCTCGGGCACGTGAGAGACTTCCTGGAAGGACGGCAAGCCGCGATCACCGACCAGGTGATCGCGGCCGGACGGGAATGGGCACTGCGATCGCTATCCTGGACGGCGGTGGCAGGGCAATGGGAGGAACTGTTCGAGGAAAGGCTGAAGAAAAAATGAGCCAATGTCCCTCATTCCCTCCCTCCAGGCTGCCGAGATCCCTGATAGCATTCGATCCCTGCCCTCCCGACCATCCCTCGCCCAATGCCCACGATGACCCAAGTACCCCCACGAAGGATTGAGGCATGAAGAACAAGAAGAACCCAAAACCCGGCATGGCCAAGCTATTGACGGCCACGCGGATCCTGGTGGAAATCTTCAAGGTGCGCGATGTCCTGTCGAAGGTGAAGCACGAACTGGAAAAACAGATCGATCTCACCCGCAAGATCGACAGCCAATTGTCCGAGGAAATGAATTTCCATTGGCAAGTGATGGACGTCCTGAGAATGAGCATGGGGCTGAAACCCCTCCCCCACGCCCTGGCCGTCAAGCGGTGGCTCAAGAAACAGAAACGACAGTGACCCAGCCAGGATGAAGATCACC
>Ga0181527_1002780_pt1 | contig 16039 bp, 14 predicted proteins | sample PEATcosm2014_Bin_30_FD_119762 | JGI IMG/M metagenome (GOLD analysis project Ga0181527, IMG submission 119762) | Peatland microbial communities from MTU Mesocosm Facility, Houghton, MI, USA - PEATcosm2014_Bin06_60_metaG | ecosystem: Environmental > Terrestrial > Soil > Wetlands > Peat | place...
CATGTCATCATGAGGTCGCCCTGGACCTCGCCCTCACGCCCCATCGCCATCGTCGCAGCCCGTCGAGAATCTCCGTTCTTCAAACAGAATCACCCGGCGGCGACTTCGTCAACACGCTGCTAACCACCCTGGTTAACTTCACCGCCGCCACCGGCGACGTCCCCTGGGGCGACCTGTACGTCGACGCCAACGGCAATTTGTTCGGCACGACAACATCGGGCGGTCCGGGCAGCTGGGGCGCCGTGTTCGAGCTGGTCAAGAGCGGCGCGACCTATACGCTTTCCACGCCGGTCAGTTTCAACGGCGGCAATGGCGGCGATCCAACCGACAGCCTGATCGCCGACGCCAACGGCGATTTGTTCGGCACGACAGGTTACGGCGGCTCAGGCGGCTACGGCACCGTGTTCGAGTTGGTCAAGAGCGGCGCCGGCTATAGTTTTTCCACCCTGGTCAACTTCACCAACGGCGCCGACGGCGGCAGCCCACAGGGCAGCCTGTTCGTCGACGCCAACGGCGACCTGTTCGGCACGACATCATTTGGCGGCTCAAGCGGCAACGGCACGGTGTTCGAACTTGTCAAGAGCGGCGCGGCCTATACGCTTTCCACGCTGGTCAGTTTCAACGGCGGCAATGGCGCCAACCCCTTTAGCGGGCTGATCGCCGACGCCCACGGCGATCTGTTCGGCACCACAATTCGGGGTGGAACGGGCGGCGCCGGCACCGTGTTCGAGCTGGTCAAGGGCAGCGCGGGCTATACGCTTTCCACCTTGGTCAACTTCACTGGCGCCAACGGCGTCGCCCCGACTGGCAGCCTGATCGCCGACGGCAATGGCGATCTGTTCGGCACGACAACCGCGGGCGGCACGGGCAACAGCGGCACGGTATTCGAGCTGGTCAAAAGCAGCGCGGGCTATGCGCTTTCCACCCTGGTCAACTTCACCGGCGCCAACGGCGCCAACCCACAAGGCGACCTGATCGCCGACGCCCACGGCGATCTGTTCGGCACGACCTTTGAAGGCGGCGCGGACGGCCAAGGCACGGTGTTCGAGCTGGCCAAGGGCAGCGCGGGCTATACGCTTTCCACTCTGATCGACTTCACCGGCGCCAACGGCGGCTACCCGCAGCTCGGCAGTCTGATCGCCGACGCCGCCGGCGACCTGTTCGGCACGACAGGTTCCGGCGGCTCGAGCGGCGGCGGCACGGTGTTCGAACTGGTCAACAGCGGGTTCGTCGTGTTCGCGATCAATGGCGCGGTCGCCAATCAGACGACGACCGACGAGGCCAGCCTCAAGCCCTTCGCGAATGTCACGATCGTGAACGCCGTCGGCGCCGCTCAGACCGAGACGGTCACCGTCACGCTCAGCAACGCCGCCAATGGCGCGTTGTCCGACCCCAACGCGGCGAGCGACGGCGGCGGCTACAACGCCGCCACCGGCGTTTACACGGTGACCGGCACGACGGCGCAGGTCACGGCGGCGCTCGACGGTCTGGTGTTCACGCCGACCGCGCAAGAGGTCGCGCCGGGCCAGACCGTCACGACCGACTTCACCCTCCATGTCACCGACACCGCCGGCGCGACGGTCAGCGACGCGACAACCAGCGTTGTCGCGACGGCCACGGCGGTCGCGACGGGCGCGACGAACATCGGCGATATGGTGACGACGTTCCTCGGGAACATTCCGATCGCGATCGTAACCAATCTTCACAGCAGCCAGGATTTGCTCGTCTACGAGCTTTATCAGGCGGCGTTTTCCCGAATTCCCGACAACGCCGGCTTCCTATACTGGGCGGGGATCGCAGACAGCCAGCACACGAGCGCGATCGCGCTCGCCGACGCCTTTCTCGCGGCGCCGGAATTCACCCAGAAATATGGCGCCAACCCGAGCAACGCGGCCTTCGTCACGGAATTATACACGAACGTGCTTGGCCGCGCGCCGGATCAGGCGGGCCTGACCTATTGGATCGGCCAGGCCAACGCCGGCGAGGCGCACGACCAGCTGCTTGTCGCCTTCGCGACCTCGCAGGAAAACGTGCAACTCATCGCGCCCCACGTTTCCAATGGATTCTGGACGACATTATAGGCCGACGCTTCGATGAGCGCTCGCTCGCGGGACTTAAGACTCCCGCCGTCCCGCGAAAAACGCCTCCAGCCGCGCCCGTAGGGCCGGCGTCGCCAGCGCCTCGGCGAATAGTCGCGCCTCTTCCTCGATGCGTTCCAGCAAAAGCGCGGGGTCGCCGCGCAACAGCCGGCGCGACGCCGCCACGGCCTCGGCGGGCTTTTGCGCGAGGCGCCGCGCGGCGTCCAAAGCCTCGGCCAGGGGATCGGGCGTCACCGCGTTGACGAGGTTGAGGCGCAACGCTTCTTGCGCGTCGAAACTCTCGCAGAGCAGCAGATATTGCGCGGCCTTGGCCTGGCCGAACAGGCGCGGCGCGAGCAGGCTGACGCCGGCCTCCGGCACGAGCCCAAGATCCACGAAGGGCATTTTGAAGCGGGCGTCCGGGGCGGCGTAGACGAGATCGCAGTGAAACAGCATCGTCGTCCCGACGCCGACAGCCTCGCTCGCCACCGCGGCCACCATTGGCTTGGAAAAACCGGCGAGCGTCTTGACGAATCGCAACGCCGGAAACTCCTCGCCCGGCCGCGGACCGTCGCGAAAATCATTGAGGTCGTTGCCGGCGGTGAAGGCCCCGCCGGCGCCGGCGAACAGAACCGCCCGCAGGGTCGCGTCAGCCTCCGCCTCGCGCAAGGCGGCGATGATCGTCAGATACATGTCGCGGTCGAGCGCGTTCTTCTTGTCCGGGCGGTTGAAGACGATTCGCTGGACGGCGCCGTCGCGAGCGACTATGATTTTGGCGTCCACGAGCGTCTCCTTAAGCGGCGATTTTGGGCGCATCCTGCGCGGGGGCGGCGGTCCCGTCAAATGGCTTCGCTCGGATGCGTCAGGATGCGCGCGCGGGGGTGGGTTTTGCGTCTCCATGCGCGAAAACGCGCGCCAAGACTTTCGGCCGCGCGCCAAGACTTCGGGCCCCTCATGTTCGCCACGCCGCTGCGAAACGCCGTCCGCGAAGCCAGAAACGCCGGCGTCCGGCTGCTGGATCTCGTCTATCCGCCCTCTTGCCTTTGCTGCCGCGAGGCCGTCGCGGCGCATGGCGGCCTTTGCGCCAATTGCTGGAACGACAGGGCCTGATCGAGCGCCCCTATTGCGAACGGCTGGGAACGCCGTTCGAGCGCGATTTCGAGGCGCCGGGCATGATCTCGCCGGAGGCCGCCGCGCATCCGCCGGTGTTCGCCAGAGCCCGCGCCGTCGCCCGCTACGACGGCGGCGCCGCGCGGGGGTTGGCCAACCGGTTGAAATATTACGACCGGCTGGAGCTCGCGGAGCCGATGGGCCGTTGGATGGCCCGCGCCGGCGCCGAACTGTTGCGGGACGCCGATCTCTTGGTTCCGATCCCGTTGCACCGGCTGCGGCTGGCGGCGCGGCGCTTCAACCAGTCGGCCGCGCTGGCGCGGGTGATTTCGCGCGAGAGCGCCGTTCCGCTGGAGACGATGGCGCTGGAGCGCGTCAAGCCGACGGCGCCGCAGGTGGGGCTGACGCGCCCGCAGCGCGCCGCCAATCTCGCCGGCGCCTTTCGCGTCGACACGGCGAGGGCCGGGCGGATCGTCGGCGCCGGCGTCGTGCTGGTCGACGATGTGCTCACCACCGGCGCCACGGCCAACGCCGCCGCGCGGGCGCTTCTCAGGGCCGGCGCCGCCCGCGTCGATCTCCTCGTTTTCGCGCGCACCGTGACAGGCGCGTAATTTCCTGTATAGAGGCGCCTCTCACACGGAATCGCCATGACTCGCATCGTCATTTACACGACCGCCACCTGTCCTTACTGCCTCGCGGCCAAGCGCCTGCTCGGTCAAAAGCACGCGGCTTTCGAGGAGATCAAGGTCGACGGCGACCGGGCCGCCCGCGCCTGCATGAGCGAACTCGCGGGCGGGAGCACGACGGTCCCGCAGATTTTCATCGACGGCCGCCATATCGGCGGCTGCGACGACCTGTATGCTTTGGAGCGCGAGGGCCGGCTCGATCCGCTGCTCGCCGAGGGCGAGGCGCGGACATGATTCATTATTCGCTTATTTGCGACGCGGCGCATGAATTCGACGGCTGGTTTCGCGACAGCGCGACCTTTGACGCGCAGGCGTCGAGCGGCGTCGTCGCTTGCCCCTACTGCCACTCGACCAAGGTCGCCAAGGCGGTGATGGCGCCGCATGTGGCGCGTAAATCTTTTCCGCGCGCGCCGGTTGAAGAAACGCGCCAGCGACCGTGCGCGCGGCGCCAGGACGAGAGCCAGGAAGACCGCCAAGCAGATCGCCAGTCGGTCGTGCTGCTCGACGAGCGACACGCGCAGCTGCGCGCGATGATCCGCGAATTGCGCGAGACCATCGTGGCCTCGACCGAGGATGTCGGCGAGAGCTTCCCTTCGGAGGCGCGCAAGATACAGGACGGCGACGCCGAGCCCCGCGCCATTCGCGGCCGGGCCAGCCTCGCCGAGGCGAAATCGCTGCTCGAGGAAGGGATCGAGATCCTGCCGTTTCCGGGCTTGCCGGGCGAGGGGAACTGAGGCCGGGAGGCCGTTTAAGCCTTCGCGATCGCCTTGGAGTCTGTTGTTTTGCCATGCTTTCGCCAAAAGCACTCTTTGGATATCTTGTCGGGCGCGGCGGGGTTGGAGGGGGAATGATTGTCCCGCCATCGAACCATCATCGGCGCCCAGGGACGGGCGAAGCATCTCCGCGGGCGGAGCGTCGCGGAGGCCGGCGCCGGAATCTGGCGCGAATAAGCTAATGATCTGTCTACATTTTATGGGAAAATCGGTTGCGGTTTCCGCCACGCTGGGGCGATGGCAGCGAAGGCATGTCGCGCGGTCGCCAGATCTGGCTGTCGCCGTTCCGCCAGCGAGGAACCGCGAAAAGACGCCGCCGCGGCCTATTCCTCTTCGCCGAACCGGTCGGCGACCAGCTCCGTCAGAGCGTCGAGCACCGAATGCGCGTCGGGACCGGAGGCGGTGACGAGGATCGTGGAGCCGCAGCCCGCGCCCAGCGTCAAAATGCCCATGATCGAACTGCCGCCCACGGTCTCCTCGTCCTTGGTGACGGTGACGACGGCGGCGAAACGCTCGCAGCACTGCACGAATTTGGCCGTCGCCCGCGCGTGCAGCCCCTTCACATTAACGATCGGCAGTTCGCGCGACAGTTTCGCGCTCGCCAGCGCCAAATCGGTCTCTTGTTCGGTCACTTGGCAAGCTCGTTCACTTAATGGGCCCATTCACTTGGCGGGCTCTTTCGCCTGCGGCTTAACGGCGGCGCATTTCGGGTTGAGAATTCTGCTGGCGACATGCACATATTTGCGTCCGGCGTCCTGCGCTTGCAGCACCGCCTGCTCCAGCGTCTGGCAGTCGCGCACCGACGCCAGCTTGATCAACATGGGCAGATTGACGCCGGCCAGCACCTCGATGTTGCCGCCGTTCATGACGGAAATCGCGAGGTTCGACGGCGTGCCGCCGAACATATCCGTGAGCAGCACCACGCCCTCGCCGCTGTCCGACTGCTTGACCGCCTCGATAATGTCGAGGCGCCGGCGCTCCATATCGTCCTCGGGCCCGATGGAAATCGAGGCGATCTGCTTTTGCGGACCGACCACGTGTTCCAGCGCGGCGCGAAACTCCGTGGCGAGGTGCCCATGGGTCACAAGGACCATTCCGATCATGCGACGCTACCACCTATGACGACGTCTCGCGAGGCGACCCGAGTTAACAATCCAAGGTCCAGCGGGACGGGCCTGCCCCCCCAAACGCCCGCAGGAGCAGGCGCGATGGACAGACCACCATTATATAGTGAATCCAAGGCCCGTTATACACGAGCGCCGATATTATGTCGCGGGCGCTCTTTGAACCCTCATTTTGTGCAATGCGGCGAAATTGGCAAGCGAAAAGCGCGAAACGTGACTAAATTACTCTAAGCCTTGACAAAACAAGAGTATTTTTTCCGTCGCCGCGGGATCGCGCAGCTCGGCGAAGCAGCGCGGCAAGGCCAAACCGCACAATAGCGTCGTGGCGTCGCACTCGGAGGGATAGCGCCGCGGCGACTCCCCCGGCGGCGCGAGATCGACGACGCCGCGAATCACTCCGGCCGGCTCGAAGGGTTCGGACACGAGCCCCAGTCCGCGCAATTCCATGCGCCCGGCGGCGAGGGGATGCGGGCGCGCGATCAGCCGGCCGTTGCGATTTTCGAGCATCACGCGGTCGTCGCCGATCAGCCGCGCGAAATCGCCGCGCAGGCGCGCGCGCGCGATCAATTCGCGGGTCAGGGCGCTTTTGCCGGCGCCGGAGACGCCGCGCAGCAGCAGGCCCGTCGCGCCGACCAGCAGCGCGTTGGCGTGCGTCGACTCACCGGGCGTTTGCGCGCCGCTCATCGCTCCGCCGGGAGCCACAAGACGAAGCGCGCGCCGAGGATCGCGTCATCAGCGCAATCCGGGCCGGCGGGCGGCTCGTCGGTGCCCTCGGGCTCGCGAACGGTTCGGTTCAAGGCGCGGATGCGGCCGCCATGGGCTTCGACGATCTGCCGCGAGATCGACAGGCCGAGGCCGGAATTCTGGCCAAAGCCCTGCTCCGGCCGGTCGGTGTAGAAACGCTCGAACACGCGCTCGAAGGCGCCTTGCGGGATGCCGGGGCCGTCGTCGTCGACGATGATTTCAAAACCGTCGCGCTCGCGACCGCTAAAGCCGAGCCCGGTTTCGGGTCGCAGGATCACCCGAACCACGCCGCCCGGCTTCGAAAAGGAGCGCGCGTTGACGATGAGATTGTCGAACACCTGGGCGAGGCGCGAATCATGGCCGAGCACCCGCCAGCCGCCGCGCGCCGCCGCGCTCTCGGCCTTTTCTTTCGTCAGTTCGACCGTCACATGGTCGCCGGTGTCCACGCCGCGCGACATGCTCACGACGGTCTCGAGCACCGAGGCGAGATTCACGCTCGCCATGTCGGCGCGCGCCAGTTCCGCGTCGAGTCGCGACGCGTCGGAAATATCGCTGATCAGCCGGTCCAGCCGGCCCACGTCGTGCTTGATGATCTCCAGCAGCCGCTCGCGCGAGGCTTCCGTCTTGGCGATCGGCAAGGTTTCGACGGCGCTGCGCAGCGAGGTCAGGGGGTTCTTCAGCTCATGCGCGACATCGGCGGCGAAGTGCTCGATCGCCTCGATGCGGTTGTAAAGCGCCCTGGTCATGTCGCGCAGCGCGCCGGAGAGATGGCCGATCTCGTCCTGGCGGTCGGTGAAATCGGGAATTTCCTGCCGCGACTTAACGCCGCGGCGCACGCGCTCGGCGGCTTCGGCGAGGCGCCGCATCGGTTCGGCGATGGCGCCGGCGAACAGCAGCGACAGCAGCAGCATCACGCCGGCGGAAACCAGAAAGATGCGGATGATCGCCCAGCGTTCGGTGGCGATCACGCCGTCGATGTCGCCGCCCAGCGTCGACAGCAGCAGGGCGCCGCGCACGGAACGGAAACGCTGCACGGGAACCGCGACCGAAATGATCGTCTCGCCCTTGGCGTTGGCGCGCACCATCCTGCTCGCGTTGCCGGTCAGCGCATCCGCGACCTCGGGGTAGGCCTTGCCGTTGGCGGTGCCGATGTCCTCGTAGAGCGGCAATCCCGGACGACTCCAGCGCCGCAGCGTGTTGACGAACTCCTCGTACGGCGTCTGCGCCTCGCCGCTGATTTGCGCTCTCGACGCGACGCCCGGCGGCAGATCGAAGCGCAGAATGTTCGAACGGCCGGAAACCGAGCGCGAATCCAGGAGCAGCTCGCCGTCGCGGTCGTAGATGCGCGCCCTGGTGCGGGTCGGCGACACCAGCCGCCGCAGCAGCGGGCCGACGCGCTCGGGGTTGAGCGAAAACTCCAGCGCCGGCTGGCTTCCGTCGGTGACGTTGTAGCTCTCGCCCGGGGCCAGCTTCAGCAGCTTTTCCGGGTCTATCGTGATCGCGTCGGTGTCCACCGTGGCCGAGCCCGCCACCGCCGCCGCGATGATCTCGCCTTGCGTCTGCAAGCTCGTGACGCGGGCCTCAATCAGCCCCTCGCGAAACTGGTTGAGATAGAGAAAGCCGGCGAGCAGCGCGACCAGCCCGCCGAGATTGAGCACGACGATGCGCCGCGTCAGCGACGAAGACAGTCGCGCCTGCGCCGCCCGCGCCAGACGCAGCAGCCGCGTGGAGACGACGCGCCGCGCCCGGTTTTGCCGCGCCGGCGGTTGCGCCCGCGCTCCCTCCCGCGTTTCAACGCTCATCGACGGTCCGCGCTCTCCTGGCGAGACGGCAAGCCTAGCCTTCCTTGAAGCGATAGCCGACGCCGTAAAGCGTCTCGATCATCTCGAAATCGTCGTCGACCATTTTGAACTTCTTGCGCAGCCGCTTGATGTGGCTGTCGATGGTGCGGTCGTCGACATAGACCTGATCGTCATAGGCGGCGTCCATCAGCGCGTTGCGGCTCTTGACGACGCCTGGACGCTGCGCCAGCGCCTGAAGGATCAGGAATTCCGTCACCGTCAGCACCACCGGATCGCCGCGCCAGGTGCAGGCGTGGCGCTCGGGGTCCATCGTCAGCGCGCCGCGCTCCAGCACCTTGGCTTCGGATTCCTTTTGCGCCGCCGCCTCCTTGGGGTTGGCGCGGCGCAGGATCGCCTTGACCCGCTCGACCAGGAGGCGCTGCGAGAACGGCTTATGGATAAAGTCGTCCGCGCCCATCTTGAGGCCGAACAATTCGTCGATCTCCTCGTCCTTCGAGGTGAGGAAGATCACCGGCAGATCGGATTTCTGCCGCAGCCGGCGGAGCAGCTCCATGCCGTCCATGCGCGGCATCTTAATGTCGAAAATGGCGAGGTCCGGCGGATTGGCGCGCAGGCCGTCGAGCGCGGCGGCGCCGTCGGTGTAGGTCTGGACGCGGTAGCCTTCGCCTTCCAGGGCGATCGAGACGGATGTGAGAATGTTGCGATCGTCGTCGACGAGAGCGATGGTCGGCATTGTCAACCTTTGTTGTTACGGCCAGGATGAAGTTCGGCGAGGACTCGATCCGAGCTCGATCCGATCTTGGCCTTTACGAGATGAACCGAAACTGAAGGTTCATTTTTCCGCGCGCACGCTGGTACAAGGAAGCGCCATGCATACCTAGGGGCGCGGTCTCGCGCGCCAAATGGGCCCGGGCGCCCGCCGCCGGGCCCATGGACTCGGAGAGATCGAGCGTCGCCGCGAAATCGGCGGCCTTCGAGCGCGCCCGGTCTAACGCCGCGCCTCGATCGTCACGAAACGGATGCGTCGCCGCCGCCTTCGCTCTTATATACGCATATTCGTCATAAAGCACGCATTCCTGGCGCCCGTCGCCGCGAGAGGGGTTTCGTTCGATGACGACGCAAGCCGACGCCGTCCCGGTTCCGCCTCCCGGCCCCGGCCCGGGTCAAGATCCGAGACAAGACCCCGATTTCGATCCCGCCGGCCTGGCGAAGCGCCCGCCGCGCCAGGGCTGACGGAGCGAGGCCGGGGCGCCCCTCCTTGCGCGAAGCCGCGCCCCCAATCCGTCCAGACATCGTCGCCAACACGATCCGCGCGACCGCCGGCTCGGCCTTTCGCGACCGCGCGATCGCGGCGCCGCCGCGCGTCGACAACGCCGCTTTCGACGGCTTCGGCGGGCCAGGGGCGGCGTCTTGCGTCGACCTCGAACGCAGCGTTTTCGCCCGCCAAAATACTTTTGTCACATGTATAGCCGGCATATAAATCATTTCTGAATACTATTTGTCATACGGTTGAAATAACCGAATTTTGGAATGGCCGACCGAGAGTGCATTCACAAAAAAATCGTCGTGTATGCCATAGCTGCATTTTTCATGTGGCGATATCAACGATGAACAATTTTATGAACAGATCACAAAATGCGAAAAATCGAGAAACAGTGCTGAACATTATTTCGTCACATTCGGTTTATAGGTCTAAGAAATCACATCAACCTAATGGAGGATGGATCAACGCTGCCAGCGTTGAAGCAGCATGTTCGCGTCTATGAATATGCTTTGTGTATCGAACAGGAGAGTAACGAATGAAGCGACTCATCTCATGGCTTATCGCGGTTGGACTTATGTCCATTCCGGTTCAAGCCAAGGCGGATGTCGGTAACGATTTCTTCGGGGGGACTTTTAGCGGGGCGACCGAGCGGTCGCCGGCCTACGCGAACCCGCGAGCGGCGCGTCACGCGCGCGCCTGGCGTCGCGCGGCCCGCGGCGCGGTTGGCGGCGCCTCCTCCTTCACGACCATGGCGTCCTGGTATGGCGGCGGTCCGCGCTCGCTGGAGCCCAACACCCACACCGCCAATGGAGAGCGTTTCAACAAATGGGGGCTCACGGCCGCGCACAGGACTCTGCCGCTCGGCACGAGGCTGCTGCTGTCGCACGGAGGTCGCTCGGTGATCGTGCGCGTCAACGATCGCGGGCCAGCCGCCTGGACCGGGCGTAGCCTCGACGTTTCGCGCGGCGCGGCCACGCGTCTCGGGCTCATTCAAAGCGGCACGGGCAGGGTGAACGTGACGGTTCTCGCCAGCCGCTGAAAGTTTAGCGGCTAATCCCGTCGCCGGCTCGTCGAGACGAATCGACCAAGCAGCCCGCGAGGAAAGCTCGCCGCGCCGCTCCCTTTCCCCGCGAGCGAGGAGAGGCGAGGGCGCGGCGAGATTATTTCGTTTCCATCCCTGGAAGTCCTAGGCGGTCGCCAGAAATTGCGCGATCTCGTCCTTCAGCGTCAGCCTCTGCCTTTTCAAGTCTTCGAGCGTCTCGTCGGCGACCGGCTCGACATCGGTCTCCATGCGGTGAATGGCGCGATTGAGCTCGTGATAGTGGTCGGCGATCCGCGCGAAATGGGCGTTTCCGCCTTTCAGCTCCTTGATCGCCTCTGCCTTTTCGGGGAATTCCTCGTGCAATTCATGCGCGACGTGACTCATGCCGTTCCATCTCCCTGGCCCTCGAGGGGCTTGCTCATTCATGCGGCGACCCGCGCCGCGAAGGGACCGCGATGGTAGCGCGTCTCACGATTAGCGCAACGCGCGACGGCGTCCGTGCGGCGATCGGTCGCGCGGGGTTCTGAAATTTCAGAGGAAAAAGTCCACCCGCGCATTTTGAGCCGCATGTCGGCTTTGTTGGCGAAAAACGCTCGCGAATGGGAACGATCTATCCGGCGATGCGCCGCGAGCCCATGTTCACGCCGCTAGAGCAAGTCCGCGGCGAATTGTCTCCAGCCGGAACGGAACCATGAACCAACCGAGCCGTTGAGGATTAGTGATCGTGGCGAGATCCGCTGGGGGACGCCGAGTGAGATATTGCGCGCGCGGCGTCGCTTCGGTTCGAGCCGAGGGGGCGGCGGAAGCTTTTAATCTGGGCGGAGATCGAGCCGGCAGAAGATTTTGATCGAGCAATATCCGCAGCCTCTCGGGCGCGTCCCGATTACGAGATGATCAACCGATCGGTGCGGGAGGAAAAGCAATGAAACATAGAAGCAAATTACGAAAAACCGTGCTCGCCTTAGGGTTGGGAACCGCGTTGCTGTCCGGCCCGGTTTTCGCACAAGCGGGCGCTAGACCTCCAACGCGGCCTGCGGCCGGCGACGCACGTCCGGCCGAGATCGGCGACAAGCCCAACATTTTGTTCATCATGGGCGACGACATCGGCTGGATGCAGCCGAGCATCTACCATCGCGGCCTGATGGTGGGTGAAACGCCCAACATCGACCGCATCGGACAAGAAGGCGCGATGTTCACGGACTATGTCGCCATGCAAAGTTGCACCTCGGGTCGCAACGCCTTCTTCACCGGCATGTATCCGCTACGCACCGGCATGATCCCGCCCCAACTGCCCGGCAGCCCGTCCTATTTGCGGCCCGGCACCCCGGCGCTCGCCAAGTTTCTGCATGATCTCGGCTACAGCACCGGCGAGTTCGGCAAGAATCATTTGGGAGACCACACAGCCGCTCTGCCGACCGCGCATGGCTTCGAGGAATATTGGGGCTATCTGTACCACCTCGACGCCATGCAGCAGGTGAGTTTCCCCGACATCAATAAATCTCCGACGGAACAAGCCGTCGCGCCGCCATGCAAAAACACGCCGATCCCCGGCGTGCCTGAAGTCCCCGGCGCCGTCGACCCGAGAACAACAATTTGCCTCACGCCGCCGCGCCCGGTTTTGTCGTGCAAATCCTCGGACGGAACCGAGAAGAATCAGACTTGCAAGGACGAGGGTCCGCTGACGCTCGATCGATCGAGGACGGTGGACGAGGAAATCTCGGCCAAGGTTATCGACTTCCTCGATCGCCACGATCCCAAGAAGACCAACAAGCCGTTCTTCGTCTGGTACAATCCCGCGCGTATGCACGTCACGACCGTGCTGCCGCCTAAATACGAAGACATGATCGGCGTGAAGGGCGGCAAGGACTGGGGCCTCAACGAAGCCGGCATGAAGCAGCTCGACGACAACATTGGCTATGTGCTGAAAAAACTTGAGGACATGGGCCAGCTCGACAACACCATCATCGTCTTCACCACCGACAATGGCGCCGAGGCGATCACCTTCCCCGACGGCGGCGTCACGCCGTTCAAGGGCCAGAAAGGCGAGGCGTGGGAAGGCGGTTATCGCGCGCCGCTGGTTGTTCGTTGGCCGGGGCACATCAAGCCGGGCACAATCCACAATCAGCTTTTCGCCGCGCTCGACTGGTTGCCGACGCTGGTCGACATCGCCGGCGGTCCCAAGGGCGACGCGCTGAAAAAGGAAATCGAGGCGGGCAAATACAAGGGCATCGTCAAAACGACGCTCGACGGCTTCGACCAGCGCGACTACCTCGAAGGCCGTTCACACGACTCGGCCCGCGATCATTTCTTCTACTTCTCGGGATCGACGCCATCGGCGGTGCGCTACAAGAACTGGAAGATGTATTACACCATGTCGCAGCCTGGTCCGGCTGGCTGGGTCATGCCGCTCATCCCGTTCCACTTTACCCTCGTCCAGAACATCAAGCGCGATCCGTTCGAGCAGAGTGTCGGCCTCGATGTGAAGTCGGCGCTGGCGATGGGCGGCTCGCTCGGGTCTCCGTCCACCGCCTTCCTGTATGACTGGAACATGCTGCCCATCGGCCAGCAATTGTGGGAGGAGCACCTGTTGTCCTACGAGAAGTTCCCGCCGCTGCAGCCGCCGGAGTCCTACAATCTCAGTCAGGTGCTGGAGGCGGTCAAGAAGGCTCGCGCCAGTCACCCTAGCGACTGACCGAATGAGGCGAACATGATGTGAGGAACAAGGCGCCCGCGAAGGGCGCCTGTTTTGACAGGCCGCGCCATTGCGCGCTTCTCTCGACATTGGCGGCGCTTCCGGGCTTGTCTGGGACGCTGCTTTGCGCCTCCACGCCGCCACCGATCGGACGAGTCCAAACTTTGTCGCTCCAAAAGATCGCTCGAGCCCGCGACCTCCGGCGCGATAGGCCGGCGATACCCTCGTAAAATTGGCGCGAGATCAGGCGGGTGAAGAGTCTAGCTGGGGGGAGAGTCTCGCCGGGCCCCAACAAATTTCGATAATTGATTGATTTAATGGCGAGAGAGACGGGACTCGAACCCGCGACCTCCGGCGTGACAGGCCGGCGCTCTAACCAACTGAGCTACTCCCCCGCAGCGGCGCGTTGCGCGCGAGAAGGGCCGAATATGCCATGCGTCATGCGAAGTCAAGGCGAAGTGCGGCGCGCGTCAGTCCGATAGCCATTTCGCGACGCGCCTCCACTGCGTCGCCGCCGTGCGCCGGCCCATGAACAGCGCCAGATGGCCGCAGGGCGCGAGCGCGGTTTCGATGTCGCTTTTCCGCGCGCCGACCAGCGCGGCCGCCGCGAAAACATGCGGCGGCGGCGCAATGTCGTCACGCTGGCCGGCGAGCAGGAACAGCGGCTGTTCCAGGCGGCGCGGATCGATCCTCCGCCCGAGCGCGCAAAAGCGCCCCGTCGCCAGTCGGTTCTCGCGATAGAGCCAATGGAACGTCTCGCGATAATAGGGGCCCGGCAAATCGAGCAGGCGGGCGTCCCAGCGCGCGAAATTTTCGATGGCGCGCCGCGCGGCCTCGGTTGTCGGCGCCTCCAGCTCCAGCGCGGTCAGCGCCCGCGCGACTTTGTCGGCCTCGCGCGGCCAAAGTTCGGCCATGTCGCGTCCAAGCGCCAGCCCGCCGCCGCGACGAATCAATTCGTCGATCACGATGTCGGTCATCGGATTGATCGCGGCGGAGAAGATCGAGGGCGCCGCCGCCGTGTCGATCGGCGCGCCGACGAGAACGAGGCGGCGAACTTTAGCGGGAAAGCGCGCGGCGTAGGCGAGCGACAGCCAGCCGCCCTGACAAAGGCCGATCAAATCGACCGGCGGCCCGATTTCGTCGACGACGACATTGAGCGCGGCGAATTGCGAATCGATGGTGTCGAGCCGCGTCTTCGCCGTCGCCGATTTCCACTGGGCGAGGAAGAGGTCGCGGCGGCCATTGGCCAGCAGGCTCTCGATCAGGCTATGGCCGGGCGCGAGATCGGCGAGACCGGCGTCGTGCAGCGAAAAGGGCGCGACGACGAGGACCGGCCGGTCCCCGCTCCCTCCTATCGAGAAATCGCGCAGCAGCAAGCTCGCGAGGTCCAGCGTCACGCGGTTTGGCGTCGTCCATTCCGTCTCCTCGGGCGCGGCGGCTTCGTCCCGCCCAGGCTCCAGCGCGCGGCGATAGGTCTCCATCGTCGTGAGCCAAGGCCACGTCCAAGCCTGCCAGGCGTCCATGAAGGCCCTTCCCGCGCCCTCTCGCGCGCTTCGTTACGGGACGAGAACCGCCGCGCCTTCCAGCCGGCCCTCGCGCAAATCGGCCAAGGCTTCATTGGCCGCTTCCAGCGGATAGGCCCGCGTCGTCGTCCGCACGCCCGCCCGCGCGGCGATTTCGAGCAGTTCGAAGCCGTCCGCGCGCGTCAGATTGGCGACCGACGCGACGCTGCGCTCGCCCCATAGCAGCGAATAGGGGAAAGCGGGGATGTCGCTCATGTGAATGCCGCCGCACACCACGCGGCCGCCCTTGGCTGTCGCCGCGAGCGCGGCCGGGACCAGCGCGCCCACCGGCGCGAAGATGATCGCCGCGTCAAGCGGCTCCGGCGGCGCCTCGCTCGAGCCGCCCGCCCATTCCGCGTCCAGAGACAGCGCGAAGTTTTGCGAGGCGATGTCGCCGTCGCGGGTGAAGGCGAACACGCGCCGCCCCTGCCAGCGGCAGAGCTGCGCGACGATATGCGCCGCCGCGCCGAATCCGTATAGGCCGATTCTTTCCGCCTCGCCCGCCGCCTTCAGCGAGCGCCAGCCGATCAGCCCGGCGCAAAGCAGCGGCGCGGCGGCTATGGGGTCGAGCGATTCGGCGAGCGGAAAGGCGTAGGCCGCGTCGACGACGACCTGGCTGGCGAAGCCGCCGTCGCGCGTGTAGCCATTAAACAGCGGCGCGTCGCACAGATTCTCGCGCCCGCTGGCGCAATAGCGGCAGTGGCCGCAGGTGTGGCCGAGCCAGGGCGCGCCGACCCGCGCGCCGAGCGCGAGCGTGACGCCGGCGCCGACCGCCTCGACCCGGCCGACGATCTCGTGCCCCGGCACGATCGGCAGCTTGGGGTTCGGCAGCTCGCCGTCGACGACATGCAGATCGGTGCGGCAGACGCCGCAGGCCTCGACCCGCAGTCTGACCTCGCCCGGCCCTGGCTGGGGCTCGGGGCGCTCTTCCATGACGAGCTTGTCGCCGGCCCGCCGCAGCACCATCGCGCGCATAAAAACAGCATAGCACTTTTGCGCGCGGGATTGTGGGCGTTGTTCTGAGGAGGAGTGGAGACAGCCCTTGTAACTTGCCCACCGCGTTTTCGACTATAGTCGAAAACGCGGTGGCGAACGAAAGACCGGACGCCCTCAGGGACATCAAGCCCGTGGATGAGCCCGGGTCTTCGTTTGCCGTTCCATC
>Ga0181527_1002781_pt1 | contig 16037 bp, 17 predicted proteins | sample PEATcosm2014_Bin_30_FD_119762 | JGI IMG/M metagenome (GOLD analysis project Ga0181527, IMG submission 119762) | Peatland microbial communities from MTU Mesocosm Facility, Houghton, MI, USA - PEATcosm2014_Bin06_60_metaG | ecosystem: Environmental > Terrestrial > Soil > Wetlands > Peat | place...
TAACTACGCGGATGATCGTTGTGTGCCGGTCCACGCCTTTGCCCAAATGGTAGCCTGCCGTCGTCACGCCGACTGCTACCCCCGTGAGGGTGGCGGCCGCGGGGCCTTCGGTGTTGCACGTATGCACGGCGATCTCGCTCCCGGCCACAAGGCCGACAAGCGCTCCGACCACCACGCCCAGGATTCTCCCACCTGATCCCTTCGCCTCCGTCATCTGCAGCGTGGTTACCGATGTGCGTGGAATGGAGGCTGTTCCCTTGGGCTGAACCTTGCGATTGGAAGTCTTGCGTATCTCCAGCGTCAGCGAATCGTCGTGCACCGCCTCAACCTCGCCTGCAATGGCAGTTCCGCCGGGTAGAACCAAAGACACCGTATGCGCGAGAATCAGCGGTGAAAGTTCGTTCCATCGGACTTCAAGCTTGGAGGTTCCAGCGGTTGCAGGCGACAGGCCCAGAACGCAAAGGCACACCAGTATCCAGCCCAGGGTTTTCATGTCGATCTTCATCTTCATCCTCCTTTTTGACGGTATGATTTCCATCTACTCGTTGCTCCTTTCCTTCAGCAAGATGGCCAAGGCGACGGCAACGACGCCGATCAGCGCACCCGCGACAATCCAGGTGGCTACCCTACCCCGTGTACTCTGGACCGGCCTCAGAGATCTGACCTCGGCAAACGCGATGCGACGTTGGGACGCGGCCGCGCCCTGGGTCTGAACTGTGAATCCTTCAGCGTCGCTCTCTCCAAGCCGCGCCCGCACTTTCTCTTTGCTGATGAATCGGATCTCGATCAGGGTGCCAGGCCGCAATCGCGCGACTTGGGTGCGGATCTGACTGACATCACTAGCCTGGTCCTTGGGTCCGTGCCCAAGCGGTTTCGCAAATGCGGAGTCTGCCCCCAGCGATACGCTGAGAACCATCGTCAAGAGGCAAGCCGGGGCCTTCCTCGCCTCGAAAATGGACTTCAACATTCGTCCTCCTTTCGGGTCAACGTCTTCGTCAGCGTTCTATCTTTATATGAAGAAAACGCCGAATCAGTTACGGCATTGCGGAGCCGTTGTCTGCGGCCGGACCAAGTACCACTCGATGTTTACGAGACTGGTTGGCCGCCACGCCGTTCATGGTAAGCGTAATCTGCACCGACGCCTTCGCCCGATGCAATCAGGAGTGCTCAATACGTTGAGCAGATTGCCCACATGGATTTCCCCTGAGGTTCGATTGTGCGCGCCCGTCGTACCGCGGGTTCTTTTAGCAAAACTGCGCCCGCAAACGCTTAAGCGCTCGGCACAGGCGAATGTTTAGACCGTTTGCAGTGATGCCTCGATCGCGGGCCGCCTCACGCCGGCTGCGCTCTTCGCGGTAAAGCTCAACGATGAGCCTTCGGTCCGCTTCGGACAAATTCATCACTTTATGCCAAACCTGCGCCCTCCGCTCGTTGTGCATCAGGAGCTTATCGAGATGCGTCTGGCGGTCGGGCGGTTCCAGGCCGCCGCCCGGTAATGGTTCGGTTGCGCGGGCCTTGCGGCGGGTTTCCAGCGCTACCCTGTCGCAGACGCCGAGCACCAACGAGCCGAGTTGCTCCGCTTTGCGAACGCGCCCGTCGTCTACCAGGCAGAATACCCGATAGAAGGTCTCATTGCGAATGTCTTCAGGTGCGCCGCAGCCTCGAAGCTTGTGGCGCAGCCTGGCTTCGAGTACTGGCGTAAGAGAGGTTACCAGGAATGCGCACGTGTCCGGATCACGCTGTTTCAATCTGCTTAAAAAGCCGGCATCAAAGTTCATTGTCGAACCTCTCCTGGCAACCCGACGATAGCCCTGGCGTTGCAGGGATTGGCGCCACATGCCCGCTCCTGATATCATGCACGTACTTCCGAATTCTTCCGAAATTGCGAATCCTCATATCGATGCCTGCGTTCCTGGGCAACTTTCAGACCAATCGCGTGCTAGCGGCCGTACGGAGCGGGATTTTGGAATTCCCACAAAAGCGTGACCGGCCGGGCCGGCAACGCCCCGGGCTTAAGCCGCATCCATCCAAGCACACCGGTCTCGAAGGTTTTAGCCCCTATTCTTTCCCGGTGGGCAGCCGTCCAGAATCGGCCTGCCCGTCTAACGACGGCCCTCCGCGAGAGTGACATGCTGATCAGGGCAGAGGCGAAACCGGGGGGAAGTGGCCGGGGCGCACCATCCGCCCCCATTTCTGGTTGTCATTTCGTCCCGAACGAAACCATGAAGTTGATGCGAGACTTGCCCCACTGATCATCGGTGACCGGGCTGCCTCAACGATGGGCGACGATCCACTCCAGGATCGGCTTCCACACCAGCGCTTCGGCATCAATCGCGAGGACCGGATCGGATGCCGCACCCCAGCGGGGGGCGCGGCCGTCCGGAGCCGGTGCTGAGGCTGACAATGCCGCGAGAGCGTGATTACTGGACGCCGCAAATACTGCCGCTGAATTCACCGTTCCATCGTCCACTCACCCCAAACGGACTGTTGGTATCGGTCCAAAGGATGAATGGGCCTGCGACGTCCAGGTGTCCCGAAGCAGACGCGAATCTATGCGTTCCTTTCACGATATTCGCGGTGGCCTTGTAGTTGCCCAACCAATTCGCAGCGGGCCAGATCACGACGGCCTGAGGGACTTCATAGGTGAAGCTGTCCAGACAGTCGTTCGGTCCGCCCCACACAGCCCCAGTGCCGAAGCAGACCTTATACGCGCCGCCTTTTAAGATCGAAACCGCTCCTTGCCCGTACTGAGTCCCGTCGTTGCCCGACATGCCGCCGGAGAGGAACTCGCCGGCAAGGCTGGCAAAGACCGGGCCGCCCCATGTGTCTGTAGACGCGAACTGATTTACAGTGGGCAGGTTGCCTTGTATAACCCCGTGAAATGCCTTGCATCCTTGCTGCGCCTGCGCCTGTGCACCGGGCACAGGGAGAGGGACGGCTGCGCATGCTAACGCCAAAACGAAGGTCGATGCAATAACGCTTTTCTGTCTCATGGTCAAACTCCTTAGGTTGGATTTCGTCGATTTCTTTGATCCTGCATACTGATGTTTCTGGAACAAGCTTTTCACGCGCCAGGCGTTCTTGCAATGAACGGCGTCTGATCGTTGCATGAAATGTTCATGAACGGTCCTGGAGCACAGGGTGGCAATCAACGATGTAATCGTATTCCGCTCAAGGAGTTATACTTGGCGGAGACGGCAACTCCGCTTCTATGCCTGCCCGTGCCCCATCGCCGCCGCGAACGCGTTTTGGCAGCTTTGAGTTGGACCTGGCTTCAGGAGAACTCTTCAAAGATGGTCGGAAGGTCGCACTTCCGCCGAAGGCCTTTGAAGTGCTCAAGGCCTTGCTCGAACGGCCCGGCGAAGTTGTCACGCGCGAAGAATTGCGCGGGAAGCTTTGGGTTGCGGATACCTTCGTTGAGTTCGACGACAGCCTGAACCACGCGGTCAAGAAACTCCGGCAGGCGCTAGGAGACTCGGCCGAGGAACCCGAGTTCATCGAGACCCTGCCACGGTACGGTTACCGCCTCATCGCCCGCGGGTCCCGCGCGATAGAACCGGGGCCGCAGATCCGGTCTCTAGCCGTACTGCCCTTGACCAATCTTTCAGATGACCCGCAGCAGGAGTACTTCGCCGATGGAATGACCGACGCCCTCATCACCGACGTATCGACGATCCGGGCAGTGAAGGTCATCTCCCGCACCTCGGTGATGCAGTACAAGGGGGCGAAGAAGCCGCTGCCGCAGATCGCGCGGGAGCTGAGAGTGGACGGAGTGATCGAGGGCACCGTGCAGTGCTCCAACGGACACGTGCGGATTACGGTGCAGCTCATCCATGCTACCACCGACACCCACCTGTGGGCGGGGAGCTATGAGCGCGACTTTCGGGATGTGCTGACCTTGCAAGGCGAGGTGGCCCGGGCCGTTGCGCGGGAGATCAAGGCTGCGCTAACTCCGGAGGAAGCGACCCGCTTGGTCTCCGCCCTCCCAGTCTCCCCGAAGGCCTACGAGGCCTACCTTAAGGGACAGTTTCATTGGTACAAGCTTTCTCCGGGGCACCTGGATAGAGCCCTCAGCTATTTTCAGTTAGCCTTGGAAGAGGACCCCAACTACGCGCTGGCGCAAGTGGGAATCGCCAACGTTTGGCTGGTGCGGGCCGATGCCGGATTCATGCCGCCCGGTGAGGCGTTTCCGAAAGCGAGGGCGGCCGTTTTGAAAGCTCTGGAGCTCAATGGAGCGCTCGCCGAAGGTCACATCGCCCTCGCCAATGTCACGGCGCTCTACGACCGGGATTGGCCCGCCGGCGAGCGGGAATTCCGGCGCGCTATCGAGCTCAATCCCAACAGTGCAGATAGTCATTTCATGTACGCCGACTTTCTGATCTCGATGAAACGTTCCCAGGAGTGGGCGGTCGAGATGCAACGAGTTCTGGACCTGGACCCCCTCAACCCCTTCTTTCAGTGTTTCTATGGGTGGCACCTGGTGTACCTCCACCAATGCGACGACGCTATCTTGCACTTCCGCGAGGCTCTTGCGGCCGACCCGAGTTTCCCGTCGGCGCGCATGGGGCTTTGGGGCGCCCATTACAGGAAAGGAATGCATGAGGACGCTCTGGCGGAAGCCGGGAAGTTCTTTGCCGTTTTGGGCGACCACGAAGTAGAAGATGCCCTGAGGCGCGGCTATGCGGAGGGTGGCTACTCGAGAGCGATGTACTTCGGGGCGGAGATGCTGGCAAAGCGTTCCAGGCGCTGCCACGTTCCGGGTGTGCGCATTGCACGATTGTATGCCCACGCGGGAGAGAACGATCAAGCGATGGAATGGCTGCAAAGGGCCTTTGAACAGCGTGAAACGCCTTTAATGCATCTCAGCGTGGCCTGGGATTGGGACGCCCTGCGCGACGACCCACGCTTCCGGGATTTGCTGCGTCGTGTCGGCTTACCGGAATAACAGGTGGCCGGAGCGGGTTATCGTACATTGGCCCCGGCGAGATGCTAGTGCCGTTGACAGGCTCACCCCGCCATCTCCAATAATCGCCGCTCGTCGATCACTTCGACGCCCAGACCGCGCGCTTTGTCCAGCTTCGACCCGGCCTCTTCGCCCGCCACCACGTAGCTGGTCTTGCGGCTGACGGAGCCGCTCACTTTGCCGCCCGCGGATTCGATCACGCGGGTGGCCTCCTCGCGGCTCAGGTTCGGCAGCGTGCCGGTGAGCACGAAGGTCAGTCCGTCGAATGGCCCGCCTTTTTTGCGCTTGACTTCGTATTCGAACTTCAGGCCCGCCGCGCGCAGCCGCTCGACCAGTTCCTGGTTGCGCGGCTCGTGGAAGAACTGGTAGACGCTTTCGGCGACCTTCGGACCTACCTCCTCGGCGCGCTGCAGTTCGTCCACGCCGGCCTGCGCGATGCGATCCAGGCTGCCGAAAGCTTCCGCCAGAAACACCGCGGTACGCTCGCCCACGAAACGGATGCCGAGCGCGGTGAGAATGCGCGGCAACGGGCTCTGCTTGGATTTCTCGATATTGCCGATTACGTTGCCCGCGGATTTGGCGGCCATGCGCTCGAGCGATACCAATTGCGCCAACGTCAACCCGTAGATATCCGCCACGCTGTGCACCAGGCCGCGATCGACCAACTGATCGACCAGCACGTCGCCCATGCCGTCGATATTCATCACGCCGCGGGCCGCGAAGTGCAGGATGGACTCCTTCAGGCGCGCCGGGCAGTTTGTATTGATGCAGCGCGAGGCGGCTTCCCCCTCTTCGCGCACGATTTTGCCGCCGCACACCGGACACGTCTCCGGCATGCGGAAGGGCTTGCGCCAGGAACCTTGCGACTGCACCCGCACCACCTTGGGAATCACATCCCCGCTGCGCTCGATCACCACCGTGTCGCCGATCTGCAGGCCCAGGCGCTCGATCTCATCTTCGTTATGCAGCGTGGCGCGCGAAACGGTCACGCCGCCGACCTGGACCGGTTTCAGGTGCGCCACCGGCGTGAGTGCGCCGGTGCGCCCCACCTGCACCTCGATGGCGTCCACGGTGGTCAGCGCCTGCCGCGCGGGATATTTATACGCGATGGCCCAGCGCGGCGCTTTGGCGGTCGATCCAAGCTGCTCCTGCTGCGCGACGGAATCCACCTTGACCACCACGCCATCGATCTCGTAGGGCAACTGCTCGCGCCTGGCTTCCCATTCCGCGCAGAACCGCAGCACCTCGTCCACATCGCGGCAGAGCTTGCGGTTGGCGTTCACCTTGAAGCCCATGCGCGCCAGCTCTTCGAGCGATTCCCAGTGGCGCGGGTAGGCCGGCCGGCCGTCCACTTGCAGAAAGTAGGTGTAGTAATCCAACCGGCGCGATGCCGTGATGGAGGGTTCCAGCACGCGCAGCGATCCGGCGGCGGCATTCCGGGGATTGGCGAAGCGCGCGAGGCCGCGTTCGTCGCGTTCCGCATTCAGCCGCTCGAAGGCGCGCCGGTTCATGACGGTTTCACCGCGGGCTTCGAACTGCGCCAGCCTGGCGTTCACGCGCAACGGCAGAGAGCGGATGGTGCGCGCATTCTCGGTGACGTCCTCGCCCACCACGCCGTCGCCGCGGGTGATGGCCTGCACGAATTGCCCGTCGCGATAGTGCGCGGCCATGGAAAGGCCGTCGAGCTTCAACTCGGTAACGTATTGGAATTCGGCGCCGCGCAGCAGCTCGCGCACCCGCCGGTCGAAGTCGCGCAACTCGCCTTCGTCCAGGGCGTTGTCGAGGCTCAGCATCGGCGAGCTGTGGGCGACCTTGACGAAACCCTCGCGCGGCTTGCCGCCCACGCGCTGCGTCGGGGAATCGGGCGTCAGCAGTTCGGGATGGCGCGACTCCAGATCGCGCAGCTCGCGCATCAGGGCGTCATATTCGGCGTCGCTGATTTCGGGCTGGTCCAGCACGTAGTACAGGCGCTCGTGATGGCGCAGCGTTTCGCGCAGCTTCTCGATCCGGGCGGCAACATCCTTCGGCATCGGCGTTATCACTATAGTTTAGTGCGTAGCGCGGGTGTTCTTGGATGGGGGGTGGTGAAAAGGCCGCCGGCGAGGGGCTCGACGAAAAACTTGGCTTGTATAGCGTAGCGCCTCGCTATACACTGAGCTTGTGCGTCTGTATGAAAGCAGCGACCGTTCCGGAATCCGGCCCGATCCGGCGCTTACGCGGTAACGGTCAAAGGCCAAATTGGCGTGTTACTTCCATTTTTTTGAATGGGCCGCCCAGATACGGGCGCGAAGCGGAAAGATTCACGCTCGCCACTTGCGTACGCCGGCGCGCCTTGCGTTATGACCGCTCGCCATGTTCCCAAAAGGGTAAGTTTCGGAATGTGCACGGCAGCGTGCGCGCCGTGATACCCTGCGGCTCAGCACTTCCGTGTTGACAAACGTCAATTGACGTTCTACAGTCGGACGATGATCGAGAGCTTTAAACATAAGGGCCTGCGGAACTTGTTCGAACAGGACGACGCCCGCAAGGTTAAAGCCGATCAAGTTGACCGTTTGCGGTTAATCCTTTCGACGCTGGACCAGGCCAGCGACGTGCAGGATATGAACCAGCCCACGTTTCGGCTGCATCCGCTCAAGGGCAACCGCAAAGGCGTCTGGGCAGTGACGGTAAGGGCGAATTGGCGTGTGACCTTCCGGTTTGAGGGGGGCGACGTCTACGACGTGGATTTGGAAGACTACCATTAGGAGGGACGATGCTATGCCGATGAAAAATCCTGTTCACCCCGGCGCACTTGCCAAGGCGAACCTTGACGAACTTAACTTAAGTGTGGCCGAGGCGGCGAAAACGATGAAGATCACGCGCCAGCAGCTTCACAACGTGATGCAAGGTGGAAGCGCCGTCACGCCTGAGATGGCGCTGCGCTTTGAAAAGGCTTTCGGCGGCAGCGCCGACATGTGGTTGCGGATGCAGGCCGCGTATGATCTTGCCCAGGCACGAAAGAACCAACGCAAAATGAATATCCCGCGCCTTGTCGAGCATCCGTCGCTTTAAACGCCGCGACGTTTCGCAAAGGGTCCTTTGTGAGAAGGATTTTGCGCCAACCCAATGGGGTGGCCGGGCTGTACGATGACGACGACGCCACGTTCAACCCGCCGATACTACGCGATACAATAAGTCGTGCCGTGCCTTACCGAGTTCAAAAGCCATACATCATCGTCAACGGACAAAAACTCGTCATCCCCACTGCTGTCCCACAACGGATGCCGTGCTGCGACAGATGCAACGAGTTAGCAGCTACTGCCGCAAGTGTTTATTCCGAACTTGCCCCCGACAAATGGTGGAAGTGGTTTTCGTATCCACGGTTTTCATGCCAACCGGAAGCGTTAATGGGGTGTGAGAGGCATCCTGTCGAACCAGAAATTCGTTTTTTGGACGGACGGGTCGAGCCATTCATCCGGTTTCCATTGACGAGATGGCAGCGGCTGACGGAATGGGATGCTCTTCTCGTAGCGGCTGTTCTTGCCTTCGTCTTTGCGGTCATCATTGAGCTGTTCGTTGGCCTCATTCGCCGTTAGTGGCATCGTGATGGCGGAAGGGGCGCTCGCTGTTTCAGAAAGGGTCAATTACGACGTGCACGCCGCCAGCGGCAACACTGGCCGTCTTGTTATATTCAGACTGGAACAGCAATGACTTCTGTAGCGTTTCGACTGCTCAAGAAGGTCGCGAAACGTGGTGAGCTTTCACTCAAGGACGCGATTGAGTTTCCTAAAGCACCACTGGACCATACTGCTCAGTATCCGCTCGCGCTGTTGATCGAGGAAGGTTATCTCGGTTCGACGCTCGATCATCAGCCTCCAGTCTGGAGCCGAAAAGATGCGAGAGTATTCTCTCGCGGTTTCCCTTCACATGTTCACCCTTCCGAAAGACAGCAGCGGCGTAGTTCACTATCACGGTGTTCCGCCGCAGGGTGTCCGGTCGAGCGGCAATGTCGACCCGGACCGGGAGCGAGTTTTCTTGAAGGCGAAGGGGGCGCTTTACTTGGACCAGTTCGCACAAAAACGCTGGGATCGTTTCTGGGCGTTTCTTTCAGGGGCCGTCGCGGGCGTGATCGTGGGGCTAGTTTTAGCGGGCTTGAGGAAGAAACTCGGTCTCCAGTGAGATCATGTTTCACAAAGGGTAGGTTTTGAGACGCCGCGCCAGCCCCGTAAAATCAAGCACTTGCAAGTCTCATAAGGCTATCTCAAAATTGAAGCACATAACACAGGCACTCGTGATGGCGTAGCGTTTCGCGCAACATTTCGCGCAGCTTCTCGACCCGCGCGGCAACATCTTTCGGCATCGGCGTTATCACTATAGTTTAAACTGAGATGTCTGGAGTGAAGCCATAGCCGCCGCACGCAAGACCATCGTCATTTACAATCCCTTTGCCGGCAAGATGGGCGCCAAGGGACTGAAGCGCTTGTCCGGCGCCGCCGAAATCCTGCGCGAGACGGGGCACGACACCTGGCTGGTGCCTACGCAGGGACCGGGCACGGCGGGCGCTATCGCGCGCCGCAGCATCGCGGATGGCGCGGAGCTGATCCTCGCCGCGGGAGGCGACGGCACCATCAACGAGATTGCCGGGGGCGTGGCCTTCTCCGATGTGCCGCTGGGCATTCTGCCCGCCGGTACGGCCAATGTACTGGCCAACGAGATGGGACTTGGCTCGAGCATCGAACGCGCCGCCGCGAGTCTCCACAAATGCGTGCCCACGCGCGTCTCCATGGGCCGGCTGCAGTGCGTCAACGGCTCCGAGCGCACCCGCCTGTTCCTCCTCATGGCGGGCATCGGACTGGACGCCCAGATCGTCTACAACATCAGCTTGCCGCTGAAGGCGCGCCTGGGGAAGCTGGCCTATTGGCTCGCAGGCTTCAGCATGTTGGGGCGCGAACTGGACGAGTTCGAAGTGCTGGTGGAGGGTCGCCGGATCAGTTGCGCCTTCGCATTGATCAGCAAGGTGCGCAACTACGGCGGCGACCTGGAGATCGCGCAAAGTATCAGCTTGCTTGACGACCGGTTCGAAGTGGTGCTGTTCGAAGGGCACAATTCGTTCCGGTTTCTGATGTACCTGGCCCGCGTGGCTGTGCGCAAGCCGAGGGGCGTGCCGGGCATTTCGCTGATCCGTACCGGCTGTGTGTGCATGCCGGGCACCACCGGCAGCCGCGTCTACATTCAGGTGGACGGCGAATATGCGGGACACATTCCGGCCAGCGTGGAGATCGTGCCCGATGCGCTCACGCTGCTGATTCCGGAGGCGTATATACGGAAGAGCCGGAAGCAGGAGTCAGGAGACAGGAGTCAGGAGTCAGAATAGCGGCCGCGCGAATTCCCCCGAGGTGCGGGCGCAGCACACTGTTTCGGTGCATTATTCTGGCTTCTGACTTCTGACTTCTGACTTCTCAACATCGGCAGGTTTTGCCGATGTTGGCTGTAAGCGCCTTCGTGAGCGCGGCGTGACGCAATACGCCGCGACGAACAGCACCGCCAGCAGGGCGTCCGGCAGGGCAGTCGCGGCCTGCACCGGCGAAATGCGGTCTTGGAGATACAGGACGAGCAGAGCGCCCACGTAGCTGACTTTCTCCAGCACGGAGGGAATCATCAGCGGCCGGAACCGCGCCGGGTCCGTTGCGATTACAAAAAAGGCGAATTGCCAGGCCAGGCCCAGGCCTGCAAAGCCGTAATAGAACTGCGGATGCGTGACGGGCGGCGGGTCCAGGCGGCCCACCATGTTGAACATGAAATATAGCGGCGCGAGCGCCAGCACGCCAAACGCGCCGGCTACCCAATAAACGACCTTCGCGAATTTCATTCCTGGGAGTATAGCAGGGCGCGGACCGGCTAGGCCGCGGACAGGCCAGGAGGCCTGTCCTACATGCGTTCGACCCGCACGCCGCCATTGGTGGTAGTGGCGCGCACCAAGTTCCCGCCCGAGCCCAGATCCACGGCGAGATGCCGGCTGATCTCACCTTGCAGCGTCACCGGGAAATCGATGCTGACACCGCCGTTGACCGTGCCGGTCTCGAGGTGCGCCGAGTAGTTGGAGGGAATCCGGATGGTCACGCCGCCGTTGGTGGTGGACACATCGCAGCGATCGCCTTCCCAGTGATCCGAGGCCAGTTCCAGGTGCAGCCCGCCGTTGGTGGTGTGGCCTTCCACGGAACCCGCCAAATGCTTCAACGACACGCCGCCGTTCATCGCCTCGAACTGCGTATGGCCCTGGACGCCCGCGACGCCGATGCCGCCATTGTGGGTGTGCAGCACCAGGTCGGTCTTCTGCGGCACGAAAATCTCATAGCTGACGCCCCAGCCGTGCTTCTCGGAAGTTGGACCGGTCGCGCGCACGCGTCCACCGGCAGTCTCAACATGGATCTCGGACGCCACCCGCCGCGAGTCCGCCTGGTCATCCTGATAGGCCTGCACCTTGCTGCGCACCAGGATGTCGCTGCGGTTTGCTCCCTTGATGGAAATCCCGCCATTTACGCCGCCGTCCACGTCGAGTTGTCCGACGGCCGGCACCGTGACTTCGCGTATCTCGCAGTAGTGCCCGCGTTCGCTCCACCGGCTGTCGTCGCAGCTCATCGTTTTTTCCTGCGGCAGCGCCGCCGGCGCCAGGCACAGGGCCAGAATCAGAATCCGGTTCATAGTTCGCTCCCGTTCCCTTAGACGCGCGACCGCGCCGCCGGTTGGGAAGCTAATTGCTCCGCCGCAGTTTTTTCTTGAGATCCGGCCAGAACTCGGCCGAAAAATTGGTGACCAGGTCGAAACCGACGCGGAGGGACCCCTGCAAAAACCCCAGCCGCACGGTGTCGAGCCGGTCCGGATACCACAGGTTGGAAATGAACGCCGCGCCGTACGCGCTGCCAAAACGCCAGGTGGAGAAGGTCTCGCCACCCGCGTCCGTGTGCGTCAGTAGGGTGTCCCGCGCCGCGTGCGCCATTCTGCGCCAAAGACCCTTACGATCCGATCGGAAATACCGCGGATCCTCGTGCAGGGCCGCATCCAGGCCAAACGCGAGCGCGCCATGGATTACCCCGCAGGCCTCCGTCGAGGCCACCCGCCGGCCGTATGCCGCCCAGCCGTCTCCCCACTCTTTGGGAGCATTTAATTCCTGGAGCAACCCGGCGTAGGCCAGCGTGCCTCCCAGCGGCCAAAGCCCCCACAGACCTTGCGCATGATAGCGCAGCTTATTGATGGGTGGCGGCGCCGCTGCCAGCGTCATGCGGTATACGCCGGTTTGTTTGTCGCTGTTGGTGACCGCCAGCAGGTACGACCCGGTCGCCCAACCAGCCGGCAGAATCGCCGCCGCCATTTGGTTCGTGAACGACACCAGCGTCAGCGTGGCGCTTTCGACTGCCACCGTGGGCGGCGCGCCAGCCGGGCTGAAGTTGGAGCCGGTGATGGTCACCTGATTTGCGGCATAGTCCACCGTGGCGCTCGCGATGGCGGGTGCGTCGGCTGTCCCGGCGTTCAGAGACGGAAGCGCGATGAATGCCAGGCACGCGAATAGTGAATGGGCAGTTTTCAGGTAACGCAATCCAATGCGGTCAATGTGACGGAACGTTAAGAATATCACCATTCGGAAGGTTTTTGTAAGGAAGTGAGCGCCTCGCGGACTATACCAGCGAAAGATATGGATCCAAGACAAAACCTCGCCAAGAGATTCGATACCAGTGGGTGGTGGCCTTTTTCGTTTTTCTGGTGCGGTACCGGCGGCGGAAGCGCGCGGAGTTGGCGTGGCTGCTTAGTCTGGGCGATCCCCGATGACATCGTTGCGTCTGTGGTGGCACAATTGATTAGGTGACACGAGCATGAGTTCCCAAATCACCCCACCCAATACGGATGCGGCGATCCTGGCACGCTTAATCCAGATCGGGCGGGAAGAGTTGCCGCGCGGTGCAGCCGAGTACTTGCTGTCGATTCGGTTTGGCGATCGCGACACCGCGCGGATGAACGAGTTGTCCGAGTTGGCTCGTCAGGGCAGGCTGACCAACGAAGAGCAAGCCGAACTCGACAGCTATATTCATGTCGGAAATCTCCTGGCGGTCATGCAATCCAAAGGACGCCGCGCTTTGCGCATTTGACTCAATAGTCAACGATATTGAACGCCGATCTCATCCATCGGGTTTGGCAGCGAGCCTGCTCTCGCTGTGAGTATTGCCAATTGCCTTGCAGCGTTTTCACCTAGCACCGTTCCAGATGGATCACATCGTAGCGCGGCAACGTGGGGGCGCGACCGAACTTGAGAATCTCGCCCTCGCCTGCATCCATTGCAACCGCTTTATAGGCCCGAACATCGCCGGACTTGATCCGGATAGCGGCGAAATCGTTCGCCTGTTCCATCCCCGACGCGATTCGTGGACAGAACACTTTGAGTGGAATGGGCCTCAACTGCAGGCCAGGACTCAGATCGGCCGCGTGATGATCGCGCTGTTGCTCATTAACGATCCGGAAGTTGTCGCGGTGCGGAAGGCACTCCAGGAAGAGGGCGTTTTCGGAGGATAGCGGGCCCACGCTGGCACGTGCTTTGCATCCACCCCGCAACCCTCACTCGCATCCGTTGCGGCCGCCTAAGGTCCCGAAGATCGCTGGGCTTGATTGTCACTTCACCATGCTCTTGTCAGCGTCGCCCGGGCTTTGTTACAGGAAGTGAGCTGAGGTCTCAAAAGCCTCTTCGGGTGTGCCGTGATCGTCACCAGTGATCAAAAAGCTTGGCTGGTACTTTTCGTGGGCATACGTGTAATACGCGAAACTCCATCGGTCTTCGTTCCCGAAGTAGCGAATCCGGCAGAGATGCGTGGGAGTATTCCGCAATCGCTCGATCCACTGTTCACGCGTCTCCCCACCAGGTAAGACACACGCGCGCGGCATGTCCGGTTCGGTGTATGCATCGATGTAGCAGAGAGCTCCGCGGAAGCGCACATCGATTCGCGTGAACTTCCCGGCGAAGTGCTTGTTAGCGTAATCGACAATGCGCCGTTCGGTACGTGCCTTTACAGCGGGCGGAATAGTTTTGCCGCCGGTGTGAGGGTTGTAGACCCACATCCGCATACGTTCTCCTCCATGACCTGGCTCATTGTTCTCGCGCCGGTGGAACGAGCATGGTGGCCTCGCACGATGAGTGAATGCGAATGAGCGCCAACACATCGTCGCGATCGTCGGAACTCCAAGCTGTGGCAGTCTCCGATGCCTGGGTGCGAATCGCCTTGACCTCCGCATCCGTGAGAGCCTTCGCTCGCTTCAAAGCGCTCTCGATCGCGTTGATTTCCAGCCGCTGGGCTAGAACGAGCCTCAGCAGCAGCCTCCATTCCGCGGCCGTTACGTTATCCATCCGCGATTTACCCCACCACCACCACGTGAATCTCCCCCGGCCCGTGCACGCCCCGCACCAGGATCTGCTCGATATCCGCCGTGCGGCTGGGGCCGGTGATCAGCACCATGGAACTGGTCTCGGCAGCGGGATCGGGCAGGATCGTGAACAACTCGTCGAGCCCCGATAGCACGCGCTCGGCGGGAACGACCGCGATGTGCACCGGCGGCAGCAGCGAGACTAAGCGGGCTTCCGCCGGGCTGGCGAGCAGCACCAGGGTGCCCGTGTCCGCCAGAGCGTAGTCGGCGCTGGTGATGCCCACATTCGCGGTCGCGCAGATCGCCCGCAATGCGGCCGCATCCGTGAAGCCGGATTGCACACCCGCCAGATCCACGATGCCGCATTCCCGCAGAAACGGCGCGTTGGAGGCGACCGCCGACCTTCCGTCCAGCACCGCGCCGACGTATGCCCGCGCATCCTCGGCCGTGGCCGCGCGGCGGGTCTTGCCCGCCAGCGCCTCCACCGCGCGCAGCAGGTTCGCGAGGCGCGTCTCCGCATTCACTTCGGCCACGCGCAGGCGGACCGGCGGAGGCTCCGCGATTCCTTGTCCGGCGGTCCGGCCCAACGCCGTCCGCACCTTGTTCAGGATGGCTTCGCGGGACATCAGCGCTTCCTCCACAACTCGCGGAAGCTGGCGGCCGGGGCGGGCGGCAGGTCCCGCTGGCTCAGCCAGGCGCGCACCGGCGGCAGATTCATCACTGCGGGCGCGCTCCGCAACCACTTGCCGTTCCCCCGCGGCGCCACGCCCGCGGCCACCATCGCCGCCATCTCATAGATGCGCGGATGGCACATCACCCAAGCCCACATCCGGAACGCCAGGCGCTCCAAGCGGTTCACGCCTTTGCGCTCCTCGTTCCGCTTGGCTTCCGCGCGCAGATCCAGCAGCACCTTGGGAATGTCGATCTTCACCGGGCACACTTCCGCGCACGCGCCGCACAAACTCGATGCGAACGGCAGGCTCGGCTCATGCTCGATGCCCAGAAACTGCGGCGTGATGATGGCGCCGATCGGTCCGGAATAGACCCACGGAAAGCTGTGCCCGCCGATCTTGCGGTACACCGGGCAATGATTCAGACACGCGCCGCAGCGGATGCAATAGAGCGATTCCCGCTTCGCGCGATCTGCCAGCAGCCTGGTGCGGCCGTTATCGAGCAGCACCACGTAGAACTCTTCGGGTCCGTCGATCTCGCCCGCGCGGCGCGGCCCCGAGAGGAACGACGTGTAAACCGTCAGCGCCTGGCCGGTGGCGCTGCGTCCCAGCAGCTTCAGAAACACGGCCAGATCCTGCGCGCGCGGAATCACCTTCTCGATGCCCGCCACCGCGATGTGTATTTTGGGCGCGGAAGTGGTCAGGCGCGCGTTGCCCTCGTTTTCGACAATCAACACCGCGCCCGAATCGGCCAACAGGAAGTTTGCGCCCGTGATCCCGATATCCGCCGCCAAGAACTTCTGCCGCAGCACTGCGCGCGCAATCAGCGTCTGCTTCTCCGGCACCGTTTCGTTGGCCACCCCCAGCGTGCGCGCGAACAGATCGCCGACGTCATACCTGGTCAGGTGCAGCGCCGGCGCGACAATGTGATACGGTCGCTGGTGCGCGAGTTGCAAAATGTACTCGCCCAAATCGGTTTCGACCGATTCCAGCTGGTGATGCTCCAGCCGTTCGTTTAA
>Ga0181527_1002783_pt1 | contig 16032 bp, 13 predicted proteins | sample PEATcosm2014_Bin_30_FD_119762 | JGI IMG/M metagenome (GOLD analysis project Ga0181527, IMG submission 119762) | Peatland microbial communities from MTU Mesocosm Facility, Houghton, MI, USA - PEATcosm2014_Bin06_60_metaG | ecosystem: Environmental > Terrestrial > Soil > Wetlands > Peat | place...
CAAGGGTGGGGCGTTTGCGTCTGAGCGGCCACAGCATTTCCTATCATCGTACTCAATACGAATTAACAGCGGTAATGAGATCGGCTTGTGTCATGACGCCGATGCCGCACCAATAAACCGGCCAGTTGAGATCGGTAATCATGTTGGCGGAAGTGTTGCCTGAGATGAAGTTCCCGCGATACAGCGTCTGAGCACTGGTCGATGACTTCAGCGTCGGAAAGAGCCGTACCAGTGAATCAGCTAGCGAGCCATCGACGGCATAGCTTTGAGAAAAGACGTAAGAACGGCTGAACTGCAACGGCGTCGTCTGAAGGTTGCAGTTCATCGCGCTGAAATCGGTGGATTCCAGGCTCAAGCTATCCATCGTGAAGATCTTGTACGCGGGGTTATTCCCAAAGACCGGGCTGATACCCGCGGTAATTTCCAGCACATTGCCTTGCGAAATCAAACGGAATTCGTCCATGTGCGTATGGCCGGCAAGAGTCATCGCAATGACGCCGGGATACTTTTCGATGATGCCCAGGAACGTTGCCTGATGGATGTCCACCCACATCATCGTGGCTGTCGTGAGATTGCCATTGTCATTGGCTGGCTTGCCGGTGGTGCCTTCGTCCGCGCCCGGAGGCGCATGCATCAGCAGCCATACCTTCTTGCCGGCCGCGCTGGCTTCAGCAAGCTTGCCATCAAGCCAGGCAAATTGCGCCGCAATCATGGCTGGATCGGCGGTGACCAGTGGCGAAAGCGCGATGGAATTGAGCCCGATGATCATTAAATTCAATGCCGTGGACTCCGCCGCATAGTATCCGCCATCCGCGACCGTTGTGATAAAAGCCTGCTGATCCCCGGCGCCATTCAATGCAAGCGAGTACAACTGCTGCGCGTTGCTGGCCAGAAACGCGCTGTTCGGCCCGTAACCGGTATAGGAATCGCAGTTGCCCAGCGCGAAGTAGACGGGGAGATTGCCAACCGCAGCCCGAATCTGCTGCAAGATAAATGTAAGCGTCTTGTCGACAAATGCCATGGCGGCGGCGGCGGTTTTATCTGTCGAATACGTCGTATACAGCTGGTCCACGCCGTGCCCGAGAAAGTCACCTGTATAAAGAACCGCTGGACTCGCTCCCAGATTCTGCTGAATGCTTTCGAGCGTCAGAACCAGCAGCGGATAGTTGGTGTCAGCTCCATAGGCCGAAGGCGCAGTCGCCGACGCCTGTAAAATTGCCGGCCACTGGGAGGTATCCGCCGCATCAAGCAGCGCTACCAGCGCCATATTCGCTGCCAAGGTTGCAGCTGTAAATGGTGAGATAAATGGCTGGAAATGAACATCCGAGAAGACCAGCACCGGAAAGTTGCTGCCGCTGCTGTTGTTGGTGGAGGAGGTATTGGCGCATCCGCAAAGCAGGAAGCCACCGGACAGTTCAATAAACGAGCGGCGAGACAACATCATCCTGGAATCTCATTTCTGGCGTCCAATCCTGGAGTAGCCTTCTAAGCGCAATGCCCTAAACCCCAGATTTCCACTATGCTTATCGGCATTTACATTGCAAAGATGAAGGTTTTCTTGAGGGTCCCTCAACTATAACGATCAACGGCACGTAACCCTTTTCATGGAGAGCGCGACCTCTGCTTTCCTGCGGGGCGCCGAAAACAGGATGTTCCTGGTCCGGATTCTCGGGTCTGGAATTCCGGCGCAGCGGCTATTTCCCCAGCAGCGGTACACCCTCTTGTTGCGCGGCTTGGCGCAATTCATCGTCGAGGGTAGCCAGCGGGAGCGAGAGGCGCAGGGCTAGTTCCAGATAGGTGGCGTCGTAGACGGTGAGACGGTGAAGATCGGCCAATTCCAGGGTCCGGCCCCAAGTGTGCTTCCGCGTCTCCCAATCGACGGAGATGGGCAGGCTTTCCAGGTCGGCGAGAATGCCCTGACGATTGGCTTTGCTGATCCTGCCGCGCCGGATGCCCACATTCAAGGTGTTGGCGACCTCGATCCGCCATAACTCCGGGACGACAGCCCCACGATTGGCAATCAACTGAAACAGATCCAGAATCTCAGCGGTTCTTTCTTCCGGAAAGGCCCGCGCCAGCGTTGCGGAACTGTCGAGAACGAGGCTCACCGCCGTCCCTCATCGCGATAGGCCTTCCACTCTGCCCAGTCGAAGGGCCCCAGCTTCATCTCCGTGGTTCGCTGGCTCATCCGCTCCAAGGCCGCGTGGGCACGCGCGCGGTCCGCCTCCGTTACAGTGTGCGTCGGCGCAAGCCGCGCGGCGGGCTTGCCGTGGCGCGTGATGAGGATCTCCTCGCCGGCTTCGACGCGGTCGAGCAGGGAACCGAAGGTGTTTTTTGCCTCGAAGGCGCCGATTTGCAGCATGGCTTCTCCTTGAATCAGGCTAGATCAGTCTAGCTTAAGCTAGCTTATCATATTCTTGATTTATTCGCTTTTGATCACCGCCCACATAGATCATCAATCCTGACGGAGTCTCTGCTCTACGCGGCCACTGCCGGAGCCAGCCGACGGACGGTGAGCACCGTGATGTCGTCTTCCTGGCCGAAGTCTTTGGCGGCGTCGGCGATGTAGAAGGCGGATTGATTACTGAGATTGTGAACGCGATTGAAGCCGAAGAGCTCGCCGGAGGGCTGGCGGGCCTCAACGACTCCATCCGACATCAACAGAATCCGGTCGCCGGGGTGCAGGTAGAGCCGGACCTCCAGGTAGTTCACATCGGGCAGAACGCCAAGCGGCAGGCCGCCGGGCAGCACGACCTCCTGGCTGTTCAGGTAGGGGGGCAGGTGGCCGGCGTTGGCCAGCACCAGCTCTCCGTTGGCGTTGAACCAGGCTGCCTGGCAGGTGGTGAAGCTGTCGCCGCCCACCAGCACGCGGTTGAGGGAGGCGAGAATCTTCGCCGGGCTGCGCTCCGGAGTGCTGCGCAGCGCTCCCATTAGCATGGAGACGTTCATGGCGGCCTTGAGGCCTTTGCCGGCCACGTCGCCGATGACCACCAGCAGCCCGCCGTCGGCCGTCGGCTGGACATGGTAGAAGTCGCCGCCCACCTCGTTCGCCGGGTTGTAGACGGATTCCACCTCGAAGCCGGGGGTTACCAGCTTCTCCTGGGGGATCATCAGCTCCTGCACGCTGCGTGCCGCGGCCAGCTCGCTGGAAGCCCGCTCCTGGTCGCGCTGCACATGCAGGAAGCGGACGAAAATGATGAGTACAATGACGAAGATGCCTGTGAAGTCGGCGATGGAGGCAAAGTGAATGGGGATGGGTCCTGTCTGGAGGGTGAGGGGCGAGTGGTAGGCGCGGCCTCCCCAATCGCTCATCTCCCCGGTGAGTATGGGTTCAATCCAGCCGATGAGGCTCAACACCAACGGAATCAGTAGCAGCCCGGCCTCGAAATTGCGCCGCATCGTCGCCGCGATCAGTGTAATGAAAATGAAGACCAGCCAGCCCAGAATCCATAATGCGCTGACCGCCAGGACCACCGCCAGTACTATCCCCACGACTAGGCTGTGTCCGGCAAAGGCCAGCAGAAAGGCGGGTGCGATTCCGGCCAGGATGGGCGCGGTATAGCGAAGCAGAACGATCGTCCAACGTCTGCGCAAGGCGAGGAATGCAACCAGAAACTCGAAGTAAAGGTAGGCCGAAGCCGCCAGCAATTGTAGGGTCAGCGCAAGGTACCACAGGTGGTCCAGCCAAGCGGAGTTTCCCGCCAGTTCAACAAACCCGAGGGGTGCCTGAAGCAGTTCGTACAATGCCAGCCACAGATACTCAACATGGCCCTTCTGCGTGAAATACAGCGTAAGCAAAAAAAGCGTCAACACCGCCAGAAGGATGGCGTTCACCAGTCTTGGAAGTCGTTCAAAGAGACTATGGTTGGACCACAGTTCAAGCGCGCGATCCAGGTCTTGACGGTTGCCCAAACGCAACTGGTGGTCGGCAAAGAAGCTGGTATAGGCTCCGTAGCCTATACGAACAAAGACGCTTCGCACCACCAGGGTAAGAGAGGATTCAGAGGGCGCCAGCTTCAATTCGTAGATGCGAGAGATTTGCTGGTAACGCTCGATCGCATCTCCATGCGGCCCCTCCGGCTGAATCCGGCGGCCGTTTGCGAATACATCGACACTCAGCGACTCCGAACTGGAAGAGCCGCTCTGAGAAGGAGGTAATTCGAGCAGCAGAAAGACAGGTCCGTGGTTCTGAGCCAGCTTGACGTGCAGCCGGAACCAGGCGAAGGGCCGCTGGTGGCCTTTGGGGCGGCCGGTGTTGGAATCGCCGTTGGGAGCGCCTGCCGTATGGTCCTCGTCGGGAACCTCGGCAAAGGACTCCTGTGCATCGCGGACGGCCCATGTGGAGTCGTCGAACTCGGGGGTGGCCGCCGCCGGATTGGAGGTGATGCCGACGCGCCAGCCTTTGTCGAGAAGCAGCGGGGATCCAAGATTGCTGGCGTCGAAGAGGATTTCGGGGGTGTGCTGGGGGTTGGCGGGGGCCGGTTGAGCATGGCCGTGCGGGTGCAGCAGACCTTCCAGCGGAGGATGGGAAGGCGGTTGCTGGGCAGCAAGGTGCATCGTTCCACAGACGGCCATGGCTAACAACAGAATCAGTCTTCGCAAGGCGACGCCCCCTCATCCGCGTGTACTCCACTGTAATTCAGACGGAGGCCGACAACAAATTGGCGATGGTATTACAATGAAGATAAGGTAATACCGGGAGGTCATCCATGGAAACCACGCTCACCAGCAAAGGCCAGGTTACGATTCCCAAGCACATCCGCGACTCTTTGCGCCTTGAGCCGGGATGCAAGCTGGTTTTCGACGTAAACAACGACGGGGAAGTGGTGCTGCGCAAGAGATTTCCTGTCCCTGAAGCGCGGCCAGACCGGTTTGATCGCGCGCTTGGAGCGGCCGAGATCAAGTTGGGCTGCTCCACCGATGAGTACATGGAACTGATCCGCGGTTACGCCGATGATCCTTCTTGATGCCAATGTGATCCTGGACGTATGGGATCCTGACCCTGTCTGGCACGGATGGTCAAGCAGCCAGTTGCGAAAGCTGTCGCTCATTGACGAATTCGTGATCAACCCGATCATTTATGCGGAGATTTCGGTCTCGTTTGCCAACTCCGTCGACCTTGACGAAAAGCTGGCAGAGCTGGATGCGATTGTCGTCAGCATTCCTCGCAAGGCCGCATTCCTTGCCGGCAAAGCCTACGCGCAATATCGCCGGCAAGGGGGAACGAAAATCAACGTCCTGGCCGACTTCTTTATTGGGGCGCACGCCGCCGTGCTCGAATGTCCGCTGCTGACCAGAGACACCAGGCGCTACGCGGCCTACTTTCCCGGCGTGCGCCTGATTGCTCCCTGACCCGCCTCCTTGCGGGGTATATTCGGCTCTACGAACGAAATATGGTACTAGGCTGTTGCCAATTGAGCGATGAGTAGAGTCTAAATTGTGGAGCGAAGCGGCCCGGTCCCCAGGGCTGTGCAGCGTAAGCCCGCAGCGCTCCAAGCTGCGAGAATGGTATTGTGCCGGAGGTGAGGTCATGAGGAGAGTGCGGATAGCTTCCCAATCAGCGGTGCTGGGAGGTCTGGCTCTGGCGGTTTCACTCGCCACGAGTTCCTGGGCGCAGTCCACTCCGCCAGCTTCGTCTCCATCCAGTACGTCGCCTTCAAACACCCCCACTACCCAGCCGGTTCCGGGAACGGCGCCCGTAGGCGGGGACACTCCCGCTTCTGCGCCTTCCAAGCCGCCTGCGCCTGGCACAGCGCCGGTGGGAGGCGACACCACAGCCACTACCGTGAATCCCGACAAGGTGATTGAGCCGGGCAGCCAGAAGGTCAACGTGAAGCCCGGCTCCATCGAAGACGTGGGCGCCGTTGGCAATCGCGACATTGGCGCACGCGGGGTAGGGAACTGGTACTCGACCGACTATGAGATCAAAATGGGCAGACAGTATGCCCAAGAGGTAGAGAAGAGCACCAAGCTCATCACCGATCCGGTGGTCACCGAGTACGTGAACCGCATCGGACAGAACATCGTCAAGAACTCCGACTGCAAGGTGCCGTTCACCATCAAGGTGATCGACTCGGATGAGATCAACGCATTCGCGCTTCCCGGCGGCTTCTTTTATGTCAACTCCGGCCTGCTTTTGAACGCCGACGAAGAGGCCGAGTTGGCCGGTGTCATGGCCCATGAGACAGCCCACGTCTGCGCCCACCACGCAATGCGCGAGATGACACGGCTGAACTATGCCCAGATCGGCATGGTTCCGGTGATGATACTGGTGGGCGGCTGGACCGGCTACGGCATCTACGAAGGCGCCCAACTGGCTCTGCCGATCACCTTCCTCAAATTCTCCCGCGATTTCGAAGCGCAGGCCGACTACCTGGGCGTCCAATATATGTATCGCGCCGGATACGATCCCCAGGCCTTCATCACCTTCTTCGAGAAGGTGCAGGCGCTGCAGAAGCGCAAGCCGGGACTTGTTTCCAAGGCTTTTGCCGATCACCCGCAGACCCCCGACCGCATCCTGCACTCCCAGGAGGAGATTGCCCGCATCCTGCCCGCGCGGGACGAGTACACGGTAACCACCTCGGAGTTTGACGATGTAAAGGCGCGGCTGGCGCGCATTGAAAACAAGCGCCGCCTCACCGACACCAAGAACGGGAAGAAGCCGTCGCTGCGCAAGGCCGGTACGGGAACCGGCGATCCGACCAGTCCGCCTAACACCTCTAGCCCCAGCAGCACCTCCAGCGACGACGACAAGCCCACCCTGCACCGCCGCGACGACCAGAACTAGGGCAGCTTCCGATTGCATTTCTTTTTCGGATTGGCGGGTGCCGGCGTTTCCTGCAGCCCTGATAAGTGATCCTTGCGGAGGGCCGATGTAGACTTTTGGTGTATGCTCCGTTCGCTCATTACCGCTTTTGCATTTGCGTTTCTGTCTCCGCTCTTACTTGCCCAACAAAAGGAGAATCCCATGGCGTACCATGCACACGGCACTTTCACCGTAAATGTTCAGTCGCTTACTCCTGCACCGGCTGAGGGGCTTAGCCGCTTTTCCATCGACAAGCAGATTCACGGCGATTTAGAAGCGACGACGAAGGGTGAGATGTTGTCCGGGGGCGATCCGAAGCAAGGAGCAGCCGGGTACGTGGCGATCGAAGTCGTCACGGGAACACTTGCAGGAAAGCATGGCAGCTTTGCGCTCCAGCACTCGGCGACGATGGATCACGGCGGATTCAAGATGTCTGTTATTGTCGTGCCAGGTTCCGGGACGGGAGAATTGAAGGGCATTACCGGCACGTTTAGTATCCACATTGAGAACGGGCAACACTCCTACGACTTTGAATACACGCTTCCTGAATAGGCGCGTGAGCCTCCCATATAAACAACCGCGGAACTAAGAAACGCTGTTGCGAGGGGCGCTGCCGTTTGCGCAAATGATAGAGTTGAGTTTCGTACCCCTATGTTTGCCACCTCCCAGCACGCGCACTTCATCGGCATCGGCGGCATCGGCATGAGCGGCATTGCCGAGATATTGCTCAACCTCGGCTTCAAGGTTTCTGGCTCGGATCTGCGCCGCTCACCTGTGACCGACCGCCTTGCCCAGATGGGCGCCACGATCTATGAAGGCCATGACGCCGCCAACCTGACCGGGGCAACGGTCGTGGTCACCAGTTCCGCCGTCAGCACGGCGAATCCGGAGGTCGTCGAAGCCCATACCCGCAAGATTCCCGTCATTCAGCGCGCCGAGATGCTGGCCGAGCTGATGCGCCTCAAGTATGGCATCGCCATCGCCGGCATGCACGGCAAGACGACCACGACTTCCATGGTCGCCTCGGTGCTGGCGGCCGGCAGCCTGGACCCCACGGTCGTCGTCGGCGGCCGCGTGGACGCGCTCGGCTCCAACGCCAAGCTCGGCAGCTCGCAGTACCTGGTCGCCGAGGCCGACGAGAGCGACCGCTCCTTCCTCAAGCTCTCGCCCATCCTGGCCGTGGTCACCAATCTCGATCGCGAGCACATGGACTGCTACCGCGACATGGCCGACGTCGAGCAGGCCTTCCTCGCCTTCATGGACAAGGTGCCCTTCTACGGTGCTGTCACCGCCTGCGTGGACAATCCGCTGCTGGCCGCCATTCTGCCCCGCGTTCAGCGGCGCATCTTCACCTACGGTGTGGCTCCAGAGGCCGACTACCGGCTGGAGTTTCTTTCGGCAGTAGTGGGCAGCTTTGCGCGCTTCCAGGTCGTCACCGCCGCGGGTCCGCTCGGTCCTTTCGAGCTTCACGTTCCCGGACGCCACAACGTCCTCAACGCCACGGCTGCCGTAGCCATCGCCCACCAGCTCGGGATGGATTCGGAGAAGATCGCCGTGGGGCTTAGTCACTTCCGCGGCGTGGACCGGCGCTTCCAGTACCGTGGCAAGGCGCGAGGCGTCACCGTCGTGGACGATTACGGGCACCATCCCACGGAGATTCGCGCCACCCTGGCCGCCGCCCGAGAGTGCGGCTACCAACGCATTCACGTCGTCTTCCAGCCCCACCGCTACACGCGCACACTTGATCTATTGGACAAGTTTACCGGTGCCTTCATCGATGCCGACACGGTGATCGTGCTGCCCATCTACGCCGCCAGCGAGGAACCTATCCCCGGAGTGACGGCCGAGCGGCTGGTGGCGAAGATCGCAGGCCCGCAGGTTCAATTCGCCCCGGATTTTCCCACGGCGGTTGCCGCCGTCGCTGCTCAAGCCAAAGAAGGCGATCTTATCCTCACTCTCGGCGCAGGCAGCGTCAGCCAGTTGGCTCCGCAGATACTAGCGGCGCTGGAGTTGGATTAGACTCCGGCTCGGCCTCGCTGCTATGATTTGGCCCGCAATCATTCCCGCAATCCGAGGAGCTTGTATGGCGCAACATTCACGCAGAAAGTTCTTGAAGACGGCCTCCGCCACGGCTGCGGCCCTGGCAGTCTCACGAGGCATTCCGGCCTGGGCGGGCGTCGCCGGCTCAGCCGCTCCGGTGCAAGTCTGGTCCACCTATCGCGACCGGCGCCATGCGCAGGCAGCTCCGCTGGCCTGGAAAGCCGCTGCCGAGGCCGCTCCCGACGCTATCGTCCTCGATCCAGGCGCAACCCGTCAGGAGATTCTGGGCTTCGGCGCGGCGCTCACCGATGCGGCCTGTTTTGTGTTGAGCCAAATTCCTCAAGCGCAACGTGAAGAACTGATGCGCGAGCTATTCGCGCCGAACGAGATGGCCCTGAGCGTCTGCCGCACCTGCATTGGCTCCAGCGACTATTCGCGCACCGCCTACAGCTTTGACGAGAGCACGGAGCCCGATCCGGAGCTGAAGAAATTCTCCATCGACCATGACAAAGCCTACATTCTGCCCACGCTGCTTGAGGCGCGCAAGGTGAATCCCGAGCTCTTTCTCTTCTCCTCGCCGTGGTCTCCGCCGGGGTGGATGAAGTCCAACGGCACCATGCTGGGCGGGGCGATGCGCAAGCATAGCTTCGGGCCGTACTCCCACTACTTTCGCAAATTCCTTGAGGCTTACAAGGCCGAGGGCGTGTGGATCGATGCCGTCACCGTGCAGAATGAAGTCGACACCGACCAGGACGGCAATATGCCCGCCTGCTTGTGGGGCCAGGAATATGAGACCGAATTTGTCGAGAACCACCTTGGACCGGTCTTGCGCAAAGCGGGCCTCTCGACCAAAATCTGGGTGATCGACCACAATTACAATCTCTGGGGCCGCGCGATTGGCGAGTTGAGTCTCCCCGGCGTCAGCCAGTACATCGACGGCATTGCCTGGCACGGCTATCTGGGCGAGCCTTCGGCGATGACACGGGTCCATGACGCCTTTCCGCAGAAGAACGCCTACTGGACCGAGGGCGGCCCGGACATTCATGCTGCCGACTACCTGACCGACTTCACCAATTGGGCTGAGACCTTCAACGGCATCGCGCGCAACTGGGCGCGCTCGATCACCGCGTGGAATGTGGCTCTCGACGAGAAGGGCAGGCCGAATATCGGCCCCTTCAGTTGCGGCGGAGTGGTCACAGTGGACAATGCTACAAAATCGGTGACGCGCAGCGGACAATACTGGGCCTTTGCGCACTATTCGAGGCACATTCGCCGTGGTGCCAGAGTCTTCGAGACCAATGAGATAGGCCAGGATACAGGGCAGGGAACTGCCAGCCAGGTTTCTCACTCCGGCTTCCGCAATCCGGACGGCAGCTTCGTGGTTGTGCTGGCCAACCGCGGCGCGGAGAAGCGGGTGCAATTACTGCTCGGCTCACAGATGCTCGAAATCGACCTGCCCGCCAGCTCCGTGCATACGCTGCAATGGGCGTGAGGATTTTCGGGGACTTTTCAGATCCTGGCGGCTTTTACGGGTGTATCGAATCCATACACCCGTTACGTTACTGGTTCATTCCGCGCCGGTTGAGGAAAAGATTGTCGAAGGCCCGGCTATAGTGAAATCTGGCGACTCTCACGACCTTGCTCAGGCGTGACGACACTTAGCAGCAATCGAACTCGTTCCCTCGCATGGGAAGATGAAGCGCTGGCGGAACCACCCGTTCGGCGAGCGCGGCGGAGTGTGCCTCCGGCGGAGCGTGTGCTGTCTGGCCCGCTACTGGAGAGCTCCGGCCCGGACGACGATAACTCGCCTCCGATGAGGATTGACCGCAAGGGCGGGAGCCGCTCTGAACGACCGCGCAGCTACTGGTGGCGTCCTGCGAGCACGGCGGGGCGTGTGCTTTTGCTTCTCGCGACGCTGGCTGTTCTTAGCGGCCTCACTGATTCTGCCTACCTTCTCAAGAGCTATCTGGACCGCGACGCGCGTTTCCGCATTGCCGGGGCGGACAACATTGCGGTCAGCGGGCTGACCGAGGTCAGTCGCGCGGAGATGCTGCCAGTTTTCGGCGAAGACATCGGGCGCAATATCTTTTATGTTCCCTTGAGTGAACGGCGCAGGCAACTGGAGCAGCTGCCCTGGGTTGAGCGGGCTACGGTGATGCGCCTGCTGCCGGACCAGATTCGCGTCTCCGTGGTGGAGCGGCAGCCGGTGGCCTTTGTGCGCCTGGGGCAGCAGATCGGCCTGGTCGACGCAAACGGCGTTCTGCTCACCATGCCGGCGGCGATCATGGCCCAGCGGCACTACTCGTTTCCGGTGGTGACCGGCTTCGACGCTCATGACCCACTTGCATCGCGCAAGGCGCGCATGGCGATCTATCAGCGCCTTCTGGCTGAACTGGACTCGAACGGCCAACGGCTCTCCGAACAAATCTCGGAGATTGACTTGACCGATCCCGCGGACGCCAAGGTACTCATGCCGGAGCAGGGCGGGGATATTTTGGCCCACTTCGGCGAGGACCAGTTTCTTGAGCGTTACCAGCGCTACAAAGCGCACATCGGTGAGTGGCGTCAGCTGTATCCCAAGCTGGCGGCGGTGGACTTGCGTTATGAACAGCAGGTGGTGCTGGAGATGGCGTCTGGAACCAACGTGGCGCAAGCCACGGCCGATGAGCAGAGCGCGGTCACGACCGGCGACGGCAAACCCGCAGATGGGCAGACTTCGGGCGAATCTCCTGTAAAGCAACCGTCAGAGGTAATTGCACCAGCCGGCCAGTCCCGGCCTGCTGCTCCGGTGAAGCCAGGCAAGGCGGGCTCGAAGCCGGTCGAGAATCGCTCAGCCAAGCCGACCAATTCTACGGCGCATAAGAACGCTAAAGCCGTGAAAGCCTCCTCTGCAAAGGCAGCAAAGGCAAAGAAGCGCGCGGAGGCCAAGCCCGCCGCGCTGAACGCGAGCAGGCAGAAGAGCGCCACAACCATTCGTCCGGCCGCGACTGCCGGAATAGGTCAGTGAGTGAGATGAGCCAGAGGCAAGACAATCTGATCGTGGCGCTGGACATCGGCAGCGCGTGGACCCGCGTGCTGGCGGCAGAATTGTATGAAGGCGCGCCGCGCTACTGCGGACATGGAGTGGTGGCGTCGGCGGGGATGCGAAAGGGGCTGATCGCCGAACTTGGCCCGGCCATCAAGTCAGTGAAGGCAGCGATTGAGCTGGCCGAGTTTGTGGCCTGCGCCAACATCGGCGAGTGTGTGGTGGGCGCTGGCGGACCGCACATTCGCGGGCTCAACACCAACGGCGCAATCGAGCTGGGCGGCCGCATGCGCGAGATTGACGCGGAGGATGTGCGCAGCGCCGTCGAGAGGGCGCGTGCGGTCGAGCGGCCTCCCGACCGCGAGATTCTGCACCTGCTGCGCCGCCAGTTTATCCTCGACGGCGAGCCGGGCATCTTCGACCCGGTGGGCATGGTGGGCAAGAGGCTGGAAGTCGAACTGCACATCGCCACCTGCTCCGGCAGCGCGCTTCAGAGTACAGTTACCTGCGCCAATCGCGCCGGCTTGGAAGTAACCGAAGCTCTGCTCGAATCGATTGCCGCCGCCGAGGCCGTGCTCTCCGCTGACGAACGGGATCTGGGCGTCTGCCTGCTGGATATTGGATGTCACTCCAGCGATCTGGTGGTGTTCTTCGAGGGCGCGGTGGTGCATACAGGCTCCGTTCCGATTGGCGGACAGCACTTTACCAACGACCTGGCGGTGGGCCTGCAGATGCCAGTGGCCCTGGCTGAGGAGTTGAAGTGCCGATACGGCAACGTGGTTGTTACGGATGTGCCGCAGGGTGAGGAGATAGAGATTGCCAACCCCCATCCGCAGATGCTGAACCTGCGCAGGGTAGCCGAAATTCTGGAGCCTCGGGGCTGCGAACTGCTTCAATACGTCAAAGAGAACTTGCGCCAGGGCGGTGTGCTGGAAGCCCTGGGCGCTGGCTGCGTGCTCACTGGCGGCGGGGCGATGCTGCCCGGTATGCTCGACATAACCGAGAGCCAATTGCGGGTTCCGGCGCGCACCGGACTTCCGGTACGCCTCTCGCATATGCCCGCCGAGATGGTCCATCCGAGCTTTTCCGTGGCGATTGGCATGATCCTATATGCCAATCGCACTCGATCGAATCAAGTAGAAGAGAGCACCTCATGGCGCTCAAAGGTGCGCGCCGCTTTTGCAGGTAGTTATTAACCGCTATCATTCGAAGTCAGATCATTCGAGGTCAAGAATCAAGAGGACGGAACCCAAATGGAAGAGCAGAAGAGTGAAGGCGGAGAGATGCGCATTCAATATCACGAGGAGAGCCCGCGCGGCGCCCGCATTAAGGTCATCGGCGTAGGCGGAGGCGGAGGCAACGCTGTCAATCGCATGATCCAGGCCCGTTTGGAGGGCGTGGAGTTTATTGCCGCCAACACCGACGTGCAGGCGCTCAAGGTCTCCCATGCTCCGGTCAAGCTGCAACTTGGCGTCCGGCTCACCTCCGGGCTGGGCGCGGGAGCCAATCCCGACGTGGGACGGCGCGCCGCACTGGAAGATTCGGAAAAGATCATCGAAGCACTGGAAGGCGCGGACATGGTCTTCGTGACCGCAGGCCTGGGCGGCGGCACGGGCACAGGCGCCGCGCCGGTGATTGCCTCGCTGGCCAGCGAGATGGGCATTTTGACCGTGGCTGTCGTCACCTGTCCCTTCGGCTTCGAGGGCAAGCGCCGCCAGCGGCAGGCTGAGCAAGGCTTGAAGGAATTGTTGGAAAGCGTTGACACAATGATCGTTATCCCCAACGAGAAGCTGCTGGCCGTGGCCAAGGACGCCGGCTTTTTTGAGAGCTTCCGCATTGCCGACGACGTGCTGCGCCAGGGCGTGCAAGGCATTAGCGACATTATTACCATCCCCGGCATCATCAACCGTGACTTTGCCGACGTGAAAACCACCATGGCCGGGATGGGCCACGCGGTGATGGGCACAGCGGTGCGCTCGGGCGAGAATCGTGCCAGGGAAGCGGCCCAGGCGGCGATGGCCTCGCCGCTGCTCGAAGCCGGCGCCATTGACGGCGCGCGCGGCATCCTTATTAACATCACCGGATCGAGCACGCTCAAGCTCTCCGAGGTCAACGTGGCCTCGTCGCTCATCCAGTCCGCAGCTCACGAGGACGCGAACATCATCTTTGGCGCCGTGCTGGACGAGAAGATGGGCGAAGATGTCAAGATCACCGTCATCGCCACCGGCTTCCGTAACCAGATGCCGGAGCGGCGCGAACGTATGTTGAGCGTGCAAGAGCCGTCCGTGGTTTCGATTCCGCTGGATTCAGCTTCAATGGCCTCGGTTCCTCTGGCTGCGCCTGAAAACAGGGTTTCGGAGGCTCCTTCCACCTCAGCTTCAGCGCCGGTTCAGGCGCCCTCATCTCCGCCGCGCTTTCTCTCGCAGGATGAAGAGCCTGAAGACGCGGTCAAAGCCGAGGAGGAGGTAGAGCCTGAGGATGAAGACGGGCCTACCTATTACTCAGCCACCGCATCTACTGCCGCGAACTCAACCGGCGCTGAACCCGAGATTGTCGAGACAGACAGGGATCTTCAGCGGGAGGAAATGGAGCCTGCGGCCAAACCTGCAAGACCGAAGTTTGCCGAATTGTCCGAGGAGCCGGCTTACACCCCGCCGCCCAATGAATACGCAGAGACCAACGTAGAGACGCAGCCGGATCTGGACAAGCCAACGTTTCTGCGGCGGCTGGGGTTTTAGGTGACCAAGGTGCTTGGATTTGTATCGCAATGAGCTGCAGAGGCGTATAGTGCAATATAGCTCTACAAATAGGAGGCTTCCTAATGCACCGGCGGACAGTGCGCCGGGATGAGGGTTGGCTTTCACCGCAACAAGGACTGTAAGTTGTTTGCGTAGTGGCCGATAGGAATGGTATTCCAGTTGTGATGGCATGAAGTGCGTACTTCCGAGGAGGACGCGCGGCACGGCACTCCGTTAGGAGAGAGGAAACTGGCCGGATGATATTTTCCCGTGTTTGGGCAGTTGCATTGATTTTGACTGGTTGCGCCGGGGGCGCGGCTGCGCTGGATGCGCCGCACTCGCCGCATCGCGCCAAGGCAATTGAAAAGCATCTGATAGAGCCCCATCGCGCTACAGGCCATCACGCCGCGGCTGCGAAAGCTGCCCAGCCGGCTACGAAGTCCGCGTCGAAAGCCGTGCCTGCGGGACAGGCTCGCCTGACCGCAAGAGGCAGCGCCAGAGCCAACGCCCGCCGCGGTGCCCTCACCTCCCGCCGTCATCATTACTATGAACGCTTCACCGCCAGTTCCTTCGCCAAGGGAGACTTTCTTGCCGACGATGTGACGGCCGGCGAAGATCCGGTGGTTCGCCAGGCGGTCATCGACGCTCTGGGCGGCATGAACGGCACGGCCGTGGTTATCGACCCATCCAGTGGGCGCATTCTGGCGATGGTCAACCAGAAGCTGGCCCTTTCGCCCGGAGCCGAACCCTGCTCTACCATCAAGCTCACGGTCGCCATGGCCGCGCTCTCAGAAGGGTTGGTCACGCGCGATACGCCGGTCAAGCTAGCCGGATTCCATATGAACATGACCCAGGCGCTGGCCAAGAGCAACAACCTCTACTTCGAGGAACTGGGCAGGGAACTGGGATTTGACCGCGTACGCCACTACGCCAATCAATTCGGCCTGGGCGAGTTGGCCGGTTACAACATCGAAGGCGAGCAGTTGGGCGTCTATCCAGATCAAGAATTGCCCGCCGCCGAAGGTGGCGTGGGCCGTATGTGCAGCTTCGGCCAGGGCGTTTCGCTCACTCCGCTGCAACTTGGCGCTTTTGTGGCCGCTATCGCCAACGGTGGAACTCTTTACTATTTGCAGCATCCGGCCACACTGGAAGAGGCAGCAAAGTTCGAACCCAAGGTCAAGCGCACGCTGGACATCGCCCGCTACGTTCCCGACATTGAGGATGGCATGGCCGGCGCAGTGGAATACGGAACCGCACGCCGCCTGCGCGCCAGCTTCAACGAACTGCCCGTCTTCGGCAAGACTGGAACCTGCTCGGACAAGGGAACCCGCTTCGGATGGTTCGCCTCGTACTCCGACTCGCCGCAGGGCAGCCTGGTCACCGTCTTCTTCCTGGAAGGCGGAAGGCCCACCTTCGGCCCGCGA
>Ga0181527_1002784_pt1 | contig 16021 bp, 12 predicted proteins | sample PEATcosm2014_Bin_30_FD_119762 | JGI IMG/M metagenome (GOLD analysis project Ga0181527, IMG submission 119762) | Peatland microbial communities from MTU Mesocosm Facility, Houghton, MI, USA - PEATcosm2014_Bin06_60_metaG | ecosystem: Environmental > Terrestrial > Soil > Wetlands > Peat | place...
CAACACTTTTTATGCCGCGCCGAATGGCAGCTCGGGGGCTCCGACCTTCCGCGCTCTCGTCGGTTCCGACCTTCCCACTATTGCCATCTCTGGGGGCGGCACCGGACAAACCTCCGCGGCGGCCGCCTTCAATACTCTTTCGCCGCTCAGTACGGAAGGCGACCTTCTTTACTACCATTCTTCCGCGAACGCCCGCCTGGCCCGGGGCAGCAACGGCCAATGCTTGACCTCGAATGGCGCAGATCCCGTCTGGGGTTCGTGCAGTACCGGGAGCGGAACCGTTACCAGCGTCGGATTGTCGATGCCTTCTTCCATTTTCTCGGTTTCCGGTACACCGGTGACCGGATCCGGCACGTTGACAGCAGCGTTGGCGAATCAAAACCCTAACCTCATTATGGCCGGTCCCACTTCTGGCAACGCTGCTGCACCCACTTTCCGCGCCTTGGTGGGAGCCGACCTCCCCGCGCCCACCAGCAGTACGTTGGGCGGCGTTGAATCCATGAGTTGCACGAGCGGCCAGTTCTTAAGCCAGATTTCCACCGGGGGGGTGCCGGCGTGCGCCACTCCCAGCGGAGGCGGAAGTTCCTCGGGCCTGGGCAACGGAACCACCGTTATCGATGCCAGCTTGCAGGCGGGTGCCGACTTTGGCTCCAAGGTGAATGCGGCGGTCGCCGCCTTGCCCTCCACGGGCGGCACCGTCGACGCCCGCGGCCTGGGCGGTAATCAGTACATGTCCGAGAACATTATTATGGCCCCGAATGTTAAGCTTTTACTCGGTTCTACGACCATCACAGAAAGCCCCGGCGTCGGCATTGGCCTGTACGCCGGGGACTCCATTATCGGATTGGGGGCAGCGAGTTTTATTACCGGGAACGGCACATCACCCATGATTTTTCAGGCGAATACGACGCAGGACACCAGCGGTCTGGACTTGGAAAATTTCACTGTAGGAAATTTCATCAACGCTATCAATGGACCCGGCGTTCCACAGCCAAGCGACATGGCGATTTACCTCCCCCAAGCCTCTATCGGCAAGTTTGTGAACCTTAACACTTACGCCTCTTATGGCTTCTATTACGGGTCTAAGACTCGCTTGCGACCGGACCTGCCATTGATTACCGGCTGCAACTGTTACAGCCACTTTGATGGGAACTCCTTTACCGGCTGGGTGACCGGCCTGGTGTTGGGCTGGAACACTAATAGTAACGAGTTTAAAGGGAACCGGTTCGGTGGCGCGCAGAGCGGGACAAGCGTCTACATTGATAGTGGGACGTTTTCGAATTATTTCTGGCACAGTGACATCGAGGTTGCGAACATCGGCTTCGACATCGTGGGCCAAGATGTGATTTTGGACAGCAACTATTTTGAGTCAGTCCAGTTGCGCACGGATGCTCCGACCTGGAGCGCAGGGTATGCCTATCTGGGGGGAGAAGTTATTAAAGATTCCAATGGCAATGAGCAAAAGTGTGTCGGTGGCGGCACAAGCGGCAGCACCCAGCCCACCTCGTGGGCCACTACGGCGGGGGCTCAAACTGTCGACAACACCGTTACCTGGCAACGGACCGTGAACCCCACCATAATTCTTGAGGCAGGCAGCGCGCACGAAGGAATTACCGGGGGCCTCTCCACCACGGCGGGGGCAATCGAAAACCTCAGCCTCGACATGCCGATGCTGGTCACGCAGCACGGCTACTACGCCCAGTTTCCACTGCTGAACAGTGGCGTGAATAACTCTTCCAACGGACAGAATCTCAGTGGCGGCTTCATCAGCGCTCCCACCACCATGACCGGCCCACCGACGCTTTCCTTTCACCTCGCGGGTGGAACCCACACAAGCACATATTCCTACTATATGAACCTGAACACGACGAATGGAGCCACTGGGTTGAGTCCACAGGCGACAATTTCGAATGCCCCCGATGTTTTGGGACAAGTCGAAACTGTGACTGTTCAGGGCGGCGGCAGCGGCTACGCGGTTAACGATACCATCACGCTCAACTGCTACACGCCCACAACTGCGCCGGTCTTGACGGTTTCCACCGTATCTGCCGGTGCGGTTACAGGCGTCACAATTACAAACCCTGGGACCAACATAGGGCCGGGCTCATGCGGTCAGGCATCGACGAGCGGGTCAGGGTCGGGAATTTCAATTGCAGTGGACACGAACTACATCATCATCACCCCGCCCACCGTTAGCGCTCCGGGATTCGGAACCTTCCAATTCCAGTATCCCGGCGGTGGATCGTGGGATATTATCGGCCGCAGCGGCGCCAATACCACGTATATAGGGACCTACTCGCAAGGAAGAGGTCTTGGACCGAATAGTTTTTGTCCGTCTGCCGGGACATTTTGTGATTTAGGATGGAGCACGGTGGCAACCTATGGCATCCCGTCCAGGAACACGACGGGCGATGTGAGCTTTGGCGCAAGCACCACCGGAGCCCCATCGGTATATGCCAGCTTTAACCAGTTTGGCTTCATCCAAGGCTCGCTCGGGCCGGACGGCGCGGCATTACAGATCGCACCAAACGTGGGCAGTATTCCTGGGGACCTTGCTCTCGTCCCATCCGGCTCTGCTGCCTCTTCTTCACTGAGCCTGTGCTTTACAGCAGCTTGCGGAAGCGGAAGCTATTATCAGATCAAGGGCAGTTCTGGCGGTTTGCTCATGGGCTCGGTGGGAGCCTACCTGCCGGTCCAGACGAACAGCAACACGCTTGACGATGGCGCTGGCAACATGACCGCTGCCAATAGAATGACCGCCCAACAGTTCTGCATCAGCTCGAATTGTGTGTCCTCGCTCTGGTCCAATCCCATGACCACGCTGGGCGACCTTCTCTATGGAGGCGCGAGCGGAGCGGCCACGCGGCTGGCGGGCAACACGTCCACGACTCCGATGTACTTAAAATCGGTTGGCGCTTCTGGGGTGGCAACTGCGCCCGCGCTGGCGCAAATTCAGTTCAGCGATATTGCCGGAACGCTGGGAATCAGCGCCGGCGGAACGGGACAAACCACCGCGTCAGCCGCCTTCAACGCGCTTTCTCCTCTGACCAACGAGGGTGATCTCCACTACTTTCATTCCTCTTCCAATACGCGCCTGGCGATCGGCGGCGCGAGTACTTTTCTGACCTCGAACGGCACCGACCCCTCCTGGGGATCTTTAACCGGTGCGGGATTCGGCAGTCAGACCGCGAATACCTTTATGGCGGCGCCCAGTGGTTCAAGTGGGAACCCATCTTTCCGCACCTTGGTGGCGGCAGATCTTCCCTCTTCCATCACCAGCAACACTTCGGGCAATGCCGCGACGGCCACCGCGCTGGCGGCCACTCCCACGCTATGCTCGGGCAACAACTTTGCGACGGGCGTTGCGGCGTCGGGCAATGCGAATTGTTCACAGCCTGCCTTCAACAATCTTTCCGGTTCGCTGGCGCTCAGCCAAACGCCGCTCACGACGTCGGGCGACCTGCTTTACGCGAACTCCACTCCCGCTCTGGCGAGACTGCCCATCGGTAGCGCCAACCAGTTCCTGGGAGTCAGCAGTGGATCTCCTGCCTGGGTACAGCCGTCATTCAGTAACCTGAGTGGCACTGTATCCACCAGTCAGCTGCCCACCGTTCCCGTTACCAGCGGCGGGACGGGGCAGACCACCGCGGCGGCCGGGTTCAATGCGCTTTCGCCCCTTTCGACCGAAGGCGACCTCCTTTACTACCATTCTTCCGCCAACAACCGCCTGGGTGTTGGTACCAATGGGGCGTGCTTGACCTCCAACGGAACGGACCCCGTCTGGGGATCGTGCTCTACCGGGGGCTTCTCCAACCCCATGACCACACTGGGAGACCTGATCTATGGCGGGGCGAGCGGGGCGGCCACGCGTCTCGGCGGTAACTCTTCCAGCACCAAGAATTTCTTGATCTCGACGGGTTCGAGCGGGGCGGCCACGGCCCCCTTGTGGGGAACCATCGCCGCCAGCGACCTGCCGGGCAGCGGCGCGGCCACGGTCAACGGCCAAACCTGCACACTTAATTCCTCGTGCAGCGTGAATAACGGCGCGGCCCAGTATTCCCTAACCGTGAACGGGGCCGCAGGCGCGGTGCTGGGCGGGGTGTCACCGAGTTCGACGAGCGGCGTGCCTCTTATTTCTCAGGGCTCCTCTGCTAATCCTGTTTTCGGTGCGCTGAATCTTGCGGGCGGCTCTGCGGTTGTCACCGGGACGTTGCCCACAGCTTCTTTCCCCGCCCTCACGGGTGATACAACGAACACGGCGGGGTCATTGGCCACCACCACGACCGGCTTGCATTTTGGCGCCTCGAACGCGGTGGCGCTCCCCACTTCTGCGCCGACTAGCGGCGGCATACCCTACTTTTCGTCAGCATCAGCTATCTCCTCTTCCGCTGCACTGACGCAGTATGGCGTGGTTGTTGGTGGAGGAGCGGGGGGAGCCCCCACATCGACGGCGGCAGGCGCGGCCAACATGCCGCTAATTGGGCAGGGTTCAGCGGCCCCGATTTTTTCGACGATTGCTTATCCCACCACGTGTGCTGCGTCAAGCGTTGTTGTAGCAGCGTCGGCAAGCGTGATTAGCTGTAACAATGGCCTTGGTACCAATAAACTTTCAAAGGGAGCCTCTAATGGTCTGTCAAATTCGTCTATCACTGACAACGCTACCGACGTAACCACCACCGAGCCGCTTTTCGCGGGCAACGGCGTGGCGCTGAGCTCGGCCACGACGATCACGGCTACGACACTGACAACCACCGGGTTGGTCTTGCCAACGGTGCCGGTCAGCACGACCGTGCGAGGGCGGTGCGATATCATCTGGCAGCAGGCGACGGCTGTCAGCACGGTCACGTTTGGCGTGGGAATGAACAACGCGCCCACCGATCTGTACGTCACGCCCATCATCTGGACATCGACCAGCGGCGCGAACGTGAGTCCGTCGCCCACCACAATTACGAGTACAGGCGCGACGGCGGTGACCAGCACAATTACCCCTGGCGCCTTTGGGACGAATTATCATGGCGAGTTCATCTTCACTTTGATGACGGGGGCGTCCAACACGGTGGCGGTAACGCTCTACGGCGACACGCAGACCACCGGCGATGCCCTCGTGATCGAGCCGGGGAGTTCGTGTGGGTGGCTCCCGTAACCCGAAGGGGGTTCAACCGCAGGCTCGTTACGGATTCAGGTGGAAAGCAGCGGGTCGTACAACACGATTGTCGAACCCGTGAGAAACTGAATCCTCTATTAGCGCGGACCTACCTTTGGCCGCAGCGACGCCAGCACACGGGGGAACAAATGTCCCAACTCAAAAGACCAGCGATGACAGAGAAGAGAGCCGCTGTGCGCCACGTCAAGGCGCGGCGTTCATGGGGTGCTGGTGGATGCTTTTGAGCTGGTCGCGGACTGCCGCGGCGAATTTGTGGCACAGGTCCCACTCGCAGGCGGATGGTGTGCTGATTTGTTCTTAAGAGAATTTAACCTTATGATGGCACTTGAACTGCCGATGAAGTTTGTGATTGAATAAAACCTCCCAGTCTTTCAAGAGAAGGGTCAGGAGGGAATAAAAGGCGAAGACCCGGGGGCATTCCGAGGGATCGAAAGCTCTGACTTGCCTTAGCTGGTCAACGTCACCGGACTGCCTAGGCTTATGGCACGTGGAGAGAGAATCGAACTAATCCAAGCGATCCAGAAGCACCGCGGGTCGCGGCTGATCTGTTGCCTAACGTCCGACCGGCAGGGCGCACCAGGCATCATCGCCAAGGACTTTATTCCGAAGTTCTTTGAGCATTTGAGTCGATTCCAGCAACCGAAGAAAATCGACGTTTTCTTGTTCACGACCGGCGGTGATACTCTTGCCGCGTTCGGCCTGATGCGACTGGTCCGCGAATTCACAAACTCTGTGGCCACACTCGTCCCGGAAAAGTGCCATAGTGCTGGCACGTTGTTTGTATTGGGGAGTAACGAGGTCTTTATGGGGAGGGCAGCCACATTGACCCCGATCGACCCTAGCGTTAATACTCCTCTCAATCCTCAAGTGGAAGTGGGGCCAGGAATGCGGCAAATCTTGCCGGTTAGTGTTGAGAGTGTGGCAGGCTATAAAGCACTGGTCAAAGATGACTGGGGTTTGAACGACGACGCCACCGGCGCCGCTTTCCGAATCCTCGCAGACCGTATAAACCCCCCTCGCTTTGGGTGACGTCTACCGAAGTCGGCAGCAGATTGGGCGCCTTGCACGAACACTGATCCATTATCACCGACACGATGAACGGAAGATCAAGAAAATCGTCGAAAAACTCACGGGTGGATTCGGCTCGCACGATTACCCCATCTCGCGCGCGGAAGCTCGCGAGTTACTTGAGGCACAGGTCGCCAAGGATGATGCTGAGCTTGAAAGGCTCATTTGGGAACTGTTCAGGGACTTCAGCGCCGAGATGAAATTAGGAGAGATTTTCGAGCCAACAATAGCCCTCCAGGTTGCGATTGCATCAGGCCAGCAGCCGCCTGTCCTGGATGAGCAGAAGCTCGTGGTGATTGAGAGTGAGACCGCTGGGGATGAATTCACGCGAGGGCTGCAACTCTCGCCGGTGCAGACGATGACCCCTGCAGGGCCCGCCCCGGGTATTCAAGCGGCGGTTGTCCGCCAGGGTTGGACACACTATAATTAAGGTATCGAGGAGGAAAAATGGATCCGCGAGAGTTTATAAGGAGTAACGGTTATTTGGGTCCGGATCTTGTTTCAGTCGACCAAGTTTTCCTGAATTCAGAACCTGGGACGAACTGGGTTTCTTTTCACCTTCCCTTCCTCGTCACGCTGGACCCGCAAGTCGATGCTCGGGCAGCCCGCCGTCGTGCAGGAATCTCGGAAACCTTCGGTTACACTCGGAGCGCTGTGTTGGAGTACGACGATGCGGAGGCTACGCTCACCGAGCGGGCGGGCGAGCTGCGACAAATGGAGCAAGTTCTTAGAGAACTGCGCCCTGAAGAGGGTGTCCAGAAGCCTTCCACGAGAGACCTCAGGCAAAACTATCGAAGGTACGATATCCCCGGCTAGAAACGATGCTGATAGATCCCCGGGACTGGTATGACAACGATCCTGACTTATCCCACCTCTACCAGGGTGACGTCCTAGAGGGTGTTCCAGTTGTCTTCGGTCCTCCCAAGAGCAAGCGTTGGATCTTGCTGCGGCCCCAGCCCAAGGGATCCCCAATCGAATCCGCAGAGTCGGGGCCGCCCAAGAGCTTCCGCGCTGACGTCGACGCGAATTTTCCTACGGCGTGGCAGAAGACGGATGAGCTCGTGCTCGCCCGAGCTTGGGTCGGCAGAATCATGATCGTCTCTCAGTCATGCGACCTCGACTGGCGTAAACACATCCAGGTCGCACCCGTGGCAGAGGCAGAACCCGATTTCAGCGGTGATGATCTCATACATCTCTTAGAAAATGATTTTGGGTATCTGTTCTCACTCCCAGCCGACCCTCCTCATTTCCCTGCTTCCTATGCAGACCTAAGCCGTATCACCAGCGTCGACGGCTCTTATTTCCGGCCCGACGCGCTGGTCAGACGGCTAAGTTCCAAAGGCATGATGGAGCTCCAAAAGTCTCTGTCGGACTTCTATGGAAGGCCGTTCGGCTTCAACACACAGGATACCGTTCCTCCCCACGCGGCAATGTACGCTTGCGCAAGTTGCTTTTTACAGGGAAGGGCCCCAATGAAGAGAACTATCTCCAATTCGGGTGAGCGTTTCCCTCCTTGCCCTGTGTGCGCTGATAAAGTGCTTTGGGTAAGAGTCCCGAACTCCGTGCCATGACTCCCCCAATCTCCACTTTGGAAGCGGACTGGGGTGGCAATCTTCATGGGGAAGCGAGGGCAATTCCCCTCCGAATCGCTTTCCAAATGACATTGGTACGTGCCAGGACTTTGGGTAAACTCATTGACGTGTCCTCTCCATTGAAAAGGGCATGATGCCGCGCCCGCTGTCGTGAATTCGTGGGTAAGTACTTTATTCCTGGGCGACACGGGGGTGTTGGAAATTTGAATGGTTTGCAGCTACCATCAGGAGAGGACTTTGGAATTTGACCGCAGGAGGAAAATCCATGGCAGAAATCCGGACGGATTGGATCAGTTTGCAGGTTGCAGACGGAACCACCATGCGCGCGTACGTGGCTCGGCCGCATGACGGGCACCCGCGCGCTGGGCTTTTGGTGTTTCAGGAAGCCTTCGGGGTGAACGTGCATATCCGTGATATTGCCGAACGCTTTGCGCGCGAAGGATACCATGCCCTTGCCCCGGAACTCTTCCACCGCACCGCGCCGGGCTTCGAGGGGTCTTACACCAATTTCGAGGCGGTCATGCCCCATGTGCGCGCCCTGAAGGAGCAGGACCTCGAGGCCGATGCGCGCGCCGCTTACATCTGGCTGCGAGAGGATCTGGGCGCCCCGGAGACGCCCATCGCATGCATCGGCTTCTGCCTGGGTGGACGAGTTTCCTTCCTCACCAATTCCGTGCTGCCGGTCAAGGCCGCCGTCTCGTTTTACGGTGGCGGCATCGCGCCGAACCCCATGAGTCCCGGCTTGCTCAGCCGCGCCGGCGACCTGCACGCGCCGCAACTTTTGTTCTGGGGTGGCTTGGACAAGCACATTGGCCCGGACCAGACTCGTGCGGTGACAGAGGCTCTGCGCAACGCCGGCAAGCCTTTTGTGAATGTCGAGTTCTCGGACGCCGACCACGGATTTTTTTGCGACGTGCGCGCCAGTTACAACCCCGCCGCCGCCCAGCAGGCCTGGGCGCTAACCCATGCCTTCCTGAATTGCTATTTAGGGAGTTGATGCGTCGGACACATGACGAGGACGGCGCTGTGTTTGCATTGGGAGACCACCTGGACTCCTTCCCACGTTCCAAGGTAAGGAAGTTTATGGTAAAGTAAGGCGTGGGAGATTTTCGATGCAAAAGCGGGCACGCATAACCAGCAAGGGTCAGATCACGATTCCACGCGACATTCGCCGTGCCTTGGGCGTGCGCTCGGGGGACAGCTTGGTCTTCGAGAGTGATCGCCGGGGAGTTCGTGTGCGCCCGGCGAAGGTCGAAAGCCACTTCGAGAAATATCGCGGCATCGGCAATCCGGGGATCCCATCCGGCAGGAAAGGGGTTGTGGGCTGGGTGCGGGAGCTGCGTGGAAGATGACCACAGTCATAGACACTAATGTTCTCGTCGCCCTCTGGGACGCGGACAATACGTTGAACTCGGTGGCGCGAGATGGTTTGGATGCGGCATTCCAGCAAGGAAGCCTGGTTATTCCCGCGCCTGTATATGCAGAACTGATGGCTAGCCCCGACCGCAGCAAGACCTTCCTGGATAGCTTTTTCCAAGACACCGGAATCAGCGTCGAATGGACCCTGGACGAGGCGATATGGCGGGCCGCCGGGTTGGCCTTCCAGCATTACACTGCCCGCCGGAGGAAGCAGCGTGATTCCGGGCCGCGCCGGATTCTTGCCGACTTCCTGATTGGCGCCTACGCCAGGGAAAGGCGTTGCCGCCTCCTTACTCTCGACGACCACTTCTATCGAATCAACTTTCCTGACCTTGCGATTGCGAAAGTCTGACGGCTCTCCCAATTGTCGTCATCTAGCCGGCAGCCACGACCAAGTCCTGCACTGTGCGTGGCGAAGCGATGGCCTTACTACCGGGCGACTCACGCCGTCTCGGCGGTTGTCAGCTTGGGTTCGAGGGCCTTGCCCGCCAGCTTGCCGCGCCGCCCGACCAGCCAAAATCCCACCCGCAGGGCCAAAAGCAGAGCCACCAGCGCGCCGTAGAACAGCGGCTTGCGCACGTCCGACTTCACCAGCCAGTAGTAATGCACCACGCCGGCGATGGCGGTAACGTAAATCAGCCGGTGCAACGCCAGCCAGCGCTTGCCTCCCAGGCGGCGAATCCAACCTGCCGTGGAGGTCAAGGCGAGAGGAAGCATCAGCGCGAATCCCGTGAACCCCGCCGTAATGAACGGCCGCTTGCGCACGTCGTGCAGCATTTCCGCCCAATCAAAAAACTTGTCCAACCCGATCCAAGTGCTGAAGTGGAGCAGCCCGTAGAAGAAGGCGAACAACCCGAGCATGCGGCGAAAACGAATCAGTTCCGGCAGCCGCATGAGTTTGCGCGCTGGCGTCACCGCCAGCGTGATAACTATAAAGATCAGCGTCCAGTCGCCCGTCTGGTGCGTGATGTACTCGATAGGATTGGCGGTCAGGTGGTGGTGTAGCGCCCGCCAAGCCAAATGACCCAGCGGGACCAAGCACAATGCAAACGCCGGGAACTTGATCCATTTGCTACTGAGAACTTTTCGCAAGGCCTCACCCTTTCTAGTAATACTTCTTGAGGTCCATGCCCGCGTAGAGCGACGCGACCTGGTCATAACCATTGAACATCAGCGTCGCACGCCGGAAAAACTCGCCCAAGCGGCGCTCCTTGGCCTGGCTCCAACGCGGGTGATCCACCTGGGGGTTGACGTTGGAATAAAATCCGTACTCGCTGGAGCTGGACAAGTTCCAAGTGGTGTCAGGCTTTTTCTCCACCAGCTTGATCTTCACCAGCGACTTGATGCTTTTGAACCCATACTTCCACGGCAGCACCATGCGCACTGGCGCGCCATCCTGATTGGGCAGCGTTTCCCCATACATGCCGAAGCAGAGCAGCGCCAGCGGGTGCAGGGCTTCGTCCAGCCGCAGACCCTCAACGTAAGGGAAGTTTATTCCGCCATATCGCGCCAGAGGCATCTGGCCGGGACTGTAATAACTTTCAAACGCCACGAATTTAGCTTTGGGCTGGGGCGACACCTCTTTCAACAGCACGTTGAGAGAGTAGCCGATCCATGGCACGACAATCGACCAAGCCTCCACGCAGCGGTGCCGGTAGATGCGCTCCTCGAGCGGCGCCAATTGCTGCAACTCCTCCACAGTGAAAGTGCGAGGCTTGTCCACCAGCCCGGTGACTTTCACGCTCCAGGGCGAAATGCGAAAGTGTGTCGCATTCTTGGCAGGGTCTTCCTTTGCCGTACCAAACTCATAGAAGTTGTTGTAATGCGTCACGTCGTCGTATTTCGTCACTTCCTCGGTGGTGCTGAACGGACTCTTCGCTGCCACGTTCAGCTTGGTTCCTGCCAGGATCTTTTGCGAGGGCCAAGCCAACTCCCTCAGCGTTTGACCTGCCAGCGCCCCCGCCGCCACCCCGAGCGCGCCCGCCAGGAATTTTCGCCGGTTCAAATAGAGCCATTTGGGAGTGATCTCCGACGAAGGAATTTCCGACGCTTTTTTTAAGAGCATGTTGCCCCCTCCCTGTCTTCGGACAGGCCCAGTACTTTTCGGACGGACACTTGCCCCGTGCCCGGCCGACCGCTTCCCAGTTTAAGGTTCGCCCCTACATCTACTCGTGTATTGGACGCTTAACGAATTCCCAAGGATGCATTTATCTCATGTTTTTATGCCCGGGGGAGCACGCTCGGCGCCCCCGTACAGGAATTTTTCGGTGTTGCCAATTCCGTTTCGAAAGGTTAGCTTAGTAGCCGTCCTGAGCTGTTGCGCCCGGTTCATAAAATTTGGGTGGGTGAAATACTGGAGGCTGGGCCGTGAGAATCGTCTGCATCGGTGAAGTCTTGTGGGACTTAATCGGAGAAAAGGAATACCTCGGGGGCGCGACCCTCAATTTCGCCGCCCACGCCGCGCGTCTTGGGCACAACGTATTCTTTGTGAGTGCGGTCGGCAAGGATGAGCGTGGACGGCGCGTGCTCGAGCGCATGACGGAATTAGGCCTCTCGACGCGTTACGTCCGCGAGGTTGAGACGCACCCCACAGGCGTCGTGACGGTGGAACTTGATCCGGCAGGTGTGCCGCGATTCACCCTTCATCACCCCGCGGCTTACGACGCGCCGGAACTCACCGATGGCGACCTCGCGGAACTCTTATCACCGAAACCTGATTGGATTTATTTCGGAACCCTCTTTCAGATGAGCCCACAAGCCAAGGAATTGACCTACAGGCTGATTGATTTCCATTGCGGCGCGCGGCTTCTGTACGACGTCAACCTGCGCAAGGATCATTACACGACGCCGCTGCTACAGGAATTGATGGCGCGCGCCCAAGTCGCAAAACTCAATGAGGACGAGGCGAAGACGATCGACCAGATGTTCGGCAGGGCCTCGCGCTCTCTGGAAGATTTCTGCCGCGCCTACGCCAACGAGTTTGGCTGGGAATCGGCCTGCATTACGCGCGGCGAAAAGGGCTGCGTGATGCTGGTGAAGGGGGAATATGTCGAAGCCCGCGGCTATACCGTGCAGGCCCAGGACACGGTGGGAGCCGGCGACGCATTCGCCGCCGCCTTTGTCCATGGCTTGAGCTTACTATGGCCCCCGGCGGAAATTGCCGACTTCGCCAATCGCGTCGCCGCCCTCGTCGCCAGCCGGCCCGGAGGCACCCCTTTCTGGACGATCGAAGAGGCGCGAGCGCTCCATTAGGTGCCAGGGGAGGACGAAACTCGAAAATCGAAATTCGAAACTCGGTGGCTTTGCATCGAAATTCGAGTTTCGTCCTCCCCTGGCACCTGACACCTAACACCTGACACCTAGTTTTTCCAGCACCTTATCCAGTTCTGGCAGTGACGTGATACGCGGGCATTCGGCGTGCGGGTAAGCGCGGACGCGGTCGATGAGCACGCCGTGCAAGCCCGCGAGTTGTGCGCCGCCCACGTCGGTGGCATTCGTGTCGCCCACAAAGACGGCCTCGTTCGCCGCCACCTGGGCGCTGGCGAGGGCCAACTGAAAAATCTCGGGATGCGGCTTCTCCACACCCACAATTGCCGAGTCAAAGACGGCCTGGAAGTAGTCGCGCAAGCCCACGTGTTGCAACTGATCTTCGATGGTGCCTATAGAATTCGAAATGACCCCCAGAAAGTACCCCTGCTCCTTCAGCGACGCCAGGTATCCCGGTGTCTCCGGCATCACCACGGACCAACTGCGGATGTTGCGGAACCCGTCAGCCACCACGCCAATCAAGCGCGCGTGTTCGGTTTCCGGCGCGCCGATCGAACCCATCAACGACGTGAGATACTGAGCCCAGTAGTAATGATCGATCGTGCGTGGCACCTCGCCTTTGCGAATTTGCGGCCACAGCCACACGTCGAGCTTCTGCTTGGCGGCGCGCTCCGCCGCGTGAAAATCCTCCACCCTAGCCGGGAAGCCCGCCGCGGTCAGGTCGCGAGCCCGTTCATCCAGCCGGGGATAAAGCAGGGTGTTCCCGGCGTCAAAGAAAATGGCGCGAACGTGTGATGATTTCATTCCCTCTCCTTGAATCTCCAGAAATTCCGCATTATACCAGCCGCTCGCCACCCGCTGTCGGGGGGAAATGGCCTTGACCCATCTCGGGCTTGCCACTAGATTAGGTTCAGCCACCGTTCATGAAGGATCGAGTGTGATGAAAGTAAGCAAAGTATCGTGGCTGCGAATCGTCTTATCGATTGTCCTCGGCTTTTGCCTGCTGGGAACCGGTGGGCCGATTCCTCTGCGTGCGGCTCAATCCACAGCGAAACCTGCGGGAAATGACCCTGCCCCGCAAGCCTCGTCGGAGGCCGACGAACAGAGCGCGCTGGACGATGCGTTTCGGTCGGCGGAGGGCAATCCTCAAATCCTCATCAAGAAATTGGAAGCTTTCCTGGTGCGCTTCCCCCAATCTTCCCGGCGTGAAGTAGTCTTGCGCACCATTTGCACTTATGCACTGCAAGCCAACGCGCCCGACGTAGTCGTGCAATACGGCCAGATGCTCCTGGAAATGACACCCGACGACCCGAAGCTGCTGAGTTTGCTCATTGAAGCGCTGGCCCGTCAAGACGACCAGGCCAGCCGCACCCGCGCCATTGACTACACCTCGCGACTGGTCAAGATCGCGGAAAGTCAGCGCGACCGGGCTGCTGCCACGGGGGTCAGCAATAATACCCCGGAGCAATGGGCGGAGCATATTGCCGCTATCTATGCCCAGCTCGCCGGGTTTTATCGAGATTCCGGTGACCTCGATAAGGCCTTCGCCGACTATGAGAAGAGCTACGCGACTTACCCCACCGCACGTGTCGCCGAGCAACTGGGAGATGCCGCGTTGAAGAAAGGTGACACCGCTCGCGCCGCAGATTATTACCTCACAGCCTTCATCTTTCCCGACAAGAACCCCGACCCCGCGCGGCGCCAGGAGATTCGCCGCAAGCTCGGCAGTTTGTATGTGGCGCAGCACCATTCCGAGAAAGGTTTGGGAGACCTGGTGCTGTCGCGCTACGACGCCCTCATGCCCCAGCTCGCTGACCGCCTTTCCGGCGACCAACCCCAGAACGCCGGACGCCGCGATCCGTTCGAGTTCGTCCTGGAGCGGATGGATGGCACTCCGCTGCCCATGGCGAATTACCGCGGCAAAGTCATCGTAATGGATTTCTGGGCGACTTGGTGCGGCCCTTGCCGCCTGCAAGGCAAACTCGTCGACCAGGTGGCCGAGACTTTTCGCACGGATCCCGACGCCGCGTTCCTGTCGCTGAATACGGATCAGGATCGCAGCGGCGTGCCGGCCTTTCTCAAGCAGGAAGGGTGGACCGTGCCCGCGGCTTATGCCCAAGGCCTGGAACAACTGCTCAGTGTAAGAGAGCTTCCCACCTTGGTGATTTTCGATCGCCAAGGCCGGATCGTCTATCGCGAGGATGGTGTGAACCCCGGAAGCTTCGTCGAAGAACTGAGCAAGCACCTGCGCGAGACGCTCAGGGAGTCAGTAGGCAGTCGGCAGTAGGCAGTAAGCAGTAGAAGGAGGTACCGTTATCCTTTACCCCTTAACCTTCACCCTTTACCCTTTAAGTTTCAACCGCCCTTCCAGTTTCTGCTTCTCGTCCTCGCTCAGGAACGAAGCGCGCACGGCGTTCCGGCATAACCCGGCCAGCGTTTCTCGGCTGAACTCAAAGCAGCGGGCGGCTTGCAGAAATTCCTCCTGAAGGCACGTCCCGAACATGGCCGGATCGTCGGAATTAAGCGTTACCACTAACCCTTCCTCCAGGAAGTCCGGCAGCGGATGATCTTCGAATCGCGCGATCAAGCCGGTGGACACGTTGCTGCTGGGGCAGACTTCCAATGGAATCCGCCGCTCACGCAGCAGGGCTATCACGTTGGCATCGCGAATGGCGGTTAGGCCATGGCCGATGCGCTCCGCGCCCAGCAACTCGACGGCGTCGCGAATGCTTTCCGGCCCGCAAGCCTCGCCGGCATGCGCCACGCCGTGAAGCCCCAGGTCACGCGCCTCGCGAAAAATATCCGGAAAAAGTTTTGCCGGGCCGCCCGCCTCGTCGCCACCGATGCCGAAGCCCACGACCCCGCGCGAGCGGTAGCGCGCCGCCCAGCGCAGCACTTCGCGCGCGTGGTCCGTCCCGAAGTGCCGGATGGCGTCGAAGATCCACTTCACCCGCACTCCCGTGCGCGCTTCCGCCTCTTCCGCGGCTGCGGCCACCGCCTCAAAAACCGCGTCCACCGGTTGCTTCTTCCACAGCACCACCCCGGCGGCAAAGATGATTTCCGCGTACTGCACGTTCTGCTCAGCGAGCCACTCGATCAATCGCGTGGTCACCAAGGCGTAATCCTGCGGGGCCTCGATCAGCAATGTCACAATCTTAAATGCCGACAGGAACTCCCGAAAGTTCCCATAGCGGAAACGTTGCGCGCGCCGCGCGGTGATCCATTCGTCCACTTTCTCCCTCAGCCCGCTCTTGTTCTGCGAGAGTTCGAGCAAAGTTTCCGGGCGCACCGCCCCCTCCAGGTGCAAGTGCAACTCAACCTTGGGCAACCGAGCGATGAAAGACGCGAGAGAAGGTTCCAATTCCGGCATAGGGATTGTTTCATTTTGGATTTTGGATTTTGGATCAGTAGCGTCCTAACGTAAGTCGAAAAGGTTCAATTGGATACAAGTCTCCTCGGCGGAGGAGGCGGCGCTGAAATTGGAAAAGCCCTCTAAAATCGGGGTTTTTTC
>Ga0181527_1002785_pt1 | contig 16018 bp, 11 predicted proteins | sample PEATcosm2014_Bin_30_FD_119762 | JGI IMG/M metagenome (GOLD analysis project Ga0181527, IMG submission 119762) | Peatland microbial communities from MTU Mesocosm Facility, Houghton, MI, USA - PEATcosm2014_Bin06_60_metaG | ecosystem: Environmental > Terrestrial > Soil > Wetlands > Peat | place...
CCGTGCCGTTCAAAGACGGTCGTTAGCACTCGCGCCAAGTCAGCGTCATCCTCAACCACCAAGACATGTGGGCCTTCACTCAGTTTGCTCAAAACAGATTCCAGAACGGGGACCAGAGAGGCTTGGGTGAATGGTTTCGTCACCCAACCCGCCATTCCCCTAGCGGCCAGTTGGACTTCGTCCGGAGCCGTACCGCCAAGGCCGATCACAGAAAGATCCTGTGTGTGGGATTGCTGCTTCAGTGCACTAATGGCTTCCCCGCTGTCCATGTCAGGCATTGAGGAGTCGACCAGTACCGCGTCCGGTAACTCGATGGATGCCACGTCGATTGCTTCCTGCCACGACGATGCCGCTAACACGGTATAGTCCTGCTGACTCAAGACGGCTTGCACGGCGCCGAAGATATCTCCTGCAACAGCACACACCAGTACTATTCGGGCCCGGGAGCCGTCGCCAACCATGACAGTGTCGGCCGGCAGTGAGGGCAGAGTAAAAGAGAACGTGGAGCCTTGGCCCAGCGTGCTTTCAACCCAGATCCGCCCACCATGCTGCTGCACGATGCTGCGCGTGATCGGCAAGCCCAATCCCGTGCCGCCCTTCTCCCTGCGGTCAGAGGCGTCAACCTGCTGAAAGCGTTCAAAGATGCTTTCGCGCTTTTCCTGCGGAATGCCCCGCCCCTGGTCCTTCACTTGAAACAGAATCTGGTCTGCTTGGCGTGTTGCAGTTAGCCAAACGGTATTGCCCCGTGGCGAGAACTTAACAGCATTGCTAAGCAGATTAATCAAAGCTTGTATAATACGGTCAGGATCAACCCACAGCCGCGCATTGTGCAGGGATACGGACAAGGTGACACCTGCCTTGTCCGCCAGGTCACGTACACTATCCGCCGCTTGAGTCATCAATCCGGCGGCGTTGCAGGTTCGTTTCTGCATGTTCATCTTGCCCGATTCCAGACGCTCAAGATCCAGGATATCGTTGATAAGGCGCACCAGGCGGTCGGTGTTCGACACCGCGATCTCCAGCATCCGCTTCCCTTTTTCGGGTTGGGAACTCAACAGGCCGGCGGCCAGTAATCCCAAGGCCCCGCGAATCGAAGTGAGAGGAGTACGTAGTTCGTGGCTTACCACCGAAACAAGTTCACTTTTCATCCTATCGACTTCGCGACGCTCGCTGATGTCGCGGAAGTACCAGATTCTGCCGTAGAGCTTGCCCGTGGAGTCCTGCAACGGAGAGGAGTAGTTGTCGAAAACCCTCCCATCTTTGAGCTCGATTTCATTCCGGGACTGTTCACTTTCGTGGGTGTAAAGATAATTCTCTCTTTCCAGGAAGGCGTCAGCGTCTTTAAGTTGCCCTAAAGCGTGCTCCATCAGCAGCTTGTTGTCCTTCGTGCGGAGTGCCTCCTCGGGGATGTTCCACATTCTTGCAAATTGTCTATTGGCCAGCAGTACGCGACCCGTCATATCGACAACAAAGATCCCATCGATCGTGGTCTCGGACTCCGCCTCCAGAAGCGCCGTCTTGAACAGGAGTTCCTGCTCCGCCCGCTTGCGGGCGGTGATATCGCGGGCGACCGTCGAAGCGCCCACGACCTCGCCGCTGACGTTCTTGAGCGGAGAAATGGTGACGGACACATCAATGCGCCTACCATCTTTGGCAACCCTCACCGTCTCGTGGGACTCAATCCGCTCATCCCGCTTGATGCGATTAAGAAAGTCCTCAACTTCCTTGCGACGCTCGGGCGGGACTATAAGAAAAACCGATTGCCCTATCACTTCCCAGGCCGCATAGCCGTATAGCTTCTCCGCCCCGGAGTTCCAAGTTCGAATGACCCCCTCAGGGTTCTTACCGACGATGGCATCACCCGAGAATTCGACAATTGAGGCCAGGTAGTCACGTGTCGCTTCGGCACGCTGGCGGTGCAATCGGGCACTTAGGATGGGGGCGACATGACTGGCAATATTGTCCAGCGCACGCACATCGACTTGCGTATAGTCCGTTTCCTTATTGGCCACCACGAGGAGACCGAGAGCCTCCCCGCGAAAGAGAATAGGAAGGGAGATATGCCGGCAAATGTGGATGTGCCCATCGGGAGTGGAAGTGGAAGGCTCGTTGGAGTAGATCGTTCTTTTTTCCTTGAGGGCACGAGCCCAACTGCTTTCCCACCAGGTTTCTCGCGGGAATCTTGTCGTTTTCCCGGGCATCTGGCAGATGCGCATTATCTCCTGAGTCATGCTGGGAACCTCGAGGCCTTTGTCCTCATCAATGAACCCGAAGAGGCCAAGCGGGCTATGCATTTCGTCCAGAACAAGTTTCAATATCTCGCTGTAAATTTCGTCGTCCGGAACAGAGAGGAAGATTTCATTGATTCTGGCTTGAGTGACCAGTTGCTCCTTCACCTGCTTGCGTTGGGTGATGTCTTCGTAAATTCCCATGACCCCGATCACATTGCCGTCGTGGCTATGCAGCGGCAATTTGCTGGTGCGGAGCCATATCCGACTTCCATCCGGCTTGTCTTGAATTTCCTCATAGTCAAGCCTGGGTGTGTCCTGCTCCATCACCAGCTTGTCATCGGCGCGGTAAGCTTCCGCTGTCTCTCCCCAGGCAAGCTCATAGTCAGTCTTGCCGATGATTTCCGCCGGGTCTTTCAACCCCGCATCAGTCGCCAGGGCTTTGTTACAGCCTAAATACGAAATGGTCCGGTTCTTCCAGAAGACGCGTTGGGGAATAGTATCCAGGACGGTTTGAAGCATCTGCCGCGACTGGTACAGTTCCTCTTCCGCACCTTTGCGCCTGATATATTGCGCAACATTGTCGGCCACGGAGGCAAAAGCCTGGAGTGTGGTTTCCGTAAGGGGTTGGCGCGCGAACGCGGCCACCACCCCCAACACGCGTCCCTCAACCTTCAAGGGATAGCCCGCGAACGCCACCATGCCTTCCCGCCGCGCCCATTCCGGGTCTCCCACCTGAGAATCGTCCTGCAGCGAGTTCGTCAACTGTGCCTCACCGCTTTCGGCAATGAGCCCAATTTTGGACTTCCCGAGAGGTACCCGGGCGTGACCGCCGTCAAGGTGGGTGTACAACCCGGCGCTCGCCTGTAGTTCAAGGACGTTCGCCTCTTCATTCACCGTCCAGACCCGGGCAAAGGCAACGCCGATGTTGCGTACCAGGATCTCCGCGCATTGCTTCAAGCCTTGACGCAGGCTTTCAGCCTGCGTAAGCGCCACCCCCACTTCGGCTACGAGGGTCGCCAAAAGGTGCCGTTCGGCCATTTCAGCTTCCGTCCGTTTACGGGCCGTAATGTCTCTGACGGTGGCCTGCAAGAGTGGTTGTCCCTGATAGATCATCCTCGTCAGCGCCACCTTGGCAAAGAACTCCTCGCCGCTGAGCTTCTTGTGGGTCCACTCGAAGGAATGTATTCCCCCCTCCATGGCTGCCGCAATCATGCGGCGGGCCTTGACCGAGGAAAGCTCACCATCCGGCTGGTATTCCGGGGATAAACTCCATGGGGCCGCGGCCACAAACTCTCGCTCATCTCTCGCCCCGAACAGCGCGATGGCTGCCGGATTCCCGGCAGTGAACTTCCACTCCGGAGGGGCGGTCATCATGATTGCATCGCGGGACGATTCATAAAGAACCCGATACTTCTCGTCGCTGTCCCGCAGCGCCGCTTCCGCGCGCTTGCGCTGAGTGATGTCGCGGGAGACCCCGAAGGTGCCCATGATATTGCCTTTGGCGTCGCGCAGGGGCATCTTCGTGGTCGAGACCCAGGTCACACGGCCGTCCGGCCAGGTTTCCTTCTCCTCCTTGCCCACGATCGGCTGGCCCGTCCTGATTATCTCCTGCTCGTCCCGGTAGGCCTCTTGGGCGTGCTCTGCGGTGAAAAAGTCGAAGTCGGTCTTGCCCACCGCTTGGGCAGCGTCGCTTAGCCCAAACAGTTTCGCGTGCGCCTTATTGATGCGGGTGAAGCGGCTCTCCTGATCCTTGAAGTAGATGACCTCGGGGAGATATTCCATCAGGGTGTGGAGGAGATGGCTTTCCTCCATCAGCACCTCTTCCGCCCGCTTATGGTCGGTAATGTCCTGGACGATACTCATCAAGAAGTTCCAATGTAGTCGTCTGTCAGAGTTAGAGGGCTCTCCCTTGCAGGGTTGGAGTGGCAACGCTCAGCGTGGGCAGAGCCGGCCACTGTTTGGGCTTGGCGACCATAATCATCGTCTGATGATGGTTCCTCATGGGGAAATAGACTCCTAATCGGTAGCGGACAAACATGGCCACCCAAGCCTTCACCAATGATGAGGAAGAGGCAGAATCCGTCGCTCGCGTAGCTGCGACTTCGGATCCATTTCTGCGGCACCTAAACCTCGAAACGGCCTTACGGAGCAGCAACTCGGGAACTATGGAGAATCGGAACTTACGCACAGGATCAAAACCCGATAGCCGCAGCAACGACTCAATGTTGCGGGTACTGAAGAAGCTGACCGTGGCTTGTCCGCGCTGACGCTAAGCATGGCAGACCGGAACATATTCAGGGTGCTTCTCACCCTGCATAGGCTGCCGCAGGGGCCAATCTTTGGTTGGCCACCCGCTCCGGTTTTCATAAACGAATAGCTGGTACTTTGCCGGAAACAAGTCGGAGGCGAAGATTTCCACCTTGCCGAAGCACTGTTTATACCTTTCAAAATAGTCCAACCCGGGAGCACGCACGTGATCCTCTTCACGGGGATTAGCTTCGGGGTATTCAATTGTCTCCGTGCAAATCACAGGCACCGGTAGGATCGCGATACCGTTTGGTCTCAACACCCTCCGGATTTCGTGTATGGCTTTCCTGTCGTCGGGAATATGCTCCAGCACGTGGGATGCAAAAATGAAATCATAGGTCTCATCATTGAAAGGCAGGTTTTGAAGGTCTGCTTTGTGATCGACGCCTTGCATGAACAGGTCAGCGGTCTCATACTGCTGGAATCGCTTGGAAAATATTGATTTGAAGAATGTCTCTGGCGCAAAATGAAGCGCTTTCATTTCCCGGACGTTCAAGCCTCCAAGAACATTGTTTACCACCAAATGTTGTAAGCGATGCCTTTCAAACGCGCTGCAATTGGGACATATGGCATGTTTTCGAAAGCCACCGGGCGACTCGCGGTCCCGAAATGGACCTTTATAGCCACATAATGGACATTCAAACTCCTCTTTGGCGCGGTTTAGAAACTTAAAAACCGCTATTGGCACTCGCCTATTGTTCTTTAATCTGCGAACTAAGTCAGTTCCTCCCGAAGGCTTCGGAAGTCCGGGTCTCCTAACATCGGATATCGTTGTACTTCCCATTCTCGCTCCTTCGACTAGCGGCCGACGTTTTCGAAGGTAGGGGACGTATGACCTCCATTAAAAGCTACGCGCCTTGACGATTAAGAGTTGGAGGCAATACAGACTCGAACCTAACAATCCACGGTTTCGGGGTTATCGCGATGTATCCAAGAACCTTTTCAACTCAGTAAGCAGCTTGATAAACTGCCGCGCTTGCGGCACCGCTGGTTGCAGCCAACACCGCGGGTGCGGCTCGCGCGAACGCGGATTTGAAAACATTACCGGGGACGTACAGGATATCTTCCGCCTGGAGTTGGACGTCCCCTTTTTGGCCCTTGAGCATTTTATTCAGTTCGATGTGAATATCCGTGTAGCCGGACGGTCCGTTGCGGAGAAGCCTCGAGCCATTCATGCTGGAAGTGTGAGTAGTCCCCCCCGCCATGGCGAGCGCTTGCAACAGAGTGATCTTCCCGTCGTTCTCCATCACAAACCCGCCCGGCCGGCCCACATCACCCACAACATACACCAGAGCGGCACGCGGAATGAGGACCTTGTCTCCGGGATAAAGCCGTACGTTGGAGGAAAGCGAGTGGTGGGCGTCTTTTGATAGAAGGACGCTCAGGGTGGATCCGTCGCCGGCGCGCTGGATAGTGATTTCGGACCCTGCCAGGGGTGTTGTTCCACCGGCGGCGGCGAGAACGTCCAACAAGCTCTGGCCTCCCACTACTCCGTAGACTCCAGGTGTTTTCACCTCGCCCAACACTGATACCCCCTGTGTACTGTACTCACGAATGAGTACCCCCACTTGGGGAGCAAGGAGGTAGTCACCCTCCTTCAGTTTGCGTGCAATGAGGGCCTCAGCTTGCTCGGTGGTGAGCCCGGCAAGGTGCAGGCTGCCTATGAAGCTGAGGGTTCCGTCTCCCACATCGTCGAGTCGAATGGTCTGGTGCAAGTCCGCCTCGTCATAGACATTCACCTCAATCAAATCCCCCGGTCCGATCTTCATACTAGCTCCGCGCGCTGTTCCCTCCGCGGGACCATTTGCGGCGGGACTCGCATTCACGCTACCGGCAGGAAGCGGAGGTACCGGTGCTTGACCTGCTCCAGCAGGAGCGCCCGCAAGGCAGGCAACCGTGACGGTGAACAAGAAGGAAAATCGGCACATTAATCTCGGTAGACTCATGAAATCCTCCTCTTTTCGTGCGTAGTGTATTCCCGCTTTCGCGGGAATGACCGGTGACCATGCGATGAAGTGGTTTTAGTTGACATCTGCGCTGTAGTACCCGCGCCCGTTCTTCGGATTGGACTTATACCCCAGGTAGACGTAGTGGTCCACCGACTTCAGATCGAAGGCATTCATGACGACGCCGGCGATCCGTTTGCGCGATCGCATGAAGAGGTCACGGACACGAATAAGGGATTGTTTCGTTGTTACGCCGGCGCGGACAACAAGAATTACAGCATCGCAATGGGCAGAAACGACCACCGCATCCGTAACAGTTAGTACCGGAGGCGTGTCCAGGATGATGAAATCATAGTTCGAGCGCCACTCCTGGATGAGTTCCGCCATGCGTGGCGAGCCCAGCAATTCCGCTGGATTCGAGGGCCGCGGGCCGGCAGCAAGTACCGACAGGGTCGGCAAGGAGGGGAATTTCACTGGAACGGTAGAGGATGGTCCAGCCGGGATAAGGGCGCTTAATCCTCCCTGGCCATCGAAATTCAACTTACGTTCCAGAACTGGCCGCCGCATATCCGCCTCAACCAAGAGTACCCGTTGATCTTGCTGAGCCAGCGCCGCCGCACAGTTCAGAGCTGTTGTAGTCTTCCCCTCCTCCGGCAAGGCGCTGGTGACCACGAAGACATTACTGGCTCCCCGTCGACTTGCCTGTAGAATCGAAGTTCGCACGGTGCGGTATGCTTCAGCCACTTGGGACTGCGGACTGGACAGAACTACAGCCATGGCTCGGGAGGGGACTGAGGAAGCAGGCCCGATCGCCATCGTTGCAGGTGCTGAGTGCTTGCGAGACTTCCAAAGAGGAATTGATCCCAGTGCCGGCACCAGGGTTATCTGCTCGGCATCATCGGGTGTGGTGACTGTATCGTCGCAATTCTCCACCACAAACGCGCCCGTAACTCCCAACAACAATCCGCCAAACAAGGCAATGGCAAGGCACAACGCTACCCTTGGTCTGGCGGGCCGGTCTGACGGCCTCGCGGGGTCAACCGTCACGATATTGGTTGACCGCAGCCCGGCGAGCACCCCGGCCTCCTTCAGTTGTTTGAATAATGAGTCGTAGAGATCGCGTTTCGACTCGACTTCGTGCTTCATGATGGAGTACTGAACGTTCCTGTCATTCAGAACGTTCGCATCTTGTTTCGCGCGCTCGAAGGAAGCCCGCAGGGCGTTTTCATTTTGTTGGGCCGTGAGGAAGTTGTTCTGCGCGCGAGTGGCGAGGTTCTGAACCTCGTTTTGGATGTTCGCATCGAGCTGGTTCAGCTCGCCCTGCATTTGAAAGAGCTTCGGGTGGGATGCGCCATATTTTGCTGCCGCTTGGGCATAGTCCACCTTGAGCTGGCTTTGCTGAGCGCGTAGATTCGCGATCAGCGATTGCGAATTGGGATTGGTCAGCGACTTGGTGGCGGAAGATGCGGCCGCCACATCGGAAATCAACTCCGGGTTCCCACTCCTGGCCAATTGCCAGACGGCCTGCGCCAGAATCCGGTCTCCTTCCGCGGCCACGACCTGCTTGTCCGCTTCTTCAAGTCGCGTCATCACGATGTTGTGTGTCTCGTCGACCCCCAGAATGCCTGCTTGTTTCTGGTATTGAACCAGCGCCTCCTGCGAGGCAGCAACCTGATCTTTGAGGTCATCGAGCTGCTTCGCTAACCGATCCGAGACTTGTGCCGTTGCCGCGAAACGGGTTCTGAATTGCTGCTCCTGGTAGTTCCCGACCAGTGAGTTCACCACGTCGGCGGCTACCTCGGCGTCGGGACTAAAGAACGAAATCTTGATCATCCGTGTACCGTCTACCGCTTCCACACGGAGATTCTTCTGATATGCCTTCAGAATAATCGCCCGCCGGTGGGTAGCTTTCTCGAGCGGCAAGTGGGACTCATCGGCGTAATTGATGAAGCGATCCCGCAAAGGCTTGCGTGAAAACTCAGGGCGGTTCTCAAGTTTCAAATCACCGATCACCTGAAGGGCGAGCGTGTCGCTCTTTAAGGTGTCGACCTGAGTTTGTTGCGTCAGATGATAATCCATCGCGGTTACGTCGTTGATCATCATCTCATGCGTGTCCGCGGGCATGAGGGAGTCCGAATTCTCTTTATTGAATTGGATGGTCGAGATCGACTCGTATTTCGGCGTGCTGATCAGACAATAGGCAAGGCCTAACGCGAAAAAGCCACAAGTCGATGCCGCAACAATCCATATCCGTTTCCGCAGAATACGCCAGAGTTCAGCGAAAGAAACCTCTGCCACAGGCTCGCTGTTTGCGGCCGGGGTTACTCTCGGCACAATGGTGGAAGGCGGACGTTCCTCATTTTGCGCGCCGCTCGTTGGTATAATGTCGTCAGACATCTTAGACACCTCGGCTTTCTGCCAACAGTATTCCTTCTGAAAATTCGGATGGCCGGAAGGGCGGGGCTTTCGCCCCGCCCCATCAAGGTCCTCAAACTATCCCGACGTCTCGCGGCCCGCACAGCTTGGGGGCTCGAGCTGGACTGATGGCTCAAGCGGCAATTTTTCCGCGACCATGAAGTAACCCAGGGGGAATTTCTTTCTCGTCTTCTCGGAGCATTTCCTTCCCAAGCCGGTCTTCAGAAGAACTCTCGTGGCGGATTGGACCACAATAGCCACGCCCCGGCCGATCACGGGAATGACTTGCGCTTGCTTGGCGAGTAGGTCCGCGAGGATCTCCGGTGCACCCCCGGTGGCGTCCAGCACCCGGACTTTGAAGTGCGAGGAGTCTGCAAATCGCCTCAATGCAAACTCGGTGTACCTGTAGAAATCGTACGGCGTCTCGTGCAGCCAGTAGTAGAAGGGTACACTGAGAAGAACGTTCCCTCCGGGTTTCAGGACTCGCGACATCTCCCGCCACAGGTTCTCGGGCTGTGGAATGTGTTCCAGGACGTCCGACAAGATGATGGTGTCGAACTCACCGTCATCATAAGGGAGCCTCTGAGTGAGATCGCATGTGGCATCCAGATACTCATTCTTGTGCGGGGTGTTCTCCCAGTCGATACATACGTTCTCAGTCACGTAACTTCTGTAGGCTTCGTACAGGGGCACTTTGCCGCACCCGAGGTCAAGTAATCTCCCTCGGGCGTATTGGGGGATGTGAGCGCCATAATAGCCGGCGACGATATCCGCAATAAGCCGGGACCCTGCTCCCACCTCACTGCGGTTTCTTGATGCCGCCAGGGCTCCCCTCCTAAGAACAAATTTGCTAGGAACCCATTTGCCTTTATTTTGCATTTGGCGTGTCCCTGCGGCTGGTCCGCCTAAGAATGGCGTGTGGCTCAGTTATTGCTGCTCACGCGTGCGTGGCTTCTCAAGTGCGTCCGGCTCAAATACAATTGCGTCAGCCGGCCCATGACTGACCAGGGTTCGAGGAGGTATCGCCGCCACAACCTGGCGGGTTCGGACAAGAGCCGGTACAGCCACTCGAAACCGAGCCGGCCAATCCAACGAGGTGCAGTGGGTATCTCGCCGGCAACATAGTCCATCAGCGCTCCGCAGCAAAAGACAGCGCGCGCGGTGATTTCCTTCTGATTCTCCAAGACCCAAACTTCCTGCCGCGGCATCCCCATTCCGACCATCAGTATGTCAGGGGCGTAGGCTTTGACCTCCGCGAGGACCGCTTGATTTTCGAGCCCTGTCTGCTCCGCATTGAAATGCCCGTGATGGGTACGAATTTGCAGGCCTGCGTATCGGTTCCTCAACATTCGAGCTGCTTTCTCGGCCACCCCAGGTCTAGACCCCAGATAGAAAATGCGCCATTCGCGCTCTGCGGCTTTCTCGGCGAGAAGCGGTAGAAGATCCATATAACCCGTCCTCTGTTCCCGCTTGAACGGCAATCCCAATAGCCGCCCTAATAAGACAAGCGACATGCCATCAATGTGGGTGTAGTCCGTCAAGGAGTAAAATTCGCGCATCCTTGGCTCATGAAACCACATGTACAGGCTGTGCAAATTGTGATTCCCGATGATGCACCGCGCGCGACGGGCTACTGCTTGGGAAACGCAGTCTACCAGCTCGCGTTTGGACAAAGCATGAACTCGGATTCCGAGCAAGTTGAAGGTGGGAGTTTCCATATTGGCCTTTGCGAATGGAATTTCAGAAACGTGAATCAGGAATCGACCTCAGTTGCGTGGATGTGCCTGTTCTTTGTTTTCAGGGGTTGCCGCTATGTTTGGTGGACTGTCGCTGCGACTCTGTACAAGGCTTCGCCGTCCTCAATTAGGTGATTGGTTCCACCGAAGAGAGCAATCATGAAGCGTCGGAGAAGGCGTCTTTCCGATTACCGCATTGCTGTAGAGCACGCGGGAGACCAGCCGTCCCAGGCTTTCGGGCTTTCTTTTAACCCGTGTGAATCGAGGAGATTAGAGTGAATCTAGGCAACTAATTCATTTGACGAGATCGCGAAGGGGATATCCAGGAAGCCGCAAGTGTCTCGTTTTAGTACAGAGGTCTTGCTGGCCTCCAATGACGCAGTAGCTGGGCGCCGGGTCTCCGGTTTACAGGTGTTGTGGGATTTGAGACCTTGGGACCTGCGTACGGGGCGTGAGTCTTTGATCGACACTTCTCACAATTCTCCCGAAATTGTCCCTTTCAGCTCGCGTTGTTACACCAGTTCGGATTTCTTCCATCCGCGCGTTGTCTTGACCCATAGCCCTGAGGCCGTGCCGTCATCCACCCACCTTAACTCACCCTGAACTCCCTGTTCCGGCAACGGTGGCATTGCTTGCGGTGTCAGGCGGACACCGCTGCCCGTCAAGTTCAACGGAGGATGATCGATGGAAGTCCCCGACGGGATACAGTTCTCCAAGCCCCCCATGACTCCCCAAGCGCTAGTGCCCAAAATGCACGCGCCCTCAAGGTCGCCTGCGAATGCATTGGCAAGCCGGTGTTCTTTGTCGGCGAACAGGACGTTACTCAGGTAGCTCCCATATTTGCCTTCAGGTGTAATCAGGAACCCTGCGCCGGAATTGTCCTTTGCCCACCGGCTGTAATAAACGCGGCATTGGATCATGGATTGGTAAGGCTTGGTAATGTAGAAGCCGGCGATGGTCGGGGAATCGGCATAACACTGGTTAAAAGTATTATTACCACCATTGCAATAAAAACAGTATTTCATGGGCCCCTGGGTGTTGTCATAATTCCAGACGTGGATCATGTTGAACCAATTGCTACTTCCATCACTGCGCAGGCCTGTTTCGTAACCGATCACGTGGGCCAAAATCACTTTGCAGTCGCCCTTTTCGAAATGGATGCCGATGCTCTGGGGTGCATAACGCGTGTTGAGTTCAACATCGCACCGAACTCGTGTGAGGTTCGTTTCATATCCGCCTTGGAGCACGTGAATGCCCTTATACAATGCGTTTAGCACTTCAAGGTCCCCAATCTCCATCCTCGCCACGCCACTCTCCACTCTCAGTCCGGTCAATGGCTGGCGGTTTCCATCGATCACGCCGCCGCGAATCCAGCCGCCGTGAAAACAGAATTTTGAGGCCTTGCCGCCGCCCTTGATGATGACTGCATCCCCCTGGAACTCCCGCTGTGCCCGAATAATGGCATACGGGGTCATCACCAGGCTGACCGACACAGGCAGGCGGAGTGGTTTAGAGATCTGGTACACGCCGTCGGCCAACTCTAGTGTCCCTCCGCCACGTGCTTCCAACTCTGCGATCCGCTCGGTCAATTCGGCGTGCCAGTCATCAACCTGCGATCCATCCATCGCTGCCGGTCCTGTGCGGATTCCCGTGCCTGTTTGGCTTGCGTTCAACATGCTCATCTTGTTTCCGAAGAGTCCGGCCAGGATCCCCCATCGAAGCGAGCTCCTGAGCAGTTGGCGCCGTGTAGTTTTCATATTGTTTCCCTTTCATCGTGAATTGTCACCTCGGTACCAGTTCGCACCACATCTTCTTAACTGTCGAGTGTCGACTGTCCTTCAGGCTGACTGCCAGCCTAGCGCATGCTGAAAAGAGGGGTCTTGTGGGGTGAGCCTGCGAGAGGCAGCCCTTTGCATCGTCGGAGCAGAATTGGGCGGACGCGCGGGCTGCCGCGCGCCCCCCCTGTTCCCTGCTCTGATTATCGTGGCGCGGGCGTCTCGCCCGCGGTCGCGGGAGCGTCCCGCTCCCGCGCACGGGCAGAGCCTGTCCTGAGCGGAGCGAAGGAATGCCCGTGCCACAGCGGGCGGGACGCCCGCACCACATCCGTCCGCCGTCGGGTAATTTTCATGGTTTCCGGGTCTTCGTCGGCTGACGAACATGAACGACTGCCATGGAGTGCGTCAGAAGTCGGCGTTAGGTATCAACCGGGAGCTCATGAGGTCTCCCGCGATGGTGGTAAAGACCTGGTTCAAAGTAGTGATCGGCACTGCGCCAGTGCATACTGTGCTGGTCTTTCCACCTATCGTCTGGGGAACGGAAAAGAAATACTGTGTCAGCGGCAGGGAGGCAATGCCCGACATGGTCTGGCAGGGCATAAGCGTGTCCCCCGTGGTGCACCCCGACGTCTCCGAACCGTAGGAGATGGAGTAAATCTCGGTGGCGGTGCCATCGGTTTGCGTGGTTGTCTTAGCGTAGTGCGCCGCGGCGACCGCCTGTGCGCACTCTGCTGAGGATGAGTAGAGTTTGCCGTTCATACCCGAAAAAGTCACGCTCTGGTTCACTGTTCCGCCCATTTGCGTGCTGCTGGCAGAGGCGTTGCCGTCGCTGAGGAGAATCATGATGTCCTGGACGCCTGTCGTGTGGTTGTTGGCGAGATACTGTTGCGCCGAAATGATGGCACCCGCATAGAACGTTCCCTCGCCGCCCGGAGTGGGCATCCCGCAATTATTACTCCCTACTACCGTTCCGCCCGCATTAACCCAGGACCCTGCGCCCACCGATTCAACCAGGGGGGCGCTGTAGTTCAGCGCAGCAGCAGCGTCGGAGGTACGATAGTTGTCCGCAAACCCCTCTATCAGATATGCCGGGTTATTGTTGTACGACGTGATCGGGGGGTCTGTCGCAGGGCAACTGAAATCATCCGACGCATAGGTAGACACGGCCGTATTGGTTAAAGTTGTGGCATTGGGACAGTTTCCACTTACCAATGCTTGACTGCATGTCCCCGGAAACACCATCATGCCGACGTCATCGACCGCCGGGTTGCTGCCGCAGCTTGCCAGGTTCGAGGCGCAGGGTGCGAGGTTGTTGAGCAGAACCTGGACGCCAAGCTGTGCGCACTGTTCGGGTGAGTACGAGCCCGATCCGCTGGTGCAGCCCGTGTCGGTACCCGAGCCCATCGAATTCGTGGTGTCAAGGACCATCATGATGTGATAGGGGATAGGTAATGCGCCACTTGCACTGGCGCTCGCGACGGCCGTAACGTTGATGGTTGAGATGCCGAAAATCTTGGCGAAGAACGTCGGCACGGCCGCTGTCTCGATCACCTGAATGGCGTTGCACCCTGAAGTGCATCCGGGCGTGCTGCTAAGGGTGGAATACGTAGCACAGGGGGGCAGGTTCAGATTGGTAGCCACGCTCCCCGTGACGCACGTGTAGTTGATGGTCACACCGGTAATGTTCAGATCATGATGGATGTTATATATTCCGCCTACCGTAGCGTAGCCGCTGTACTCGTCGGCGACAGTCGTTGGGCTTACGACGTTGCCATTTGGCATGGCCGACCCTCCCGCCGAGGCCGCTGAGTCAGCGCAGGATTGCAGTTCGCGCTGGGCGTGCAGCGCATAACCGATGTCGATGGACAATGCCGCCATCCCCAGCACGACGACTAAGGCGCCCGCAGCCAAGTAGAGGACCTGCCCGTCCTGCTCGTGATACATCCGGCGAAATAGAGATTTCATGTTCCACCTCATTGGATATATACCGTTGTCGTCGCACTAATGCAGTGCGCGGACGGACAGGCCCCGGTGCCGCCGGTCACGGGACAAAGGTTGATATTGGCGAATGGGATCTCCAAATTACACGGATAAGTGGCCGACACGGTCCCGGCGGTGCCCGGTTGTAAGAAGGAACACGTAGAGCTTCCGGTGAACGTCTCGGTGGCGATCGTGATTTGCGATGTAGTGAGGTTGGCTGCGGCGTTCTGGACAGCGGTTTCCTCCAACTTGCAAGCGGTAGGTGGGCCGGCATAAGCCGCTCGGTTGGTGGCCAGCATCCTCGCGCCGACCGCCACCGCATTGGTCAGCTCAATGTAGTTGTAGAAGGTAATCCCGCCATAGATGATGCCTAGCAGAATCATCGACAGCAACGGCGTGACGAGCGCGAACTCGAACAGTTGGTTTCCTTCTTCCCGGCCGGCACGGGAACCTGCGCGGCACGCTCTGCGCAATAACGGCAGGAAGCCGTACGCGTTAGATAGTTTCATGGGACTATAACCGTACCTTTCCGAGAATCAAAGCGGCTCTGGCGCCGCATTTTCGATGAAGAATCGCAGGCCGTGGGCGGCAAGTCGCATGTTTCGCGAATCTCATTCACAGCCACCGCCTCATTCGATCTCTACCGCCGTCGTGGAGCTAATGCAGGACGCGTAGGGACAGCTCATCGTGGTTGTGCCCCCCGAATTCTTAGTCGAACTAGGGCCGCTCACAGGACAAAGGTTGATCCCAGTGAATGGGATTGTCATGTTGCACGGATAGGTAGCATTCACCATCGCGGAGTCACCCCCATATAGGGTTGTACAGGAATCGCTGTGGGTGTCCGTCGAAGGGAAGCTGATGGAGACCGTAATCGCCGATGTCTTGAGGCTGGTCGCCGCGTTGGTGAGCGCGGTGGTCGCCGTCGTGCAAGGGGTTGAGAGTCCTGCGTTGGTGGCCAGGGACCTCGCACCGACCGTCACAGCTTCGGCCAGCGTCACGTAGTCGTAAAAAGTTACCCCGGCCATGATGATGCCGACCAGGAGCATCGACAGCAGCGGCAAAATCAGCGCAAACTCGAACAACGTCGAGCCTTTCTCACCGCGCAGGCGCGGAATCCTTCGTACTCTTACGCGCCATCCCGACCCGAAATATGATTCGTGAGGAAGTCTCATTGAGTGATGACCGTGCCTTTCGCCGAAATAACACTCCGAGCTATGTGCTAGGAGATAAGTGACTGCCTTTCTGCGGCGGGGGACAATATTACGAACGTAGCAGACGTGAATTGTCGCATCGCTTACCTCGCCCCGCCCGCTCGGGCGACGTACCGCCAGCAGTTCCCTGGCTTCCGTGCAGCAAAGATGCCTGCGCCGCGGCAGACGAGACGCCTGCGTTACGAGAAACCCGTTCCCGCGCACACTGCCCCCTCTAATCCTCCATATCAGCAAACCGAGCGAACAGTTAAGTCGGCGGCGTCGGGGACTTGAAATGGGGGAGAAACCTTAAGTGGGTGTAGCGCCGACCTTTAGACTGGGATTTCCGATTTGGACCTCATACCCGTGCCCATCGTACACTTCTCCTCCCATCGAGACAACGAAACTTGTCATTAGATAAGGCCCCAGCCAAGGTCG
>Ga0181527_1002795_pt1 | contig 15968 bp, 12 predicted proteins | sample PEATcosm2014_Bin_30_FD_119762 | JGI IMG/M metagenome (GOLD analysis project Ga0181527, IMG submission 119762) | Peatland microbial communities from MTU Mesocosm Facility, Houghton, MI, USA - PEATcosm2014_Bin06_60_metaG | ecosystem: Environmental > Terrestrial > Soil > Wetlands > Peat | place...
GGAACCGCGATGGAGCCCGGAAGGGTACGCTCATTGAGCTTCCCAGGCCGGAGTTTTCGCGCGGTCTTGACCAGCAACCAGAGCCCCTCCAGCCCCTCAGGGCTGTCGACCTACCCCACATCCCAGACTCGGGCAAGGAGCGTTCTGCCGCGCTGGTTGCCTTCGCTTACAAACTTTGGCCAAGCCTCTCCTATACGAATGCAAAATTGATCGCTCAACTCTTTCGCGAGGCCATCGATCTGGATCCGTGTGATGCCGAGGCATTTGCGGGATTGTCCCATGCGCTGATCGCAGGAGGCGTGATGGGCAGCCTTCGCATTCCTGAGGCCTATGCCTCTGCAAGGGAGGCTTTGGCGCGGGCGATTGAGCTCAATGTGGAATTGATCGAAGCAAAGTGCGCAGCTGCCTGGTTGAAGATGGTGTCGGAGCGAGACTGGCCGGGCGCGCGCCGGGACTTTGATGGCCTATTAAGTCATCCGCTTCCCAACAGGCGCGCTATTGTCGGGCGAGCCATGATGTACATTGCTGAAGGGTCGCCTCGGGAAGCCTCGAGCCTCTTGCAAGAGCTTTTGCAGCACAGCGCACTCAATTCCCGTGCCGCTGCTTTGTATTACTGGAGCAAGTACCTGGCCGGAGATTACCGCGATGTGCTGGACCTCATCGAAGAGGCGAGACTTAGCGGGCACTCCGGACCTGTTCTGGATGCAGTTGAGGCTCTGGCCAGCATTCGTAGTGAAAATCCTGAAGTGTATATTGCACGCATACAGATCGTGGCAGCCGACTCTGTCGGTCACACGTTACTCCGCGGCATACTCGGATATGCGCTTGCGTTGAACGGCCAGATTCAGAGAGCGAATGAGATTCTGGATGCGACTACGCGGGAGGTCGATGGTGTGAGAGGCGCCGATCCCTACGCTGCCGCCCTAATCTTAATTGCGCTGGGTGAGAAGCAGGATGCGGTGCAATGGCTGGAGCAGTCTTATCGCAGGGGCTCACTTTGGAGTCTTGCGTTCCCATCTGATCCCATTCTCCAGTCGCTGCGCGACGAGCCCGGCTATTGAGCGTTTCTGAGCAGAGCCAACTACCCGGTCCCCGACCGTCATCGTCAGCAGAAGGGTAGCCCGTTGACGGCCGCGGCGGAGCAGCAGCTGGATCCGGGCGCCTAAGTGCGGCCTGTATTTTCCGCTGCCTGCAAGGAGACAGACGCCTCAGTGTATTACTCAACCAAACAATATAGAAACGAGTTGTCTCGTCAGCTTACCTACTCTGCAGGCGAACAGCGAGGGTGTGCTGGCGTAGCGCCGAGAGGGGCCGATTAGTTCATGACCGCGCAGAATCAAAGCAGCATAGTTCGTGGCTTGCGTCCAACAGTCACAGTTGTCATTTGCACCTATCGTCGCGCAGCATTACTGCGGAAGTGTCTAGAGGCGATCACGCATCTAGATCCGCCGCCAGACGAGGTGATCGTCGTCGACAACACACTTGGAGACACGGAGACGAAGGCTGCTGCACGGGAATATTCTGTGAAGTATGCAGTAGAGCCCATACAAGGCCTCAGCAGAGCGCGCAATCGCGGATTTGCAGAGAGTAAGTCAGATCTGGTGGCATATTTAGATGACGATGCTTTGCCTGATCGAGAATGGCTAAAGTACCTGCTTGAGCCATTTGCAGAGCCCGAAGTTGCCGTAGTTGCAGGAAAGGTTGTTACTCCTCAGTCCCGTACCGATGAACCCGTCCCGGAAACTCCTTTCTCCATTAGCAACAAAGACCCACAGTGGCTCGCGATAGCAGCCTTCGGCGGCTTGGGCATGGGCGGCAACATGGCAGTGCGCAAAGTCGCGGCGAACGGCGCGAAGATATTCGATGAGCGGCTCGGCAGAGGTACACCGCTCGATGGAGGTGAAGAACATCGTGCTTTCGTTGACATTCTCTCGCGCGGCTTTCGCGCTGTTCATATGCCAGCGGCAATTGTCTCTCATCCTCCGCTAAGAACATGCACTATAGAGCGGGAAGGGCAGAGAGCAATTGCCTACTGGTTATTACTGTTTTTTGAATGTGCCGGCCATCGTTTAGACCTGATGCGCTTCCTCTACGGGCGTTTGAGGCACAAACCGCTGACCTGGAAACGGGACCCACCTGCTTTTGGCCCGCTAGTTGGAAGTGGGTGGCAGCAGCGTATTAAGGCTGGAATTGCTGGAGTACTGCTCTATATTCAGGTCAGGAAGTGCAATACACCTGGCGCGGGTTTACGGAGAGCGGAAGAGAAACTACGCCGGGCAGCACTTCTGGGCGCGGGGGTACATGGTGTCGACGGTGGGCCGGAATGAAAAGGCTATCCGGGACTACATTCGCAACCATGAAGCTGAGGACAATCGCATCGACCAGATGCAGACCTGGAACTGACCGGCCGCCTTCAGGCGCCACAATTCAACCGGGGGCCGCGTTAGCGACACCGCACAAGGCGGTTTGAGCGGCCCAGGCCATAGGAACCCGGCTTTCAGGCTGTTATGAAAGTCTGGATTGATGGTGGAATGATGGGAAAATGCCCTCGTGGTGAACGAGGGCATTTTTTCATGGGGTCATTCAAGGTGAGGGACGAACTCAGGGTGGGTTGTTTTTGTGGTGCTGGACGATTTGAGCCTATAGGGATACCGCCTCGGAGATTGGAATGATTGCGTGCGGCGATGGTCCGGGAGAATCAAAAGAGGAGCTGGAGAGCCCTCTTTTTGCGGAGCGACTTAGACTGACCCGTGACGGACTTGCAAATGCCGTTGTCTACGTCATGATGTCTGTCGCGGGGATGGTTATTGTTCCCATGCTGCTTTCCAGATTAAGGGCTGAGGTGTACGGGTTCTGGATTGCCGCCGTTGCAGTTCAATCTGCCGGCGCTTTCCTGGGGGGCGGGATTGGCCGCGGCGTTGCCCGCGAGGTGGCTGCGGGCAACACCTCGCAAATGTGTGGTTTTGCGGTGGCAGCGAGCAACGCCTACTTCGCCATTGGTGTTATTGGAGCATTGATCATAGCGGCCGCTGGAGCGCCTTTGGCAGTCGCACTTCATGTTTCAGCGCAGAGCGTGCCGGTAGCACGATTGATCTTCTGCCTCGTGGGAATCGGGTTCTTCGGCGACCAAATGCAATCGCTAGGAATGGAGATTCTCACTGGCCTGCGCCGATTTCTTACTATAAATGCCATTCTCGGGTTCTCCGCGATCCTTCGCACAGTCGGCATCATTGTGGCTCTTGAAGCTGGGGGATCCATTGTCGCGGTTGCCACATGGTATGTCTTGATGTGCGTTGCGACGGGCGCCGTGACATACACCGTAGCGCTGAGTCTTGCTCCTCAGTTTCGTCCGCAGTTTGTACGCCTCCAGGTGAGCCAGATCCGGAACCAATTCGAGTTTAGCCTCGTAAGCCAGATTGCTGCTGGATGTACAAGCGTTCTTTGGCGCGTGGCGCCGTTCATGATCGGAATTTTGAGAGGCGCGGCAGCGATTGTCCCGTATGAAGTGGGCCAAAAGTTTCCAATGGCTGTCTTTTCCATCTCTTGGCAGGCAGCGGATGTGCTGTTTCCAGCCGCGAGTGAATACCATAGCTCCCGCCAGGAGGAGCATTCCCGCCAGTTGCTCGAAGGTGGGACCCGCAGCGTTCTATTCTTTGTACTTCCGATTTGTGTTGCGCTTTGGATTCTCGCTCCAAATCTATTAACGACATGGGTTGGGGGTGGCTATTCTGCGGCCGTGTGGGTACTCCGGTTTACGACTCTTGCTGTTCTCGCTGACAGCTTGTCGGCCACCAGCGTCCAGCTCATCTGGGGCCAGGGGCGGGTCGAGTGGGTTTTGAAGCTCACGGCCATTTCCATAGTAATTGCCTTAGTTGCCGGCTGTGCCCTCACCTGGCGCATCGGAGTCCCTGGGATGGCCGCAGGCGTGGCGCTCGGAGTGGGCGTATCGTCCGTAGGGTTTATCCTTCTTGCCGCGCACCTCTGCCGTTTCAGCCCACGGCAGGTTATTCTGACAACTCTGATTGACTTGTCATTGCCTGTTTTACTCGCTGGCGGAATTCTCCTTCTACTAGCTTCGCTCTGTACGCTTCAGGGTTGGCTTGTGCTGGTGTGCGCCGCAGTAATCTACTTCGTCCTGTATTCTGTAGCTTTCTATTTTATGGGTGCGCAATCTGTCGAGAAGAAGATCGCACGAGGAGTTGTCGTGAGCCTAAACGGGAGTTTGTATTCGTTTTATCGAAAAGTTCGACGAGTGTTGGAGCGTGTCCCGCTCTTTCGGCTCCTAATCCTTTATGCCGTAGAAATCAAGAACACGTTGTTAGAGAGCAGCGAGAGGGGGCGCGTTGCCGTGCAGCGTCGCTTCAGCGCCAGCGAAGATCCCTATGGATTCGCGCGAGAACTCGAACAGTTTCGTTTTAAGCGTGCACTGGAGTTGTTGAACTTGGCCAACAATGAATCTGTCTTTCCACGTGCTCTTGAGATTGGTTGTGCCGAGGGAATGTTTACCGAAATGCTGGCTCCGCGTTGCGGGGCGCTTGTAGCCGTAGATCTCTCTTCTATTGCCGTTGCACGGGCAAAGAGACGTTGCGCCCAGTTTCCGAATATTGAGTTTGCCGAGTGGGATGTACGCCAAGATCGATTGGACGGGGTCTTCGATCTGATTGTTGCCACCGGCGTGCTGGAGTACATCTCGCGCCCATCCGTGCTGAAGAATGCCCGCGAGAGAATTACAAGCGCACTCCGTCCGGGCGGGTATCTTCTTCTGGGCAACACGATTACTGAACGTGGAATTGAGCACACCTGGATTGGCAAGAAACTGATTCGGGGGGCACTGATCAACGATTACTTTGCAGACGACGCTCGCTATGAGACCATTGCAACTTCGATCGATGAGTGTGTTTGCCTATTCGCGCATATTCTACTGCAAAGGCGCCGGGGCTAGATATGCAGGTTTCCGTGATTGTCGCGACGTATAACCGTCGCGAACTTCTAGCGCGCACACTCCCGGCATTGCTGACGCAGCAGTTCCCGGTCGAAGAATACGAGGTCATTGTCGTGATTGACGGTTCAACCGACGGCACCTCGCAGTTCCTTTGCAGCTTGAGCGGCTACAACAATCTGCATGTAATCGAACAGGCAAATCGAGGGCAGGCAGCAGCGATCAACGCTGGGCTTAGTGTCGCCTCAGGCGAACTGGTGTTGTTTCTCGACGATGATATTCAATGCAGCGCCACGCTTGTTGCGGAGCACGCGAGGGCGCAACGCCGCGGAAACTGCTGTCTCGTGTTCGGGCCTGTAATGGTGTCGTCGGACGAAGTGGACCCTCTCGCCGCGGAGTGGACCAGATTCTCCTGCGACCGGTTCTTTGAGTCAGTGGCAGAGAAGTCCCCGGAGCAGGGCTGGTACGGATGCATGGCGTCGGCTAACTCATCCGCTCCTCGATCGGTGATCCTCTCGGTGGGCGGGATGGACGAATCGTTCAGTCGCGGGAACGATGTCGATCTCGGGTTCCGCCTGCGTAGAGCCGGCTTCAGCTTTTCTTACCTGCCGAGTGCTGTAACCTACCAGATTGTTCAGAAGACCAGCCGTGATGTGATCGAGGATGCGCGTGGCGATGGAATCGCAGGAATTCACCTATGCAGGAAATATCCGGAATTGCGTGCGACATCTCGCTTTGGGAAGTTATCGTCAAGGCCCTTATGGGAACGGCTGATTGTGCGGTTCGTGGCAACATCACCACTGTCGCTGGAACTCCTCTTACGACCGTGGATCCGGGTGTTAAAGAAACTATGGCATATTCCGATGTGCCGGCGATGGGCAATGCACCTTCTTTTGACGCAACATGGCATCGCGGCCTATCGAAGCGCTGCAAAAGAGGTGGGTTCATGGAAGCAACTGAAGTGGGAGTTTGGAAAGCGATTACCCATTTTGATGTATCACTGCATTGGGCCGCTTCGAGAGAGATTCGATCCATGGTTGACAATTTCACCTCAAATGTTTGAGCGCCATTTGCGGTGGCTTGCGAGGCATGGCTTTACAACCATCCATGTCTCCGAATGGATTGCTTATCAACGCGAAGGGAAGACTCTGCCGGATCGGCCCGTTCTGTTGACATTTGATGATGCTTACCAAGATACTGCTGAATTCGGTCTTCCCCTTCTGAAGAAATATGGCTTTACCGGTACCGTGTTTGTTGTCACCGACCAGATCGGTGGAACGAATGCGTGGGATCTTCATCTCGGTCTGTGTGAGATGCCGCTAATGAACGCAGATCAGATTCGCTATTGGGCACAATCTGGGATTGAGTTTGGCGCGCATACCAGGACCCATGCAGATCTCCGCACTTCTACGGCAGAACAGATCGTCGAGGAAATGAAGGGAAGCCGTGAGTGCCTAGAAAGGCTTTTGGGAGTGCCAGTCACGGCTCTGGCTTACCCATACGGGTATTACAACGACGCAGTGTCCGAAGCAGCGCGCATGTGTTTTGATGTGGCGCTGACCTGTGATCCCGGAATGAATAACCTCCTAACAGACATGGTGCGTCTGCGGCGCGCGAATGTCTATCCGCGCTACACATGGTTCGACATGCGGTCATCCGTTCTCTTCGGATTCAATCTCCTCGCAACCGCGCGGATTCATCTTGGAAGATTCGCACGGCGCGTTATTGAACGGCTTTCAAGGCTTTCCTCGTCCTGGTTGCGATGATTACGGGCCTCACTGACACCTGTGAGTCCAGCAACGGCAGCGGCGGCTGTCACGGATACTATCAATACCCGTGGTCCTCCCCAATCACCGAATTCTGCAACAACGGCACGAGCGCGTGCACGGCAAGCACAACGGAGACGACGGCGGGGATTGATTATATTTTCTTCAGCGTTGACAGGATGGCTACGGCGACCACGGGAGGGTGCGGAACATCAAGTACGGACAGCTGCATATTGGTCTACACGATCACCGATCCGACCGCTACTCTTTCAGCGACGCCGACCGGGAGCGCGGCGGTCACAACTGTTGGCAACCCCGGCTGCTGGTCTACAGGCGGGATCATTGTCGACAACAGCGTGCCGGCCGGGACTGGCACTGGTGAGATGAGTGGCGCGTCAGAGATCTATACGCTTAAGCTGAATGGCAATGGGGCCGGCGTGTATACGGGGGCGTACACCAGCAGTGGTTGCGGAACGGGTGATACTGCGACCCCTATCGCTTTGCAGGGCGCACAGTCTGCTCCGTAATGGGTCAGTGGAGGACGAGGCTCCAGGCGGATTTTGTCATAGAAGGGTCGCCGGAGCCTGAGATCGATGATTGAGCGCCAAGGCGCCGTCGCTCGCGTGAGTTGGAGTGGCGGCGCATGTGGTGGAGTTGAGGAGCAGAGCCGGTGTTGGATTGCAGGGCGCAACAGAAGTTCAGTTGCGCTACAGTGAGGTGAGAATGAAATCGGCGGAGCAAGGAAAACAATCAGGCCAAGGGGCAAATGGGGCGCGGGGCGTCAAGAGGCCGTATGTGAAGCCGGAGGTGCGGCACGAGAAGGTCTTTGAGACCATGGCTCTGTCGTGCGGCAAGATCGGGCCGACGCAGAGCGGCTGTCACGCTAACCATAGAACCTCATAGCGTAATCAACCATGATTCGCGAGGCGCACCTTGAGGCGGCATGCTGCGACCTGGTGGCCGAGGTGGTTCGCGGAGCGGGTTCCGCGAACTTGAAGGTCACAGGACTCAGCATGTTCCCTGCGATCTGGCCCGGCGACGTGCTCACAGTGCGGAGCCAATCCCCGGATCTGCTGGAGCCGGGCCAGATCATCCTTTACCGACGCAACGGAAAACTCACTGCGCACAGGGTCATTCGTGTTTCTGGCGACGAACTGATCACGCAGGGCGATTGCGTCCCCTCGTTCGACCAGCCCGTGCACGCGAGCGAAGTGGTCGGGCAAGTGGCCGGTATTTGCCGCAACAGCCGGATGGTCAAACTGCAACAATCGCTTGGGCAGCGTGCCGCTGCGTGGGTTCTGCGGCGTTCGGCGTGGTGCACTCGGATCCTGTTGCATCTGCACGCCGCGGTGCAGCGGTTTACGGCAGTTCCGGAGTAGTGATTTCCCAGCAAAACTGAGAATCTCCTGATTTTCTGTAGAGGCTAGTATTTCCAGCCAAGGCGAAGCAGAAGATGTCCAAATCGATGCAACTTCCCGGCAGCATGACAAGTCACAACGTGGTCATTGAGATCGGCGGCCTGCCGATCGAAGTGCAGACGGCCGACGCCGGTTTCGAGCGCCTTTTGCGAGGGCGCTACCGCGACTATGTGAAGCCTGGCGTCGCGCCGGAGTTTTCGCTCCGCGTGCAGCTCACTCCATCGGTGTCGAATGATCCCGACGTGGACGCGGAAGTTTGGCTGGAGGGCCGCGAGTGGAGGATGGAGCGCGGCGACTTCCGTGCCCGATGGAATCCCGCGGAGGGCCAGGGCGAGGTATTTCAGTCGGCGAATCCGTATTCTATCGATTCGGTGCTGCGCATTATTCACACGCTGATGCTGGCGCCGACGGGAGGGTTCCTGGTGCATGCCTCGAGCGCGGTGCGCAACGGAAAGGCGTTTTTGTTTTCCGGTGTTTCAGAGGCGGGGAAGACCACGATGGCCCGCCTGGCGCCGCCGGATGTGGCGCTGCTTACCGATGAGGCGTCGTATGTCCGTAAGGTGGATGGGCGGTACTTTGCCTATGGCACTCCCTTTGCCGGCGAGTTTGGAGAACCCGGCAAGAACATCTCGGCGCCGATTGCCGCGCTCTACCTGCTCAAGAAGGCGTCCGAAAACCGGCCCGGGAATAGGATTGACGAGATCGATCCGGCGGATGCGGTCCGGCGTCTGCTGCGTAACATACTCTTCTTCGCTCACGAGACGGAGAGCGTGCGCCAGGTTTTTGCGTCGGCCTGCTCGTTCGTGGTAGCCGTGCCGGTATATCAACTTTCTTTCTTCCCGGACCAGCGAGTTTGGGAACTGATTGGGTGACAAGTGGCGACAGAAGCGACCTATATCGCGCAAAGCCCTGACATCGCATCAAGCACGCTCGGCGATGACACGATGATCATGTCGACCCTGGATTCGACGTTATTCATCTTGAATTCCGTCGGTACGGTCATTTGGAAGGCCGCGGACGGAGCCACACCGCTTTCCCGGATTGTTCAGGAAAAGGTGTGTGCGGAGTTTGACGTAAGCGAGACCCAAGCGTTGGTGGACGCGAAAGAGTTTGTCGAGAAGCTCGCGCAACACGGGATCCTGCACGTTTCCGGCGAGCCGGTTCCGCGCAAGGAGATGGCATGAGTCTGCTCGAAGAGATGAACCGGAAGGCGACTGCCTTCGGCGTTCCTCTCAGTGTGCACCTGGATCTTACCTGGCGCTGCAACGAGCAGTGCGTCCATTGCTATCTCGATCACGACGGAAAAGGCGAGATGACCACCGCCGAGATCAAGGATGTGATCCGCCAAGTTGCGGAGTGCGGCACGTTCTTCTTGAGCATCAGTGGCGGGGAGCCGCTGTTGCGGCGGGACTGCTTTGAGATTCTGGAGTACGCGCGGGCGCTGCGATTGAATGTAAAACTAAAGACCAATGCCGTGATGATCGGCCCCGGGGAGGCCGCGCGCATCAGGCAGCTTGGCATTGAGCAGGTCCAGATCAGCGTGTATTCGCACCGCGCCGAAGTGCATGATGCCATTACCAAGTTGCCGGGATCGTTCCGCAGGACAATCGACGCAATTCGACACCTTAAGGAGAACGGGGTCAAAGTTTCGATCACCAATATCCTGATGAAACCCAATGCAGGGCACGGGAAAGCCGTGAAGCAATTGGCCGACGAGCTGGCCGTGGCTTTTCATATCGACCCGACCATCACCCCCAAGCTGAACGGCGATTGGTCGATTACAAGCCTGGGGATCTCCGGCAAAGAGTTGGAGGAGGTCTATCATACAGAGGAGTTTGTCGGGAATGTCGGCGAATTTTGCTCGCCGGTGTCGACCGTGGACGAAGATGTCTTGAAGGAGTACAGCTGCAGCGCCGGCCACACATTAGCCTATATTTCCCCGTTTGGTGATGTATTCCCCTGCGTTGGATTCCCCATGCTCTGCGGCAACTTGCGCAAGCAAAGTTTCAACGAAATCTGGCGGCATTCCGCGGCGCTTACTGAATTGCGCTCCGTTCATATGCGCGATCTGCCCGTCTGCTCACAATGCATCCATGTCGCGTACTGCTCCCGCTGCCCCGGTCTCGCATATATGGAGGGCGATCCTCGTGGGCCGTCCTCTCGAGACTGCGAGAAGTCGTACGCGCGGACCGGGGTCCCTGTCTTGATTCAATCGGCGACGGGGGATCGAGTTCCGCTTGATGCCCGCGGATCGGTCCGGATCACTGAGGTGCCTCGCGACCCATCGTAAATTAGACCGCAGTCAAATCCCTCGCTGTCATGCTGACCAGCCAGATTGCTCAATTCTTCCGCCAGTTGCCCGTAGATCGTCGCGCTCTTGTTCACGCGACCGTGCGCGCCGATATCATTCACGTGAAGGATAAGGGGCGAATCGTGGAGTCAGGGACGCACGCGCAACTCATAGCGCTAGGCGGAGCCTACGCGGCATCTTGGCTCGCACAAATGCAGGAGGTTGCCCATGCGTAAAGCCGACTGGCTACAGGGCACAAGTCCCGCATTTCGCCTGATGATCGCAACCTCCTGGCTGGCTCCGGACTCGTGGAAGGAGAATCAGGAAAAAGCGATCCGCGAAGCTGTAGCGGCTGGGCCGGACTGGGCGGAGTATCTCCGTTTAGTGAACCGGCATCAGATAACGGCGCTGAGTTGGGCCTCACTTAGCCGAGTTTCGGGAATCACACTACCGGAGCCAGTTAAACAGCAATTGCATAAGCTCGGCGATGCTTGCCGGATTCGTGCGATTGAGCATTGCCTGCTTTTGACCGATGTGCTGAAAGGGTTCAACCGCGCGAGCATTCCTGTAATGCCCTTGAAAGGTCCGGTTCTCTCCTTCACGCTCTACGGCGATGTTGGGCTTCGCCAATCATCGGATTTGGACGTGGCAGTGATGCAAGCGGATCTGAAAAGGGCACAAGCCTGCCTTGAGAGCATGGGCTGGCTGCTCGATCCCACGCTTTCTTCCATGAGCCCACGCCAATGGGACAGCTTCATGCGGAATGAGCATCATATTAACTTCGCGCACTCCCATACGGGCCGCAGTTTGGAACTTCATTGGCGTAATTACTGGGAAACTCCAGTCGCCACAAGCGCTTGGTGGAACAGAAGCATCCCGTCTGTGTGGCAGGGGTGCTCGATCCGCATCATGAGCCCCGGCGACCTGACGCTCTACCTCTGCAGACATGGAGGAAGAGATGTGTGGTCCCTCGCCAAGGGGCTAGGAGATTTAGCTCGTGCCCACTCGCTGGATCTCGTGGATTGGGAGGCGGCGTTAGATGAGGCCCGCAAATCGGATCAGGAAAACGTATTGCTTGCGGGACTATGTCTGCTGGATAAGATTTATCGACTTCAGATGCCTGAGCTGCCAGGGACTGAATGGCGGAGCCGGTCATCGCTGCTGACTGAGATCCCGCTTCAGCTTCTCACGAATTCTGAAGGGCCGCCAGTTGGCACCGGCCTGGCCTCGCTTCGCAACACGCTTCTCATGAGCCATTACGAGCGCCTGTTGTGCCCGCGAAAGACCTTAAATGATCGTTTGTCTGAGCTTTTTTACTGTCGTGAAGATTTCAGTGTGCTCCCTCTTCCAGACTCTCTCTTCTGGCTCTATAGACCCCTTCGTCCACTGCTGTGGGTCTGGCGATGGGTGCGACAGACCTGGCACGGAAAGCCGGATCATGACGCGATCTTGAACGTTCAGACGCGTGCGTAAGGCAGTTGCCCATGTAAAGTGAAACGGGCGTACTACGAGTAGGCAGGCCGCGTTTTCTCGAATCCGAAACCGGTAAGCGCAAACAAATCCAAAGGGCCACACTCATCACGGAAGCGATGGGTGTGGCCCCTTTTTTGTCCGGATCCTGCGAGGTTACATCATTGCAACCCTGCTTGCGTTGCCGACACCGCGCAGCCGCCAGTCCCGGAGTTGCCGCAAGACTGGTTAAGAAGCGTTGAGAAATAGATATTTGACGCCCCGGAAGCACCGTTGTCCACCACAATTCCGCTAGTGCCCCCGGCCTCTTGCAGGGTTCCATTGGGCGTAGCGCTGCTTGAGACCGCGCCGCTCGCGGGAGCGGTAAAGCCCATGATGCAGCCATTGCCAAGACTTGGATTTGGGCAGGGATTGGGTGTGAATTGGCTTCCAAACGCAAGCACGCTCAAGAAGAGGTAATCAGTGCCCTGGCTGGCCGTGCAAGCACTGCTCCCGTTGTTGCAAAACTCTGTGACCTGAAGCCCTGCCGCGTGGTAACCGTTGGTGTAGTTGGTGGCTACTTGCGGGCCCGCTGTGGCACCGCCCGCGGTCATCACATTGCTGGTGATCGTTATCGCGTACAGAGTGTTGTTTTGCCAGCCGGTGCCCCCGACAACATAAAGATGGCCGCTGGGTGAGCTACCCGACGTTAAGTACTGATTGTCGAAGGCGCCCGACATCAGAAACTCATAGCCCGCTCCCACCGTTGCCTCAGTGCCAGCGGCGCCGCTCGTGAAACTCACTGGAAATTGGAAGACGGCGGCGCATGGGCCGCTCAAACAATTGGTCGAGTTATCCGCTCCGACAAAGGCGTATACCTTGCCGGCGCTTGAGTCCACGATAGGGCTGTCGTAAATGCCAAGGTTGTAATCCAACTGCGCCGATTGCACGACTGCTCCTGAACTTGCGTTGATGGAGTAAAGGTACCCGCATTGGCCTTCAGCCGTCGTAATTCCCGGCTGGCAGTTCGAGGAGCCATTGGCCAAATAGTCGCCGACAAAAACATGGCCGCTTATCGAATCGTAGACCGGATTGCCGAGCGCCGCATCGGTGGAGATGTTGAGTGCAACTGGCCAGGGGCTCGTCGCCTCAGCAGGTGGGCTGGCCGAGAAAACATTTGTAAATTTGTGCACGCTTCCAGCGTCGTCGCCGACGTAAACCGTCCCAGTAGCGTAGTCGATGAAGGGCGAAGAGTAGGTGTCAGTAGGGCTTCCATGGAAGGAGATGCTGATCATGCACGGAGCGGTGCAATTCGGATAGGAGCTGTTGGAAGTTAACACTGTCGGGGCAGCGAGGGTCCCACTTGATGCTGCCCATTTCAAGACGACAAGGTCAGCATCGCCGGTTGCGTTGTCGGTCTGAACGAAGGCCACTTGTGTGCCATCAAGTGAGAGAGCGACCGAGGTAAGGGCGGTTCCGCCGGTGTCATAGGCCCAATAAACTGAAGGCCGGGAACTGCAGCCGCTATAGAGCTGATTGAAGGCAATGATGCTGGCCTGCGAAGACGAACCCGCCAAGCTCGTGTTGTACACAGCAAAGTCGGCGGTACAGCTCACAGATGTGCTGGCAAAGGTGGCGGGGAAGCTACCCAGGCCAGTCGTGGCGTCACTGCCCATGGTCTCGCTCCAATCCTTTCGGAAGCGGTTCCTCTTTCTTGCGTTCGGATTGACAGGAGGTTTGGGCAATTCAGGCCGCGATTCGGACTGCTGCGATGCAGGCGTTATCCGAGCGCGCGCCAGGCCGCGGGGCAGCCTGCCGCCGGGAAAATCCTCCTCGGTCGTGGGCGTTGCGGGATCCACGGCGCCCTCATCGCCGCCGGATTCCAGCACGGCCTCTCCATCCGCAGGTGAGGGCTGATCGACGGCCCCCAAGTGCGGCCCCGCTCCGCTGCGCCTCAGTTGTTGTATCGTGAAGCGCGGGTCATTCGTGATCTTCAACCAGCGGTCGTAAGCGTTCTTCTGAAGAGCCTCGTCGGCCGTGCCGGGATCGGAGAAGATCAGGTGATGGTGACTCCAATCCGAAGCGAAGCCGCCGCTGTGGCCAGCAGTCGCTTTCGCATTGGGCGCCGGCGCGCCAGTTGTTTGGGCTTCCTGTCCCCATATCGAAAGAGTGAAGCCCAGCATCGTCACCAATGCAGCAGACAGGATCAATTCCCGAGAAAGCAATACCCGCGAGTCTTTCATACGCTCGATCCTCGAATTCTCTTGTGGTCTCTCTGTCTTCGTCTCCCCGTCCCTCAGGGCCTCAGCGCTGTTTTTTGCCGCTGAACACTTACCCATCGCTGCTCAGCTCTAGCTTGTTCACCAAGCGGTGTTAAAGATCAGGTTGTAGGCATTGGGGGTGCCGATCCCGGTGGCGAAGTCCCAGCCGGGGGTAGCGTAGAATGCCGGCGCATATGTGGTTGGAGCGGTGGTAATGGAAACCTCTGCTGCGCAGGTCGCGCCCGATCCCCCTCCACCCGACAGCGTGCAACCGGAGCCGCCCGCGTACCCTGCACTGGATGCGGTAAAGGCAATGGAGGACACGTAGCCGGGGCCGGCGCCGATGGTGGTGATGGTCGGCACAATGTCACTGTACTGGTTGTTGTCAGCCACAAGCGCGAAGTTTCCCGCCGCTCCGGTGGTTTTCGCCGTTAAGGTCACGGTGCTTGTAGATTCGGTGGCCGTCACACTGCTGCTGGCTGTCTGGCCGCTGTAGACGCACCCCGTGATGGCACACTGGCTGGAGGTGGCGTTGATGACTGCCTCAAGATTCTTGGCCGTGTCAGTCCGGTTGGTCGAGGCCTTTCCCGATGTGTAGAGTTCGACCTGATTGACAGCCGTCGGTTTGCCTGTCACGAATGTGTAGGTCGTGCTGCCAACGGTCAACGTGGCGCCCGCCCAGTCTGTAGCCACAGTCCCCGTAATTACTACAGTGCCTGCCGTGGTTGTGCTGCCCGAATTAATGGTGGCCGTGCAGGTTCCGGCTTGCGTGCCGCCACCGTAGATGGTTGCTCCGGTTGGGGAAAGGTATTCTTCCAAAGTGGCCGGCGCGCCAAGCGTGCAAGTGGGTGCGCTGGTGTAGCCAGATCCGCCCTGGATCACTGAGACCGCAGAGAGCGACTCCGTGCTGAGCACGCCATTGGTGCCGGAGGGGATGTAGCAGGGCTTGTCCGTTCCATTTTGCAGGCAGTTTACATTAATGTCACCCTGCGTGATGTCATAGAAGGCACAGGCACTGGCTAAACCTCGGCGCGGCGGCTGGTTGATGGAATAGCAGGCGCTGTTACCGCTCGAGCCAAACTCGGCCTTGGCGATCTGATAGTAAATGGGGTTGGGATTGCCCGCCCTCATGTTCCACCTTTGGTTGACCAGCGCTTGCATGGCGGCCATCATCGGCGCCGAGAAAGACGTTCCGCCAAAGCCGCTCCACGTGGGGGTCGAAGCCAGAGGATTGGGCGGGTTAGTGCAGGCCGCAGCGCCGTCAGATGCATAGTTGGCGGTGTCGGACCAGCAAATGACGTAGAAATGCCCCCATGCCCCATTGCTGGCGAACAGCGAGACATCCGGCAGGTCGCGCACCCCGTCCGCCGGATTACCGAAGATCCCCGACTGCCATGACGGCTTGGCGTACCCGGCGCAGCCTGTCATGACGTATCCGCTTGTGCTGGCCCCGTTGGCGCAGCCACTGGGGCCGCCGCTGCCTCCGCTGACGGCGAGGTAAGCATCGTTGGTGGTGGCCGTCGAACTGTTGCAGAAACCGCTCGAGCCATAAGTAGCAGTGAACCCGTTGTAGTTGCTGATGAGCCAACTGGCGCATGAGTCATTCCACGGGATCTCGGGGATGTAGGACTTCGCGTTGCCGTCGGTGGTGGAGTTGGCGGAGTTCCAGTACGTGCTGACGGGGATACCGGTCTCTTTGGCGTTGTAGGTATCCTCAAAATCGGTACCGCCCACGGATACGTTGTATGGCGTGGATCCCCAGCCTGTGACCCCGACGCCGAAGTAGCCATAATCGTATCCAGAACTGCAACTGCTGGAGAGTTCGTCGCCCGAGGAGACGAAGAC
>Ga0181527_1002797_pt1 | contig 15965 bp, 12 predicted proteins | sample PEATcosm2014_Bin_30_FD_119762 | JGI IMG/M metagenome (GOLD analysis project Ga0181527, IMG submission 119762) | Peatland microbial communities from MTU Mesocosm Facility, Houghton, MI, USA - PEATcosm2014_Bin06_60_metaG | ecosystem: Environmental > Terrestrial > Soil > Wetlands > Peat | place...
CCATCGTGGCCGCCATGGCCAGCGAGGAGCACAGAGGAAGCTACTTCGGGGCGTACTCCGCCATCACGAACGGGGCCAACGTGTTCGCCCCGTCGATGGGGACACTGCTCCTCGGTACCGGAAACGCCCTCGCGCTCTGGGGCACCTTCGCCGTTCTCACCGCGGTCGTGGCCGCGGGGTACCTGGCGCTCCGGAAGAGGCTGCCCCAGTTGCCCTGACCCGGGGGATCGGGGGACCGCCCAGGAAGGAGATGCCGACGACCGGCCTCGCGTCGCGAGAGATGAGGGCCCGCCCCGGGTCCGACGGGTCCTCTTAGTCCGGCCGCCTCCGCCGACGGATCACGGCCAGCACGGATGCGAGCACGACGATCACGGCGACGACCAGCGTGACCACTCCGTAGGTCTCGGAGACCGGTAGTCCGAGGAACGTGGCGCTGACGGTCAGGGTGACCGTGCTCTCGCCGTGTCCGCCGTTCTGGTCGGTCACGGTGACCGTGACCTCGTAGGTCCCCGCGGCGGTAGGAGAACAGGTCAGGTTGGCCCCCGTCGGCACCGCACATCCGGCAGGGAGGCCGTTCCACGCATAGGTCAGGCCCCCGGCGCCCCCGAGGACGATCGCCTCGAAGGTCACGCTCCCGTACTGCGACACGGAGGCCGCCGTGGTGTCGAGGGTAACGGACGGGGCGGCGTACACCTCGAACGGAAGCTCCGGGCCGGTGGCGCCGAAGCCGTTCGAATCGGTCACGGTCGCGCCGATGGAGAAATTGCCAGCGCCCGCCGGAATGCACGGGTCGTAGTCCCCGGACGAACCACCGCAACCGCCGGGCAACCCGAGCCACAGGACGGTGTAGGTTCCCGACCCACCGGTCGCCACCACGGTGAAGCCCACCTGCTGGCCGACGTCGACCGAACCCGGCAAGGCCGTCGGGAGACCGACGGTGGGGTCGGTATCGACCGTGTAGGTCGCGGTGCCCGTAGCGGCGTACCCGGCGGAATCGGTGACCGTCACGGCGATCGAGGAGGTTCCCGCGGACGACGGGGCGCAAAGGATGGTGTCGACATCCGTCGCGGCACACCCGAGAGGGAGCCCCGACCACCGGTAGCTGTAGAGCCCCGAGCCGCCCCCTGCGGTGGCAGAGAAGGTCGCCCACTGGCCCGCGTCCACTTCGCCCGACCCGGGGAATACCGAGACCGAGGCCGACAGGGGGGCAAGGAGTTCGACCCCGAGGGTCACACGGTCGTACGATCCGCTGCGGTCGGTGGCGTTGATCCCGACCTCGTACGAGCCGGCCTTCGCCGTGGAAGGGAACGAAACGGAGAGCTCGGCGGTGAAGTTGGGGGTCCCCTGCGTGGTGAGGAGGGTCACCGTCCAGTGCGCCGGCACGCGGTACGGGGAGAGGTAGATCGGGCCGTCGGGGGTCAGGTCGGCCACGGTGACGTTCGAGAAGTGGGCGGCGGGCGACCCGGTCGGCTCGACGTTCAGGGTGTCGAGGCCGTCGGTGAAGTAGAGGTAGTAGGGCTCGTTCGCGATCGTGACGTTGCATCGCAGGTCCCCGTCGCAACTTCCGTTCGCGCCGCCGTTGAGCAGGACGCTCACGCCCGTGGGGGGGCTCTCGAAGAAGGTACCCCAGGCCGTCACGTACCCGCCGTCGGGGGACGGGGTCGCGGTGTCGTTGGTGAAGAAGAGGTCGTACGGCACGTTGGGCCCCAGGGTGTCGTAGACCTCCTCGTAGTCGGTGTAGCCGTAGAACGAGTCGGTGGCACACGTGTAGGTGCTCTCGACGAGGAAGTTGTCTCCGCCGGTGACGGCGGCGGCGGACCAAACGATCTCGCCGCTGCCCGCATCGGCGACCGTGAAATCCACGGTGCCCGAGAAGATCTGCATCCCGAACGAATACGCCTGGCCCGAGGTGATCGCCGCGGCGTCCGGGGTATAGTAGTAGGTCAGGCTCGTCGGGCACTCGTCGGCGACGGTCAGCGGGCTCGAGGTGGAATACGCGATCTCCCAGGATCCGTAGTAGTCGGTGAACCCGATCTGATCGTACGAGCCGGCGTCATCCCAGGCCGAGAGGAGCACGTAGTAGAAGCTGTTCCCGGCCCCCGGACTGTCGTCCGGCACCCCGATCGTGACCCCCAGGCCCGTCGCCGTGGCGGAGGGCCCCGAGAAGAAGGATCCCGCGTAGTAGTGGCCGTTGTACGATGGGTGGGAGGTGACGGGAATCGCGAAGGGATGCGGAGGGGACCCCGGCACATCGGTCGACGCCACCGGACGCTGGCCGACCTCCGGCGGAGGGTGGGGCCCCGGGCCGGGTATCTCGAGCGCGTCGCGTGCCGGGGCTCTCAGCCGACCCGTGGTCTCCCCGGGGATGACGGGAGAAGAGTGGGGCGATGGTCCTCGGGAATGCGTCGGGGACCCACCGACCGCCAAGAGCAGACCGAGCGTAACTGCCAGCACGGCCGCCACGGACAGGGCCCGGAGAACCACAGGCCGTGGCCGCCGGTGGAGATCGTGCATCCCCGCGCCCTCCCCGGAGGGGATGCGTCCCAACTAAGCAACCTTTCCCACGCGCACCGCCCGGGGGCGGGGCCGGTGCAGAGCGGGCGGGCTCAGCTGCTCGCGGAGAAGACGACCGATATCTCCGGTGGGGACGCCCCGCTCACGGTGATCGAGCCGCGGACGGCGCCCGACGTCACGTGCCAGCCGGCGACCGGGTAGATCCGGTAGCAGTAGCTGCCGTTCGGGAGGTTGAACGCGATGGCCGTCGTGTTCGAGGTCACGAGGACGTGGACCGGCCATACCGACCACCCCTCTGCCTGGGTCGCGACGAGCACGGACCAGTTGGTGCCGGCGGGCAGCCCGCTCTCGGTGAAAGTGACGCTGTACGTGGGGATCGCCGTGAAGTTCACGACCATGAGCGGAGGGGACGCTCCGACGACGCTGAACCGGCCGATCGAGACGTTCGAAAGGTACCCGTGCACCGGCAGGATGCGGAACCGGTACGTTCCATTCTGAAGCAGGAACTTCACCGTCGTTCCGTTCGAGGACTGCTCGGTCTTCCCGCCCGGACCGAACCCGCGGGTGGCCGAGAGACCCACGACCCAGTGCGTTCCGCTCGCGAGCCCGTTCTCCTCGAACGTCACGGAGTAGAATGCGCCGGATCCGAGGGCTCGGAAGGCGACGGGGAACGGCACCGGCGCGCCGGAGACGTAGAAGTGCCCGAAGCTGGAACCGTTCACGACGAACCCCAGGATCTCGGAGACGACGTACCGGTAGGTCCCGTTCGGCAGGAGGAACGTGATCGTGCTCGTGGTGGACGACTGCGCCTCGTGCACCGGAACCCCGCCCCAGCCGTTCACGCGAACGCTCCAGTTCGTGCCGGCCGGCAGTCCGGTCTCCACGAACGTCACGGAGTATTGGGCCGGCGTTACGAACCGGACGGTCGTCACGTTGGGTGAACCCCCCGAGACGCTGAACGTCCCGCGCGAGGAGCCGTTGAAGAACGACCCCGGGACGCGCATCACATCGTATCGATACGTCCCGTTCGGCAGCGTGAAGTTCATCGACGTCCCGGTCGAGTTCAGCGTGACGTGCTCCATCGACCACTCCTGCCCCTGCCCGTTCCCCGCGACGTGGACGGACCACACGGTCCCCGAGGGAAGGCCGGTCTCGAGGAACTCGGCGGAGTAGGTGACGATCGGAACGAAGGCGACGAAGATCGTGGGGAGCGGCGCACCCGAGACGTTGAACGTCCCCCGGGCGATGCCGCTGACGAAGAAGCCGGGGACCGGCAGGATGTTGTACCGGTAGCTCCCGTTCGGCAGGGGGATCGCGATGGACGAAACGTTCGACGTGACGGTCCGGTGAACCCCGGCGCACGCACAGCCGATGTACGCGACGTGGACGCTCCAGTTCGTACCCGCCGGCAAACCCGTCTCGTTGAACGTCGCGTTGTATGACGGGCTGGAGGGGCCCGTCCGAGCATTGGCTCCCGCGGCGCCGACCTGGCCTACGGCGATCGCGGACAGCACCAGGAGGAAGCTGACCCCGATCGCGACCCCAAGGACCCGCCCCAAAGCTCGCATGCCGCGCGGAAGCCGGAGGACGTATTTATCCCCCCCACGGGGGGTCGGACCCATCGTTTCGGGTGGGCCGCGCCCACCCCTTGGGATGCGGATCCGAAGGGCGGGCCCGACGGGTGACCGCCGGCGGGCGTGGAGCCTGGGAGAGGCCTCGTCCCGGGAGCGAAGCGAGGGCGACGCGACGACGGTCGGGGGACCACGGGTCCTCTACGACTCGAGCTCTGCCGGTCGCACGGTTCCCGAGAAGGGCCGTGGGCTGATATGCGTCGGCTGTCCTCGACCTTGCGAGGCGTGAGGCCATGACGTGTACGTACGAGATCACCGTGAAGGCGAGGTTTTCGGGATTGCCCGAGGTCGAATACATCGAGAGTCGTGTGTCCGAGACCTACATCACCCCGCAACAGGCGGCGGGGAAGTTCCTCGCCAGCTTCACGAGCCGGTTCGGGAACTTGAACCCCAAGTTCACGCGGATCCGATCCATCGAACCCCGTGCGGACTAGGGGATCCCGCCGAGCGCGCCCGTCCGTCGCACCCCGAGGGCGATCGTCGGGGCGCGGGGTTGGCACGGGCTGGGGAAGCCAGTCGGTGAACAATCCCTGAGCGTCCGGCGTCGGTCGGCTACTCCGGGCCTCGACTCTGTGTACCGGCGGCTGCCGCCGGCGCGGGGGCGAGGGCGCGGCCGCACTTCCTGCAGAAGGCGGAATCTCCTTCGTTGTCGCTGCCGCACGAGGGACAGTACTGTCTCCCCGGGGGCGACGGGGCCGGGGCACGGGGGGCGGCGGCCGGCGCTCCCGGAGCGGGGACCGGCTCGGACGCCTTCTCGACCGCGCCGGGGATGCTCGGGAACGCGGGGAGGATCCCCCAGACCCCCAGGAAACCGAGGACGGTTCCGACGATCAGCAGAGCCAGCGCCGGGTAGTCGGGACTGCCGGAGAACGCGAACGCCGCGGCGACGAACATGAGCACACCGTGCAGCTCGATCGTGGCAATACCGCGCGAGGCCGAGCTCACGCTCCCCTTCCGGTACGCGACGATCGTAAGGAGAAGGAACAGGAACATCACCGGCAGGACGAACGCGGAGAGCCGCAGGGTGTCCGAGGAGGAGGACGGTAGCACGTGCAACACCCAGATCACGAAGGCCAGCCAGAGCCCGGTGATGGTGAGGTTGAACGCCGTAGGGTTCTGGCAGTAGCCTACGAGCGCCGCTTCGATCGGGACGAGGAACGCGACGAGAAGGACGCTCGTCGTGGGGCTGTGAGACAAGGTTCCCAGAATGAGGGCGTCACAGGTGCCGATGACGGCTCCGACAACGGGAAAGACCCACCATCGACCGAGCGCGATGAAGACAGACGCGAGGAAGATCACGAGGACTGCGATCGCCCAGTCCGCGTAGGAGAAGAGAGGAATCATCTCCGATCCACCCCAGCCTCGCCTCGCCCTCCTAGAGCTGGTCCACTACCCGCGGGCAGGATGAGGTGCGTCCTCTTGACACTTTCTTTCCGCTTTCGTGACGACGGATCTGGTGGAGGGTCGCAACGTTGCGATCGTAGAGGACGGAGAGACCCACGAAGTCTAGCCCCACCGCGGGCGCATCGCGGAGTGTGGCGATCGAGTCCCCGCCGGCATCGCAGAGAAGCGTCGGACCGAGGCCGAGCCCGCCCACAGTCGGTGGCGTGCACTCCGATGTCGAAGAGGCACCAAGAACTAAGTTGTAACTCGTCTCTTCCGGCGTGTGGACAGCACCTCCGACCTCGTCCAGAAGTACTATCGCCAGTACGACGAATGGCGAAGGTTGGTCAAGGACCCGTACCACACGCTGGAGTACGAGACCACCCTGCAATTCCTGAGGAAGCACCTCCCCCCTCGCGGACTCATCCTCGACGCGGGCGGGGGACCTGGACGGTACACGATCGAGCTCGCCAATCTCGGCTACGATGTCCACCTGCTCGACCTGACCCCGAAGCTGTTGGAGATCGCCCGGAGGGAGATCCGGAGGGCGGGAGTCGAGGATCGGGTTCGAGGGATCCACCGTGGGTCCATCCAAGACCTTTCTCGCTTCGAAGGCAGCAGATTCGATGCCGTGCTCTGCTTGGGGGCCACGCTCGGCCACGTGGTGGATCGAGGCGAACGCGGGAAGGCGCTGGGAGAGCTCGTGAGGGTTGCGAAGAGAGGAGCACCCGTGTTCTTCTCGGTCGTCGGGAGGTACTCGCAGCTCATGGATGCTGCGGGCAGGTTCCCGGACAAGCTGGACTCCGAGCCCGAGTTCTACCTTGAGTCCCTCCGGACGGGGGAGTACGATGGACGCCATGGGTTCGCCCCGTGCCACTTCTTCCTGCCGGAGGAGCTCGAACGCGAGTTGACCAGGAAACGCCTCCGCGTGGTCGAGCGGGTGGGGCTGGAAGGCCTCGCTTCCCACCACCGCAGGGAGTTCAACCGGCTGGCGAGGACCCACCCCAAGACGTGGGCGGTCTGGAAGGAGATCCACCTCGGAACCTGTACGCAACCTGCGGTGGTGGGCACGAGTGAACACTTCATGATCGTCTGCAGGAAGGCCTGAGCCGCCGGTCCGCGTCGGTGCCCTTTACCCGCCCACGAGCGATCCTTGGGGGTGGAACGCTCAAGTTGCTCCCGGACCCCCGGCTCCACGGCGCGGGTCGACTGCACGGGCGCAGGATCGGGAGACCTCCTGCTCGCCCACCGTAGAGGCGCATCCCCGCCCAAACCACGCGTCGAGGATGCGATCGTTGCGAGGGAGGGAATCGATGAAGAGTTCGGTTCCTGGCCCTACGGATCTCCCACCCCGAGGGGCGCTCGAGGCGGCGGCGAGATCGATGCGCCGGCGGAGGTACCCGCGAATCATTGGATGGCCTGAGATGGTCGCGAGGGGCGCGCGGGAGGGACCGAGCTAGGTCACCGCCGCCCCAGGGCGGACCGCCGGAGCCGCATGACGAGACGGAGGGACTCGAGACCTTGGCGGACGGCCTGGGTCGCTTCGGGAGGAGTGTGGTCCGCGAAGTACCGCTCGACCTCCTCCGCCTGGTCGACGCCCAGTCGCGGCAGCCCCATACGCAAGAAGAGGCTCTGGAGCGGGGTCCCCGCCCACATCTCGGAGAGGGTCGTCGAGCCGTCTCGGTACCAAGCGAACAGCTCGCGCCGGGCCGCGGGATTGGCCGACATCATCCCCAGGAGGTCGAGAGCGCGGGATGGGGTCACTCCCGGGCTCGGGATCAGGGCGAGGACCTTGCGTGCGAGCGCCGGGTCCCGGAACGCGGCGAGCGCCAGGACCATCTGGGCACGTTCGCTGTCCCGAGGGGTCGATCGCAGGCGGGCCACCAGGGGGTCGAAGGCGTCCGCTCCCCCGGCGCTCGCAAACGAGACCGCCACCGGCCAGCGGAGCTCGGCCGCCAGACGGTCGAACTCCGCGAATCGCGGCGCCAGCTCGCGGGCGAACTCGGGGTCCACCCCGGCGAGCGTCCCGGCGAGCAGTTCGCGCAGCATGCTCCGGGATTCGGGTTCGCTCGGAAGGGCCTCCAGGCCGACCCCCTGCAACTGGGCCCGTAGGAACCGTCGCATGGTCGCCACGAACTCCGGCACGTCGTACAAGGGACCGAAAAGGTCGGAAAGGGAGGCGACGATGCTACGGACCGGGAGATCCTCGGTGAGCGGCGTCCCGGCGCGTACGAGCGCGAGGAACCCCTCGAGTGGGACGAGCCCCGCGTACACGAAGGCGTGGCTGTCCACGACGAGCCCCCACTGGTCGACCGGAGCCATCGACGGGAACTCGGCCACCATCCGGTCGAAGAGGGAGGCGTCGTAGTGCGTGCGGGAGAACGCCGTCCGCCCGGGATCAATCCGGAGTCCCTCCGGTGAAGCCAAGGGGAGCGTGAGCTCGGGCCCTTCCAGGAGCGTCGTCGCCTCGCCTCCCGGCGAAGAGATGCGCAGTGGGATCGGCCACAGGCCCGCCGAGGGGACGCCGTCCGCCCGGAACCGTTCCTGCCGGAGGGTGAGCCGGCCGTCGGCCCAATGGGCGTGGACGATCGGATGCCCCGGGCGGGTGATCCAGGCCGACATGACCCGGCCCACCGGTCGGTCGGAGACCTCGGAGAGCGCGGTCCAGAGATCCTCCGCCCGTGCGTTGGCATACCGATGCTTCGAGAGATACCGGGAGACACCCCGCCGGAACGTATCCTCCCCGAGGTAGGCTTCGATCATGCGAAGGATGGCGCCCCCCTTGCCGTACGTGACCGCGTCCGCGCTCTCTCCGAGGGACTCCGGCGAGTCCACGGGTACGTGCACCGGATGCGCGGAGGGGAGCGAGTCCTGTTCGAACGCCGGTAGGACCCAGCGGCCGAGGAAGTCCGACCACGGATCCTCCGAGGGGTACCGTCGGCTGACGATCCGGTACCCGACGAACGTCGCGAAGCTCTCGTTGAGCCAGAAATCGTCCCACCAGGCCGGGGTGACGAGGTTCCCGAACCACTGGTGCGCGATCTCGTGGGCGAGCACTTCGAGAATGAGTCGTCGCAGGCGGACGCTCGTCGTCCGGTCGACCAACACCGCCTCCTCCCGAAACGCGATCGCCCCCCAGTTCTCCATCGCCCCGGCCCAGAAGTTCTCCAGCGCGACCAGGTCGAGCTTCGAGAGCGGGTAGGGGACACCGTAGTATTCCTCGTAGGCGGCCAGGAGCTCCGTCGCTCGCTCGGCGCAGAATCGCCCCGCCGAGGCGCGACCGGGGGAGGCGGCCACCGTGACCGACCAGCGATCCCCGGGGATCGTGATCGTGTCGAAGGGACCGATGCCGAGGTACAGCAAGTAGGCGGACATCGGAGGGGTCGGTTCGAACGCCCATTCCCGGCGTCCGTCGACCGATCGCTCCGCCCGGGGGGCCGTGTTGAAGATCACCTTCACCTCGGGATCGACGGTCAGCGTGAGACGGTAGATCGTCTTCACGGCCGGATGCTCGAACGATGGCAGAAGCCGACGGCTGCCCGTCGGGAACAGCATCGTCGTGAGGCAGTACTCGGGACCGGAGGGGGAGACGTAGAGCCCCACCAGGGAGTTCGGGTCGGCAGCGCCCCGGTACACGATCTCGAGACGGTGCGGCCCACCGGAGACCCCGGGGAACTCGAGGGTCCCCTTCGCGGAGTCCAACCGGTACAGCGCGGCCCGACCGTCGAGGGTCGCGGACTCGATGGCCAGACCTGCGGAGTCGACCACCAGGGGATCGGTGACGTCCTCGATCCCGATCGACACCTTCCCGGCGAACGACTTCTCGCGATACCGCACGTCAAGCCACCAGTCTACCCCGGTGACCCGCATCGGCCCGCGCATCTCTGCGTGGGCCATATCGGTTCGCTTCACCGGCGCGCGATGCCTACGGCCCACCCCTCGCGGGCCCCGGGAGCACGTTGGCAGGGCGATCCCGGATCTCCTCGCCTCTGCAGTTCGACCGATCTCAAGGGCGCGGGGGGGGCCGGCGCAGGGAAAGGGGGCGGTCGTCCGGTGGTGCCGGCGGCCCGTCGATCGCCGGCCGGAGGCGGAGGGGCTCTCCGTATCGGAGGGACGGCATGCGTTCCTCGAGTTCTGCCCGGCTGGCGGGAGTGCTTCGCCAGGCCCAGAGCGCCCCCAGGGGCGCGATGAGGGTCGTGACCAGGCCCACCAACGCGACGGTCGTGAACAGCCCGATGCTGAAGATCCCGTCGGCGAGGAGGAGCACCGCCATGGCGAGCTCGACCGCTCCCCGGCTGCTGAGGAGGAAGCCCGCGGCCACGGAATCCGGGGCCGACAGACCGAGGGCCCGGGCGAGGCCGAGCCCGGCGCCGAGCTTCGTGACGATGGCCATCGCCAGCAGGACGACGAAGGCGCCGAAGGCGAGGAGGCCCCCCAGATCCCGGAGGTTCATCTCGACGCCGACGAGGGCGAAAAAGAGCGGGACGAAGAACATCCAGCTCATCGCGCTGAAGATCGCATCGAACGCCCGGTATCGGTCGGAGGTCGAGGCCGGCTGCGTGACGAGCAACCCGGCCTCGTTGAAGGTCGACACGAACGTCCGAGGCCGTGCGGTGCCACCGATCGTTTGCGTAACCAGCAGGCCGGCGTAGAAGGCCCCCACTAGGAACGTGAGCCCGAGCAACTGCGAGTAGAGCGCCGCGCCCAGCGCCATCGCCATGAGGAGGGCAAATCCGGCCTCCCGGGAGCGCCAAAGGGTGGCCATGCGGTTGGGGTTGGCCCGCCACCAGGCGGTCTGCCGAACGAACTTGACGACCCGGCTGATCACCAACACGACCACCAGGAACCCGCCGACCGCGAGTATCGCGGCGGACACGGCATAGAAATCCGAGCGGCCCGAGAGCGTCACCTGGAGGAGGATCGCGAAGACCGTGACGGCGGTGAGTTCGTTCACCAGCGCGGTCCCCATCACCAGATTCCCGAGTCGCTTTCCCGTGAGACCGAACTCCGACACCATGATGCCCATCACCGGAAGCGCGGTGATCGAGAGCGTCAGGGCGGCGAACAGGTCCGTCGTCGAAGAGAGACTCGGCTCGACCAGGTGGACCACCCCGGCGCCGACGCCGAAGGGAATCGCGAAGATCGCCACGCCCACGAGCGCCGTTCTCGCCTGCATCCGGGCGATCTCGTCGGGATCGATGTGGAGCCCGGCCATGAACATGATGAAGAACGTCGCGAGGAACTGGATCCCGACGAGCTCGGCCGGGAGCGCGGTCGCCCCGAGACCGATGTACGAGCCGAGCAGCGTCGGCCCGAGGACGACCCCGACGAGCAGCTGACCGACCAGCGGGACGAGGCCGAGGCGACTCGCGATCTCGCCGGCCGCGATGGCGCAGGTCAGCAGGATGAACAGGTCCACCAGGAAATCATCCGAGGCAGGGATGAGAATGGCCATCGGGTGGAAGAATCACGGAGGAAGGCCCGCTTAAGCTAGGCGGCGCGTCGGCAGGCCCGGGCCCGGTACCGGAACGACGGACGGACCGTCCGCGGAGACGGCCGACAGAGCCTCTATACGGGGAACCATCCGTACCTCGGGTTCCGGCCGGCCCTTCGAGGCGGGGAGGGGTGGGCCGGACCTCCGGTTGCCCGGCGATGATCGAACCACGGGACCCTCCGGGGTCCACGAAGGTGACCTATCTCGGTCACGCGAGCCTTCTCATCGAGTCCGGTGGGCAGGCGATCCTCACGGACCCGGTCTATTCCAATCGCATCGGGCGGTTCTTCACCAAGCGCACCCGTCCGTCCCAGTTCGTTCCCGAGTCGCTCGCCTCCTTGGCGGGGGTCCTGATCTCGCACGGGCACCACGACCACCTCGACTACCCATCCCTTGCGGGGATCGGCCGGAACCACCCCATCGTGGTCCCGTGGGGACTCGCAGTGCCCATTCAGCTCCGAGGATTCTCCGACGTCCGGGTCGTCCGACCCTGGGAGGAGATCGGTCTGGGAGGCTGGACCGTGACCGCGGTTCCCTCCCGTCACTTTGGCGGCCGGCTTCCGTTCGTGTACACTTCCGGCCACCAGGGGTACGTGCTCTCCGGGAGGCGGTCCATCTACTTCGCGGGTGACACCGGTCTCGACGAGGCGATGTTCCGCGAGATCGGCCGGCGATTCCCGATCGCGCTTGCGACCCTCCCGATCGCGGGCGCCGTCTTTCCCTGGTTCCGGCGCAACCACATGAACGCCGAGGACGCGCTCGTCGCGTTCCGGGCGCTGGGGGCCGAGCGCATGCTTCCGATGCACTTCGAAACGTTCCCCGCCTCGCTCGAGCCCGTGGGCGAGCCGAGGCGTCGATTGGTTCGTGAATCCGCCCGCCTGGGACTCGACGATCGCGTGACGATCCTAGCCCAAGGCGAGAGCCTGTACCTATTGTGAGTCGGCCGGCTAGCGCGGGCCCGCACGGTCGAGGCACCGGACGACGATCCGGCGGAGATTCGGTGGCGGGGGCGGAGGGAGGGTAGGGATCATGACGAGCGACATTCTCCTCCTGATCATCGGCCTGATCGTGGCGTTCGACGCCGTCGCGGTCTTCACGCTGATATTCTTCGAGCGACGGGATCCCGAGAGCGTTCTGGCGTGGCTCTTCGCCGTGATCACGCTGCCGGTGGTCGGCTTCGTGCTCTACCTTCTCTTCGGGTTCAAGTACTTCAAGACCCGGGCGTTCGGCCTCAAGTCGACCGGGGACCAGGAGGTCCTCACCCGGGTCCGGAGGGGGCTCGAGCTCGGCCTCCTGGACGATACGGACCTGAATCTGAAGGAGCTGACCGAGTGTGCCGACCTCGCCCGCCTGCTCCTGGCCGACAGCGCGGCGTTCCTGACGGCGGGCAACCGGGTCGACCTCTACACGAATGGGAACGACAAGTTCGACGCGTTGTTCGCGGCGATCCGCGGCGCGAAGGACCACGTCCACCTCGAGTACTACATCCTGCAGAACGACGCGCTCGGGGCGCGCCTGTTGGAGGCCCTCGAGGCGAAGGCCCGGGAAGGGGTCCAGGTGCGGCTCCTCTACGACGACCTCGGCAACAAGATCCCGCGCGAACGGTTCCACGCGATCACGGCCGCGGGCGGGCGGGTGTCGGGGTTCTACCACGCGCTCATCCCGTCGTTCGGCCTGCGGCTCAACTACCGCAACCACCGCAAGATCGCGGTCATCGACGGGACCGTCGGGTTCATCGGAGGGTTCAATGTCGGCAACGAATACCTTGGGCTCGGTCCCCTCGGCCCGTGGAGGGACAGCGCGGTGCGGCTCCAGGGGCCGGCGGTCCGCTCCCTCCAGCTGCGGTTCGTCCTCGACTGGAACTACGCCACGAAGGAGGGCCTGAAGCTCGCGGGCTCGTACTTCGTGCCACCCTCGAAGGCCGGTACCGCGTCGATCCAGATCGTGAGCGGCGGCCCCGACACGACGTGGAACCCCCCCCGAGAGCAGTACGTGAAGATGGTCGGCGTCGCGAAACGCACCTGCTACCTCCAGACCCCCTATTTCATCCCGGACGTGAGCGTGATGACCGCGCTACGGATCGCCGCCCTCTCCGGCGTCGACGTGAGGATCATGATTCCGGCCCAGGCGGACCATCCGTTCGTCCACTGGGCTTCCCTGTCGAACGTAGGGGAGCTTCTCGAGGCCGGCGTGCGGGCGTTCGGGTACAAGGATGGATTCCTTCACGCCAAGACGATCACGGTCGACGACGCCATCACCTCGATCGGGACCGCCAACTGGGACCTACGGAGCTTCAAGTGGAACTTCGAGACGAACGCCGTCATCTACGACCGGACGGTCGGGGAAGCGTACCGACGAATCTTCGAGGAGGATATGACGCACTGCACCGAGATCACGAGGGAGTCGTACGCGGCCCGATCCCGGTCCGTCCGGTTCCGGGAGTCGGTGTGCCGACTGTTCTCGGGGGCCCTGTAGAGCGAGCTCCCCGAGAGAGGACATCTGACAAAGGGACTCCGACCCCGGGTCCGTCCGCAGGCCTCGACCGTGCGTCGATCTGAGCGGGTTCGATCCGGCCTCCGGTCGGGTGGGCTGCGAGCGTGCGGGGTCGGGCCACCGTAGGCGAGCGGGTTTGTGGACGGCCGATGCCGCCTTTGGTCGAACGCATGGGGCAGGGTCGGGTGGGTGCCCCTGCCCCCCTTGGTTCAACGCGTGGGCGGAGGCGTCTCCGAACTGGGTTCTCGCCAGCGACGCCTTTCAGCGGAAAAAGCCCAACCAAGACAATACGACGACGACGACCACGATTACGACGATCCAGCCAATTACTCCCATGATTCAGGATGGGCCCGCGGGGGTATTAGGCAGGGCTTGATTCGAATCAAGATGCGGGAGGGGCGCCGGAGCCCGAACGTCGGGGGCGCGCCCACCGATCGGGCCGGCCCCGCTCGGGTTGTGGTGTGGGCAGGGAGCCCCCGCGTTGAACGAAAGGGGGGTGTCGTCCACCGACGCGAACCCGTTCCGATACTCGCTTCTCCCGACCTGTGACCGTACGCCACCACAACACGTGCGGCCGGGCTCCCCCGTCCGCCTCCCGACCGCAACCGAGGGAGCGCAGATCGGTCCCGCCCGGGGAACGCACAGGCGGCGCACCGAGGGCGCCAGGACCTTGGGACCGATCGGATCGAAGGCATCGACGGGAGGGTCCCGGCCCGATACGAAGCCCCTCAACTCCACTCAAGGGGGAGTTGACCTCCTCGCGGCGTGTCGGGTGGAATCGTTAGCTGAGGTAGTGGAAATGGGAATGAGCAAGCGGGAGCAGAATCAACGACTGGGGAAGCCGATCGTCAGCGACTGGCCGACGGCCAAGTTGCGGCCGGTACCGATGAAGGGGTACATCTCGATCGGGCTGGATAGCCGAAATGGCTCGGACCACCGCGGCATGTTCGTGGACTGGCTCCACGAGAACTACGGGATCCTTCCGGCGACGTCCGACCACGATTGGGAAGAGATCAATCGGTGGGTTCGTTCGAGGTCCTTCCGACCCTGGCTGAAGCGAAACGAAGGCGTCCCCGGGCTGCTGAACATGGCCGGTCTGAGCGATGTTTCGACCGGAAGGGTCAACGACATGTTCGACAACATTCGAGTGATTCAAGGCCCCTGGCGCATCCGAGCGGAGCGCGACAACTCGCACCCGGTCCACGCCGGTCCCTCGAAGCTCGAGTCGACGATCCCCGAGCCGCCGTTCCTTGAATTCGCGAAGACCCTTCGAGACGTTTGCGACAAGTTCGTCGGGATGTACGAACCGAAGTAGAGCCGGCCCGAAGTCCTAGACACAAGCGCCGGGCTACGGAGCGTAGGCGAAGGGGCGGGTGGGGAGACCACCTCCCGCCCCGGTCGTTCCTGTTTCGGAGTCCCGGCGTTCCCCTCGGTGGGTGGGAGGGTCGTCCGATCGGCCCGACCCCTTTCCGAGGGACAGATCGTCGAAGCGAGGCTTCGCGACACCGCGAGGCGGGAGTTCGGAGCGGGCGAGGAGCTTCCCGGTTCGGATCGCAACAGAGGCCACCGTTCGAGTCTCGCCCGACGGGGCCTGGATCGCGGAACCCGCGGCATTTCCATCGCGAGCTCTCCCCCTCGAAGCCCTCCTGCACGCGATCGACGGACCGACAACGGCCCGCCTTCCTTAACTTCGGTCAAGGAGGGCGTTATCCCCTCGGGGGACGAATGGCGAGGCGAGGAAAGAAGATGCCAATGTTTGTGTTCGCCTCACCCATACAGCCGAACAAGACCGCGGAGTTCCGCCAGTTTGTCGCGGACCTCGGCGGATCGCGAAGGAAGGAGTACGAGACCTTGAGGGAGGACGGGGGCTTCCGCCAGGAAGCGATCTTCCTCCAACAGACCCCGCTGGGAGAAATGGTCGTTATCGTCCAGGATGCAGACACCGAGCAGCATGCCCTCGACGCGTTGAGGGGCATGACGGATCCCGCCCACGACTGGTACTTCCAGAGGATGAAGGACGTGAACGGAGTCGATATCGTGGGTTCCGATGTGCCCGCGAACGAGGTCCTTCTGGACTACCGGGCGGACAATCCGACCGACGATCGGCCCTGAAGGACTGTCCCCCAGGGAACGCACGCGCTGAGTTGTCCGTTCCGCCGGCCGAGCCACGTCGGCAGCGAACGGACCCGGGGTGCCGGTTCGATCCCATGTCGAACCCCCCCGATGAGAAGGTGGACCGCTTTCGTGCCTGAACTTGTGTCTCCGGCTTGCCGCAGAGGGTCCTTGGCCATCAGGTCGGGGCTTCCCGGAGCGACGGGCGCCACCGACCCACCCGATCCGATCCGTGGCCCATCTCGGGGGTGGGCTCGGCGGGCAAACAGGCGCCTCCCCGGAGGTCAGCTAGAGGGGGGCGGGTTCGGAGACGCCTTGCCCCCAAGCGTTTAACAAGA
>Ga0181527_1002798_pt1 | contig 15961 bp, 10 predicted proteins | sample PEATcosm2014_Bin_30_FD_119762 | JGI IMG/M metagenome (GOLD analysis project Ga0181527, IMG submission 119762) | Peatland microbial communities from MTU Mesocosm Facility, Houghton, MI, USA - PEATcosm2014_Bin06_60_metaG | ecosystem: Environmental > Terrestrial > Soil > Wetlands > Peat | place...
GCGTGTCCTGCTCGATGGTGAACGCCACCTGGCTGCCAGCTACTGCGTAGTCGGCGCTGCCCGCAAAACAGGCCACCACCGTGTAGGTACCGGCGGCCGTTGGCACGCCGGTCATTGCCGTGCCGCCGGCGGCCGCGCCGGCGTAGTAGACAAGCGTCGGGGTCACGCCCTCGAGGCTGGACGCCGGGGTTGTGTCCACGCCGCTGACCACCCCTGCCACGCTGGCAGTGGCCGGGAAGGGCTGGCCGGTATACGTGCCGCCGAGGGCCGTTACGGTAACGGTCGGAGCCTGCAAGCCGCCGGGCGACGGACTGGGAGGGGGCGATGGCGGCAGAGCGGTAACGGTCACGGTGGCCCCGCCCGCGATCGAGCCGCTGTTGGCGGCGAGCGTGTAATTGTTGGCCTGACTGGGGGCCGTGAAGAGGCCGCTGGAACTGATCGTGCCGCCGCTGGCAACCCAGGTGAACGTGGGCTGCGTAAGCAGCGGGTTCACGAACTGGTCGAACGCCTGGGCACTGAACTGCTGCGTCGCGCCCGCCTGAATGCTGGCAGTACCGGGGCTAACCACGATGCTGCTGAGCGCCTGGGCGACGTTGATCGTCACGCTGAACGAAGCCGAGTTGCTGCCGCCGGGTTGGGCCCTAAGCGTATAAGTGCCGGCGGAAGTGAAGGTCGCGGTCGTCGTGGAGTTGCCGGTCGTAAAGGTCGGGGCCGAGCCGCCGGAAGGTACCGTCGTGGCGGTCCATACCAGGCCGACAATCGTCGTGATCGGCTCGCCGAATTGGTCCAGAAACGACGGCGCCGGCAACTGCTGGCTGGTTCCGCTGCAAGTGATCGGGCTGGCCGTCGTGGTGCCGCCGGGCACCTGCGCCACCAGGATGGTGATCGATTGCGAGACGGCGTCTTTTTGCTGGTCGCTTCGCGTGACGTTGAGCACGTACTGTCCGGCGGCGGAGAACGTGACGGTGGTGGTCGAGCCGCTGCTGCTGAACTGGGGGGCGGCAGCGCCCGCCGGCACGCTCGTCGTGCTCCAGCTCAGCGTGGAGGCCAGCGAAATGGGGTTGTGGAACTGGTCTTGGAACGGGCTCACGGTGAACTGTGCCGATTTGCCATACACCTGCGAGTTGCCGCCCACCTGGGTGACGGCCAAGTACGTCGGTTGGGCCGCCACGAGGATCGAGGCCGAGGCCATCGCTTTGACGCCGTTGCCGCCCGGGGCCGAGACGGTCTCGGTATACGAGCCGGCCTGGCTGAAGGTGAGCGTCGCTGCGTTGCCGCTCGTCCCCAGCGACGGCGCCGCGCCGCTGGGATATGCGGTCGGCGTCCATTGGAACGCCGGCTGGGTGGCCAGCGCGCGGCCGAACTGGTCCAGCGCGACGGCATACAAACTCTCGCTGGTGCCGGCCGTTTTCAGCGGCGTCTTGGGATTGACCAGGGCATTCGTGCCGGCCGTGTAAAGGCTGATGCTGCTGACCGTCTGGGCGACGTTGATCGTCACGCTGAACGAGGCCGAGTTGCCGCCGCTGGGCTGGGCGGTCAACACATACGTCCCGGCGGAACGGAAGGTCGCGGTCGATGTGGAGTGGCTGGTCGTAATCGTCGGGGCCGAGGCGCCGGAAGGCACCGTCGTGACGCTCCATGCCAGCCCGGCAATCGCGATCGGCTTGCCGAATTGGTCTGCAAACGACGGCGTCGGCAACTGCTGGCTGGTTCCGCCGCAAGTGATCGGGCCGGCTGTCGTATTGCCGGGCACCTGCGCCACCATGATGCCGATCGATTGCGAGACGCCGTCTTTGTACTGGTCGGTTTGCGTGACGTTGAGAACGTACTTTCCGGCGGCCGAGAAGGTGACGGTGGTCGTCGAGCCGTTGCTGTTGAACTGGGGGACGGCAGCGCCCGCCGGCGCGCCCGTCGTGCTCCAGCTCAGCGTGGAAGCCAGCGGAATCGGGTTGTGGAACTGGTCCTGGAACGGGCTCACGCTGAACTGCACCGACCTGCCATACACCTGCGAGTTGCCGCCCACCTGGGTGACGGCCATATACGTCGGCTGGGCCGCCACGACGATCGAGGCCGAGGCCGTGGCTTGCGCCCCGTTGCCGCCCGCGGCCGAGACGGTGTCGGTATACGACCCGGCCCGGCTGAAGGTGAGCGTCGCTGCGTTGCCGCTCGTCCCCAGCGAGGGCGCGGCGCCGCCGGGATATGTGGTCGGCGTCCATTGGAACTTCGGCTGGCTGGCCAGCGCGCGGCCGAACTGGTCCAGCGCGACGGCATACAAACTCTCGCTGGTGCCGGTCACTTCCAGCGGCGTGTTGGGATCGACGAGGGCATTCGTGCTGGCCGTGTAAAGGCCGATGCTGGTGAGCGTCGGCACGACGGTGATTCGCAGACTGCTGGTGACCGAAAGTCCGCTGCCGTCGGCGATCACAACCGAAACGCCGTACACGCCCGCCTCGCTGAAGGTGAGCGTATCATTCTTTGCCGCGTTGCTGCCGTTGACATTGAAGCTGGCGGAACCGCCCTGGGGCGTGCTGGTGATCTTCCAGGTGTAAATCAGGCTCGGCTCGCCCTGGTTGTCGGCGCCGAGGACGCAAACGTCGGCCGACTTTCCGGCCACATTCCCCGCCGTCGACAAGCTTGCCGCCTGGGCGACAGTCGGCGGTGCATTGGCGGTCGTCATGGCGTACACGTTGGGCTCGTGGCGGCCGAGGAGGGCCAGGTGCTGCAGGTTGCCAAACAGGCTCGCGGCGACAAGGAGGGTGCGGGATTCCAACTGTTCGCTGCGGAGCAGGCGGGTCGGCCGAGAAAGACTCTTGCGGGAACACGCACGGCGGGAGCGTCGAGCGAACATGGTCCGGCTCCTGACGAGGCTGCGAAAGATGAGGCGATCCGGTGCGAGGAAAGACGAGTTGCCTTGCCGAGGCGTCTTCAGACGGGCTTGCCCGAGCGACCAACACGGACTCGGCTGGCCGCGGGGCGTAATTCGGCTCGGCAACTGAAGCCTAGGTCAGGTTTTGGGAGGTACCAAATCGGAAGGCAAGAAAACCGGAAAAAAAGGCACAAAACGACCTTTTCGCAGCCTTGCCAGCGTACTCCCCTTGGATTATCCTCAGCGGGAGTATGTGCCAACCCCCGCACGGCCTAGATCCGCGAGGGTGCATTGACGCTGAAGTGCAAGCAAGGCTATCGGGCGTCGAGTATGGGGCGAGCGAGCTGGGCGCGCCGACTTGCGCTTTTGCGCAGCGCCGTTGCGGATCTGCGAAAGTGATTTGCGATCTGCGAAGCGATGGGGGGCCTCCGCGCGGTTTTTCTTGGGATTTCTTGCGGATTTGACGTGTCTACTACTTGCCCGCGCAGCGGACTTTGCGCAAAGTGGAATGGATTCGCGGTGCCTGGAGGCACGTTGCATGGGGTATCGACTTGGCGCAGGGATGCGGTGCAGGAAGCTACGGAGTTCGCGGTCGCTGCGCAAGTGAGGAGAACGGAGTGCGCGCCGGTCGAGCCACCGCTCAAGCTGCGTGGAGTTGCGACTTTGGGAAGCGGATCGGAGTGACAGACGGGCCCGCATGGTTGCCCACCTTCCAACCCGCCGTTTCGGCTGTTGTCGCGCAGGTGACGAGAATGGAGTGCGCGCTGGCCGACCGGCCTTGCCCAGTTTGAGTCGCAGGAGGGTCCGGTATTGAACATCCAACCAACTGTCTTCGTGGTCGATCCCGACGGCCCAACGCGGGCGGCGGTCCGTGAGCTCGCCAGTACCATGGACCTGCAATGCCAGGAATACGTTTCCGGCCAGGAATTCCTCGAGGTTTTCGACCCCTCCCGCGCAGGCTGTGCGGTGCTGGAAGTCAAAGTGCCCGGCATCACGGGACTGCAGATCCAGGAGGCCCTGCTGAAGCGAGGTGCCACCTTGCCGGTGGTGTTTCTCAGCGCTCGCCCCAGCGTTTCCATCGCCGTCCACGCGATGCGCGCCGGGGCACTGCACTTCTTCGAGAAACCCTTTCGCGAGCACGACTTATGGATCGCCATCCAGGAGGCGGTCCAACTCGACGAACAGCGACGTGCGGCCAGGCTCCGCGCTGGGGAACTCGAGGAGCGATTGGGGGCCCTGACCGAAAAGGAATACGCGGTCCTGGAGATGATCGCGCAAGGCAAGAACAAGCGGGCCATAGCCACGGAACTCGGGGTGTCGGTGCGGACCATCGAACACCATCGCACCCAACTCATGAGGAAGCTCAAGACCAATTCCCTGGCCGGGCTGCTGCACGTCGCCATGTCGCTGGGCAACGGACACCTACACAACAACCACATGTCACTCACCTCTCACCGCGCGATTGACCGGAACCCTACCTGGAACCCCGCGCCATGAACTCTCCTACCCCCCACCCCAGTCTTAAGGATCGATTTGGCGCTGCCGCCGCGGGGCTATGGCGCGCCGGCAAGGGACAAGCCGCGAGAATCGGCCCCGCGGCCATCGCCGGCTGGGCCCTGCTGGCCTTTGCCGTCGCCTGGTGTTACTGGTCGCCGGTGGCCGGCCTCGTGGGGCGGTGGTGGTCCGACCCGGACTACCTGCACGGCTTCCTCGTCCCGGTGTTCGCCGCGTACCTGCTGTGGATTCGCCGCGGCATGCTTTCGGGTGCCAAAACCGAAGGAAGTTGGTGGGGGTTGGGGCTGTTGGGCCTCTGTGCCGCGCTGCAATTCACGGCGGCTTATTACTTCTTCGAACTCTTGGCAGCGGTTTCTCTCTGCCTGTGTTTAGCGGGCCTGGCGCTTCTGCTCGGCGGCCGGCGGGTCCTGCAATGGGCCTGGCCTTCGGCGGCGTTCCTGGTGTTCATGGTGCCGCTGCCGGGCCTGCTGGCCAACCTGCTCAGCCACCCGCTGCAGCGCGTGGCCACCGTTGCCAGCACCTACATCGTGCAAACGGTCGGCATTCCCGCCGTGGCCGAAGGCAATGTGATCTCGCTCTCGGAAGGGCAAATCGGCATTGCGGAGGCGTGCAGCGGGCTGCGCAACATGATGTTGTTCATCGTGATCTGCACGGGCACGGCCTTCCTCGTGCGACGGACCTTGCTGGAAAAGGCGATCATCGTGCTCAGCGCCGCGCCGATCGCCTTGGCCGCCAACATCGTGCGGATCACCCTGACTGCGTTGCTGCACAACATGTCGCGGCACGACCTGGCGAACACCGCCTACCACGATTTGGCTGCCTGGTTCATGATGCCCTTGGCGGTGGTCTTCCTCTGGATTGAAATGGCCTTGTTGAAGCGGATCTTCGTTACCGCCGCCACTGATACTCCCACGGCGAACTCATGAGTCTGTATCCCGGTCCGGGCCAAGAAAACGACGATCGCGAGGCGTCCGCTGCCGACGTCGGCAGAGGCCAATTGCTGCCGCCGGGGCGCGGTGCGATGTCCGTGCGCGCGGGCACGGAATGGACGTCCGCTGATGGTGAGCGGGGCGCCGAGGGACAAGGCGGCGGGGTCTTGGGCTACCTGCATGCCCTGCGGCGGCGCTGGCCGGTGGCCGTGGTTCTCGGCGTGTTCTGCGCGGCTACGGCGGGAGCGGCGGCGTGGTTCCTGAGGACGCCCAAGTACACCGCGGTCGCCCTGGTACAGATTGCGGCCGCCGAGCAGCGAGTGCTCCCCGGCATTGCGGGCCAGGCAGGCCAGAACAGTTTTGAGATCTACAAGGGCACGCAGCAACAACTCGTCACCAGCGAAGTGGTGTTGGTCGCGGCGCTCCGCAAGGCCGACGTTGCGAAACTCGAGGTCATCCAGCGGGAGCAGCGCGAAGGCGATCCCGTGACCTGGCTCGCCAAGACGCTGCGTGTAGACTGCCCGCCGAGTACGGAAATCCTCCGTGTCAGCCTGACCACCGAAGACGCCGACGAGGCTGCCGCCCTGGTGAACGGGGTCGTGGATGCCTACATGAACGAAGTCGTGTATGTGGAAAAGAACCGCCGCACGGAGCGGCTCAACGACCTGGAGCGGCTGTACACGGAAAAAGAGATCGAAATGCGCAGCAAGCGGACTGCGCTGAAGCAGTTCGTGGAACAACTGGGAACGGGCGACACCGGTGCCCTGGCGATCAAGCAGCAGATCGCCATGCAGCAGTTCGCCGAGGCGCGGAGCGAAGCAGGACGGCTCGGCAGCGAGTTGCGGCGTGCCCAGGCAGATCTCAAGAGCAAGAAGGTGGACCTTCTCAAGGCCCAGAAGGCGGCGGACTTGAAGGCTGCGGGCCAGGGGCAGATTTCCGACACGGAGCTAGAGGCATTTGCGGGCGCCGATCCGGCCTACGCGAAGCTGCTGGCGGAGTTGGATGCGCTGAAGGAAAGGAGAACAACGATCGAAAAAACGCTCACGGGCAAGTCGGCCCAGGACATGAAGAAGGAGCTGGACACACGCCGCAAAGACCTGGTGTCGCGCCTGGGAATGTTGAAAAAGAGCAACCTGGAGGCGGCCATCGCGCAGCTCGAGCCCCAGGTTGCGACCCTCGCCGAGCAGAACGAACAGGCAAAGCAAGACCTCGACAAGCAGCGAAAAATTGCCGAGCGGTTCGGCAATTCGTCCATCGACGTGGAGATGACGCGGGCCGAGATCCAGTACCTGGACCGGGTGCTCACCCCCGTCGCCGAGGAGCGCGAACGGCTGAAGGTCGAGTTGCGGGCCAACCCGCGGATCTCGATCTTCCAGCGGGCGCAGCCGCCGCGGATCGCCGATAACGCCTCGCCGGCCAGGAACGCCATTTTGGCGGCAATCCTCGGCTTATTGGCACCGCTGTGCCTGATCGTGTGGTGGGACGTGCGGGCGCGACGGATCAATTCGCTCTCCGACGTGCCGCGGGCGATGGGGCTGACCGTGATCGGCACGGTCCCGCACGTCCCCGGCATGCCCCGCCGCTCCCGCGCCCTTTCCCGGCGGCACCTCCAGCGGCAGACGCGCCTGGAGGCGGCGGTGGACGGGATCGCCGCCAGGCTGTTTTTGCGGAGGAACTCGGCGAACGCCCGCGTGGTGCTGGTCTCCAGCGCCTTGGGAGGTGAAGGCAAGACCAGCCTGGCAACGCAACTGGCGATCCGCCTGGCGCAGACCGGTGAACCCACCCTGTTGGTGGACTTCGACTTGCGGAGACCCTCGCTACACGAGGTCTTCGGCCTGCCGCGCGGGCCGGGCGTGTGCGAAGTCCTGGCCGCGGAAACCGAATTCAGCCAGACCGTCCGCGAGACGGATACCAAGAACCTCTCGATCATCACGGCGGGCAGACACCTCTCGAACGCCCTGGGCACGCTTGCCAACGGGGCTACGGGATCGCTGTTCGAAAGGGCCCGCCAGCAGTACGAATACGTCATCGTCGACGGCAGCCCGATCTTGCCGATCGCCGATGCCCGCCTGGCCAGCCAGCACGTGGACGCCGTCATCCTGTGCATACGCCGCGACGTGAGCCAGATTCACAAGGTCCTGGCCGCGTGCGAGCTGCTGGCGGCGTTCGGCGCCAAGAAGCTGCTGGCGGTGCTGACCGGCTCGGACGACGAAATGTACTACAGTGACCTGCAACACCTGCCCGAGACGCAAGGCGACGAAGCCGCAAGCGATTGATCCGGCCCCGGCCGCAGCGGCGGCCTGAGCAAGGAAGACTACCTATCGTGCCCCGATTGCAACTCATGATTGTGGCCACGGCCATCTCCTCGGCCGCCGCCTGCGTGGCCAGCCTCGTCCTCACGGCGCTGGTCCGCGTGCTGGCTCGGCGGATTGGATTGATGGACCATCCGGACGCCCGTCGCAAGCTGCACGGAGAGCCCACGCCCCTGGGCGGCGGGGTGGCGATTTTCCTGGGGTTTGGCGCTGTCGTGGGGGCCGTCTTGCTCCTGCCCAATCCCTGGAACGTCGGGTTCCACAAGGACACGATGGATGCCCTCGCCCTGTTGGTCGGCTGCACGGCCATCCTGGTCTTGGGATTGGTTGATGATTTCGTGGGCCTGCGGGGCCGGCACAAGCTCCTGGGCCAGATCCTCATCGCCTTGGTCCTCGTGTCCAGCGGCATGGTGATCCGCCAGATCGGGGTTTTCGGCCACGAAATCGAGCTGGGTCTGCTGGCCTGGCCCGTGACCGTCCTCTGGCTGGTCGGGGCCGTCAACGCCCTAAACCTGTTGGACGGGATCGATGGGCTGGCGACGATTCTCGGGATCATCCTCTGCGCCACGATCGCCGCGTTGGCCCTGATGACCGGCCACCCGGCGGTGGCGATGGTGGCCCTGGTATTCAGCGGAAGCTTGTTGGGGTTCCTTTGGCACAACTTCCCTCCGGCCAGGATTTTTCTCGGCGACAGCGGCAGCATGCTCATCGGGCTCATGATTGCCGTGCTCGCGATCCACGCCTCGCTCAAGGGTGCGGGAACGGTGCTCCTGGCGGCCCCGTTGGCGGTCTTCACCATCCCGCTGTTCGACATCACCGCGGCGATCCTGCGGCGGAAGCTCACCGGCCAGAGCATCTACGCCACAGATCGCGGGCACATGCACCACCGGCTGCTGGATCGGCTGAGGAGTCCCCGCTCGGTCCTGCTCTGGATCGGCGTCGCCTGCGCAGCGACGTCCGCGGGCGCCTTGGCCAGCGTGTTCCTGAAGGCCGACTGGGTGGCCGTGGTGAGCTGCTCCGCCGTGGTCGCCATGTTTGTGGTAACGGGCGTCTTTGGGCGCGGCGAGACGCTGCTGGTTCTCGCGCGGCTGCGGACCATCGCCGTGTCGTTCCTGCGCCCGTCTGCGGCGCAAGCTGCCCGGGCGTGCCAGTCGGTGGTCCGGCTGCAGGGGTCCCGGCAGTGGGACGTGTTCTGGGAGACGCTCGTGGAGTCGGTCGAGAAGCTCGCTTTGGACGAGGTCCGCTTCGACGTGAATTCCCCGGCGGCCCGGGAGGGCTACCACGCCTCTTGGAAACGCTCGCGCGACATCGAGATCGGCCGTTGCTGGATCATCGAGTTCCCCCTGACGGTCAAGGGTTCCGCCGTGGGGCGCGTTCGTGTGGCGGGCAGGCAGGACGGCGAGGCCGCGTATGAGAACATGGAGCAAGTGCTCGATCTGCTGCACCCCTTCCAAAGCGACATGGAGGCGCTTTTCGCGGCCGAGTTGCCCGCGGCTGCTCCGCCGCCCGGCACCGCCACCGCCGGAAAGGACGCGAAGCCTGGCCGCAGGCCTGCCAGGAACCGGCAGGCCCGGGCCGGCAAATCGTAGAACGGAATTCATTCCGTTGGTTGCCGCCGGCACAACGGAACGAAGTGAGTTGTTCGGCACTTTGCGTCAAACGTCATCCCATAAACCAAGGCTCCAGCTCCCATGACCAACCGCCTCTTCATCGCCGTAGCCCTGATAGTCTGCATGTATGCGGGCACTGAATACTTCCGCGCCTTTGGCCTGCCCACGGAGACTAAGACTCCCGAGCCGCCGCTGAGCAAAATGCCCAGTATGCTGGGAAACTGGCAGAACAGCACAGAGCACACGGTTGCTGCGGAACTCCAAGGGGTGAGCGGGGCGGCCATGGAAACTGCCCGCGCCTATCGTGACCCTGCCGGCCACCTGATCAGCTTGTATGCCGGCGCGTTCGAGAAATACGGCTATCGCATACCCCATCCACCGGAGCTGTGTTACCGAGGGACGGGCTGGCACATTGCCAACGCCGAGCCCCTTGTGCTGCCCAGTGGCGGCGGGGCGAGTATGCTCACACGGTTCGAAACGATGCAGCACAACGGCCAGGAAATGTACCTCCTCTACTGGTATCAGATCAAGGACATGACGTTCTATGATGGCGACGGGCAACGTCGAGCCGTATGGACGCTGCGGGGCCAGAAAACGTGGCCGCCGATGGTCAAGGTGATGCTCCAGACCTCTGCCGCTGATGCCGACCAGGCAAAGGAGCTCTTGGAGAGTCTGGCAGTTCCCGTAAAAGCCTGGATCGACCAGATCCACTGATCGCAAACGCCACGTCAGGCCCCACCAATCGCAACCCATGAAGGTCTTGCTGCTGAACCAGTGTTTCCATCCGGATGTCGCCTCTTCGGGCCAACATCTGACCGATCTTGCCGTGGAGCTTGCCGTGCGGGGACACCGCGTCACCGTCGTGGCCAGCCGTCGTGGCTACGACGATCCGACGGTGCGTTTTGCGAAGCGCGAGACGTGGAAAGGCATTTCGATCATTCGTATCCCCAGCCTTGGCCTGGGCAAACAGTCCAAGTGGCGTCGCGCACTGGATTTCGCCAGTTACTGGCTTAGCTGCTTGAGCAGGCTGTTCGTGCTTCCGCGGTTCGACGTGGTCGTCGCCCTGACTTCTCCGCCGCTGATCTCTTTCTTAGGCGCGCTTTTCGCAAGGCTTAAGGGCACGAGGTTTGTTTATTGGGTTATGGACCTCAATCCCGACCAGGCGATTGCCGCCGGCTGGCTGCACGAGCGATCACCGCTGTGCAAGCTGCTCGACATCATGCTGCGGTACAGTCTTCGCCGAGCCGATTGCGTTGTTGCTCTGGACCGCTTTATGAAGGCTCGAATTGCCGCCAAAGGCGTTCCTGCCGCTAATATTGTCGTCATTCCTCCATGGTCGCACGACGAAGAAATCGGCTACGACGAACACGGGCGGCAACGTTTCCGCGCCAGGCACCGTCTGAATGATAAGTTCGTGATCATGTATTCGGGCAATCACAGCCCTTGCCATCCGCTAGACACGCTGCTCGAAGCCGCCGAGCGTCTCGCGTGCCATCCGCAAATTGTCTTCTGTTTTGTCGGTGGCGGCAAAGAATTCAGGAAGGTGCAGAACTTTGCGAGTCAGCGGCGAATGAAGAACATTGTCTGCCTGCCTTATCAGCCCTTGGACCAGCTTTCTGAGTCTCTATCGGCTGCCGACCTGCACGTGGTCGTACTCGGCGATCCGTTTGTCGGAATCGTGCATCCCTGCAAGATTTACAACATCCTGCGAATTGGTTTTCCGTTTCTAGCCATCGGGCCCGCAAGCTCTCATTTGACCGATCTTCTGGCGCAAAGCAACCTGGGCGAAGGAGGGATTGCGGTGCGACATGGCGACGTGCAACAGATCGTGGAGTACATCGAGGATTCTGCCGCAGCCAAGGAGTGGCGAAGCGTAAGGCGACCTGGCAGGATCGCGGACTGTTACTCGAAAGCGGTGCTGCTACCGCGTATGATCGACATACTTGTCCCTGACGGCGAGAGGAGTGCCGACGGCATCGAAAAAGTTGGGGAAAGGGAGGAAGCCATTGGCGCCGGGATGGCTCGAATGCGATCAAAACGCACCGTACCGGCCAAGGGTTCCTCCTCGGTCAGTTGAAACACGCGGCTGTGAGATGCACCGCGCCGCTTTTCCCTCGCAGCAAGCCTCGCCCGCCGCCATCCCCTCTGTGAACGGCGTGGCTGATTGGGCTAGCTCTTTGGCGCCAGCGTGACTCGGAGCGTTTTGCCGATGCAAGAACGGAAGGCAAATCCTACGGAGCAAGCACCGCGAGTCGAATGGGTCGATTCCTTCAAGGGCATCGCCATCGTGCTCGTTGTGATTGGACACGTCATTGGTGGTCTGCGGACCTCGGGGATCCTTTCCGATTCGTCCAGGTTTTTGTACCGTTGGATCTACGCATTCCACATGCCCGCCTTGTTCTTTGCTTCGGGATTGTTCGCCCGGCGGTCCCTTGGCGAGGGCTTCGCCCGTTTCCTTGGCAAGAAACTACAGAGAATTGCCTATCCGTATTTCGTATGGGGCCTTTTGACCTGGGCTTGTCAAATGCTCATGTCCGACTATATGAACACAAGGCCTGATCCATGGGGACCGTTGCGACTATTCTATTGCCCTGAGGCGGGACCCTGGTTCCTCTATATTCTGCTCGTCATCTTCCTGGTATTTGCCGCGGTAACTCGACTCCGCATCTCTCGTTCGGGGTTCGTAGCGATTTCAGGTGTCGTATACGCGTTGGGGATTGCTGGGGTCTTCTCCTTCTGGTCGGCGCTGGACAAGACCTCCGAGTTCCTGATGTACTTCGCTTTGGGTGCAGCCGTCGGTCGCGAGTCGCAGCAACTCGCCGGCAGAGGTTCCATGAGGTGGTTGGCCGTGTTGGCGCTCGGATCTCTAATACTCCTGTCCGCGCTGGTTTGGCTTGGGCTGGATGAAATCCGAACGGCCAGACCACTCCCTGCCCTGGCTGGTATCGTCGCCTTGTACGCGCTGTCCTGCGGCCTTGCACAAGCAGGACGAAGCACGTTTTTCCGGCTATGCGGCGTGATGTCTTTGGAAATATATGTTTTGCATCCTTTCCCTTCGGTGCTTGGGCGGGCTGTTCTGCTCAGGGGTTGCGGAATCCACGCCGCGTGGCCACACGTGGCGGTGGGGGTGACGTTGGGAGTGTGCGGTCCCCTTGCAGTAGCATGGCTCTGTCGCCGCTTTGACTTCCCTTACCTCTTCCGATGGGGAAAAGGCAGACCGCGCCACGCGCTCTTGGCCACTGCGACCTGATCGCGCAGGACCTTTGGATCGGGAATGCATGCACGGCCACTCCGCCGAATTGGCCGAATTGACGCGCGACTACGACATCGGGTTCGTTGCCCCGCCAGGCGAGCCCGAGGCCCTGGCCGACGTCCTCGCGAGGCTTGCCGATCAGACCCGGGACCTGCCCGAGATGGGCGCCCGTGCCCGGCGGCTGGCGGAAGCGGAGTACGACCGCCAGCGTGTAACTCCCCGCTGCAAGGCGTTGCTCAAGGAGATCCTCGGCACCGGCCGCACCGCGAAGTCTGTCGTTCCAACGGTCCAGCGGCCCCACGAACCGCAGGCCACGGAACATGGATGACCGCGGAACGCTATAGCCACTAAGATCCGGCGGCCGCGCCTGCCCCGCTCCCTACTCCTCGCTCCCTGCTTCCCGCTCCCTGCTCACCGCTCCCCGCTCCACTTGCCCGAACTGATCATCGAGCCTGGCCGAGCCGAACGCCAATACTGGCGGGACCTGTGGCGCTACCGCGAGTTGTTCTACATCCTCGCCTGGCGCGACATCTCGGTCCGCTACAAGCAGACAGCCATCGGGGTCGCCTGGGCGCTGATCCAGCCGCTCTTGACCATGCTCATCATGACGGTGGTCTTCGGCAAGGTGGCCGGGCTGCCGTCCGACGGCGACGCGCCTTACAGCCTCATGGTCTTCGCCGCCATGCTCCCCTGGCAGTTCTTCTCGACCTCGCTCTCCACCGCCAGCCAAAGCCTGGTCAGCAACGCCAACCTCATCTCGAAGGTCTATTTTCCCCGGATGATCGTTCCGGCCGCCTCGGTCATCACCAGTTTCGTCGATTTCCTGATCTCCTTCCTGATCCTGGTCGGCATGATGGCCTGGTTCCACTTTTGGCCGGACTGGCGGATCCTGACGTTGCCGCTGTTCATGGCCATGGCCTTTCTGGCGGCGGTCGGCCCCGGGCTGTGGATCACGGCCATGAACGTCAAGTACCGCGACTTCCGCTACGTGATTCCCTTCGTCGTGCAGATTGGCCTTTACGTCTCGCCCGTGGCCTACAGCAGCTCGGTGATCCGCCAGCGCTTTGGCGACGTGGCGTTCAGCGTCTATTCGCTCAATCCCATGGTGGGCGTGATCGACGGCTTCCGCTGGGCCATTCTCGGCGGCGAGGCGAGAATCTTCTGGCCCGGCTTTCTCCTCTCGCTGGTCTTCGTTTTCTTGCTCCTGCTCGTGGGCGTTTGGCACTTCCGCACGACCGAACGCAGCTTCGCCGACATCATCTAGCATGCCCCCCATCATCCGCGTCGAGAACCTCGGCAAGAAGTACACCCTCCGTCATCAGGGCGAAGGCGGTGGGCGGTATCGGCGTTTCAGCGAGGAACTGCTCGACGCGCTCAAGCGGCCCTTCCGCTCCCTGCGCCGTGCTCCCCGCTCGCCGCTCCCCGCTGCCTGCTCCGGGCTCCCGGCTCCCCGCTCCCTGCTCCCTGCTCCCTCCGAGGAATTCTGGGCCCTCCGCAACGTCTCCTTCGAGGTCCAGCAGGGCGAGGTGCTGGGCATCATCGGCCGCAACGGCGCGGGCAAATCCACGCTGCTGAAGGTTCTCAGCCGCATCACCGAGCCCAGCGAGGGCCGCGTCACCTTGAACGGCCGCGTCGCCAGCCTGCTGGAGGTCGGCACGGGTTTCCACCCGGAGCTGACGGGCCGCGAAAACGTGTTCCTCAACGGCGCCATCCTGGGCATGTCGCGGGTGGAGATCCGAAGGAAGTTTGACGCGATCGTGGCCTTCGCCGAGGTCGAGAAGTTTCTTGACACGCCGGTGAAACGCTATAGCAGCGGGATGTATGTCCGCCTGGCATTCGCCGTGGCGGCACACCTGGAACCGGAAATTCTGATCGTGGACGAGGTGCTGGCGGTGGGGGACGCCGCCTTTCAGAAGAAATGCCTCGGAAAGATGGGCGAGGTGGCAAGCGCCGGGCGCACCGTCCTTTTCGTGAGCCATAATCTGATCGCTGTCGAACATCTTTGCGTCCGTGCGCTGCTGCTCCAGGCTGGCACGCTTGTTGCCGATGGATCTACAGCGTCCGTTCTCGCCCGTTACTCCGCCGAACTTGAAACGGTAACGGGAATCCCCGTGGCGTTGAGAGCCGATCGCGAGGGGTCGGGCGAGGTTCGAGCCATCGCGGTGGACGTGTTGAGCCCCGCTGGCGGGCGTATTGCTTTCCGCTGCGGCGACCCGATCAAGTTTGCCGTCGCGTGTCGCGGCATGGGAACCGCATTGCACGATCTCGCGATCCATCTGGGCATATACCTCCCCAACGGACTCAAGCTCCTGCACCTATCCTCTTCCGGCCACCAGCAAATCGACTGTCGTAAGGACGGACGGTGGGAGGCGTCATGTGTCCTCGTCAAGAATTATCTCGCGCCTGGCCAATATCACGTGAACGTTGCCATATTGGACGGCAACCGCCTCGTGGACCGGGTCGAAAGCGCTGCGTTTTTCGAGGTCCAGGCTGCTGACTTCCATGGAAACGGCCAACTGTTTGGCCACGACTGGGGCGCGATCTTCCTGGCAGACCAGATTTGGAGCGTGTCAGAGTCTGCTGACACCGCACCCTAAGGGAGTGTTGTAAGGCGGTGATTTCTCGCGGCGTGCGATTCTGTCGATCGGAAAGCGCCTACATCCCGTGCCGACGTATTGTCGCTGACACGTAATACCTTTGTAGATACCATCGAGGCATCGGCCTGCGCTCCTCAAGTGTCGACCCTTAACCTCCTTTACTGCGATATTGCAAACTTTGGTGATCAGCTCAACGTGGATCTCTTTCGCCACTACGGCTTTGACATTAAGGCCGCCCCAGCCGAAAGTGCTGATGCGTGCGGGATCGGCAGCATACTCGAGATGCTTCCATACTCGTTCAGCGGCGTCGTATGCGGATCCGGCTTTATGTGTGCGGGATCTAGCAACTGCTTCCCCTACGCGCATATCGCGGGAGTGCGAGGAAAGCTGACACGCGAGCGAGTCTTCGGATCAAGTGCTTGTGTTCTGGGAGATCCGGCTTTGCTTGTCTCTAAGCTCTACGCTCGGTCGGCCCCAGTGGTCCCTTTGGGACTGGTCCCGCACTACGTCGATGCCCGCGACGGGCGGGTTCGACGCCTGGCAGAGGCAGAGCCCGGGAACGTACACATAATAGATGTAACTCAACGGCCCAGGCAAGTTGTTGAGGAAATCACCAGATGCCAGTGCGTCGCCTCATCATCGCTGCATGGTCTGGCTGTCGCGGACGCATTCGGGATCCCGTCGGTGTGGATGCGCCTGAGTGACAAGGTCTCCGGGGAAGGGTTTAAGTTTCGGGACTACTACTCCGCGTTTGACGAAGAGCCCGTATGCCTCGCCAACGGCGGTCTATGTTCGATTAGGGCCGTTGAGAGCGTCGCGAGGGCGCGAGGGCCACGTATCTCAGAGCTTCAGGACTCTCTGCACGCCGTGTACTCGCGA
>Ga0181527_1002803_pt1 | contig 15952 bp, 13 predicted proteins | sample PEATcosm2014_Bin_30_FD_119762 | JGI IMG/M metagenome (GOLD analysis project Ga0181527, IMG submission 119762) | Peatland microbial communities from MTU Mesocosm Facility, Houghton, MI, USA - PEATcosm2014_Bin06_60_metaG | ecosystem: Environmental > Terrestrial > Soil > Wetlands > Peat | place...
AAGGTAGCCCTCGATACTCCCATCTCCAGGGCAGCCTGCTCATGATATTTTCCCTCATAGTCGCAGAGCCTGAGCGCCTCCACCTCGTCGAGACTCAGGCACACTTCCTCCAATTCCATGAGGGGGATGCCCCGTGGCTTGAAGTATGAGGCATCAGGACGGCAATGTATGCATCGGTGCTTCTTGGGTCTTGACATGGTGTTATTATAAGCATATGTCCGTAATAGTGTCAAGCGGTCGTTATCACGAATGTGAGCAAAAGCACCGGGGGGTCGGGGAAAACATGCTCCATGCTTCCCAAGTCCGGCGCAATTATGGTAAAATCCCGATGATGCTCTATCCCATTCTTGTTGTGGAAGACGACTCTCGCCTCTTCACTGCGTCTTTGTCGGGGTAACCGGTGGCCCTCGACATGTTTTCCCTCCTTTTGATCTCCATTCCCGTGGGCCTTATCGGCTCTCTTACCGGACTGGGGGGGGCGAGCATTCTCATCCCTCTCATGGTGCTTTTCGGCATCCCGGTAAAAGAGGCGATCGCGTCGGGCATGGTGAGTGTTATCGCAACGTCGAGCGGCTCGGCATCGGCATACGTGAGGCAGAGGATAGCGAACGTGAAGATCGCCATGTACCTCGAAATGTTCACAAGCGTCGGTGCCATCATCGGGGCTACGATCACGACCCTTATCGCGCCTGTGTACCTCTACTTTTTCTTCGCCGCGTTCCTCATGACATCCTTCCTGAAATTAAAACGCCGGCCGCAGCCTGACCAATTCTCCCCGGCGGGGCGCTCGAGGCTTTCGCGCTGGCTCACGCTGGAGGGGAGCTACTTCGATGAGGCGAGAAAGGAGATCATCACGTATACTGCCGACCGGCCGCTACTTGGAGGACTGGGGATGATGGTCGCCGGGCTTGCGGCGGGGATGCTCGGCATAGGGGCCGGCGCCTTCAAAGTGACCGTGCAGGAGCATATTCTGAGACTGCCTTCAAAGGTGGCGAGCACCACGAGCAATTTTATCGTGGGAATGACCGCCCTCGCCGGCACGAGCGTCTATCTCTTCAGCGGTTTCCTCAACCTGACCCTGATGGCGCCCATGGCGATAGGAACGACCCTGGGGGCTATCGCGGGAGGAAGGGTGCTCAACAAGCTCAACGACCGCATGCTGCGGGGGCTTTTCTTCTGCGTGGTCGTCCTGCTCATCGTGCAGATGCTCTACAAGGGGGCGGCTTCATGGTAGACCGCCATGGTGAGGGGAACGGCGCGGGAGCGCTTGAGGGCCTGATTAGCTATATTCTTATAACCGGCGTGGTGATAAGTCTTTTCCTCGAAGCCGCGGGCCTTGTGCTTTTTTATCGCTCGTCCGGCACCCTTGCCATCTCCCATGGAGGCCGTGTCATTATCCGGGCCGAGGACTTCTTCGCCCTCCTCGGGCAGCTCTTTTCGGCGGCCTCTTCCGGTTGGCCTCTCCGGTTGATGACGCTCGGCATAGCGGTCCTCATCCTCACCCCATATGCAAGAGCCCTTCTGTCGGTCATCTACTTCGCCTGCCAAAGAAACTTCAAGTACCTGGCCGTCACGCTTTTTGTCGTCATAATCCTCACGGTAAGCTTGCTCGTACATTGAACCCGAGGGAGACTCACCCAAGATCACCGAGGCATGCGCCACCATGCGGGAGGTCCTGATGGACCTGCTCGAAGGCCAGGAGACCCTGTCAAAAAGCACCACATCCATATCATACCGACTTTGCGGGTTCCACATCACTCAGAAACTCTCTTAAGTCAGCGTATATCTTCTGATTCCTCTGTTTTTAGAGTAACTGCTCCTCCCGTTCCAAATTGGGTGGTCTTTTTTGTTCCGCAGCCAATTTGGCAAGTGGGGTACTTACATTCTTGAGGTGGGCATTGTTCACAGCTTTGGCACGCTCCGTCTCGCCAGCTTCAAGGAGGTCCACTATCTCGCGGTGAGCCTTGAGCGTATCGAGTGAAATCCGCTGACTCGGTTTTATTTTCCGCAGCATATATAAGAACAGCTCTATAATGGCAGAGAGTGTGTCAATGAGGATAGTGTTCCTGGTTATGCGTACAAGTAAAATGTGGAAGTTCAAATTCTGATCGAGCTTTTCTCTTTCCTTCCTCTCTTTGTAGAGACGTTCTTCTCTATCAATCGATTTCCGAAGCTTGTCGATGTCTTTGTCCGTTATTCTCTGTGCGATGATATCGATAACCATTGATTCAAGCCCATACCGAACCTCTATAAGGTGGGTAAGGGTAATTTCGCCCAGTCTCCAGTTATCGGAAAGGTAATCGATTAACTTCTGATTACTGCTCACCTTTTGGATGAAACAACCGCCCTGGTTTCCCTTTTTGATGCGCACGAGCCCGGACAGCTCCAAGATCCTTAAGGCTTCTCTTACTGCCGACCTGCTTACCCCGAACACACGGGCCATCTCATGCTCGGAAGGCAGCTTGTCACCGGTCTTCAGCGTACCCGACACAACGGCATCTTTTATCTGGTCAACAATTCTTTCGAACAATCGTTTTTCTTTCAGGTTATCAAACATTGCGTCTCCTTGGTCCAATGTCGTACATCAGTCTTATAGCTATTTACGCATAGAATAGGTTGTCAAGACAGAAATAGCAAGTGTCAGGATAAGACAGATCACGAGGCCCTTCTTCGCTTTTTCCTGGAGATAGGTGGATAAGAACACTGTCGATCCCTCGCCCTCACGAAGCGTTCCTCGGCTTTGCCCGATGGAGATTGCCCCTTGGAGATCGGAGGCATATCACCTATGTCCTCGAACAACGGCTCCTGCCGTCGTTCCGGCCGCACCCTACGCCTTCTTGCCCTTTGACGGGATCATGCACCGCAATTTACTGCCGCTTAGCACATTCTCAAAACACTTATTGCACGAAACGCATGCAGGGCGCCGCACCTCTCCCCGATGCCAGGAGGCTACAAGGCCAGGCTCACGTATCAGGGGCCGGCACAGGGAAATGAAGTCGGCTTCCCCGGCTGCCACGACCTCCTCCATCAGGTCTACGCTGCGCATCCCCCCTACCATCATCACCGGCACGCTGACCCGCTCCTTCACCTGCCGCGCCCAGTCGCGAAAATAGGCCTCCCGCTCGCGCTTGACGATCCCGGGTCGAAACTCGGTCTGCCCCCATTTGACGCCGCGTAGACCCTGGCTCACTTCAATGGAGTCGTAACCAAGACCGGCCAGTTGCACGGCTGCTTCCAGGCCTTCCTCGAACTGAAGGCCACCGGGAAAACCGTCGGCCACCCCGAATTTTATCATCACCGGGTACTCTAACCCTACCTGCGCCCGGGCAGCCCTGTATATCTCCTTGTGTATCCTGAGCCGGTTCTCTAACTCGCCTCCCCACTCGTCCTTACGATGATTGCTCTGGGGTGAGAGAAACTCGGCCAGCAGGTAAGCGTGGGCGCCATGGAACTGCACTGCGTCGCAGCCCGCCTCCCGCACGCGACGAGCGGCCTCACCAAAGGCGTTCACCGTGGCCCATATCTCGTCGGCTGCCATTTCCCGGCAACTGCCTTCAAAGAAAGGGTCTTCTCCCAATTTGACCGCAGAAGGACCCGACGCCTCGATACCCAAAGGCTGGAGCCGTCGAAACGCCTCCCTCCCGGGATGATAGAGCTGCACGGCCAGCTTGGAACCGTGGGCATGCACAGCGTCTGCAAGCCTCTTGAGACCGGGAATAAATTTGTCATCCGTGAGTAAGTTTTGTACTGGTGAAGCCTTGCCGTCAAAGCTGGTGACGGGAAAGATCCCGCTGATGATGAGCCCGACACCGCCTTTGGCCAAAGCGCTATAGAGCTCAACCTGCCAGTCAGAGACAAAATTATCTTCGGCCCCGGCATCATAGGTGGCAGAACGGACGAAACGGTTGGGGACCTCCAAGTTATCGATTTTCACGGGGGTAAAAAGAGTGTCCATGATTCCTCCATAGTGTGGGTTCTATTGGCATTGAGTACTGTGTCATCTCGATCTCATAGTGCTCCGTCGCCTGGGGTTATTACCGGCTCGGACCGCGCAGCTTTTCAGCGACGATCATGTGCTCCCAGACAGTAAGAGCAAAGGGATCAGCTTTCGGACATCTTCCACCTTCTCACCCACCATTTGCGCGTGGTTTTAGCGCAGGACACGCGTTCGAATAGCCTGTTCGCCATCCCTGATTTCGCCGATAGATATAGTGGCGCCGCATGTCGATGACAGGTAGTTGATCGATCATTGTGTCCTCCTCAGTTTTTGTAGAGCACTGATGGCAGATACGTGGCAATCTGAGGAAATATGAACAACAACACGCCAACCGCAACAAGCGCCGCGAGGAATGGATAGACGCCTTTGTAAATGGTACTGAACGGCACCTTCGTGATGTTCTTGACAATGAAGACGCATATCGCCACGGGTGGAATGACCACACCGACCCCGATCGTCAAGCCAATCATGATGCCGAACCATAAAGGGCTGTATCCCAGCTTGACGGCAGCCGGGTAAAAGATCGGCGTCGCGAGGAACATGAATGCGAGGTCGTCAACAAACGATCCTCCCAACAGGTAGACAAACATGATGATCGTCATAATGAGCCACGGCGGCAGGCGAAACCCCGTAATCCAATCGGACGCAACCGTCGGGATACGCGTCATGGCAAGGAAATGGCCAAGAACGGTGGAACCCGCAATCAGCATCATGACCATGACAGTCGGTCTTATTGATTCTGCGACTGATTTTTTGAATTGTTCAAAATTGAGCTGCCTCTTTGCAAGCACGAGGACGAGAAGAACGGCTGTCCCCACACTCGCTGATTCGGTAGGGGTAAAAACTCCACTCAAGAGCCCGCCGATGATAAGGGCAAATATGAGGATGGGCCACACCACCTCTGGCAACGATGCCACTCTCTCTTTCCATAAAAATTTCTGACTCCGGGGCCCGATAGACGGATTCATCCTGCACCAGATATATATGATGAGGATGAAGAACGTCGCGAGGATTAGCCCTGGGAGTAGACCCGCAACGAACAACTTGCCAATCGATTGCTCGGTGATAATCCCCAGCAGGATAAGCGCGGAACTTGGCGGTATGAGAAATCCGAGAGTACCTACCGTCGCGACTATACCCGTCGACAGCCTCTTGTCGTAACCGTACCGGTCCATTTCCGGAACCGCGACACTGGCAAACGTTGCTGTCGTTGCAGGGGAGGAACCGCAGATGGCCTTGAAAAGGGTCGCGCCCCCAACGGTCGCCATGGCAAGACCGCCGGGTACGTGGCCGATGAACTTGTGGCTGGTATCGTAAAGCTTATTTGCAATACCTGAATTGAATGCGATTTGTCCCATGAACATGAAAAGTGGGACGACAGTCAGGTTATAGGAAGAAAACACATCAAAGAAGTCCTTGGCCATCAGGTTGAATGCTGCGGTGAAAGGGAGAAGGCAAATGAGGCCTAAAACACCGATCACAGCCATGGCGAAGGCTATCTCTATCCCCGAGCTGAACAGGAGCAACAGGAGAAAGATCCCTACAATTCCAACACCCACTTCAGTCATATTCCCCTCCACCTATTCTCAAAATGTCACAGAACAGCACAAGGCACGTCATCAAACAGCAGATGGCTACACCCCAGGCAAAAGGATAGACAGGGAGTTGCAGCGTTGGAGAAACCTCACCTGTGCTATATAAGACTACCCCGACGTCGACAAGGTAATAGGCTGCAAATGCGAAGAGAGCAATGCCGATGATCCGCGTAAAGATGCCGGCGATTTCCTGGTTCTGCTTCGGAAGTTTTTCCGTGACAAATTCCATGTAAACGTGGCCCCTGGTCCATGTGACGAAAGGTAAGGCAAATCCGACTACAATAGAACTAAAATAACCAACCAGCTCGTAGGCTCCCGTGATCGGTCTGCCAACTATCCTCAGCATCACGTCCAACACCGTCAACAGCATCATGATCACCAGGGTGAAACCGGAAACACCGTAAAGAAATTTACTGATCTTCAGGACAGTTAAAACCAGCCGCCTCATGGCCCCTCCTCATCAGTTCTTTTTAAGAAAGTCCTGGCAGAATTTGAGCATCTCTTCGCCCGGCAGCCCTTTTTTCTTCGTCTCTTTCAGGTAGCCTTCGAGTACGGGCGCCACCTTCTTTTTCCAGCGCTCTTCTTCTTCTTTCGAGAGAGGTATCATCTTGTTGCCCAGCTTGAGCGCAAAGTCCTTTCCTGCCTTGTCGTACTTGTTCCAGACCGCTCCCGACTTTGAAATCCATTCTACATTGATGGCCTCGACGATTTTCTGAATGTCGGGAGGGAGGCCCGCCCACGCATTTTTGTTCATCACGACAAAAAAGACAGCGGTGTATGAAGTACCGAAATTCTCTGTAGTGTACTTGACGACTTCTCCCCACTTGAAGCCCTCAAGAGAAGCTAAGGGGCCGGTGGAGCCATCCACGACGTTTTTGGCCAGGGCGTCGTAAATCTCGCCCATCGTCATGGCGACGGGAGTTGCCCCGAGGGCCGCGACTATCTTTGCGCCAAGGCCGGTGGAACGGATCTTGAGCCCCTTCAGGTCTTCAAGTGTTCTTACCGGTTTTTTCGTGTGAAATAGTCCCGGACCATGGGCCTGAAAGTACATGACTTTAACGTCGCTCAGCTCCTTCGGCTGAAACTTCTTATACGCGGCATTCGCGAGGTCTGTCGCAACCACGGCATCTCTGTATCCGAGCGGCAGCTCAATCGCTTCCATAAGCGGGAACCTCCCCCGTGTATAACTGAGAGCGGATGATCCCATACTCGATATGCCCCTGACAACCCCGTCGTAGCACCTATCGGCCGGCGTCAGAGTCCCACCCGGATAGATAGTAACCGTCACCCGACCATTGGTCCGTTTCTGTACCTCTTTTGCCCAATCAGCGATGCAGTTGGCTGCCGGATGGCCTACGGGCCAGAAATGAGAATAGGTAAGGCTAATGGTTTTTGGCTGCGCGTGAGAAGAAGAAACGGAGAAACAAAACGCCGCCAATGCCACACAACCGGCCAAGAAAATAAACCTGATCTGCTTCATCTTTTGACCCCCCCCTTTTTATTAAAATAGACCTCCGCCTTGACTCGGTGCAATTCTCCCGGTTCTTCGAGTCGGCCGATAAACGCTCTACGATCTCGATACGCCACGTCCTCCTCCTTTGACGGAATGCTGTTCTTTCAGCATGTGTTTAAGGACCTTGCCCATGCTATTTTTTGGCAGCCCGTCAACAAACTGGACGAACTTCGGTTTTTTGTAGCTTGCCAGGTTTTCCCGGCAGAAGCCGATAATTTCCTCTTCAGTCGCCCTCTCTCCATCTTTTAGCACAACAACTGCTTTGACCAGCTCTCCCCACGTGGGATCGGGCACGCCAACAACAGCGCTTTCTTCCACCTTGACATGACGATTGATGACCTCTTCCACCTCCGCGGGATAGATGTTTTCGCCCCCGCTAATGATCATGTCTTTTTTCCTGTCCACCAGATAGAGATATCTTTCCTCATCAAACATTCCCAGGTCCGAGGTGTGAAGCCACCCGTCCTTCAGAACCTGCTGAGTCTCCGCAGGCATTTCCCAGTACCCCACAAAAATCTTGTCGCTCTTGACGAGAACTTCACCCACCGTGCCCGGCGGGACTTCTGTCCCGTTTTCATCGACTATCTTGATATGGACATTGATATACTCCCTGCCGCACGATGAGAGTTTTCGACTGCCTTCGGGAGATTCCATGTGATCCTCCTTTGACAGGAATGAAACGCCTCCTACGCTTTCCGTCAATCCATAGCCCTGGGTAAAAATAGGACCGAACAGCTCGACGGCCCGCTGCAGCACGCGCGCAGAGGCTGGTGACGCCGCATATTTTATTTGCCTTAACTCCTTAATGGTTTCACGATAGGCATCTATCCCAGGATAGTTGACGAGCTGCACCATCATTGTCGGCACGATAAATGAGCAGGTGATATTTTCTTGCCCGATTATCTCCAGGAATTGCCCGGCGTCAAAGTGCGCATGTGGCGATATCACGATGGATGCCCCGATATACAGGAGTTGATGGACGATCGGCATTGTGACGGGCCCGTGAAACATGGGGAGCACGACAAGCCCCCTATCATCCTGGGCATACGGCAAGTTGATCTGGAGGTTAGCCAGGTGTTCAAGAATGTTCCGGTGGGTCCACATGGCGCCCTTTGGAAGCCCGGTGGTTCCGCTTGTGAAAAAGATGGTGGCCACGTCGTTCTCGTCTACTTCAACCGGGGGCTCAGATGCTGAAGAACCCGAAACAAGAGTTTCGTACGAGACTCCTCCTTCCAGCGTAGTTGTTCCGACACATACCACGTGTCCTACCGTGTCGAGATCCGGTCTTATGGCGGCGGCTACATCCTGCAACTGCCCACCCGTAAATAAGACTTTAGGCCTTGTAATCTTGAAGTATCGGATATACTCTCGCGCATTCAGACGTGTGTTGAGGGGAACAGCCATCACCCCCATTTTGGCCAAGGCTATATAAAGTTCGACATACTCGCTGCAATTGGGGAGCAGGATCGCCGCCCTGTCTCCTCTACCGACGCCAAACCCCGAGAGTCCGTTGGCAAGCCGGTTCACTCGATCGTTAAACGCCTGCATGGTGTATCTCTTGTTCCCTTCCACAAGGCAGACCCTCTCCGGGTAACGCCTCGCGTTTCTGCGGGCAAGCTCTCCTATATCCATCTCCACTCCCCTCAATTAGTCATATCCGGCCATTTCAAGTTCACACGCAAAGCTCACCCCCATGCATCAGCAAAGGATATTCCAGGACACGTTATCCCACCTTCGTACTGCGCGTTTCATGGGGGCAGCCTCTTCATGCTCAATCCCCTCAACAACCCATATCGAGAATGCCGCTTTGCTGGTAGACCGACCTTCCCGGGCCCATATCCCTATAGCCCGGTATTTGAGGCAATTTGTGTTTCTCCCAAAGCTGATACCACACCCGGTCAAGTTCAACGAAGTATTTGAGCGGTACGATGGGACTGTCTTTCAAGCCGGAATGCGGCTCAATGCACCAGTGATCGGCCCTTGGGAGAACCCCGTGGGACATGAGGTAATCCAGCCCCCCGGCTGTGGACTTTATCGCATCATCTACGCTCTCGAACCCGTAGGGCTTGCACATTTCAACCCCCGCGACAAAGGCGGGTGTGACCCAACCTTCCCCAAAGACGTCGACGGCATCGACTGTTCTCTTGATCCATTCCTCTCTTCCTATGAATTTCTCCTTGCCCGGACAAAGGATTTTAAAGAGACGCTCGTCCCAAACCTCGTAATTCGGATGGTAGCAATCGACGCCTGCGTCTTTCATGCGTTTTAACCCCTCTTTGTCCAGAGCCGCCGCCTGAAGATGACAGATCCACCGATTGCCAATCGCCTCCTTTATTGCTTTCACATAGTTCGTATAGAATTTGACATCGGCGTACTCGCCTTTTCCTGACATGACAGAACCGCCTGATAATATGTACGTGTAGGTGTGGGGTTCGTCTTCAGGGTGCTCGAGAAATATAGTCTTCATGACCTCCACCACTTTATCAACACTCTTTTTCAACGTGTAGGAACGACCTTGTTTTTTTAAGGCTTGATAATTGGCATTCAGGTCGCAGAACTTGCACTCTAAACCGAAACTCCATAAGCCGCAGTTTCTGAGAATGGTGCAGAAGGCCCTCGTACCCCACCCGACGACAGGGACGATCTCCGCATAGCGAGTCCCATCTTCAAAAGCCTTGGAATAGTATTTCGGAACCGGCGGGAAGCTCACCGTGCCAATCTTTTCCCCGCCGTCACTCATGAGCCATACCTTGCCGTCCACAACGTCGATGAGGTACGGAGAGTCATACGAAATGGTGGCGCGCACATTTGTCTTTCTCAGATCGTACGGTCCCGCCTCCACCCTGAACTCATCCGGAGCCTTCAGGCCTTCGCCATGCTTCATTTCCTCAGACTCGGTTCGATCGTATGAAAAGATATAGTAGGACCGTGCTCTTCCCTCTGCGGCGCGTTCCATTGCCGCCTGTGAAAACTGTACCCCATACCGCAGTACGTCTTCTTTTACGATCACTTCTTTCGGCACATCGGGATACTTTTTAAAAAAAGATTCAACTTCCTTACTCCGAAAAAGCTGTTTTTCCTTCATACCATTCCTCCTTATGTTTCCGGGCGTTTCTTCGCCCGACAAAAATGCCGGCATTTAACGACTCATATGAAATTTCTCAGCCGTGCTCTCCTTTCCTCACTCATGCTCGCTGTCATCCGTCGACTATATCCACTCGCTGCCTTCTATTTCATAAATACACTCGGAAGGTAAGTGGCAATTTCCGGAAAGAGGAACAACAGGATAATACAGAGGACCATGGAAACCAAGAACGGATAAACACCTCTATATATGACGTTTATTGGTGTTTTTGTTATCTGTTTCACTACGAAAACAGTGACGGCAAGAGGGGGAAGGACTACACCGAGACACATGACAAGAGCTAGTATAATGACAACCCAGATCGGATCGTAACCCAGTTTTACCATGATGGGGAAAAAGATCGGTGTTGCGAGAATCAGGAAAGCGAGGTCGTCGATGACAGAGCCTCCTACGAGATAGATGAGAATAATGATACACATTACTACAACACGGTGTAAATGAAGGCCGGTCACCCATTCGGCAGCTACCTGAGGTATGTCTGTGATAGCAATGAAATGGCTCAGTATTGCAGAGGAGGCGACGAGCATAAGGACCATACACGAGGTTCGCAGCGATTCCTGCACAGACTTCACAAAGCTGCTGAATGTTATGTCTTTCTTTAAGATACATAACGCAAGTACCGCAAAGGCGCCCACACCACCTGCCTCAGTTGGAGTAAAAATCCCGTACATGAGCCCGCCGACCAGCAGGAGGAATATGATAAGAGGCCACATTATATTGGGAAGTGTTTTTCGTCTTTCCGTCCAGGGATATTTCTCGCTTCTGGGTCCTATATTGGGGTTGATTCTGCACCAACCAAAGATGACGACCAAAAAAAGAAAAGAAAGGATGAGCCCCGGTAGTATCCCTGCCAAAAAAAGTTTTCCGATAGACTGTTCCGTCATAATACCAAGTAGTATCAGTATGACACTCGGGGGAAGAAGGTTGCCAAGAGTTCCCACGGAAGCTACTATTCCCGTCGAGAGCTCCTTTTTGTATCCATAACGGTCCATCTCAGGTATTGCAACGCTGGCAAATGTTGCAGACGTGGCTATCATGGAGCCGCATATTGATTTAAAGACTGTTGCGCCAACCACTGTCGCCATGGCAAGACCGCCTGGTATATGCCCCAGAAATTTGTGCGCCGTATTGTAAAGCCCTTTGGCGATTCCTGAGTTAAGTGCGATCTGGCCCATAAGGACAAAAAGAGGGACGGCGGTAAGCCCGTAACCCGTGAGACACTCAAAAAAATCATTCCCTAAAAGCGAGAGGGCCGCATGAAAGTCATTCAGCGCAATGAAACCTACAAAACCTACAGAGGCCATGGCAAATGCGAGGGGCATGCCCGTTAAGAATATCCCCAGAAGGATAAAAAGCGCGACGATCCCCACTGCTACTTCATTCATTTTCTCCCCCTTGCACAACTATGCAGACAACGTCGCACAACAGCACAATACATTCGAGAAAGCTGCACACCGCCAGCGCGTAAGCAACCGGATAGAAAGGGACCCTCAAGGTGGGAGAGACCTCCTTTCCCTTTTGCAGGTCGGATCCTTTTAAAAAGAGCGCCCAAGAAATGAAAATAAACAGTATAAGGCATGCCACTTTAGTAATGACCAGGAGGACGTCCTTTCTCATTGGGGGCAACCTTTGCGTAAGGATATCCATAGTGACGTTGGCATCATCGAGGGAGGTTTGAGCAAGCGCAAAACCGATGACTAAGGCCCCGCAGTAACCCATGAGCTCGTATGTTCCGGCAATAGGTATTCCAAGCCATCTGAGGACCACATCGAGCACCGTGAGAAGCATCATGAAAACCAGTATTGCACCTCCCACAACATTCATGAATTTACTCGATTTCAAAACAGCGCGTATAAACGTTTGCATTCTCTCTCCCCTCCCCCCTCTACGGCCGTCATAATGTCGGCCTGGTTTGTTCTCGGACCCCGCTATTTTTTGTACCGTTTTATCGCATCTTGAATAAATCGTACTGCCTGCTCACCGGGTAGCCCGGCTGCATTCATTTCTTTTATATACTCATCAACAAGAGGTTTCGCTCCCTTTTCATACCACCGCGCCTCTTCCTCTTTCGTAAGGGTGACAATCTTAACCCCCCTCTTCTTAAGCCAGTCAGCGGCAACTGTATTTTGGTCCGCCCACATCTTCCCGTATTTCTCAATGTACTCCTCGCTCATTCGATCGATTAATGCTTGAATGTCGGGAGGAAGGGACGCGAATTTCTTTTTGTTCATCATCACTAAGAAAACTGCAGAGTAAGCTGTGCTTCTATTTTCAGTGCTATATTTTATATGTTCACCTGTCTTCCACCCGTGAAGGGACTCGTAGCTGGACATCAAACCATCCACCACCCCTTTTGAAAGTGCGTCATATACATCGGTCATCGGCATTGCAACCGGAGCGGCTCCAAGTAAGCTTACGAACCTCGCATTCGATCCGTAGCACCGCAGTTTGAGGCCCTTTATATCTTCGAGCTTTGCGACGGGCCTGGTCTTGGTGTGGAGAAAACCCGCAGGTTGTGCATGGAACCACAATACCTTCACCTCATCAAATTCTTTGGGCTTAAATTTTTTGTAGAACTCATTTGCGATCATGGTCGGTGCAGCACCCTGAGGAAATCCGAGGGGAAAGTCCAATATCTGCGAGAACGGGAATCTGCCCATTGTGTACCCCAACACGTGGTTCCCTATATCCGCGATGCCTTTCACTACTGCATCATATTGCTGTACGGTGGATACAAGTGTCCCGGCAGGGTAATATTTTACCTTCAGCTTTCCACCGGCCCTTTTTTCTAAATCTTCGCAATAACTCTTTAAGAGCAGGTCTTGCTTGTGGCCTACAGCATACCAGTTCGCAACCTTGATTCTGGTCTCCTGTGCGTAGCCGGCCTTTCCAAAAACACATAGAGAAATACTGATGAAAAGAGTGCACGCTACGATCTTGATTGGCGTAAATCGTCCCATAACAAACCCCCCTTTGGTTACCACGGTCGTTTACCGGACCAACGTAGCTCGAATCCGATCCGAATGTGAGAAGTCCTTCGGCAACCTCATTGATCCTGTGTCACGTCCGAACCGGACACATGCTGCCGGGGATATTCTCTTGAGGCTCGTTTTCATGGAAGTCCGTATTTCCCCCAGTTTGCTATCACCCTCTGCAATACCTCCTCGTTGGGCTTAACAGGATGCGCGGTGGGGCGACTCCTGCCTTCACCTTGCCACTTCAGGGTGGCATCAATACCCATCAACGACCGGAAGGTGATATCGGTCTGCCCCCTCTGAGGAAATTCTACCGGCCTCGCGCTTCCGGCAGGATTGAGAGCATATCCCCCGATGGGAGGAGTGATAATAACATCCTGATGAGGATCTACACGGGTAGATAAAGCCCAGATGACCTCTTCGGGGTTGGTGATATCGATGTCGTCATCAGTGACAATGACAATGTTGCACGTAGATGCGATGTACGGCAGGGAGAATGCCTGGTAGATCGCTGTCTTGCCCCAGCCGGGGTAACGTTTCTTGATGGAAATAATTGCAGTGAAATCCCGGCCGGACGGGGGCAGCCATGCACCGGTACACCCGGTGATTCTTTCCTTGGCCTGAACGGTGAAGGTCGATATCTGCTGTATCATCCGCAGCATCTCCGCGTCTCCCAGCGTAGGGCCTTCGATAGTCGTCAGAAAGAGTGGGTTCTTTCTATGGGTGATGCATTTCACATCGAAGACAGGGAGAAGCATTCCCTCTTCAAACATCCCCATCCACTCGCCGAAGGGACCCTCCATCTTTGTGTTGTCGAATACAATCTCCCCTTCGAGGATGATCTCTGCCGTTGCCGGCACCTCGAGGTCTATGGTTTCACACTTGACCACATCGACAGGCGCCCCGTTGCGCAACGCGGAAGCGAAGGCGAATTCGTCCGCATTGAGGGGAATCTTTGTCCCTGCCGCCATATAAAGAGCAGGGTCCGTACCGATAGCTGCTGCGCAGGGCATGCTCTTCCGGCCTTTCTTCCTGGCTTTGTCGAAATAGATTCCCTGGTCCTGAAAGACGTTGCACATCACGCCCGTACTCTTTTTGTCATGCACCATCATCCGGTAGATACCCGCATTCGGACCGAACTTATCGTCCTTAGCGATCACGAGGGGAAGGGTTATATACGCGCCGCCGTCGTCCGGACTCCATTGGAGAATAGGAAATTTGCCAAGGTCGACATCGTCCCCCTTCAAGATTACCTCTTTGCACGGACCTGACTCGACCAGCCTCGGTTTGTGCCACTTGCTCTGGTCCAGTTGCTCCGTAAAGAGGTCGCGGTACTCCTTTACCCCCAGGCCGCGTGGAAACCCGCAGGACATGGCAAACCGATCAAGGGTTCCAAAAATATTTGTCACGATCGGGACATCATACCCCCTCACGTTCTCGAGGATCACGGCCGGGCCCTTCCTTCTGCCCAATTCCCATATGATTGAAAATACCTCATGTCCCTCTGTAATCTCCTCTTTAACGCGAACCAGTTCTCCTCGCTCTTCCAAGTCACTCAGAAACTCTCTTAAGTCCTTGTACATTTTGTGATTCCTCCTTTTGGAATAATGACCGCCCCTCCAGCTTCAGGTTCGGTGGGTCCTTTTCTTGCGTATGCAGGAGATGAGAAAAGCGTTTCATCCTTGCCCTGGTGATAGCACGCAGACTTGTACACGTTACACGGGATTGAGGCCCAGACCGCGGGCTACAATGAGCTTCATAATTTCCGTTGTACCGGCTATGATCGGTAAAACACGAACATCCCGGTAGAGGCGGCAGATTCTGTATTCTTCCATATAACCGTATCCCCCATGCAACTGGACTGCCTGGTATGCTATCCTGTTCGCCATTTCAGCCAACCATGCCTTTGCCATTGAAACCTTCATCGTAATATCTTCGTCGTTGTTGAACTCCGCAACGAGCGTGTTAAGAAAAGTTCGGCCTATCTGCACTTCCGTAGCCATCTCAGCAAGCTTGAACGCGTTGTGCTGGAAATTGCCGACGGGGCGGCCGAAGGCTTCACGGACCTTTGCGTATTGCAAGCCCTCCTTCAGACATTCCTCTGCCAACGCCTGACATTTGACGCATATCTCCAACCGTTCATGGTTCAGCTTCTCCATCATGTACTTAAACCCTTTGCCTTCCTCGCCGAGGAGATTGCCAACAGGGACGCGGCAGTCCTCAAAGAAAAGTTCCGCGGTATCCTGCATGTGAAAACCCATCTTTTCCAGTTGGCGGCCGCGGGAGAAACCAGGGGCATCCGTTTCGACAACTATCAAACTGATACCGCGGCCGGCACCCGGCGACTCCACCTTACATGCCAGGACGATGAGGTCAGCGAACACGCCGTTGGTGATAAACGTTTTTTGGCCGTTGATAACATAGTAGTCCCCGTCCCTTACGGCTTTCGTCCTGATGGCCGCGAGGTCCGACCCGGCATTCGGCTCCGTCAGACCGATGGCGGCTATGGCCTCACCGGTCGTGCACCTGGGCAAGAGGCGCTTCTTGAGCTCTTCGGAACCATGGAAGTAGATGTATGGCACAACCGAGTCACTATGCAAGGAGACTCCTGTGGCAAAACCATCACCTCTGATCAGTTCTTCATTGATAATCATATTGTAGGTGAAGTCAAGGCCGGCACCGCCGTACTCTTCCGGCAACCAGGGACAGAGAAAACCCTGTTTCCCA
>Ga0181527_1002807_pt1 | contig 15934 bp, 23 predicted proteins | sample PEATcosm2014_Bin_30_FD_119762 | JGI IMG/M metagenome (GOLD analysis project Ga0181527, IMG submission 119762) | Peatland microbial communities from MTU Mesocosm Facility, Houghton, MI, USA - PEATcosm2014_Bin06_60_metaG | ecosystem: Environmental > Terrestrial > Soil > Wetlands > Peat | place...
CGGCCCCTCCTACCGCACTCGCCACTTGCCGCCGCTTGACTTGCCCGATTCAAACAGCGATCACGCTACTAAACCGGACAGAATTTCCGGAAAAAAGCGGACACAATTTCCGGAACCCACAGACGAAAAGGTTGTGCTCGACGTAGTGTTCAGACCAGGCCCTCCAGGTGGCCACGTTCCTGCTACGGAGGGCCGATCGCTTCCCAAAACCGGCACGCTGAATCGTCGCCAGACACGTCCCACCGACAGTGATCGTCACGTGCCGACGACGTATTCTGCCCCCGGAGCGAAACGAAGTTCCACACAATTCGCAGACGGCCATCCGACGCCGTGGCGGGATACGTACCAATTGAAGGATCTCCCAACCCTTCACGGCAGCATCGAACGACCTGCAGTGAGCCATGGCCAGGACATTACGCGTGAATATTTCGTGCTTGCTCATTGTCCAACGCCGGCAGAGAGCCGGCCGCTGCACGCTTTCGCATCAGGCTAGTGGGCAGCTGACCAGTTGCTGTGTGTCGATAAGCCCATCGAAGTAACACGCGAGCCGCTCGATGATAGGTGGATGACGAATCAACAGCCCCACCTCAATGTTCCGCTGCTGCGCAGCTTGCGTGAAGTTCGCTGAGGTGATCAACGCAGCACTTCGATCAACGATGACACACTTCGCATGCAGGCTCGATCGGTGCTCGTGGTCGGCGGACAAGGAACGTGGGTCGTAGAAGAGATCCGGTACAAGGGGCCAAGGCCAGTGTTTCCCCCTGAACTCCAGGGCGAAGCGACGGACGATCTCCGAATCGAGCGACGTGTCTCCCGGTCTTCTCGGAATATCCAAGCAGAACACCACTCGAAGGGCCCTGCTCGCTGCCATCCTCGCCGCGAGCGGTGCGAACAGGCTCTGTGCGTTGTGGACGGCGTAGCCGACCAAGAGGATCTCTCGCATCGCTTCGCTGATCAGTGTTCGCATCGTGGCGGCGGTGTCGCTGGTCGGCACCCCGGGAACGTCTGGACCCGAGATGACCAGCTCGATGATCTTCGCGGGATCAATTGTCCTCTCGCGCGCGTCGGCGATCGCTTCCGCGATGAGCGCAATCTGCGCAGGGGACATTCCGATGTCGTGGAACGACTGCAAACACACTTCTACCTCCGCTGCGACAGGCCCGGCAATTTGAGTCACCGCATGGTGCGACACGCCGAGCGACAACGGCCCCGACCGCAGCGACGCAGCAAGCGCCCGGAGCGCCGCCGTCGGGAGGGCATGCAGCGCCTGCGTCATACGCCGATCTGGTCAAAACACTCGCAGCCGAGCGCCTCGACGGTCGGTACCACCAGCGCCCGGTCGAGGAAGTCGTTGCGCTGCTCGCACGACGTTTCGGAGATCAGCAGGCAGCCGTGGCAAGCGCTCCCGAGCAGCGGCTGTTGGTCGTGCGGTGCTGGGACGTGGAACGCACAGACGGGGTCGTTCGAACACAGCGCACCCATCTCCAGTGCCCGCGCTAGGTGACGTCGAATCTCTCGCCCGGCGAGTGCCAGCCCGCCCAACGTTCCCTCCGCATCGGACGAGCCCGTGTAGACGAGGATGCCGTAGCGCCCCGACACCGCGTAGATCCGCTCGCGGAGCGAAGAAGCCGGATACCCGCACTCAAGAGAGATCGCGGTCAGCAGCAGGTGAGCGAGCGAGTGGAGCATGTAATACGGCAGGCCCGGAAACTCGCGCGAGCTCGCTTCGTGATCCGCCCTCCAGAGCTCGAAGCCTTGGCGGAGCTGCCTGCCGCGCTCTTGCGCCACAAGGCAGAGCAGGCGAAAGCACGCCTGATGCTCGGTGCCGGTTACCAAGACAATCGGTTAGTCTGCGCCGCCGCCGATGGCCGGCCGTGGAACCCCAACTCCTTTAGTCATAATTGCGCTTCTTTTCTCCATCGGGCAGGTTCAGGAGTCGGGTTCCATGGCCTTCGCCATACGCACGCGACCCAACTTCTGAGGCAGGGAGTACATCCAAAGGTAGTCAGTGAACGGCTCGGTCACTCCACCGTCGGCATCACACTGGATGTCTACAGCCACGTCTTACCCGGTATGCAAGAAGAGGCAGCACGTCGGATCGAGTCGGCGCTTCGTGCTGCTCTCGCCAAGGAAGGACGCGAGTGAAATGTTTGCAGAATGTTTGCAAAACTCGCTTTGCGGCGGTAACCCACAGTGCACCAGGAGAGCACGATCCCCGATAATTCCAGCAGTTAAGAACCCACGGAGGAGGATGGGGCCCGGTGGCCTCCCCGGTCTTCAAAACCTTTCTTAGCCTTCAAAATCAAGGCTTTTCGAGACTGCGCGTGCAGTTCTTGTGGCTGGAGTGGTGTGGAATGAGGCGTGTTGTGGTAGATTTAGGGCACAACATCGGGCACAACTTCTGAACCCATGCGCCGCGGCTAGGTAGGCCACCGAAAAGCCGGACACCGTCGCCGGCCTGCCGCGGCGCTTCAATTCGACGGAGCATCAGGACGGAGGTGCGAGGTGGCGAAACGAGAGCACAATAAGCAAGAAAGCGAGCCAGGCAAGCGGGCCACTAGGAAAAAGATCCCACTGCGACCTCCTCCATTATCGACGTATCTTTCCTATGCTGAGCCGAAGCTCAAGAAGATCATCGCTGCCTCTGAAAAGCGTCTCGCACCATATGGAATTGCGTGCGATGCGTGGCGTAGCCTCTCCCCCGTGGGGGGCGGCCGCGGCTTTGGTGTGCCGCCCGGGATGGAAAACGTGAACTCCGAGGCGTGGGATGCACTCCAAGAAAACACCCTGGCGCACCATGCGCTTGATGTGTGGAAGAACACGCGGAGGCCTCTAGGGGATACCCCGCAACGTGTCGTGGAGGGCTTAAAGCAGCGCTATCGGGAGTATAAGGGGCGGCAGAAGAGCGCGGCCAAGCGGAGAGAGGAGCCCGATCGGCACCGCACTAAAGCTGCGGATATTTGGAAGGCTGACTCAACACTCGGAGTGACGGCTGTAGCACGTAAGGTGATGAACGGGCTGCGCTGCTCAGGTCGAAAACCCCCCTGCGAGTTGCGCAACGTCCGCGACAACATAAAGGGTCTCCACCCTTCCAAAGCGCCACACTGACGGTTACGCCCCCCCAAACCGTCAAGCCTACACGCGCAATATCTAGACAGTTAGGAGTAACTGCCTACAGTGCATCGTGATGACTACCGATGCGCTGTTCTTTTCGGTCTCCGAAGTCGCGCGCCGACTTGGGCTGAGCGCCACCCGCGTGCGTGAAATCATCGACTGCGGACAGCTGGAGGCTGAGCGGACTGCGGCGGGCGTGCGGCTCGTCCGGGGCACACATCTGGATGAGTACGCCCGCCGGCGGGGTGGTGGAGCGGATGCGGGCCGGGGCGGCGCGAGCTGAGGGCACTACTGAGCAGGCGCCGCGGGCCGCGTTGGCGGCGCCGATCTCGGAGCGCGCGCTTATTGCTGCCGTTATCGAGGCGGACGCACGCCGTGCGAATGGTGAGGACGTGCCCGATGTTTTCACCCTGGTGGACGGCGACTCGCTGACCGGAGCGTTCTCGGATGCGACCTCGCGCCGGGTGTGGGAAATCTTATCCGACCGCAGGCACCGCGGCGAGCCGGGTGATTTGGTTTCCACTGGTGTGGCTCTGCGGCATGCACTGCGGGCCGAAAACTTGCCGTTCGGTGGCAAGATTCTGCTGGCATCGGACGTCATGACATGGCTTGAGACCTTGGTCGAGAAGATCGAGGCCCTAGCTTCTCTGCCGTCACAGGCTGAAGCATACGCGCAAGAGATTCGCGAGGCCGCAGACCGCCGAGAACGGCTCCGCACCGCTCGTGCTCTTGCCGAGCAATTGGAATCGGATCTGCGGCCGCTGGCCACGTGGTACGCGGATCTCGCTGCGCCGTTGGCGCGCGGCACGGTTCAAAACCTAGAGCCGGCACGAACGCCGCTGCTCGTGCAGATGTCTGACGTCCATACCGAGAAGGTAGAGTGGTTGTGGTATCCGCGGTTGCCGCTGGGCAAGCTGTGCCTGTTGGGTGGAGACCCGGGCATAGGCAAGGGCTTCTTTGTTGCAGGGCTGGTGGGCTGCATCACAACAGTCGGCGGCCACTGCCCGGACGGCGCGCCGTCCATCGATGGCGACGTGATTCTCTTGAATGCGGAGGACGGCGCCGGTGACACGATTCGGCCGCGGCTCGTGGCGGCTGGCGCCGACCTCTCCCGCGTCCATTTGCTGACTGGCTACCGAGATGAGAGCGCACCCGACAAAACGCAGGAGCGTTACATCACCCTGAAAGATGTCGACGTGCTGCGGGATGCACTGCGCTTGATCCGACCGCGTTTTGTGAACCTCGATCCCGTGCAGGCCTATCTCGACCCAAAGTCGGATATGTACAGGCCAAACGAAGTCCGACCGTTCTTGGCCGCGCTCTCTCGGCTGGCGGACGAGTATCGCTGTACTATCCTGTGTAGCGGCCATCTTACCAAGGGCTCGCGTGACCGGGCGCTTTATCGCTTGCTCGGCAGCATCGACTTTGTCGCAGCAGCTCGAAGCGTCTTGCTGATCGGACTCGATCCAAACGACCCAAACCGGCGCGCGGTGGCGCACGCCAAGCCAACAGCTTGGGCACCGAAGGCACCGACCCTCGCCTTTACGATCGAAGATAATCGGGTGCTCTGGTCTGCCGAGCCATGCGACCTAACGGCGGAAGCACTCACCGCGCCGGACACCGCAGGACTCCAGCACCACACGAAGGTCGCGGACGCTGTGACCTTCCTCGAAGTAGCCTTGTCACAAGGCCCGCGTGAATACCGGCACCTACTTGAAGAGGCGGAAACCGCCGGCTTCGAAAAGCACCACCTGATCCGTGCCAGCAAGAAGTTGAACATCATCAGCGAGGGTGGCGGCTTCCCGCGGCGCACCACATGGCGACTCGCCACCCTAAACACTGCTGTCACTGCAACAAGTGTAACGGCTGTCACGACTGACAGCGGTGACGGTGGTGACACTAGTAGTAGTAGTAACAGACTTTGTGATACGCGCGCGCGCGAGGGATGATGCCGCCGTCGCCGAGGAGCGCTTCGAATGACCGCACAAACGCTGCTCGAGGCCCTGACTGCTCGTGGCGTCCAGCTGATCCTGGACGGTAGCGGGATAGTGGCCAAGCCGGCGTCACGGCTGACTGATGCCGATCGCCAAGCCATCCGGGCCTGCAAGGCTGAGTTGCGTCGGCTACTGGAACAGGGCGCCGCGCCCGAGGCCACCCGGCCGGCGAATGTTGCCCACAATGCCGATCTACTCGACGCCAGTGACCCGGCCGCCGTGCTGCTGCACAGCAGCGTGCTCAACCACGCGGTGTGGCTCGTGGCAGATGCCGCCGTATTGACCGAACATCCGGACATCGAGGCGAGCGGCTTCCCGGTTTTCTTCTTCGATGAAGTCGAGCGGTTGCGTGCGTTGACGCCCGATGAACTGCGGCAGCTGTGCATGGTCAAGGCCGCGTTTCCCGGTGCGAGGATGGTGCAGTGAACCGCAGCAACGGCGCCGAATCCGGCGACATGGTAGCACGCGAAGCCGGGCACACGATGGGCACAAGGCCACCGGAACATCGCGACTCGGTGAAGGAATCGGACGGGCCACCGGTTCACACAACCGTTGCGCCGCGGTTGTTTAGCGTCGAATCGGCGGCTCAGTACCTGTCTGTCAGCAGCTGGAGCATTCGCGACTACGTCGCCAGCGGCCGGCTTCCTTCCGTGCAACTTCCCGCACCGAGGGGGCAGGGGCGCACCATGCGGCGGGTGTTGGTCGACGTGCGCGACCTGGACGTGTTCATTGAAAGCTCGAAGGGGCGCCAGCCATGACCACGAATCAGCCGACGCCGACCGCACCAGCGCCATCGTACCTGCTGCACTGCCGCACATGCGGTGCCGGCTTCTTCGGCATGCTGGAGAAGCTCGCGCATCAAGAGCGCTGTGGTCAGCCCGCCCGCCCGCCGGCGAAGCGGCGGAAAAAGGACCGGACTAGGCCATGAGTACCCGCACGGAAGACGGCAACCGCCCGCCAGGTAGGCCGCCGAAGCACTACGCGCGATGGCTTGCACGCCGGCTGAAGGAAAACGGACTCGACGGGCGCACCGGGCCGGCGAAGCTACTCAAGATGCGCGCCGACGAACTGGCAGACGACGCCGGGGGCTGGCCTAACCTGAGCAACCGTGAATGCGTGCTCGTGCAGCGCACTGCGGCGCTGATTCTACTCTGTGAGACGATCGAGGGCCACGTGTTCAGTCAGACGACGCCGTTTACTGATAGCGGCGAGCTGCTCGCGGTGCTCAGCAAGAATTACATCGCCTACAGCAACACGGTGCGGCTCAACCTGCTGGCGCTGGGCTTGAAGCCCGACAAGGCGCCGAGGGTGCCGACGCTTGAGGAATACCTGGCAGCCAAGGCCGGCGGCGGAAACGGCACGCCGGGCAGCGCTGGCGGCCCGCAGAGCCACGAGCGCGCCACGGTGCAGGCCGAGGCACCGGCCGGCGGGGAAGGTACGGCATGAGCGAGCCAAGCTGTATCAACCTGCAAGAACGGTTCGGCAAGCGCTATCGCGTCAGCTGGGAAGCGGGGGGAGCCACGCGCTACCAGTGGCCGGAGGCCGACCGGCCATGGCTCATGGAGATCCGGGGCCGGCGTGGCGTGGTCTACCCGGTCGGCGGTGAGATCCTCACGGCCGTGGGCACCGGCGCGCGCATCGGTGCCAAGCTGAGGGCGCTGCCATGTATCCGGTCGGCCCGCGGTGAGCTCGAGGTGGTGGTCACCTTCCACGTCGACCATGTGCCGGCCGTGCTCGGGCTACTCAAGCCGTACCGGCGCCGGCAGGTGTCCGAAGCCGCGCGCGAGCGGTTGGCGACAGTCGGCGCCCGGTTTCGATTCAGCGCTGGGCACGGCGTACAGAGCGAGCAGGCCGGGCTAGAATCGACGCAAACGCCGGCCAGGGCCATCGGTGCAGGGGGCAGCCATGCCCTTTGATATGGACTGCAGGGACCGTGGCGAACCGGCCGGCGGCGCATCGGACGCCATGCGGCAGCTAGATCGGCTGCAGGAAGCAGCCGAGCAGCTGGGGGCGGCAGAACTGAGCGTCTTGTTGACCGTAGCTGAGCGGCTGTTAGTCGGCCGTCAGCGTTACGGCGCGCTGCACCCGGACACGGACCCACGGGACTTCCGCAAGGAAGCCTTCGAAGAATTGGCGGATGCTGCCGTGTACCTCGCGGCGGCCCTGATGAAAGGTCCGCGATGATCCACGCTCAGAAGGTGGCGGCGCTCCTACAACTCGTTCGGCAAGCGAATAGTGAAGAGGTCGAGTTGCTGCTGGAGGTGGCGCAATGGTTGCGCGAGCACCGTGAAGCGCTCGCCACGCCTCCGAAGCCCGCCGAAGTCTTAGGACATGGAATGGCGCTGCTGGCCGCAGCGCGACGATGAGGAGGAATGGAAAATGGGGAAATGTAGAATGCCGGCCGCATTGAGGGCGGCGGCGCTGGCTCTTTTGCTTGTGGTAAATTTGCCACAACCTATCGCCTCGGCGACGCCGACACCGGACTCTAACGCTGGGCTTCTGGCTTGGAACGCGACTTGTCCGACACCGCCGTGCGATCTGGGGGGCGCGATCCCTGTAGCTCCTAGCACGAATGATCCCGGGCCCGGTGGCGGCCTGAAAACCGTCTCGTGCAGCACGGTTTCTGGGGAAGCGAGCATCGATGTGGTTTGCAAAGTGGCGGGAAGTGTCGACTCGCCTGAAGTCGTTCTCGCGACGCTGACAGGCTCGGACTGTGAAACACCAGGGAACTGCGTGACGACCGTGAGCACCTGGTGCGATCGGCTTCACCCGCGGATCACGGTGTGCTCCAGCTGTGCCGTGTCGTGCTGGTTCAGACAGGACCACAGTGACCAGTAATGAGCTTCGGTGACGACGTGCGCGACCGGGAGCCGGGTGCGGGGGCTGCGGTGACCATCCTCGACGCGATGAGCGATTCTCAGCTCTTCGGTCCCTACTTCCCGGACTCGACTTGGCATTCCTGGCGCGTGTTCCTCGCGGCGCTGTTCGGACTGCCCATTTCCGAGGCCGACTTGCCGCTGTACCAGCAGTGCACCGGCCGCACGAAGCCACCGACAATGCCCGCGATTGAGGCCTATATGCCGGTCGGGCGCCGTGGCGGTAAATCGAGGATCGCTGCACTGATCGCGCTCTTTCTGGCGGGCTTCAAGGACCACCGGGAATTTCTGGCGCCTGGTGAGGTGGGCACGCTGCCGGTGATCGCATCTGACAGGAAGCAGGCGCGCACAATCATGCGCTACCTGACCGGGCTGATCAACGCGGTGCCGATGTTGAAGGCTATGCTCGCGTCTGAGCCGACCAAAGAGAGCATCGAATTCACCAACCGAACCGTGATCGAGGTAATGACGGCGAGCATCGCTGCGGTTCGAAACTACACCATCATGGGCGCCGTCTGCGACGAGCTGGCCTTTTGGTGCACCGACGAAGACGGGGCCAATCCCGACACGGAGATCCTGAACGCGCTTTCACCGGGCATGGGCACGATTCCCGACGCGATGTTGATCTGTCTTTCGAGCCCGTATGCCAGGCGTGGCGCTCTCTGGGAAGCCTACCGTGAGCACTTCGGGCGCGACGATGACGAGGTGCTCTGCTGGCGCGCGGACACCAAAACCATGCACCCGCACGCGGCGGATTCGCGTCTCGGGCGGCTCATCGCCAAGGCGTATGAGAAAGATGAGATTGCCGCCAGCGCCGAGTATGGCGCCGAGTTTCGCAGGGACATCGAATCATTCATCAACCGCGAAGCCGTCGACGCCTGCGTGATCCGGGACCGTCACGAGCTGCCGGCGGCGCGCTATGTCAATTATTATGCCTTCGTCGACCCGAGCGGCGGCAGCCAGGACAGCATGACGCTCGCCGTCGCGCATCGTGACCGCGGCAGCGGCAAGGCGGTGCTCGACTGCGTGCGGGAGCGCCGGCCGCCCTTCAGCCCGGATGACGTGGCCGCGGAATTTGCCACGGTGGCGAAAAGCTACGGTTGCTGGACTGTCACCGGCGATCGGTACGGTGGGGAATGGCCGCGCGAGCGCTTCCGCACGGCTGGTGTAACTTACCTACTAGCGGAGCACACGCGCAGTGATTTGTACCGCAATTTACTGCCACTACTCAGCAGTGGCCAGGCGGATTTGCTGGATCACCCGCGCCTGATTGCGCAGTTGTGCAACCTCGAACGCCGCACGGCGCGGAGCGGTAAGGATAGTATCGACCACGCACCCGGTGGACACGATGACGTGATTAACAGCGCGGCTGGCGCGCTCGTGTTGGCACGTGGCCAGGCTCAGCACGGCTGGCGGCAGCAGCCATTGGTGGCATGAGATGAAACGGTAGCCGGTGCCTGGCGCATCGCGCGAATGACAAAGAGGAGTGAAGAATCATGTCAAATCAGTACATCCAAGATTCAAGCATTGGCGAGATCCGACAGGCGCCGAACACTGACCCGATTCCGGGGCAGATTTACGGCAGGCGCTCCGGTGCAGGCATCAACGACAACCTGCCGACTTGCTGCGGACTCGTCACCCTAAACGGCCCGGACGGCCTGATAACAACCTTCAGCGTCGACGCCCGCGAAATGGTCGCGTCTGGTTCCTACGAGTACGTCTAACCGGGAGTGACCATGCATACCACGAAAGAGTTGGGAGAGCTGGCGGCGCGCCATGCGGCGTCACTGGACGCCGAAGAGCGAGCCGCGGCCAAGGATTACGAAGCCGTCATCACGATCGGTGACAAGCTCACCGCGGATCTGCAGCAGCTCAATGCCGATGAGGACTTAACATCGGACGGGAAGCAGCGCCGCGCGCGCGAGCTTATTGCGGCGGCTCAGACCGAAGCCGCCAAGGTGACGGCGCCGCGGTTCCAGCGGCTCGCCGAGCAACTGAATACCGAACAGAACTGGACGGAGGATACGCTCCGGCGCCGGCTGGCGTTGGACAAGGACCCGGTGCGCGCGGCGCAGTTGGCCGAATCGTATGCGGTGACGTTGCCGCTGCGTTCAGTACAGGACCTGCAGGCGCTGCTCACCGACGCGGTGAACGCCGGGAAGATCGCCGATGCGTGGTGCATTCATGATGCGCTGGCGGCAAAGTTGCGCGAGTTGCCGCCGGAAAGTCAGCTGAGCAGGGCGCGGGCGATCGCCGAGACGATGCGCGGCGTGTGGCCGGAAGTCATGCGAGAACTGCCGGTGGCCTTCCGTCGACTACACGAGCGGCGCAAGCAGCTGGAGCATGTCTTTCACCGGCTCTCGGAGCACCGCATTGTACGGGCGCCCGCGATGTCACCGGAGAAACCGGAGAACCGCTTACGCGATGCACGCCGGGCGGCGGCGTCAGCATGAGATCCCTACCGTTAAGCGCCGTCTGGTCAACTCGGGAGATGGTGTCTCGCTAAGGTCAACACTGTCTCCTGGGGGCGGCGCAGGGCGCCGGGCCGGTGGTTCGGCGCCGCGGTGGGGCCTCTCGAAGATGAATGACGACAAGCTCAAGGAGCCGATCCCATGAACTCACTCTGGCGCACTGCTCTCGGTCAGGACCAGCAGAAGCAGATTCTGTTCACATTGTCCTTCGCCCGCGAAGACCCGGTGGCCTCGCCACACATGGCGCTCGCCGCGAACTCGTGGTGCATGAGCACTGGCGTCGCGCACGTCGTAGACCTCCGCAGCGGACGGAGAAAGCCGTTCTGGCCTTGGCTGGGGGCGTGGCCTGAGATCACAACAACGCTCCGGCCGCAGGATCACGCGGCGACGACGGCCGATGTTCAGGTCCAGATCCTCGCTGACTCGGGGCTGGCGGCCTATTTGCGCGACCACGGTGGTGCTCAGGGGGCGACGGTGCGCCTTGACCTCTGGTGCCCTGGCATCGACTTGGCGAACGTGTGGCCGCGATTCGCTGGCGTAGTGACGGCCTGCCATATAGACCGCCGCACCAGCAGCGTGACTCTCACCTTGAGCGACGGAGATCCCGATGTAGTGCAGACGTGGCCGCCGGGGCCGATCGTCAGCGACAACTTCCGGCAGGCACCTAATTGGGTGCTCAATGGCACCAGCAGGCAAACGGTGCTTGGGCCGGGGCCGGTGGGTGTCTCGTGCATCCAGATCGATGCGACCGGCAATCTGTTTTACGTGGCTGATCCTCCCTACTCTCAGTGGCCATCGGGGCCGAACGCCGTACAGGTGGGCGGTGCTCCTTACAAGTCGGGTTTTTCCTTCTCGACCGAGATGACGCCGGGCACGAGCACGTGGCCGGGCTTCAAGTACACGCAGCTCGCGCTCAAGACGGCCGCACCACAGACCGGCTTGCAGACCGCGATGGTCACGGTCTCGGGTGGAGTGGGTTACGACCCAGCAATCAGGGATGCAATCAGCTTCCTGCTCTGGAAGGGCGGTTTCGACCTGTCGCCGCGAGCTCAGGCACTACTTGCAGACTATGCCCGCGCCACCTATGGCGCCCCGCTCTCTGTGCTCGCCAACCTCAGCGGCAGCGTGCTCGATATCGTGCGGCAACAGCTTGTGCCGCAGACTCCATTTGCCTTCCGGCTGCATCGCACTCAAGCTGACCTAATCGACCTCCGAGCGACCGGCCCACAGCGTCGCGTCACGCTCGGCGCGCAGCTGGTGGTGCGACTGAGTGACCAGCAGGACGAGACGCAGAACTTGTCCATCTTCAACGCCACTTCGATCCTGTGCGGGCTCGATGAGTTCGCCTCAAGCATAAGCGGCGCGCAGTACCCTCTGTTCCGCATTCCCCGCAACAGCAGCGACGCCAACACTCCGCTCAACATCCGCGCGCTTTGCAAAAAGAGTGAGGGTGTCTACGGCAATCGGTTTCTTGACACCCCTGCCGGCGCTGGCGGCTATTCCGCTCCCGATCTAGCCGTTCTGTTTGATGCCAACGGCGTCGCTTACGACTCCCCGGCTGGGCGCATCTTGGGTGACCTCGTAATCCAGCTCTGCGCCATGGCCCACCATCCGCACAGCTATCAGGCTACATGGCTGGACGGCTACGGCTTCGACCTCGGCGACCGCGTGCTGCTCAATGACGCCAACGAGTCGCTGGTCGACGAGCCGTGCGTCGTCGTGCAGATCACAGAGTCGGTTACCGGGCCGCAGATCACCTTCCAGACGGAGGATCTGACATGATCGTGGTGGCGGGGAAGCGGGAATGATTCGAGCGAAGGCGAAAGGTACTCGAAACGAGCACCGTTCACGCCGGCTACGCGGTCCCACGGTGCCACCGCGTTTGTGGGACTTGGTCGGCGTGAGCGCAACTGACGTGGTGCTCTGCCAGGTCAAAACTCGGGATTGGCCAGGTACGGCCGAGATGGAGACGCTCAAGGAGTTTCCGGCGCCACCGAACGCCCGCAAGCTGGTGCATCGGTGGCGGGACCGGCAACGGACGCCGGACGTGCAGCAGTTATGAATGCGTTTCGCTCATGTGCGCTGAAGATAATCGCGCTCAAGAGTGTCGAAGAAGTTGCTGATGCCCTCGGGGCGGACAATGAAGATCGTGCGGACGAACTCACAAAATGCGATTTCGTAGATCTCCCGATAAGCTCTGTCGCGGGGTGAAAACTCATGTTTCAGTCCCGGCGACAGATTGTACTCAAAGCAGAGCCAGTCGCGTCTCTCCACAGGCACCTCATCCCCAATCCCGCCTGTTTTGAGGTCCGCTGCCGCGAGATCAGCGTCTGTCACCAGCAAGTCTGCAGTTGTGAACACGACGGGCAGGATAGTGACATGCTCTCCATTTCTGAACAGACGCGAATTCTCAACGTTGCGCTGAAAGAAGTTGATCATCCCGTTCAAACCCTTCATGCACTGAGATGCTGCGTCCTCGATATCGTCCCTTCCCCCTCCCTTATTGCTTCGCGTAGCGACAACCCCAATCTGGTAAACGTCATGACTGGTCCCAATGGACCAGCCCATCGACTCCACGGAGTCGGGATCGTCAAATTCGAACGTGATCCGTTCAGCGACGACATCAAGACCGGTGGCGTGCCTTCTCGAATACTTCGCCTTGGCGAAGCACCAGCGCGCGCCGAGAGCGCGCTTGCATTCGGCCGTGATGAAGCAGTCTCGGTTTCCATACCTGAGTACAAAGTCAATGCGCGTGCCGTAGCCCTTAGTCTCGACGGGGAATTCGGCTACCTCAAACCACCAGCCAACTACCCGCTTTGGGCGGTCTTTCTCGCACAGGTCCAACACGGCCTGCTGAAACGAGTAGCCGTGGGAGTTCAGGGCTTTTGCGACGACTTGGCTGTCGGCATCCCCTGGGCTCACTTGTACTCCTGCTCAAGCGTGTCGAGGCCGCGCTACTCGGGCGTTTTCTTCTTCGCCTTCTTCCAGCGAGCCTGTACGGCCTTGCGTGCTGATTCGCTGCGCTCTTCCGGGCTCTGCTTCTTCACCCGTGCTTTGCCACCCTTGCGCCCCAAGGCCACCGCAGCCGGATCCTTCCGCTTTTTCCCCTTCACCATGGCACGCCAAGTCTAGCATGAATACGAAGCGCTATGTAATCCCCCCTTGACGATACGAAGCGGTTCGTATAGACTTGTGGCAAAGGAGGATCACGGCATGAGAGTGAACAAGAAGCAGAAACCAGCGGGGCGATTCGAAACCTCACCGGAGCGCCTTGCGTGCATCTCTGACGTCATCGACGCGGTGTTGGACGCAGGCGGAATCACCGCACATGATGCGCTCAATGACGAAGCGTCCTTGCGGGCGCTGGCGAGCAATCTGCAGCTGCCCTATCTGGCGGTACAGATCTCGCGGCTCGGCACCGGAGGCCTCAGCGAGACAGACGTCGACGAGTACAACACTTGGCGCGCGGCGCTGGATAAGGGGGGCGTCCGATGAAGGCGCGCAAACAACAGGAGCGTGGACCGACCTGGGAGCACGTGTTCCTCTGGGCCGTCGATTGGGAAAAGGTGATGCTCCCTGAGGATTGCCGGATGCTTACGCTGCACGTTATGTCTTCTCACAAGGAGATTACCGATGCGTTGCTGCGCGAAATCCGCGGTACGCTGCGCGCTTGGACGGCAAAGGACCGGCTTCTCGATACGGACGCGGATTTCCGGATCCTTGGTCTGCGACCGGTAGATCGGGAGGCGTACATCGTAAGGTTGGCAGGGGCGGAGGGCTGACAATGGGCATGATCTACAGACGCAGGCGCAAGCGCCCCGATGGTACCGTAATCGAGGGCGAAACGTGGTGGATCAAGTATTACGCGAATGGCCGCGCGCACCGGGAGAGCGCCGAGACGGCGAGCGAGAAGGAAGCCCGCCAGTTGCTCAAGCTGCGTGAAGGTGACGTGGCGCGCGGCGTGCCGCATGTGCCGCGCACGACGCGCGTTCGCTGCAAGGAACTCACTGACGACGTGATCCGCGATTACCGGGTGAACGGCAAGCGATCGCTGGAAGATGCCAAGCGTCGGATCGTGAAGCATCTGGTGCCGTTCTTCGGCGAGCGGCGCGCCGCGGCGATCACGACCGCCGACATTCAGCAGTACACGGAGCAGCGCCAGGGTGCCGGGGCCTCGAATGGGGAGATCAATCGCGAGTTGTCACTGTTGCGCCGGGCCTTCAATCTCGGCGCGCGCGCCGGGAAGGTGCTGCGGCCGCCCTACGTGCCGATGCTGAAGGAAGACAACGTGCGCACCGGCTTCTTCGAACGCGCGCAGTTTGAAGACGTGCGTGCACAGCTGCCGGCGGACATCCAACCCGTCGTGCACTTCGCCTACCTCACCGGGTGGCGGGTGCCGAGCGAGGTGCAACCGCTGCAGTGGCGGCAGGTAGACTTTCACGCCGGCACGGTGCGCCTCAAGGCCGGTTCGACGAAGAACGGCGAGGCGCGCGAGTTTCCTTTCACGGCGGAACTCCGCGCGCTCCTCGAGCAGCAACGGGCCCACACCGACCAGGTGCAGCGGGAGCAGGGCCGGATCATTCCTTACGTCTTCCACCGTCAAGGGAAGCCGATTCTTTATTTCAAGGACGCCTGGGAGAGCGCATGCAAGGCGGCCGGCTGTCCGGGAATGATCCGCCACGACTTCCGCCGCACTGCGGTGCGCAACCTCGTGCGTGCCGGCATCCCAGAGCGGGTGGCGATGACGATGACCGGACACAAGACGCGGTCGGTGTTTGAGCGTTACAACATCGTGAGCCCGGGCGATCTGCGCGACGCAGCGCGCCGGCTGGATGAGGCGGCGGGCACAACCGCGGGCACAACAGCGGAAAAGGTCCGCTAGCACGTATCGCCGAGTTAGGATAAAGCCGTGTACCGTCGGCAAGTTACCCGATATGGAGGAGGATGGGGCCCGGTGGCCTCCCCGGTCTTCAAAACCGCGTGGGCGGGCGTAAGTTCGCCGGAGGGTTCGACTCCCTTCCTCCTCCGCCAAGTTAATCGAAATCAGCAACTTAGGCCGCTTCGGTGAAGCGCCCATTCCTGTTCAGACTGCGCCGCAGCCACCGCAACTTGCAAACGGATTGCAAACAGGCGGGAGAGGAGCACAAGCTCGAACGTTTGACCCCGCACTGGCGGAAGGTGTGGACGAGAGTATGGCGCGGGGTCGACCGTGTTCCTGGGGGCCCAGAAGACGTTTCACCGTACAAGATAACTCATAGCGGTTTGCAGAAGTCGAGCGAGCAACGCACGTTCGCGACGAGTACAAGCGGTCGTCGAGCGAGCACTTTTGCAAACCGGAGTTGAAACCGGTTTTATCTTTATTGAGGATTGCATAAGTAATAGAAAGATCGTCCGCGGTGGTGTATACTGCGTGCATGCGACCACAGGGGACGGCGGCGGAGTTGGAGCGGCGGCGGCGGCGAGCGATACGGCTGTTGGA
>Ga0181527_1002809_pt1 | contig 15930 bp, 10 predicted proteins | sample PEATcosm2014_Bin_30_FD_119762 | JGI IMG/M metagenome (GOLD analysis project Ga0181527, IMG submission 119762) | Peatland microbial communities from MTU Mesocosm Facility, Houghton, MI, USA - PEATcosm2014_Bin06_60_metaG | ecosystem: Environmental > Terrestrial > Soil > Wetlands > Peat | place...
ATGACCACCCACACGCAGATGGGCGGAGGCGGCGGCCTCTTCGGCGTGCTCAAGCGCGTGGCTGGCGGCGGCAGCCTCTTCATGACCGAATATCGCGCGTACGGCGCTCCCGGCGTGGTCTCGTTCGCCACCAAGGTGCCAGGGCACATCGTGCCGGTCGAGGTTGGGCCAGGCGCGGAGTACATGGTCCACCGGCATGGGTTCCTCTGCGCCACCCCGCAAGTGACGATCGGCGTGGGCTTCCAGCAGTCGCTGGGAGCGGGCGTCTTTGGCGGCAATGGCTTCCTGCTGCAACGGGTCGCCGGCCAGGGCACGGCGTGGCTGGAGCTGAGTGGCGAACTGGTCGTGAAGAATCTGGCGCCGGGCGAGCTGCTGCGAGTGCATCCGGGCCACGTGGGCGCGTTCCAGTCCTCGGTGGCCTTTCAGATCACCACCGTGCCGGGGATCAAGAACATGATCTTCGGCGGCGATGGAATCTTTCTGGCCGAGATGATGGGGCCGGGCGCGGTGTGGCTGCAGACGCTGCCTATCTCGCGGCTGGCGCACCAGATAGCCGAGTACCTGCCGCACACCGAGAACCGCCAGGCGGGACCGGCCGCCGGCGGCGCGCTGCTGGGCGGGATCGTGGGGTCAATCCTGGGCGGGGAGCGGTAAAAGCAGGGAATAAGGAATAGAGATAAGGGAGACGCTGAGCTACTGTGCCGCAGCCTTGACTTCAGCATCCACGGCCGCTTTCATCACGCCGCAGTTGGAGAAGAAGCGGATGAGGCTGGCGGTGAGCGGCTCTCCGATCGCCGTGCCAGGGGCTGGTGCATTCGCTATTTTCATCTCGCCGGTTCCCTGCGCGTCGAGGATGAGGGCGGTGAGCTTGCGCGCCAGATCGAGCGGGAAGCTCTCGGCGACGAAGACCAGCTTGCCGCGCGTGGTGATGACCACCGGGCCTTCGCTGGTGGAGTAGACCTGCTCTCCGGGCAAAGCAGCTGGAGCGGAGTTCGTCGCATCAGAAGATTCATCTGGCGGCGATGCCGGAGGTGGGAAGACTTTGAATCCGGATGAGTGGTGGGCTTGGGCTGCGCTTTGGGCGCCCGATTCGAGTTGGACGCTGGAATATTTGCGGCCCAGCTCATCCGCGTAGAGCTCGGCGAAGGCCCGCGCGGAGGCGGCGTTCTTCCACGCCGAAAGATAAAAGATGGCGATGGAATCTGTCTTGGCCTTGTCGGCGGGAGTCTTGGCGCTGAGTCGCTGGCCGGCCCAATAGAGACCTCCGTCCCAGGCCGGGGTCAGATCGCGGGCGGCCTGATCGCCGCCGTAGAGCTCAGCGAGAATGCGCACGTCTAGCTGGCCCATCTGGCCGATGTCGTAAGGCTTGTAAAGCGAATCCACCAGCGGATGAATGTTGGGCAGCAGCGGCACGGCCGGCGTGTGCCGCGCCTCATACTCGCGCGGGTTGAGGATCTCCCAGCTCGAAGTAGGTGGGTGATCCAGGGTTCCGGTAAAGGCCGCCGTCTGGCCCTGGTCCATCCACACATCCTGCTCGAAGCTGAGACCATCGCGATAAGGGAAGAGTAGCGATTCGGAGAGCAGCAGCGGCGCACGCGCCAGCATGGGCGAGCTTTGGGCGGCGGACATCTGTTGCTGGACGTAGTCCATCACCTCCGGGTCTTTCACCAGGCTCTTGCCCATCGGCTTGAGGATGTAGTCCATCATCACGACGGTGGCCTGGCCCTCGACGACGGCCTGGCGGGCCGTGTCCATCTCGTCTTTGGCCAAGTGGTCGGTGTCGCCGGCAGAGTTGAGCGAGACGTCATCAGGGGTCTGGTCGCTCCACTTTTCCAGGTCGATGTGCTGGTCCTGCAGCGCGTGCGTTAGCTCGTGGGCCAGCACCGGCTTCTGCTCATCAATGCCCACCCAGTCGAGCATATAGACGGTCTTGGTCTTGAAGTCGTAGTAGGCTTCGATCTGCTCTTTAAGGAGCGCCAGCAGAAAAGGCTTGAGGACGAAATCGCGGTCCAGCAGGCCGAACTTCTTGAGCACGATTTCGCTTTGCTGCATGCGCCGGGCGCTCTCGTCTTCGTCGAATTTCTCTTTCAGGGAGTTTTCGACATTGGTGCGGGAGGTGATCTGGCGCTTCACCGGGCTCTTGATGGGCAGGCCGGTTTCGCCGGAGGAGAATTTGATCAGCTCATCGACCAGCGAGAAGAGTTGGCTCGCCTGCTCGGGAGTAATCTTGCCGGTCGCCTGCGGGGGAGCCAACTGCGCCTGCGGCGCGGCGGCGACTGGTGGGGCGGTTGCGGCGTGCGGCTGCTGACTTGGTGCAATGGATGCCGCAAAACACAACACCGCGACCAAAGCCCATCCGCGAAACCTTCCGTGCTTCATGCTCATCGATTCTCCCTATCTTCTTTCAAGGCTATAATCAAGATGCGGCCTGGCGCGAATACTCCGCTGAAAAACCGCGCCCGAACGGCAAAAAAAATGATCTCCTATGACAGAAACGGCTATCCCCCCAGCCCTCAAGGCCACTGAACCTATCGCGACCCCGCTTGCCACGCTGCTGGCTCAAGCCGCTGTGCCGCCGCAGCTTCAAGCCTATCGCGGTGCGCTGACCCCTCTGAGGTTGGACGCGGCAGTGAAGGAAACAGCGGCGCTGCTCTCAGGAGTCGCGGTTCACGACCTGGGCTGGCTGCGGCGCGTGGCGGTGCGCGGCGAAGATCGCTTCCGTTGGTTGAGCGGCATGGTCACCAACACGGTGAACGATCTGGTGGCGAACGCCGGCGCATGGAATCTGGTGCTCAATGCGCAAGGGCGCATCCAGGGCGACCTGCACGTCTGGCGCGAGGGCGACGAACTCACTTTGGTCATTGCCGCCGATCAGTACGAAAAACTGCTGGCTCACCTGGAACGCTTCATCATCATGGACGATGTCGAACTTGCGTCGTTGAGTGTGGACGCGAATGAAGAGTTGAGCGGCGAGACAGCGTTGGGGCTTGCCGGTCCGTTGGCTGCCGATCTGCTGGCGCGGCTGGGCCTGCCCGCGCCGAAGGAGCTACTGACCAGCGCCCGCGCAGCGTGGAACGGCCAGCAAATCCGCGTCGTCCGGGCCTACGGCCTGCTCGCGCCGCACTACGAACTGTGGGTGCGTGCGGCGGAAATTCCCGCGCTCTGGCAGGCGCTGGTTAAGGAGGGCGCTCGCCCCGTGGGAGCGACCTCGCTGGAGGCCTTTCGCATCGCCGAGGGGATTCCCGCCTATGGCATCGACATGGTCGAGCGCGACCTGCCCCAAGAGGCCGTGCCGCAGGTGGCGACCTTTCCAGAGGCTAAGAAATCTATGCGTGCGAATAGCGAGCAGTCTGCCCAACCGCAGGTGGCGCTCAGCTTTAACAAGGGCTGCTATTTGGGCCAGGAGATTGTGGAGCGCATCCACTCGCGCGGCAGCGTTCACCGGCATCTGCGTTCGCTGGAACTATTCGGACCCGTACCCGCTGCCGGCGCTGCGCTAACATTGGAGGGCGGGGCGGTTGCCGGCCAGATCACCAGCACGGCGGAACTGCCGGTGCACACAGGTAAACGCATCTTCGCCCTGGGCATGATGCGCGTCGAGGCCGAACTTTCACCCCAGCGACGAGGACCTGTCGCCGGGGGCCCCGAGGTGCACAATCAGTCCTTCACTTATACGGCAGGAACGGCCACAGGCACAGCCCGCATTCTGGCTGCGCCGCCGGAGCTGGAAGCGGATTAGAAAGTTATCACGTCAGCAAAACGAACAGGAAAGCAGAAAACCATGAGCGATAAGCCGAAGTTTGAAGTCATTGACCGCCGCAAGATGAAGGCGGAAGAAGAGCAGGAGAACCAGCAGCCGTCCGTGTCTCCGGTGGAAGCAACTGCGGCTGAAGAGGCATCGCCGCCGCTTGAGAAGGGCGGTGGCCCGCGGTTGGTGGTCAACGAGCCAAAGCCCGAAGCCGCGGCAGAAGGCGAATTGCCTCCCGCGCCCACTGCCAGGGAGAGCCGCGAACAGAAGACGGCCTACGACGCTTCGGCGCAGCGGCTGGAAGAGATGGTGCGGGCGCAGAACCCCGCCGTTGGCCAGCAGCCGCCAGTCAGCTTCGAGCATCTCGTACAGCAGTTTTACGTCTCTGCGATGATCCAGATGGGGGCGGGCACACAGGAGGGCCAGCGTCCCAGAGTGGATATTCTGGGCGCGCGGACGACGATTGATCTGCTGGGCGTGCTGGCGGAGAAGACCCGCGGCAACCTGACCGAGACCGAGAACAACACCCTGGAGTCGGTGCTCTTTGAGGTGCGGATGGCCTTCCTGGAACTGACCAGCATGATCTCCTTGCAGGCCATGCAACCGCCGCAGCCTCCGCCGCCGGGCAAGCGGTAAAGACAGGGACTAGGGACTACCGTTGCCTATGGAAGGACTGCTCACATTTCTCGGCACGGGAACCTCGATGGGGGTTCCGACGCTGGGCTGCGGCTGCCAAGTCTGTACCTCGGCCGATCCGCGCGACCGGCGGTTGCGGCCCTCGGTTCTCCTGCGCTGGTGTGAGCAGGTGGGCGGGTATGAGCGTGTCGTGGTCATCGACACAGGTCCGGACTTCCGCGAGCAGGCGCTGCGCAACGGCCTCACCCGTGTCGACGCGGTCTTTTACACCCACTCCCACGCCGATCACATCCTGGGCATGGACGACCTTCGCCCGCTCAGCTTCACAGTTTTTCGCGAAGGCACGCCCATTCCGCTCTACGCCACGCCGAAGACCACCGTGGCGTTGGAACACATCTTCGATTACACCTTTTCGCCGAGCGCCACCTATCCCACCCGAGCCCGCGTCCAACTGCGGCCACTGGCCGAGCGGACTCCGGTTTATGGCGTCGACTTCCTGCGCGTGCCGCTGATGCATGGCGAGATGGAGATTGCCGGCTTTCGCTTTGGCCGCGCCGCCTACCTGACCGACGTGAGCGCCATTCCCGAATCGAGCTTCGCGCTGCTCGAAGGGCTGGACCTTCTGGTCGTCTCAGCACTGCGCCACAAGCCACACCCCAGCCACGCCACCGTGGAGCAGGCGGTCGGCTGGGCCGGGCGCATCGGCGCGCGCCAGACCTGGCTCACCCATATCGCCCACGAACTGGGCCACGAACAAACCAACCACTCTCTGCCTGACGGCATTCGCCTGGCTTACGACGGCCTCAGCCTGCCCGTGAATCTGGGGACCACACATTGATGATCGAGGGCCATGTGATTTCTGTCTTTCATTCGGTTGCGGAGATTCCGGCGGGCTTTGGTCCCAGCGTGGCCTCCATCGGTAACTTCGACGGCGTGCACCTGGGCCACCAGCAGATTCTTTCGGCGGTGGTGCGCGAAGCGCGGGAGCAGGGCGCGCGGGCCGTGACCATCACCTTCGATCCCCACCCGGAGCAGTTTCTGCGCCCGGCCCAGGCGCCGCGGTTGCTTACGCCGAGTGACGAGCGCCTACGCCTGCTGGCACTCACCGGCATTGACGCGGTTGTGGTGCTGCCCTTCGATGAGGCGCTGGCTTCGCTCGCGGCACGGGAGTTTGTGCGCGGCATCCTGGTGGACGCTTTGGGCCTTCGCAGCCTCCATGAGGGCGGCAACTTCCGCTTCGGCCATCACGCCAAGGCCGGCGTAGCCGAACTCAAGCAACTTGGCGCGGAGTTTGGCTTTACCGTCCACGTACATCCTCCGGTACAGGCGCGAGGCCTGGAGGTTTCCAGCTCGGCGATCCGGGGTTTTGTGGCTGCCGGGGACATGCCCCGCGCACGCTGGATGCTGGGACGTCCCTTCGAGGTGCGCTCCACACAGGCGCGCGGACGCGGCATCGGTACGCGGCTGCTGGTGCCCACGGTGAACCTTGCTCCTTACGATGGCCTGCTCCCCGCCTTCGGGGTCTACGTCACGCGGCTCACGCTGGCCGGGCGCAGCTTTCAGTCGGTGACCAACGTGGGTAACCGGCCCACCTTCGGTGCGGCCTCCTTTGCCGTCGAGTCGCACATCCTCGACTTTGAGCCGGTAGAGATGGACGGGGAGACACCGATTACGCTGGAGTTCCTGCTGCGCCTGCGCGGCGAGCGAGAGTGGCCGACGCCGGAAACGCTGAAGGCGCAAATCTTCAGAGACGTAGCCAAGGCGAAGTGCTACTTCCGACTGGCAGGAACAGCCGCTAACTCGCTAACTCGCGATCCCGCGAAGCGGGGCTAACTTACTAAATGTTGACCCAATCCATTTTCTCTCTTGTCGAAAAGAAAGGTATCTGCTTACTTCGCCGCTAACTGCCGCAGAACATATTGTAAAATTCCGCCGTGCTCGAAGTACTCGATCTCCTGCGGCGTGTCGATACGCACTGTGGTAGCGAACTCCTTCCCCTCTCCATCGGCTGCCGTGGTCCTAACTCGGAGCGTACTGCCGTTGGCGAATTTGGCCGTGAGCAGCGCCGTAAGGGCAGGGAAGTCGTAGACCTCTTCGCCGGTCAGGCCGAGCGACTCCGCGCTCTGGCAAGCCTCAAATTGCAACGGCAGAATTCCCATGCCTACAAGATTCGAACGGTGAATGCGCTCGAAGCTCTCGGCGATCACCGCTCTAACTCCCAGCAGCTTCGGCCCCTTGGCCGCCCAGTCGCGCGAGCTGCCGGAGCCATACTCTTTCCCTGCCAGAATAATCAGCGGCACGCCACGCTCGGCGTATTTCACGCTGGCGTCGAAGATCGAAAGCGGCTCGCCCTCGGGAAGCAATCGCGTGACACCGCCCTCAGTGCCCGGAGCCAACTTGTTGCGCAGTCTCACATTGGCGAAAGTGCCGCGAACCATCACTTCATGATTGCCGCGCCGCGAGCCGTAGCTGTTGAACTCTGCCGGCTTCACGCCATTCTCGGCGAGATACTTGCCCGCCGGCCCGTTGGCCTTGATGCTTCCGGCAGGCGAGATATGATCGGTAGTAACCGAGTCGCCCAGAACGGCCAGCACGCGCGCGCCCAGTATCTCAGTAACTGGCGCGGGCGTCTTGGTAATGCCATCAAAGTAAGGAGCCTTGCGGATATAAGTCGAATTCGGCTCCCACTGATAAACCTCGCCTGTGGGAAACTTGAGTCCCTGCCAGTTGGCGTCGCCCAGGCTCACCGTCGCGTACTCGCGGCGGAAGCCTTCGCTTGAGACACCCTTTTCAATCGCCTCGGCCACCTCGGCTTGCGTAGGCCAAATGTCTTTGAGATAGACCGGCTGTCCAGCCTCGTCCTTGCCCAGCGAATCGGTCTCGAAGTTATGACTAATCTTGCCTGCCAAAGCATAAGCCACGACCAGCGGCGGACTCATCAGATAGTTAGCTCGCACATCCACATTGACGCGCCCCTCGAAGTTGCGGTTGCCGCTCAACACACTCACCGCAACCAGTCCATGCTCGTCGATGCTCTTTGAAACATCAGCAGGCAGCGGCCCGGAGTTACCGATGCAGGTTGTGCAGCCGTAACCCACCACGTTGAAGCGCAGTTTTTCAAGATAAGGCAGCAAACCCGCCTTGGCGTAGTAATCCGTAACCACCCGCGAACCCGGCGCCAGCGAAGTCTTCACCCACGGCGGCACAGAAAGTCCCTTTTCGACAGCATTTTTCGCTAGAATTCCCGCCGCCATCATTACTGAAGGGTTCGAGGTGTTCGTGCAACTCGTGATCGCTGCAATCACCACCGAGCCATGATTGAGATACAGGTCAGGATCTACGCCAAAGCGGCCTTGTATGGTTGTGGAAGAATGGGCTCCAATAACTCCCGCGTCGGTCACCGAGCCACGTTCCCAGTTAGTTGAAGTGCGCGTACCCAGTGGCTTGGCTGTAGGCGAGAGCAGCGCGGGCAGTTGTTCGGCAAAGCTGGCCGCCGCATCCTTCAGCAGTACGCGGTCCTGCGGACGCTTGGGTCCGGCGACGCTAGGCTCGACGGTAGCAAGATCCAGCTCCAAAGTTTGCGTATATTCAGCCTCCGTCGAGTCAGCCGTATGGAATAATCCCTGTTCCTTGTAATAATCCTCGACCAGAGCAATCTGCTCCTCGCTGCGGCCCGTCAGACGCAGATAGCGCAGCGTCTCAGCGTCTACCGGGAAGATGCCGCAGGTCGCGCCGTACTCGGGGGCCATGTTACTGATCGTGGCGCGATCTGCCAGCGGCAGCGCGGCCACGCCGGGGCCGAAAAACTCCACAAACTTACCCACCACGCCCAACTTGCGCAGCGCTTGAGTTACCGTCAGAACTAAGTCAGTCGCAGTAGCTCCCTCGCGCAGTTTACCGGTGAGGCGGAAGCCCACCACTTGCGGGACCAGCATCGAGATAGCCTGCCCCAGCATCGCCGCCTCGGCCTCGATGCCGCCCACGCCCCAGCCCAGAACGCCCAGGCCGTTAATCATCGTCGTGTGCGAGTCGGTACCCACCAGCGTGTCAGGATACGCCACTAATGGCCCCAACGGCGAAGACCTGTCGTTGGGGACTCCCACTAACTCGCCGTCTAACTCCGCCGTGAAAACAACGCGCGCCAGGTACTCCAGATTTACTTGGTGGCAGATGCCCATCCCGGGCGGCACGGCGCTGAAGTTACGGAAGGCTGTCTGCCCCCACTTCAGAAATGCATAGCGCTCGCGGTTTCTTTGGAACTCCAACAAGGTATTGGCCGCAAAAGCGCCCACGGCGCCATACTCGTCTACCTGCACCGAATGGTCGATGACTAACTCGGCCGGAACCAGCGGATTCACCCGCTCCGGATCGCCGCCCAGCGTCCGGATCGCATCGCGCATCGCGGCCAGATCGACCACAGCGGGAACGCCGGTAAAGTCCTGCATCAGCACCCTCGCCGGCATAAAAGCAATCTCCCGGCTCGGTTCGGCCTTGGCCTTCCAGTTAGCCAGAAACTCAATCTCCGCGGACGTCACGTTGACGCCATCCTCGCGGCGCAGCAGGTTCTCCAGCAGTATCTTCAGGCTGAAAGGAAGCCGGCTCAGGTTGAAGCCGCGCTCGGTCAGCGATGGCAAGCGGTAAATCGTATAACTGTGGTTGCCGGAGACAAGTGTTGCCTTGCTGTCAAAACTATTCATCGGGGAAGAACCTTTCTTCCGCGCGCTGGCGGAATTTGTTTCAATTCCGAGTTATTCGGGATCTATCTGCAGCCAATAATGGAAGCCGTCAACGATAGCCATCAGCGCCGCCTGGTTCAAATCGCTGCTGACTCCCGCAGTGGTCCAGGGCTCGTGCCCGTCAGCATGGAAGCTGACTGTGACGCGAACGTGAGCCGCCGTGTCCTGCGCGGACACATCAATGGCCGTAACACTGAATCGGCCTAAGTGCATGCGCACGATGGCCGGGTGCCATTTCTCCAGTTCTCGCCGCATGGCTTTGGTCAGAGCGTCCACCGGCCCGGCGCCCTCGGCTCGAGTTACTGTAACTCTGGAGTCGTCCAGGCACAACGACATGGAGGCCTGAACGTACCTACCTCCGGTTTCGTCGGATTCATCGATCACTCTCCAGCTTTTCACGCTGAAACAATTCTTCAGGGTATTGAGCACCTTCATGCAAGCCAGCTTGAAGGAAACTTCACTGGCCGTGTAACCATCGCCTTCGATCATCGCCTGATTGGCGTCTATAAACTCCTGAGCTTGCGCGGAGTCGAGTGGAACACCGATTGCTTTCGATAGCAGAATGATGTTAGCCTTTCCCGACTGGCCGTTCACTCCGATAACAGGGACAGCGCCGACTTTAGCGGGATCGCACCATAGGTATGCGCCGGGATTCTTGCGTTCGCTGCTGCCATGCATTCCAGCCCAGGTGCCAAAGGCTCCCGGGCCGACAATGGGAGCGCCGTGCGGTGGCTCAATTCCGAAGGCTTCATAAGCCGAATGCGCGAGGCTGGTTAGCTCTTCAAGCGATTCCGGAGTTACAAACTCAGCTTCGCCTCGGAGTTGCATGCTGCCGATGACAGTGGTCAGGTTTACGTTGCCGCAGCGTTCGCCCGTTCCCAGCAGAGTTCCTTGAACTTGAACCGCTCCGGCGAGAATGGCGGCTCGCGTATTGGCAATTCCAAAGCCGCGATCGGTGTGGCCATGAAATCCGAAGTTAGCTCCTGGATAACTCTGCGCCAGGCCGCCGATGACCTGAGCGACTTCTTCAGGATTGGCGCCGCCGGTGGTGTCGCAAACAATGATCCGGCTAACTTGCTGGCAGGCGCACTGCGCAATCATCTGGTGGAAATAATCCAGGCTGCGCCGACTGAAATCGGCGTCGCAATGGATGCCGTTTTCGCGGCGGCCGCAAGCCGCGTCCATCGCGTGCTCCAGGTCCACGATCACTTCGATACCACTGTCCTGAAGGCACTCAATGGTTTCGTAAGCCATCAGCAGGTTTTCTTCCGGCGTCGTCTCAAGCGACTTCTTCACATCGAGCAGCCTGGATTTGACGACAATGACCGCTACGGGAACGCGCTTCCTGCGGTTGACGATGAATTGCACGTCGGGCCATTCCTGCACCTTGGCGCCGCGGCCGCGCGTTCTGCCGAACAAGGCCAGTTTCATCGCTCCCGTATCGGCCGAATCAAGGGCGCTGGATAAATCGCTTACAAATTGATTTGCGCCGGCAAAGCCGATTTCGGCATAGCGAAAGCCGAAGGCTGCCATGCGCTCCAGCAAGCTGACGGCATTCGGCACGGAGATGTCGATGTTCGGCTGCTGCATGCCGTCGCGAAGGCTGGTATCGAAGAGTTCGACTTTTCTAACGTGATTTTTCTTCATTTGACCCTGCGCCCGATTGAGAGAATGTCCTGCCAAGGATTGTCGTGACGGCAGATTTGCGACTTCCCAATCACGTCCTCAGTTGAGGCTTCCTGAAACTCCAGAATAACAGGGAACGTGCTCGGGTTCCCACAGCTTAGAATCGGGAGGGAAGACGGAGTCTGATATGGAGCAGCCTGCCAGAGCCAGCCTCAATCTGCTATCTTCACAGGTTACGAGTTTTTTGTCCCAACATCCCCGCCGTGCCGAGGTTCACTGCGCTTATGTCCGAGCTATCCCGCCGTCCGCCATCTCCCTTCTTCCGCTGGGCAATGCTCGTTTTCGTCAGCCTGGCCATGTTCGGCAACTACTACGTCTACGACTGCATTGCGCCGGTCGCGGACCTGCTCTCCAAGCAGCTTTACTTCTCCGACTCCAATATTGGACTGCTCCAGGCCATCTACAGCTTTCCGAATCTGATCATGGTGCTGATCGGCGGCTATCTGGTCGACCGCATCGGCGCGCGCAAGGCGATCTTTCTCTTCGGAACGACCTGCCTGATTGGAGCGATCGTCACCGTTCTTTCCGGCCATCTGGCGCTGATGGCGACCGGGCGTCTCATCTTCGGCATCGGCGCGGAATCCCTCGTCGTCGCCGTCACCACCGCAATCGCTAAATGGTTCCGCGGCAAGGAGTTGAGTTTCGCCTTCGGCATCAACCTGATGATTGCGCGCGGCGGCACATTGATGGCGCAGAGGTCTCCCAGCTGGGCCAGCTTTGCCTATTCTAATTGGCGCACGCCGCTGTTGATTTCAGTGGGGGTCGCCACCTTCTGCGTGATCGGGGCGCTGATCTATTGGGGGATGGAGGTCTATGCGGAAAAGACATTTGATCTAGCCCAGGCTGGGCCTACCGACAAGGTGGTCTTCAATGATCTCTTCCATTTCGGAGCGTCTTTCTGGTATATCGTCGCGCTGTGCGTGGTCTTCTATTCAGCGATTTTTCCTTTTGAGACCTTCTCCTACAAATTCTTCATGGATGCGCATGGCACGACCCGCGAGATGGCTGGCACAATTGTGGGTAATCTGACCATAGCCACCATGATCGGCACACCGCTGCTGGGGTTGTTTGTCGACAAGATCGGCAAGCGCGCCCTGCTGATGATGATCGGCTCGGTGCTGCTGGTCCCGGTTTATCTGATGATGGCCTATACCCATACCCAGGCAACGCTCTATGCCCCGATGGCCATGATGGGCATCGCCTTCTCGCTGGTTCCAGCGGTGATCTGGCCCTCGGTGGCCTACATCGTGGAGCAGAACAAGCTGGGCACGGCCTATGGGCTGATGACCGTGGTGCAGAACATGGGGTTCTTCGGCTTCAACCTGGCCATCGGCTGGGCCAACGACCACGGCCACGCCAGCGCGGAGAATCCCGCCGGCTACCACCTGGGGATGTGGATATTCTCCATTCTTGGACTGCTGGGGATGCTTTTTGCTTTCCTGCTGCGGCAAAGAGAATTGGGTCCGCACGGGCACGGGCTGGAGACCATCACCGCCAGCTGAGATAAGCACCTTTGCGAGTGCCGATTCGCTCCCCTACCGCTGCTCCTCCATGTTGTAGAGGAAGTACGCCCGCAACTCCAGGTACGGCCCGTGGAAGTCCCTGGGCAGAGGCGGGTAGTTCGAGCCGGTCAGCGCGCCCCATGCCGCACGGTCGAGGGCCACATCGCCGCTGCGGCCCTCCAGCACCAGGCTGCCGTCCATCAGTCGCCCGTTGGGCAGAACCTTGAAGCGGATCGCCACCATCCCCGACTTCAGAATCGGCGGGTTGACTTCGTCTGGAATCAGCGGATCCCAGGTTCGCTCCGTCTCGCGGTGCCAGCGCTGCAGCCAGCCATTGAAGTCTACGCCCTGGGTGTCGGAGAGCACCTCGATGCCGCCCGAGCCGGCGCCGGGATGCATTCTGAGGCCGCCTTCGGAGGGAAGATTGCCCGCGCCCATGCCGGGGTTCCGCGATACACCCTTCATGGCCTCGCGCAAGGCGTCGGCAGGGTTCTGCGAGTTCATAGCAAAATTGGGACGCGCCGGCACGGCCGCCGGACGAGGCGCCTCCACCTGCGACTGTTGACTAGGCGGAATGGGTGGCGGCGAAACCGGCTCAGCTGCTTGCGGCGCTGGCTCTGGGGCGGGCGGTGGCGGAGCGGCCTTGTTCATCTCCTCCAGTGTCTTTTTGTCGATCTGCGGCGGCTTGACGGGAACCGGCTTGATCTCAACCTTGGGCTGCCATTTCGGCGTATCCAGGTAAGTGAATTCCCTGGGCTGCTGGATCGCCTGGCTGGAATCGACCACTATCGGCACTTTGAAGACGTACCTGGGAAGCAACAAGATAGCTGCGAAGAGAGCCGCATGGACGAGGATGGCGATCCAAACGCCTTCGCGGAAGCGCGACCAACGCCGCTCATCCTCCATATCGCTGATCAGTTGCAGCAGCTCGTGGGTATCGTAGTCCACCCAGCGCGAACCGCGAATCACCGGCGATGCGGACTCTGCGCCTAAAACCGGAACGCCCGCAGCGGGAGTGGTTTCCGCTGGCCCGTTGGGCTCGTTCACGTCGATGGGCGCTTCGTCGGTGAGCATTCGTTCCTGAGAATCCAGCCGAAGCGCACTCACGCTCAGCCGCTCCGTTTCGAGTCCTTTCCTTCTATTCTCTCATCCCGGTAATCATCCTGCCCATCGCCCCGGCCCGTACAATGGTTTCTGATAGTAAGACGGATATGCGGGCGGAAGGGGACCCTGCTTGAAGCAGTTTCTTGTTCGATTGATGGCGAAATGGAAGCTGGTAGCCGTGTTTCTCGCCAAGTTTGGCATTTGGGGCGTGGGAGCGGCCGCGCTGCTGGACTCGTCCACCATTCCCATTCCCATGGACGCGCTTCTGGCCGTCTATGTCTGGAACGACAAAAGCCACTTCTGGCTCTATTGCCTGCTGGCCGCGACGGGATCGGCCATCGGCGGCCTGTTGCCCTACGGGCTGGGCCGGGCCGGCGGCGAACTCTTCCTGCTCAAGCGCGTCAACCGCGAGCGCTACGAGCGGATGCGCGCCCGCTTTGAGCGCCAGGAGTTCCTGGCCATGATGATTCCCTCCATGCTGCCTCCGCCCACGCCCTGGAAGGCTTGCGTCTTTGCCGCCGGCGTCTTCGAAATGAGAATTGCCCCGTTCATGCTGTCGGTCTTTTGCGGCAGGATGGTCCGCTGGCTGGTGCTCTCGCTGCTGGTGCTCAAGCTGGGTCCGGGCGCGGTGGAGCTTGTCGAACACCACAGACTTGTTCTCGTGGCCATCGTCGGCGGCCTAGCGGTGATTGGCTTTGCCTGGTGGTGGATGCACAAAAAGCGCGCCGGCAAACTGGAAGACGAGGAGTAGCCATTGAGCCAATAACTAGCCAATTGCATCGGCCGCATTACTAAACAGGGCCAGAAAAGTCACATTCAAGGCAGCTAATACCGCTTCTATTTGTTCAGGGCGCATCTGCAGCACTGTCGACACGGATTCATTCTTGATTGCCTCAAGAGCCAGGCCCTTTGCATCTGAGAACAACCGGGTATACTTACTCTTTAGAGACTTTATATCCATCTTGAGGACCCGGGAAGGGGCGTCTGGGCCATTCATTATTCTCTTGAGAGCCTGCTCGGCATACTCGTGTAATTCGCCTACCATCCGGACAACATCATCGTGCGACCGATTCACGACGCCTACCTTTCCAAGGACGACGAGAATCAATACGTCTTTAATTCCTATCAATTGTGCGCTAATGTCCATATTCTTTGACATGATCCCGAGAAGATGCTCATTCGCTGTTTCATTTCTGGCCCCGATATTGACTAATTCCTGCAGAGTCAATGCTGCGGCGGCAGTGTGAAGGGCGTTAAACAGTCGCTTCTTCGTCTCATGTAAGTAGCGAAACGTGTCTCGGTCCGTCACGACCCTAATCTCCTCGTCGTTGTCTCGTAAGAAAGCAGGCGGAAGCCATTTCAGATATTCACTCTTTGCAAGTGCAATTAGTCGGCCATGCTGTTCGGCACTGATCGTCACGGCTCCCTCACTGATCTGCCGTTCAATACAGACTCGGTCGACCACTGTGGGGACTACAATCATGCTTCTGTTTTTCAGCATTGCCTCTGCCACCTGTGCGCAATTCTCATCGTTCTCAAACACCAGAAGGGCCTTGGCCTTGCTGGAGTTACGGGGGAGTTGCGCTAGAATCCTATTGAATTCCAACGGTCCCACCGCCACACCCACCGAGTCAGCCATTTCGACCGCATGAGAGATTGCTTCATCTGTGCTCACAAGAAGAACCACGCCCTTTCCGACTCGCAGGGCGCGTTGGAGATCGGTCTTCCATGAAATCGATGTATCCAAGACAACTGCCATCGATAGAGAAAAGAAAGCTGAAGGGCTTTTGTGGTACCTGGGTATCACAACCTGCAAGGTGCATTCTTTTCTACCATTGTTGTCAATAACATTTCTCCAATCCCCACCTCCCCTTGCGATCACCAGAAGTCTTGTATAGTTGTCCTTTAATAGCATTGGCACAACAAGTCCAAGTCCTAGTTTCCCAGCTCCAATTAACACGTGCAGGTGCTTCTTGCGCGTTCGCGACTTGGTCGTATATGGATATTGATGTCCAGCCGGATTGGAGAGGTCGGGTTGATATTTTGTTTTGTGTGGTCTTGATGCAATGCTAACGGAAGGATGCAACACCCATGTGTCAGCTGCCTCAAAGGTCTCTCTCCTTAACTCCGTCGCACCTCCGTGATTGAAGAAGAGTTGCACCTTTTCCCTAGGATAACGACTGACCACGGCGCCACAAAGGCCATTCTTGTATAGCTCATACCAGAGCAAGTCCTTCAATTCGACACCGTAGAGCTTCTGGGATAATTTCCTGGCGTTGTTCCTCGATAGAAAGTTAGAGTGTAGGTTGTTTGCAAGTATATCGAGCCGCGGGTCCCAATATGGAACAGCCTCGCTCCGCGCATATCCGTAAAAGTCGTTGCTAAGATCTCGTACCACCTCGCGCACTTTCTCGGTGGTGCGAGACTTCGGGTCGATCCTCTGAAGTCGATAACCTATGAAATCAAGCTCTCTTGGCCGACCCCTTGTATGACGCCGCAAATAATCGAAGATATTCTC
>Ga0181527_1002810_pt1 | contig 15924 bp, 12 predicted proteins | sample PEATcosm2014_Bin_30_FD_119762 | JGI IMG/M metagenome (GOLD analysis project Ga0181527, IMG submission 119762) | Peatland microbial communities from MTU Mesocosm Facility, Houghton, MI, USA - PEATcosm2014_Bin06_60_metaG | ecosystem: Environmental > Terrestrial > Soil > Wetlands > Peat | place...
CGGGAGAACCACTCCCGGCCTTTTCCATTCTGCCCGTGCCCCATCCTTTCGCCCGCTTTTGGGGCGAAAGGGTGGGATAGCACAAAGCCCACGTCGTCAATTATTGCCAAACACCGGAATCGAGGCGCCGTGAATCACGCGCGCCTCGTCGCTCGCGAGAAAGAGTACGACCTTCGCGATGTCTTCGGGCTTCGGCCACTTGCTGAAATCCGCGTTGGGCATATCAGCACGATTGGCCGCGGTGTCAATGATGCTGGGCAGGATGGAATTGACGCGAACGCCGCTGCCCAACAGATCCGCGGCCAGCGAGTCCATCAGCGCCACGGCGGCGGCCTTGGTCGCGGCGTACGCGGAGGCGCCGGCAGCGTGATCCCACGCGGCCTTAGCGGCCACATTGACGATGGCGCCGGATTTGCGGGCGATCATAGCCGGCACGACGGCTTTGGCCAGCGCGTAGCCAGAGCGCAGATTCAGGCTCACCATGCGCTCCAGCACCTCCGGCTCAAGATTCCACAGAGGAATGCCGCCCGCATAGCCGCCCACGGTATTCACGAGCACGTCGAGGCGTTTCCATTGCGACAGAATCTGGTTCGCAAGATCGGCGGTCTGACGCGCATCGGTTACGTCCACGTTGAATCCCGCGAGACGGCTCGCTCCTTCGCCCGCGGCGTCTTTCAGCGCCAGGAATTCCTTTTCGTTACGCCAGGTGACGGCGACTTGCGCGCCACTCGCAAGGAACGCGAGACTCACGGCGCGTCCCAGGCCGCCGGTGCCGCCGGCGACCAAAACGGCCTTTCCGGAAAAATCTGAATTCAACGGTTGACCTCCTCAACACAATGAGAATCCAGTATTCCATGCCTTCAGATGAAAGCCCAATAGGCGATGCACTGTAACCCCGGTGTTTTGACCACGGCCGCTGTGGCTGCGGCCGCACCTGCGGCCGCCATGATAGGATGGCAGCGCCTATGTGGATCGCGCGCATCCGCCGCTGCTAACAACTAGTTTGGGATGCAGCGAGGTTGGAGTTCCTATGCAACGAACATCGAGATGGATCGGCGCGGGTTTGTTTTTTGTGGCCGCGGCCGCGCCAATTTTTTCCGCGACGACAGAAGTGTTGAGAAACGAGAAGGTCATTGTGACCGAGGAGACGCTGGCGCCGGGCGAGCAGGAAACCGTCGCCGGGACACACGCGAGCATGGTGGTGTTTCTCAGCGGCGACGGAGTCGCGGCGAAGTTTGCCGATGGCACGATGAACAACGAAGCCGTGCATCGCGGCGACGTGATGAATGCGGCGGCGGGAAGACCAACGTTGACCAATACCGGGCACACGCCTCTGCGGCTGGTCCGCGTAGAGTTTCTGACCGCGGGCAGCGACGAAACCTGGGGCATGACGGGCCTCCCGCCGAACTACAAGGTGCTCTTTGAGGACCAGCACAGCCGCACTTACGAAATCAGAATTGCCGCGCACGCCTGGGAGCCGCAGCATACGCATCACGCGCGCGTGGTGGTTTGCCTGAACGGCGCGCAACTGGAGCACATCCTGCCCGACGGATCGAAGCAGCCGTCGACGCTGAAAACCGACGAGGTGACGTGGCGGCTGGGGCAGACACATACCGGTCACAACCTGGGCGATACCGATCTGTGGGTGATTGCCATCGAGCCGAAGTGAGCGCGCCCATCCATCAGGAGTTCCCATGAACGTGAAGTTGGGATGGATGATTGCAGCGGTGGTGCTGGTCGTTGCTTTTTCCGGTGGCGCGCGCGCGCAGGCGCCAGCCAACGCAAACCTGCCTGTATTCAATGTGGTTGACTACGGCGCGAAGAACGATGGGTCGGCCAATGCGGCAGACGCGTTTCGCGCGGCAATTGCAGCGGCCAACAAAGCCGGCGGTGGCACGGTGTTTGTTCCTGCCGGCCGATACATCTCCGGACCGATTGAACTTTTCAGCAACATGACGCTGGACCTGGATGCGGGAGCAACGATCACGTTCCCGGTGGCACCGCTGCCGTTTGTCAAAGGCAGATACCTGGGAGTGGAAGCGCTGGTGCCCATGCCGCTGGTGGGCGGAAACGACGTGGAGAACGTGGCCATCACGGGCCGTGGAACGCTCGCTGCCGGCGACTATGAAGCATGGGGCAAAGCGTATGGCACGCCGGCAGCCGAGGTCCGGGATGATTCAGGAAATGCCAACGGGCCTCACTGGGATCATCTGTTGAAGGCGCTCGAGGCCAAGCAGCCGGTGACCGAAGCCGACTATCGCGCCGCCGCACCGGAACTGCGGCCCTCGTTCATCAGCTTCAGCAACGCCAGGAATGTGCTGGTTGACGGTGTGCGCATCGTGGGCGGCCCCGCGTTTGTTGTGCACCTTTTGTACGCAGAGAACGCGACGGTGCGCAACGTGATCATCGACGCGTATCCGGGTCCGCACGCCAATGGAATCGTGGTGGACTCGAGCCGATTCGTGCGCATTGCAGACGACTTTGTGGATACGGGCGACGACGGCATCGTGATCAAAGCCGGCAAGGATGCCGACGGTTTGCGCGTCAACCGGCCCAGCGAGGATGTGGCCATCACCAATTGCACGGTCAAGCACGCGCATGGTGCGGTGGTGATCGGAAGCGAGACTTCGGGCGGCATTCGCAACGTGGTGGCGAGCAACATCACAGCCGACGGAACGGAGAACGGCATCCGCATCAAAAGCCGGCGCGGGCGCGGAGGCGTGGTGGAGGATGTGCGCTTTGACAACTGGACCATGCGCAACGTGGGCACGGGCATTGTGATTACGAGCTACTACGTGATGGGCGGCGAGGGCGCGACGGCTGAAGAGCCGGTGACGGAGCGAACGCCGGTGTTCCGCAACGTCGGCATCAGCAACGTAACCATCACGGGAGCGCGGCAGGTGGCGGATATTGAAGGGCTGCCGGAGATGCCGGTGGCCGGGCTGCGCATTTTCAATGTGATCGGCGAGGGACGCACGGGGCTCAGTGCGAGGTTCGCCAATGATATGGAGCTGCACGATGTGAAGATCGGCACGGAGCAGGGATCGAGTTTCGCGTTCCAATCCGTCAACGGCCTTGAACTCGACGATGTAGCCACGAACACTCCGCACGGCGATGTCCCCGTGATCCGGCTTGAAGATTGTCCGGGCGCGGTGCTGCGCGACAGCCCTGCGGCGCAGGAATCCATGCGAGGAAAAGCGCGATGAAGAAGATAGCTCGGAATCTGGTTTTGATGGTCATCGTTTCTCTCCTGCTTTCCATCAGCGCAGGAGCGCAGATGCGCCCGACACAGGGCGGCCCGGTCTTCAGCATTTTGGATTACGGTGCGAAGAACGACGGGTCGGCCAATGCGGCAGACGCGTTTCGCGCGGCGATTGCAGCGGCGAAGAAGGCCGGCGGAGGCACGGTCTTTGTGCCGGCAGGGCATTACGTCTCGGGCCCGATCGAGATGGTGAGCAATTTGACGTTGTATTTTGACGCGGGCGCCATTGTGGAATTTCCTGCCACGGTGCTGCCGTTCACCCCGGGCCGCCAGCAGGGCATCGAGACGCTGACACCGGTGCCGCTGATCGGCGGACACGATCTTGAGAATGTCGCCATCACGGGCCGCGGCGTGCTCGTGAGCAACAATGCCGACTGGATGAAGTTGCACGGGCGCCGGCAGCCAAAGGGCGAAGATCCCGGCAGTGCCAACGGACCGCATTGGGAGCAGTTGTTGAACGATCTCAATGCCGGCAAGACGATTCCGGAAGCGGAATACGAGGACGCTGCCGCGGAGCTGCGGCCGTCGTTCATCCGCTTCATGAACAGCAAGAACATTCTGATTTCGGGGCTGCGCATTATCGGTTCGCCCATGTGGACGGTGCATCTGCTCTACAGCGAGAACGCGACCGTAGAGAATCTCATCATCGAAACCTATCCCGGCGTGCACACCGACGGCATTGTGGTTGACTCCAGCCGGTTCGTGCGCATTGCGAATGACTATATTGATACGGGTGACGACGGCATCGTGATCAAGTCGGGCAAGGACGCGGACGGGTTGCGCGTGAACCGGCCGACCGAGAATGTGGTGATCACCAACTGCACGGTGCACCACGCACATGGAGCGGTGTCGATTGGGAGTGAGACGTCAGGCAGCATCCGCAACATTGCCGCCAGCAATATGACCGTGAAGGACACGGAGAACGGAGCGCGCATCAAGAGCGCACGCGGCCGCGGCGGCGTGGTCGAGAACATTCGCTTCGACAACTGGACCATGGAGAACGTGGGCGAAGCGATTGTGGTGACGAATTACTATTTGATGGAAGGCGAAACGCGCCATGGTGACGAGCCGGTGTCGAAAACCACACCGGTCTTTCGCAACATCGCGATCAGCCACATGACCATCGATGGAGCCAGGACGCTGATCGATATCGCCGGGCTGCCCGAGATGCCGATTCGGAATCTGCACATCAGCGATGTGATGGGAACGGGGAAGTCCGGATTGACGGCCACCTACACCGACGATCTGGAACTGCACAACGTGCAACTGAATCCAGCGTCGGGGCCGGCATTCAGCGTGGAGCACTCCAGCAATCTCGAACTCGACGACGTGTCCACGAGCAAACCAGCGGCGCAGTCGCCGGTGATCCGGTTGCGCGATACCGCAGGCGCCGTGGTGCGCAATTGCCGCGCGTTCAAGGGAACCGGCGTGTTTCTCTCCACCGGCAAGGGCGAGCTTAAGCAGATCGTGATGGAATCCAACGCGCTTGAGAACGCGGCTACGGCAACGCAGGAAACAAACACGGACCATGGTATGCGATGAGCGCCGGTGCGCAGCCGGAGCAATGGAGCGCGAGGCCGTTCGGCATGAGACTCGCGCGATGGCATGCGTGATAGCATTTGCGGAGATTGCGAGGAGACGATGGCTGAAGCGGTTCCGCATCGCGCCGGAATGACGCGCAAGGAATGGATCGTCGTTGGTCTGCTCGTCTTTTCCGTTCTCGTCAATTACGTCGATCGCAGCAATTTGTCGCTGGCAATGCCGCTTCTGGAGCGGCAGTTCGCGTTTTCGTCTCTGCGGGCCGGCGAATTGCTTTCGGCGTTCTTCTGGACCTACGCACTGGTGCAGTTCTTCGGCATCGCGGGCTGGCTGACGGATCGGTATTCAGCGGGCTGGGTGCTGATGGGCGGATATCTGTTGTGGTCGCTGGCCATGGCGATGCTCGGGCTTGCGCCGAGCTATGTCGCGCTGTTTGCGCTGCAACTGGTGCTGGGCATGGGCGAGTCGGTGGCGTATCCCTGCTATTCGCGCATCTTTGCCGCCATGCCGCAGGAGCATCGCGGGCGCGCCAATGCGTTCATCGATGCGGGAACCAAGCTGGGACCGGCTGCGGGAGCGTTTGTGGGCGGGCTGGTGCTGGTGCATTACGGCTGGAGGATGCTCTTTTTGGCGTTTGGCATCGGCGCGCTGGTCTGGATCGTGCCGTGGTATTTCGCCCTGCCGCGCGGCGGGCCAGCAGAGAGCCAAAGTGCCGGCAGGCGGGAGCAGGAAACGTTGAGCGATGGCTCGGGGCCATCCATTCTGAAGATGGTGCGATTGCGCTGCGCCTGGGGCACACTCATCGGCCACTTTTGCGGCAACTATTTTTACTATTTGGTGCTGGCGTGGCTGCCCACGTATCTCGTCCAGGAGGAACACCTGTCGATTCGTGACATGTCGCGCCTTACCGCGGCGGTGTTTCTGTTGATTGCCTCGACCACGGTGCTGGCGGGCTGGATCTCCGATCGCTTGATCGCGCGTGGCAATTCGCCGACGGCGGTGCGTCTCACTGTGGTCGCGGGCGGCCAGGCGATGGCTTCCATTCTGCTTGCCCTCACTGTGATTCACGGGCATCCCTTGATCGCGCTAGGCCTTCTTGCCGTCGCCTGCATCGGCCACGGCGGCTACGCGTCAAACCATTGGGCGATTGCACAGACGCTCGCGGGACCGAAGATGGCCGGCCGCTGGTCGAGCCTGCAGAACGGCTTTGCCAATTTCTCCGGGATTGCCGCGCCCTGGCTCACCGGGTTAATTGTGCAAACGCGCGGCAGCGCCCGCCTCGCCTTCGCCATCACTGGTGCCGTGGCGCTGGTCGGCGCGTGCTCGTGGGTGTTCCTGGTACGGCGCGTCGAGCCGGTGCAGTGGGACACATTACCGCGGGGCTGGCGGCGCGCGTAAGAAACGTGGGAGGTCTTATCGCGCCACGGCACGGGCTTCAAGCTTGCGGAGGGACTTGATCATCTCCGCGAGCGCGGCCTTGCCGATTTCGCTCTCGAATTCCTTTTGCATGCGGTCGAGCGCAGCGATCACGCGCAGCGCGCAGCGCTTGCCCTGCGGCTTGAGCGCCAGAAGATAAGCACGCGCGTCGTTGGGGTCGATCCTGCGCAGCAGCAATCCCTTGGCCTCAAGCGAGGAGATGCAGTGGCTGAGATTGCCGCGCGTGGTGGCGAAGGTTTCCGCCAGTTGCGATGGCTTGACTTGGCGCGGCGCCTCGAAGAACAGTGCGGCCAGCACCAGCGCCTCGAGAAATCCGAGGTTGTCGGCGGCGAGCACCCGCGAGGCGAGCGACTCAAAACGGCGCGCCGCGCGGTTGACGGCGAACATGGGACTTTCCCGGAGAAAGGCGTCGATGCGCATAGCATTTAGAAAGTAGTTGAATGGCTCAACTATTCAAAATGATACCAAATCATGGTTGAAGAGACCCTGCGCGGCGGCGATGATAGTGGGGAGCTCATTGATGCCCCAATTTCGATTGATCCCGAACGCCCAAATCCTGCTGCTGGCTGCCGTGTTGCCCGCAACCTTTGCGCAGGATGCCGCAACCCCGCCGAAGACGCCCGTCAAAGGGCCCGCAGAGACCATGATCGTGCTGGGCTCCGCCACGCCGGTGCCGCTGACCGAGTCGCAGCGCTCGGTCGACGTTCTGCCCGTGCAGGGGCAGTCGCTGGCGGCGGAGTCGCCGCAGGATTTTCTTCGGCGTGACTCCTCGATCTTTCTTGAAGAACGCGGCGCCGGCGGCGGCCAGGCCGACATTGTGATGCGCGGAGGCAGTTTCGAGCAGACCGTGGTGCTGCTCAATGGCTTTCGCGTCAACGATGCGCAAACCTCGCACCACAATCTCGATTTGCCGGTGCCCCTCGACGCCATCGATTCCATCCAGTCGCTGGAGGGCGCGGGATCGACACTCCACGGAGTCGACGCGCTGAGCGGAGTCGTGGATTTTTTGACGGCTGCGCCCGATCACGACTCGCTGCTTGTGCGCGCGGGCGAGGGAAGTTTTCAATCCAACGAGGAAACGCTGCTGGGCGGGGCCACGCGCGGCCCCTGGAGCGGGCGCGTCGCCGCGGAGCGCAACTTCTCCACGGGATTCATGACCGACCGCGATTATCGCAACATGGACGCGTCGGCGGAAAGCTGGGGCGCTCCGCGCTTTGGTCTTTTGGACGTGCTCGTTGCTGTAAGTGACCGTTCCTTCGGAGCCAATCAGTTTTACGGCAACTATCCATCATGGGAGCGGACCAAGGGCTGGTGTGCGTCGGCGCGGCAGGAACTCGGCAGCAAGACCGTGGCGGCCTTCGGCTATCGACGCCACACCGACGAGTTCGTGCTCTTTCGCGACGATCCTGCGATCTATGAGAACAACCATATTGATGGTTCCTGGCAGGGATCGCTGCGGGAGACGGTCACGGTGCACAAGGATTCTGTTGTTCTGATGGGACTGGAAGCGGACGGTGACAGCATCCACAGCAATAATCTTGGGCTTCATGCGCGCAATCGCGGCGCGGGTTATGTGGACCTGGACCTGCGGCCGGCGAAGCGGCGCTGGAGCCTGTCGATCGGTGCGCGCGAAGAGATTTTTTCGGGCGGCGCGCAAGCCGCTTTTTCGCCGGAGCTGGCGGGCAGCCTGCGCGTGGCAAAGCATCTGAAGCTGCGCGCCAGCGGCGGCTATGGATTCAGAATTCCCACTTACACCGATCTCTACTATTCGGATCCGTCGACGCTGGGCAATGCGAACCTCAAGCCGGAGTCGGCCTGGAGCGGCGATGGAGGCGCGGATTGGGCGCCATCGGCAAAGTTGACACTCTCGGCAACCGGGTTTTACTCGCAGCAGCACGACACCATCGATTACGTGAAGAGCGCGACGCTTCCGAATCCGTATCTTCCCACCGGCTGCCCGGCCAACATCTGGTGTGCGGCCAATCTGAACGGCCTTGGTTTTGCGGGTATCGAGACCCGGCTCACGTGGATTCTGAAAAAATCGCAAACTATGCGCATCGTGTGGACCGGAGTACACGGCGCGCAGAGCGCACTGCACGGGCTCGAGTCGGAGTACGTATTCAATTACCCGGTCGAGAACATTCATGCTTCGTGGAGCTCGGCGCTGGGCCACGATTTTGTACTGACCAATGCCGTCGAAATTGCCGAGCGCTATCAGCAGACCGTGTATCCGGTGTGGAATGCCTCGCTTACCCACGACACGGGAAAGCTGCGGCCCTATCTGCGATTCACGAATCTGAGCAACACTGGGTATCAGGAGATCACGGGCGTCAATATGCCGCCGCGCACCATCATGGGCGGGGTTGCGCTGCAGTTGGGAAAGTGACGGATCGTAGTCTGCAATTGCTCGCAAAATAGGCATGTTCACGAGCATTCAAGGCCGTGCCGCATTGCGAACCGCACCGAGGCGTTTCACGCGGCCGGTGCAAACCCCTTGCGATGCAAATGCTTAAGGAATGCGTGCACATTTGAGTTAAAACTTTCTAAATTTACAGTACAATCCAGACAAACATTCGCTAAAAAGCGGAGTTCTTATCAGGACTTTTCCTAATCTGTGTGTTCGTGCGACTGTTGCGGTGCTGCCGGTTTTGGCGGGCTGCATCGTGCTGCCTCGCGCGGGCGTGGGGCAAACGCCGGGGCAAAATTCGGCGCAGGCCCAGCCGGCCAATCCCAACGCCGCGTCACCGGGCGCCATCAAACTTCCCAGCGCGCCGGAGAATACCACGACACTCGGCGGCGGCGTGCAGCCGGCCGCTTCGGCGACTGCGATCAAGCCGAAAACCGCGCCTGTAATGATTAACGGGCGGCCGTACGTGCGCCCCACGCCAAAGCAACAATTCGACGACTACGCAAAAAACACCTACGGCTGGCCAGCCCTGGTTTTCACCAGTGTGCGTGCCTCCGTGGCGCAGGGCAGAGGCAAGCCGGAGGAGTGGGGGCAGGACTGGCCCGGCTTTGGGCAGCGATTCGGAAGCGCCAGTGCTACGACGGCGATCGATGGCAACGTGCGCTATGGCATGGAAATGCTCTTCAAGGAAGACATGCGCTACATCCCCTGCCACGGTTGCTCTGTGCACAGGAAATTGGAGAACGCGCTGCTGGCCGAGGTCACGGCGCGGCACGATACGAACGGGCACAGATTTTTTACGATCACGCCGACGCTCAGCGACATGGCCGGTCCGATGATTGCCAACAGTGTCTGGATTCCCGGTCACACCACGATCAACGGCTTCTACGGTTCACGGCTGATCTTCGCCTACCGGATCGGCGGGCACATGTTCACGGAGTTTGTACTCGAACGCCGCCACCACGATCCCAAGCTGCCGGATTGACCGGCACTGCCACTTGGCCTGCGGCCATCCCACCCTTTTCGCAACAAGCGCGAAAAGGATGGGGCACGGGGCGCAGCAATCAAAAATGCTGAGCTAATTTACCGGCGGCGGAAGCTGGAGCGGCTTGCGCGGCCCGAGCTCTTCGCGAACCAGAGTCAATCCCAGAAGCCAGCGCTCAAAGTTATCGGAAAGGCGCGCAAAAAGCGGCGCCTCCTTCTCGTACTCGAAGAGATTGAACTGGCTGACGATGAAGTAGCTCTCCTTGCCCGCGCGGATGAGTTCGGTAAGGCTCGGGGCATGATGGCGAAGACGGCGCCTTGATCCGGCGGCCTCAGGATACATGCCGGCCACGAACAACGCGTAGTCGCCGATGTGTTTGCGCAGCGCGCGCTCGGCGTCGAAAGACGGTGCGGCGCCGTTCACCGGGTCGGCGGCGCGCTCCATCTCCTCCAACTCCTCGATCGGTTGGCCCGATGCATCGCGCATGCAGTAAAGATTGCCGGCATCGGAGAACTCGCACAGCAAACGCGCAACGTAGCTAGTCACGTCGGGATCGCGAAGACCCAGCTTGCCCTCGTAACTGTTGCGGACCGCCTGCTGAAAGAAGGGTTCGAGCGGATGAGTCTGCGACTGCATACACACCTCCCGTGCGCGGAAGAGAAGAGTTTTTCCGTGTTCTACAGCTGCGGCTGAGCGCGAGCAGCCGGTTGCCCTTTTGGGCCCCGGCCGTTCCTGGTCGTGCTGCGCGGGGAAGTTGCCGGCCGCGGCCCGATTCACATGGCTGTAACACTGAGCTTATCGGAAGAGTTGCGTTGGTCAAGAGGGGAGGGCCAACTTTGTTGGCAGACGCGTAGCTCGATTGCAAACAGCGCGAGTGACGGCGCGGCAGACCTCAAGCGCGGAACAAAAAAGGCAGCCGCGTGGGCTGCCTTTCTTGCATTGCATGAGAATTTTCTGATGCCGGAGTCTCGCTTATACCGCGGCAGGCGTGCGCGATTCGAGCTCTGCCAGCCGTTTGGCCAGGAGCGTCTCCAGCTTGACCAGCGCGGCGGAGAAGCCTTCAATGCCTTCCTTCAATTTGTCGTTGGCCATGCGATCGGCGGCATGCATGCGGTCGAAGGTCGCCTTGTCCACGTTGATTCTTTCAATTTGCAGGTCCTTCACGGCTTCGGGCGAGAGCTTGCGCGGCAGATCGCCTTCGGTGGCTTCGAGCTCGGCCAGCAACTGCGGCGAAATGGTGAGCAGGTCGCAGCCGGCGAGCTCCGTGATCTCGCCGATGTTGCGAAAGCTCGCGCCCATCACCACGGTCTTGTAGCCGAATTTCTTGAAGTAGTTGTAAATGCGCGTCACCGACTGCACGCCAGGATCGTCTGCGCCGTGGTAATCCTTGCCCGTGTCTTTTTTGTACCAGTCGAGAATGCGGCCCACGAAGGGCGAGATAAGTGTGACGCCCGCATCGGCGGCGGCGATGGCCTGGTGCAGGCCGAAGAGCAGCGTCAGGTTGCAGTGGATGCCGTCCTTTTCGAGAACTTCGGCGGCGCGAATGCCCTCCCATGTGGACGCGATCTTGATGAGTATGCGGTCCTTGCCGATGCCTTCCTTGGCGTACATGCCGATAATGTCGTGCGCCATGTCGATGGTCTTCTCGGTGTCATACGAGAGGCGGGCGTCTACTTCGGTTGACACGCGGCCGGGGACAATTGCAAGAATCTTTTTGCCAAACGCGATGGCTAGCCGCTGGAAGGCGAGATTGGCGACTGCCTGGTCGGTGGCGCCTTCGCCAAGTTCATTACGCGCATCCTTCAACACGCCGTCCACAATGGGCTGATACTGTGGCATCTGCGCCGCGGCCGTGATCAGCGAGGGGTTGGTGGTCGCATCCTGGGGATGAAATTTTTCCATCGCTTCCATGTCGCCGGTATCGGCGACGACGACGGTGTATTGGCGTAGCTGTTCAAGCAGATTCTGCGGCATTACTCCTCCTGCGGGAATGGGGCGATTGCAAGGGGCGCCCTACGGCTTCAGTTTACCTCTTCTTTAGGATGCGGCACGTGAACGGCCGGTTTCATCTAAGCCTTCTCGGCCTCCACCGTGTTGGCCAGTACACCCAGGCCGGCGATGGAAACTTCAACGCGGTCACCGGGCTTGAGCGGTCCCACGCCGGAAGGGGTTCCGGTCAGCACCAGGTCGCCCGGCTCCAGCGTGAAAGCCGCGGAAATGTAGCGGAGCAAAACCGGCACAGAAAAAATGAAGTCGTGCGTGGAAGCCTGCTGGCGTAGTTCGCCGTTGACGCGCGTCTCGATCGTGACGCCGGCATCGAGGTCCAGCTCATCGCTCACCACGGGGCCGACCGGACAAAACGTATCGAAGCCCTTGGCGCGCGCCCACTGTACATCTTTCTTTTGCAAATCGCGGGCCGAGATGTCATTGGCCAGCGTGAAGCCGCGCAGCACCTGGCACCAGTCGTCTTCGGGCTTGAGGTTGCGCGTGCGCCGGCCGATCACCAGCGCCAGTTCGCCTTCAAAATCCACTCGCTCCGATACGGCAGGCAGCACCACCACGCCGCCGGGCCGCTGGAGCGACGACGGCGGCTTGAAAAAGAGCAGCGGCTCGGCGGGTATTTCATTGCCCAGCTCCTGCACGTGCTCGCGATAGTTGCGGCCCACGCAAATAATCTTCGTCGGCGTCACGGGCGGAAGCAGATCGGCGGCGGAAAGCGGCATGGGCTCGAATCCGAGGGCGAGAGAACTGGAGCGCCCGTGCTCGACGCGAAAAGCCAGGTCTCCTTCAGGGGCCGGCCCCACATCGGCAAGCCACAGCTCGCCGTCGCGATTTTCAACCTTGCCGTAGTGAGTTTGGCCGTAAAGCAAAAACCGGCAGTATTTCATGAGCGACCTCCTTTTGTGGAGCTAGGTCCAAGACCTCGCGGCCCTGTATCGGCCGGCATTATAGCGCCGGTCTCCAGACCGGCTGTCGAGCGGGCGTCCACGCCCGCACCTTTCAAAGAGTCATTGAGAATTCACGCCGTCAGAAACGCTAAGGCCCCGGCACCGTCTCCTCGGCCTCGGCCGAGCGCGCGCTTTCGTGCCCTTGCTGATCGATGGCGCTCACCGCATACAAATAGGTGTGGCCGGGTTGCACGTTCGCATCGTGATATTCGGGCGTGGGCACCGGCTGCGCAGGGGAAATGCGTTTCCATGCGATGCCCTCCGCCCCGGCTTCACGCCGGTAGACCATGTAACCCGCCAGATCGGCCTCGGTGCCGGGCTGCCAGTTCAGGTCGATCGCAGGTCCAGCGCCCGCTTCGCCGGCGGTTGCCACCGCTGCCAAACCTCTGGGCACGGCTGGAGGATACACGTTCACGGCCTCAATGCGCACGGGGGATGAGAGCGGCCCGGCGAGCTCCAGGGTTTCTCCGTTGACGGGTACGCGCGCCACGCGTTGCGCACGATACTCATAGGTCTCGCCAAACTGGATGCTGTTATCGAGAGCGCGGTCCAGTTGCGCGGCGGGCTCGATGAGGAGAGTGCGTAGAGGCGGTTCGGGACGCGGAGCGAGCGGGCCCTCTGTGGACCTTGACGGCGCAGGCGCATGCGCGGGCGGCGAAACCAGCTCACGCACCAGCCGCACCGCAACCGGTACTGCATCGGGCGGCGCGGGCGCCCAGCGTAGCAGAACGCCGTCCCGGCGCATCTCGGCTGCCAGGCCGTCGACTGCGGCAGGCGCCTCGCCGGCGAGAATCTGCGCGCCGTTTGAGAGCCCGGCGGAACGGCCCCTGCGATTGTCGAGCTCGACGAAATAGGTGATTACGTGCGGCGCACCCTCAGCCAGCGCCGGCGGCAGCGAGTCGGTGAACGCGCCATCGGCGTCCGGGGCGAGTTGCAATGTTGCGGCTGCGGAACAAGCGGCAGCGACGCTCTCATTGCGGCAGATGCGCACCGTTACGTTGCCCTTCAGCAGCACCTTGTCGGTGTCTCTCTTCGGCATGCTCCAGGTGAGCGCCACCTGGTTGCCGGTGCGCACGGCGGAGAGATCGCCGACGCGAACGGGAAGTTGCAGCGAGGGCGGCTGCGGCGCGCCGGGCATGCCGCAGCCGGCGAGGGCGACGGTAGCAGCCAGGGCGGCGACGAGGGCCGCCGAACGCGGGTGCGCTCCCGGATTTCTTGCACTTTGCATGGCGCTTTCAGTCTAACGGAGCGGCACTGGAGCGTGCCCGCCTGTGGGGCTAAATCCTTTTCAGGTTGGCAAACTTTTCCATCAGCTTCTTTATGCCGTGACGGGCGAACAGCACTGTCAGCTTGGCGTCTTCGCCATCGCCCTCGCGCACGAGTACTGTGCCTTCGCCGTATTTGGCATGCATCACGTGCTGGCCTTTCTTCAGGCCTGATGCGCCGTGGGCCGCGGGAATGTCCATTGCCGGGCGCGCGAAGGTGCCAGGGCGGGGGCTCCCGGATTTGCTGCCGAAGAAGCGAGCGATATTGGCGATATTGTCGGGGCTGCCCTCCGGCGGCGGCGTTCGCACGCCTTTGCTTTTTGGAGGAGATCCCGGATGGGACGAGGAGCCCGCCGCAAGGCTGCGCGGGATCTCCTGGCTTTCGTCCTCATAGTTGAAGTGCGCGCCCTCCGCGTCGCCGCCGTGCCGGTGCCGGCGGCCCGCACCGTATGCGGAAGTCGACCACGCCGGGCTGCGGCCGCCGAGATTTTCGACGAGTTGCGGCGGAACCTCTTCCAGGAAGCGCGAAGGAATGCTCATCTCCGGCACATCGTTGCCGTAGCGGCGGCGATAGTGGGCACGCGTCAGGATGAGCGTGTTCATGGCGCGCGTCATACCCACGTAGCAAAGTCGGCGCTCCTCTTCGAGCTCATCGGGACTGGAGAGTGTGCGCGAATGCGGGAACAAGCCCTCCTCGAGGCCAGCGAGGAACACCAGAGGAAACTCCAGTCCCTTGGCGGCGTGCAGCGTCATCAGCGTGACGCGGGCGTTGGGATCGAACTGATCGGTGTCGGAGGCCAATGCGGCGTGGTCGAGGAACTCGGCGAGCGTCTCCCCGCGCCCCTCGGCGTCGTGCGCGGCGTTGGCCAGCTCCTTCAGGTTCTCAATGCGGCTGAAGGCCTCCGGCGAGCCTTCGGTCTCGAGCGCCTTGATGTAACCGGTGCGATCGATGAGGAAGCGGATGAGCTCGGGCAGGGTGGCCGAGTCGCCGGGGGCGCGGAATCGCCCTTCGGGCCGTTCTGGTTTTGGAGTAGATTCGACATCCGCGCCCGAAGGTGCCGGCATCACGAGGAAGGGCCGCTTCGGCGTGTCGTCGGAGGGCGAAAAATGCGACGAATCCAACAGCGGGATCTGATCCTGATCGCCGCCAAAGTGCGCCTCGGCGCTTTCGAGCTCAGGAACTGCCTCGCCCGCCGGCTCTGCGCCAAAACCGAAGCTGGTGTCAGCATCATCGGCCTGGGATTCCGCGACATCCGCGGCAAGCTTGCCGGCAAAATCGGGATCCATCATGGCCTGTGCATCGAGAATGAGTTGGCGGAAGGTGTCGAGCGCCATCGTAGCGCGTGTGGAGACGAGGTGACTCGCGATGGCCGCGGCGATGGCGTCCCAGGTCGAGACGCCGGTCTCCAGGGCCAGCCGCTCCATGGTTTCGAGTGTGGTCTTGCCAATGCCGCGCGCCGGCGTGTTGATCACGCGCTGCAGCGCCATCGAGTCGTGCGGATTGCGCACCAGCCGCAGGTAGGCGAGCAGGTCCTTGATCTCGGCGCGTTCGTAGAAGCTGAATCCGCCCACCATCGTGTAGCTGATGTTGTACCGGCGCAATGCTTCTTCCACCAGGCGCGATTGCGCGTTGGTGCGATACAGCACCGCCGCCCCTCCGGGGTTTTGGGTCTCGGAGGAGTTCTGCTGCTGGCGCAGAAACGCCTGAATCTTGTCCGCGATGAAGAGCGCTTCATTTTCGCCGTCAGGCGCTTCGTAATAGCCGATCAGTGAGCCGCCCTGGCGCTCGGTCCACAGCTTCTTGCCTTTGCGCTTCAGGTTGTTGGCCACCACGGCGCCGGCCGCTTCCAAAATAATCTGTGTCGACCGGTAGTTTTGCTCCAGGCGAATGATGGTGGCGTTGGGAAAATCCTTTTCGAATTCCAAAATATTGCGAATATCGGCGCCGCGCCAGGAGTAGATGCTCTGGTCCTCGTCGCCCACCGCACACACGTTCTTGTGTTCGCCGGCCAGCAGCTTCATCAGTTCGTACTGCGGGCGGTTCGTGTCCTGGTACTCGTCCACCAGCAGATATTTGTAGC
>Ga0181527_1002811_pt1 | contig 15923 bp, 11 predicted proteins | sample PEATcosm2014_Bin_30_FD_119762 | JGI IMG/M metagenome (GOLD analysis project Ga0181527, IMG submission 119762) | Peatland microbial communities from MTU Mesocosm Facility, Houghton, MI, USA - PEATcosm2014_Bin06_60_metaG | ecosystem: Environmental > Terrestrial > Soil > Wetlands > Peat | place...
CTGAAGAGCGCCGAGATGCTGCTCAGCCACACGGCTTTCCGCCTCAACGAGATGCTCCACGCCAGCAGCATTGAAGACCGCCCGCTGGTGGAACAAACCCTGTCGCAGGTGACCGAGGCGCAAAACGCCACCTTAATGCGAGTCTTCCAGAAGTAGCTCCCTGTTCCCTGTGCCCTTGGTCCAGGTTTTCTCGCACCCTCGCTCCCTTGCTCCCTTGCTCCCTGTCCTTTACGCTTGAATAGAAGCGCTGGAGACGTGCCGCCATGCGTCCATTCCTGGTCAGTCTCTTTTGTCTGCTCTTGAGCGCGCCCCTCGCCGCGCAACAGCAAAAGCGCGAGCCTCTCACCGAAAAGCAACAGGACCAGATTGAGGAAGCCGGCATCGATCCCGTGGCCCGCGTCGATTTGTACGTCAAGTTTCTCAATGACTACTCCGACACCATCAAAGGGCTGATTCCGCGCGCGAAGTCCGCCTCCCGCAGCCGCCGCATCGACGACGAGTTGCAGGACTTTTCCGCCCTGATGGATGAGCTGGGCGACAATCTCGACATGTTCTCCCAGCGCAAGGCCGATCTCCGCAAGTCGCTCAAGGGTCTCAATGAGTCCATTCGGCGCTGGCAGGCAGTGCTGCACGATCTGCCCAGCGAGCCCGGCTTTGAGTTGCCATTGAAGGAGGCGATCGCCAGCGCCAACGATCTAGCCGATCAGGCCAGGGAAATCACCGAAGACCAGGAAACCTATTTCAAAGCCCATCCCGACGAGAAGGGCCAGGACCGCTACGAACCGCATTAAGACAGGTGTCAGGTTTCAGGTGTCGGGTTTCAAATGCCGGTGGCTGCGAGCCGGCGCGAGATGTTTACGCCTCCGATGAGGCGACCACTGGAAGCTGTACGCGCAACGTCGCCCCTAATCGCCAAAGAACCGGAGGCTGCGACGGCTTTTGCTGACACCTGAAACCTGAAACCTGACACCTGCTATTCTGCTTTCCGTGCCTCCCGACGTCGCTCCCATCTTTCAGCAAGAGTACCGCGCCCTTCGCCCGCGCGCGCCCATGCCGCCCATCCATGTGCGCTTTCGCCGCTTCACCTCGCTCAATACCACCATTCGTCTCCGCGAGGGCGAAATCTTTGTCTCGCTCTCCGACCTGCTTGAAGGCGCGCCCGAGTCCGTCCTCCGCGCCATCGCGCACATCCTTCTTGCCAAGCTCTACCGCAAACCCATCGACCGGGCGCACAACCTGCGCTACAAGCGCTTCTCCACCAGCGCCGCCGTCACCCGCCAAACGGACCTCATCCGCACCGCACGCGGCACCAAGCGCTACTTTGGACCCGAGGGCCGCTATTTTCATCTCGAAGAGGTTTTCGACGCGCTCAATAAGCGCTTCTTCGGCGGCCTGCTTGGCCGGCCCGACCTCACCTGGAGCGAGCACCACGCCAGGCGCTCTCTGGGTCACTACGACGCCGCACACAACACCATCGTCGTCAGCCGCGTCTTCGACCGCCCCTCCAGCCCGCGCTACGCCATCGAATACCTGCTCTACCACGAGATGCTGCACCTCAAGCACCCTGTCCGCACGCGCGGTCTGCGCCGTTGTGTCCACTCTCGCGAGTTCAAAGCTGAAGAAGCGCGCTTTCCCCAACTCGCCGAGGCCCTCGCCTTCATCAAGCGGCTATCCTGAGCCGAACCGCCATTTGAGTCCACCCGCCTGCGATATCCTAGCCTCTTATCACTTCCCTCTCGAGGTGCATCCGCGTGACCCAGAATCCTCGCCTTGTCCTGATCGAGCGCTTTACCGAGGCCGTTGAATACGCGCGACAGCTGCACACGGAATACCGCAAAGGCACCGGCATCCCCTACATGGCGCACTTGATCGGCGTGGCTGCGCTGGTCATGGGCGAGGCCGACGGCCGCGTCCCGGTAACAGAAGACATGGTGATTGCAGCCCTGCTGCACGACGCTGTTGAAGACCACGGCGGCACGCCGCGCCTGCGCAACATCGAAGAAGGATTCGGGCCGGAAGTCTCGCGCATGGTCGCAGCCCTCTCCGACACCTTCGCCGAGGATCACGACAAGAAGGAAGGGTGGGAGGATCGCAAAAAGAATTACCTTGCCCGCCTTCGCAACGAACCCGACGACGTCCTGCTCATCTCCGCCGCCGACAAGCTCTACAACGCCAAGGCAATTCTTGATGATTTCAAGGAAATCCGTGACGAGATCTGGAAGCGCTTCAAGCGCGGCAAGGATCAGCAGCTTTGGTATTTCGACGAGTTGCTCAAGGTTTTCCGCGCGCATCCGCCCAATCGGATCGTGAACGATCTGGGGCGCGTCGTCCAGGAGCTGAAGGATTGCACCTCAGGCGCCGTTCGATCCTCCTGAGTCCTCAGTCCCTCAGTCCCTTAGTCCCCTGGTTTCTAGTCCCTTAGTCCCTAGTCCCCGGCCCTTGCTCCCTCGCTCCCTTGCTCCCTTGCTCCCGGTATCTCCAGCGCTCCCGTCAGGCTGCTCACCTTCGTCACGTCGTGGCTCTTGCACCACGATTCGAGCCCCTTCGCCAGCCGCTCTGTCGCGCGCGGATCGGCGTAGCTCGCTGTTCCCACCTGGATGGCCGTCGCGCCCGCCAGCAAAAACTCGACCGCGTCCTCCGGCGTCACAATTCCGCCCATCCCCAGCACGGGAATCTTCACGGCCCGCGACGCCTCCCACACCAGGCGCAGCGCGATGGGTTTAATGGCCGGCCCCGACAGCCCTCCAGTCACATTGCTCAGCCGCGGCTTGCGCTCCTCGGCATCGATCGCCATGGCCAGGAACGTGTTCGCCACGCTCACGGCATCGGCTCCGGTATCCGCGGCCACGCGCGCCATGTGCGCAATCGAAGTCACATTCGGCGTCAGCTTCACAATCAGCGGCCGCCCCGCTGCCGCCTTCGCGCGGCTCACCAGGTACTCCAGCGACCCCGCATCGGCCCCGAACGCCATGCCGCCGGCGTGCACGTTCGGGCACGACACGTTCAGTTCGTACGCTGCAATCCCCTCCGCGTCGTTCAGCCGCTCGATCACTCCCACGTACTCGCTCACCGTATATCCGAAGATATTCACGATGACCTTGCACTTGGGGTAGCTCTTCATCGGTGGCAGTTTGCGTTCAATGAACTCCTGCACGCCCACGTTCTGCAGCCCCACCGCATTCAGCATCCCCGCTGCCGTCTGCACCAGGCGCGGCGCCGCATGGCCTGCCATCGGCTCCAGCGAGATGCCCTTGGTGACAATCCCGCCCAGCCGCTCCAGCGAAACAATCTCCTCGAATTCGATGCCGTAGCCAAAGGTGCCGCTGGCGGCGATCACTGGATTCACCAACTCCAGTCCGGCAAACCTCACTCGCATGTCGGGTTTCACTGGGCGCCTGTCTTTCTTTGTCTCCCGCTGATTTTCCGCCGCACTCACAAAATTGCGGACTCCGGCGGGCCTTCGTTCATGATACCCGCCCACGCAATCCGCCGCTGTGCGCTTTATTCGGTTCGCCCAAAGACAGAAAGGCCCTCCGGCTCACGCCGAAGGGCCCGTGTTTCAGAGCTAGAAGCTAGAGGCTAGAAGCTGGAAGCTGCCTTTACGCCGTCACCGTCTCGCTCGCGTCCACCTTCACCGGTGTCAGCCAGCCAAACCGGTCCGGCTTCAGGCCGTTGACAATGCCGAAGAACTCGTCGGCGATCTTCCTGGTAATCTCGCCGGGCTTGCCATCGCCAATCACCACGCGGTCAATGGAGCGGATCGGCGAAACCTCCGCCGCGGTGCCCGTGAAAAAGACCTCGTCGGCGATATACAGCAGTTCGCGCGGAAGGGACTGCTCGGTCACCGTGAATCCCAGGTGACGCGCAATGGTCAGTACACTGTCGCGGGTGATCCCCGACAGCGCCGAATTCGCCAGCGGCGGCGTGAACAGCACGCCGTTGCGCACGACAAAAATGTTCTCGCCCGATCCCTCGCTCACCAGCCCGTTCACATCCAGCGCGATCCCCTCCTGGTAGCCGTTGATTTCGGCTTCCATGTGGATCAGTTGCGAGTTCATGTAATTCGCGCCCGCCTTGGCCAGCGCCGGCATGGTGTTCGGGGCCAGCCGGTTCCAGCTGGAGATGCACACATCGGCGCCTCCGTGCCCGGCAATGTACTTGCCCCACGGAAAATTGGCGATGTACACCTCGATCGGCGAGCCTTTCGGGCTCACGCCAATCTCGCCGTAGCCGCGCAGCACAATGGGCCGGATATAGCACGGCGCCACGCCGTTGGCTTCAATCACATCCACCACGCCCGCGATCAACTCCTCCAGCGTGAACGGAACCTCCATGCGATAGATCTTGGCCGAGTCGAGAAGCCGCTGCATGTGCTCCGGCAGGCGGAACACCGCCGAACCGTGCGGTTGCCCGTAGCAGCGAATGCCCTCGAACACGCTGGAGCCGTAGTGGATCACGTGGCTCATCACGTGGATCGTGGCCTGCTCCCACGGAATCAGGTTGCCGTTGTGCCAAATCTTCTCAGTAGTTTGGATAGGCATGGGGGTTCCGGTACTCCTTCATGTGCGAAATCTGCGCACTTCTTAAAAGGGTGTCATGCTTCGCCATTCGCTGGCAAGCGTGAAAACAGGGAACAAGGGACCAAGGGAACAAGGGAACGAGTTGGCAGGTTGGCAGTGGAGCGAGGGAGCAAAGGGGGTAGGGACTGAGAATCTGAGGTTTTGGCGGGAGGAGCGCGTTCTTGGTACCTTGTTCCCTTGTTCCCTCGGTCCCTGCTTTCTTGGTCCCTTGGTCCCCGCCTTCTTGTTCCCTCGTTCCCTCGTTCCCTTGTTCCCTGCCTTCTATACTCTCTCTATGGCCAAAACGCCGCAAAAAATCGAGCTTGCCCAGAACGCCATCCGCATCTCGCCCGGCCCGCGCATGAAGGCCGCCCTGTTGCTGGCTGTCCTCGCCGACATTGTCCAGATCGTTCTCTTCCCCATCTTCCTCGAAGGAGCGGAATCGCCCTACGACGATATCGTCGACGCTTCCATGGCAGGCATCCTCTCCTGGCTGCTGGGCTGGCACTGGGAGTTCCTGCCCTCCTTTGCCGGCAAACTCATCCCCGGCTTCGACCTCGTCCCCCTCTGGACCCTCGCCGTCGCCAACGTCTACCGCAAGTCCCGCCCGCGGAAGATCGACCCTGAAAGATGAGAGGTTTCCTCGAATAGAGCGGGAAAAGCAGGATACCGAACAGAAAATGGCTGCGAAGCCGCCCTACCGGCGCGCCAACTCTTCCACCCTGACGTCATACGGCGGCAAGACACCGCATTCGGCCGCCATGCGGAAGAATCCCCGCATCCCCTCCACGCACTCTTCGTCGAGTACGTAGTGGATGTTGGTCGTCAGGTACGCCCGGATGGTCTCCTCGGGAATGGGAAACCGCACCGACCACTCGGCCACCAGCGCGTCAATGTTGGCAAGCCCATGGTCGCGTGAGCGGATCAGATCCTCAGCAACACTCTCATCCGAAAGGCTGCCGTGCGCAGCACCCCAGACGGCGGAGACGTAGGGCAACCCGGTCAGCACATTCCACTCCGCGGCCAGGTCGCGATACATAAGCTCCTCGCCGGTCCGCTCCATGCGGTTGAATCGCTCTTCGAGCGCCAGCAGCGCGGGATCGCCAATCAGGATGGCGGCATCGGCGCGTTCCAGCATCAGGTCCAGATCGGCAGCCATGGGCACGAACTGGATGCCCGGATTGCCCCACTTGTGGAAGAGGATATGCGCGTAGGCAATGGTGGTGCGGCTGGCCGTGTCGGCGGCAACCGATTGCAAATCGGTGAGAAGTTGGCTGGCCCGGTGCACCAGCAGCAGCGAGCGCACGCGACCCTTTGAGGCGATAGTGCAGCCGGGCAGAATGCGCAGCCCCGGCGACGTGGCCAGCGCGGCAATGGGAATCAGGCCGATATCCGCCTGTCCTGAATTTAGGCGCGCGGCGCACTCTGCCGGCGTCATGCGGTCGATGCGGTAGCGCTTGGCCAGCTCGGCCTCAACAGGGGGGTGCTCAAAATCCCACATCAGCGGCGCAGGATTCAGGAATCCGATCGCCGCGATGCGCAGCCGTGCGTCTTGCGCTTCGTTCACATTCTTTAGACTATCAATCCGCGCTTCCGGTTTCACGGCGAAATGCGTGTATGGAAACGGATTGGTCAACTCCGCTCAGCGCGTCAGTGAAGTTGGGCACAGCGCGCGCCGACTTGCTGCCCCGCTGACTTGCTGACTCGCTGACTTGTCGCCGCGCTTGACAGCTCAAGCCCGCAGTCCCGGATAATCGAGCCCATGCGATGGATTGTGTTCTTCGCGTCTCTGGCTGTTACCGCCGGCGCCTCCGCGCAACAGGCGATTCCGCTCGCTGCCCCACCTGCCATCTCGGCACCGGCTGCCGACACCTTCCATTTCGTCTCCGACGGTCCCGCCGGTCCCGGATGGAGCCGCCCCGATGAAATTGCCCGAAAATATTTTCACGAAAATTTGACGGCGCTTTTTGAGCGCACGGTCACCCTCGACGCCGGCCTTCCGCAGCGCGCCACGTTGCGCTGGATCTTCACCGGCCCGCACGCCGGCCTCACCGTCGAGCTCACTGCGAGCAGGGTCCGCATCGCGGAACGTTCCTACGATTCCATGGCCCTTTACGAAGGCCAGGGCAACTTCCCTGAAAAAACCACCTTCTCTGCCGAGCGTCAGTTCACCGGCGACGCGCGCACGCTCACCGTCATTGCCGATGCGCATCTAGCCGTGCGCGTGCTGGTCAACGGCCAGCAGATTCTCGAAGCTCCGCTGCTCTTCGACCTCACGCGCCACCAGTTGATGCTGGCTGCCTCGCGCACCGCGCACTTGGTTGTCTCCGGCTCTTTGCTCAAGCCCGATCTCAAGAGTTCGACCGTCACCATCAACCCCTCTGAAATTCACCAGACCATGCTCGGCTTCGGCGGCAGCCCCAGCATTGCCGCCTACGCGGAGTTGAGCGACGAGGGCAAACGCGCCTACTGGCAGATTCTCAAGCGCTACAACCTGCTGCTCTTCCGCGAGTACCCGATGGGCTCCCAGCTCAAGCCCGACCTGAGCAATCTCGAAGATCTCGCCGATGCCACTCCGCACTATTACGGCGACAACTTTCCCAACAGCGAGCTTTCGAGCTTCGAGTACAGCCGTCATGTGCTCGACTTGGGCGGCAGCGTCATCTACGAGCTTTGGGCGCTGCCCTCATGGGCCACTGTGCCCCTCGCACCTTCGACCGGCCCGCACCTGACGGACACGTGGAACAAGCCCATCAGGCAGGTGGCAAATCCCGACGAATACGCGCGCCTCATCGTCACCTACTGCAAAAAAGCGCAGGCCGCTACGGGCTCCGCTCCGGCCATCGTCGGCATCGAGAATGAAGTCGACCAGCCGCCCGAGATATTCAGCGTCATGGCGCTCGCCCTGCGCCGCGAGCTCGACAAGGCTGGATTCACCGCGACCAAAATCCACATGGCCGACGCCAGTTACATGTTCCTCGGCATCGATCGCGCCACGGAGCTGCGCAAGAATCCCGAGGCGTGGAAGGCCATCGACTACGCCGCCGTGCATGAGTATGACTTTCAGGAGTTCCTCGCGAACCCCGACCTTTACGACGCGCGCATGAAGCAGATGCACGAGGCCGCGGATGGCAAGCCTTTCCTGGCGACGGAAATCTGCATCAACGATCCGCACTATCAGGAGCCTTCCTACCGCATCGCCTTTGCCGTGGCCGAGCTTTACCACAAAAACCTCACCGACCTTGACGCCGTGGCGTTGATGTATTGCTGGTTGCTGCTCGATGTGGAGCAGCCCACCTTCGCCGGCTCGCGCTCGCTGCTCGCCCCCGACCGCACGCGCGGCTGGATTCCTGTGCCCACCAGCTTTCAGTTGCGCGTGATGGGCGCATTCAGCCGTCACATCGTCAGAGGCATGGAGCGCGTCGGCGTGGATGCGAGCGATCCCGACCTGCTCGCAACCGCATTTGCCGACGGCCAGCACCAGACGCTGGTCGTCATCAACCGCTCGGCCACGGCGCGCAAGCTCACGATCGAGGGCGCTGCTCACACTTGGGTGGAAATGGAACGTACCGGCCTCGAAGAAGAGAACGCCGTCTCCGCTGTCCCGGCAGAAGTGGTAGTGGAGCCCGGAGAAATCGTGGTTCTCTCAACCATTAAGGCTGAATGATGCGATGCGTCGAACCTCAGCCACCGCTGGGACTCCGGAAAACCGCGCTTCCGCCCAGAAGAAGCAGTACACTTGCCTATCGGGAATGTTCCCGCATCCATTGAGGTCTTTCGTGTTGCGTACCTGCGTACTTTCTCTTTGCCTTGCCTTGCTGATCGGCGCCGCCGCGCTTTCCGCACAGGTCGTCATCGACCATCGCTTCTCGAACACCGACGCACAGAGCCTGATCGGCCTGCCGATGGGCAGCCACAAGACCATCGTCGACAAGCAGGGCGACCTCAAATGGTCGCAATGGAGCCTGAAGCGCAAACCGCTCGACACGCCCATCGGCTTCAGCAGCCAGATGGACGGCGGGCTCGCCATCCAGGCCTTCGCCGGCCCCGATCCGCTTAATATCGACCCGCTCAAAGTAAGCAGCCAACAGCTCTATCGTGGCCGCTATCCGTTCATCGTTTCGTCGGCGCACTCGGGCAGCCTCACACTTGAAGAGCTGGCCTTCGCCGTCGATCCTGATGCCAGGCCCGGCGAAATCCCCACCGCCCACTCCGGTGCTAAAGGCGTCGACGTGGTTCGCCTCACCATCAGCAATAGCGGCGCGTCCGCAGTCGACGTCACCATCAAGCTCAGCGGCCGTGAGCGCAATCTTCCCGGCCACGTCGTCGGCCAGATGCTGGAGAACGGCGCAGGTGAAGACGTTGCGCTGGTCACCGAAACTGCCGGCGCCACCGTCGCCGCCGAGGACAACGGCCTGACACTTGTTCTGCGTCTCTCGATCCCAGTCCAAAGCCAGAAAAACATTTGGATCGAGCTGCCCTACGAGTGGCCGGTCGCGCGTAACGCCGAACTCTCGCGCGAAAACGGCGAAGCGCTGCTCGCCAAGGCCGTCGCCCAATGGGACGGGCTCTGGGCGCACGCAACCAAAGTCGACTTCCCGCAAAAGGAGCTGACCGACTTCTACTATTCGTCGATCGCCTACGTGCTCGTCCTCACCGAGTTCGACGCGCGCGGCGATCTGTGGGCGCTCGACGGTCCCGCGGTCTACCGGCAGTACTGGGGCCGCGGCGAATATTTCCAGGCGCGCGCCATGGAGGTCGCGGGATTCATGACGCCCGCGCGCGAGAGCGTGGAGCACGCCTTCCACGTCATCAACGACGACGGCGAGTGGGACTTTCCTCCCACCAGCGGATGGCCCGCATGGGACAACTCCGGTGGCAACGCCGCTGCGGTTTGGGACTACTACCTCTTCTCGCGCGACAAGCAGTGGCTGGCAAAGGCCTATCCCGATCTGCTCCAATCCGCGTCGTGGATTCGCGATCACCGCGAAGAGTCCACGCTTGAAGGCGTCGACAGCATTCCCGCTGGCGCGCGGCCCATCCATCGCATGCTTCCCTCCAAATGCCGCACCGAGCCCGATCCCCCGCTCAAGCCCGGCGAGAAAACCTACTGGTACGGTCTGCTGCCGTGGAGCTATGGCGACTCGGGCCTGCCGGAGGGCCACTCCTTCTCGCACAACTTCCTCGCGGATTACGCGATCCATCTCACCAGCGAGGCCGCGACCGTGCTCGGCCATCCCCACGATGCGGTCTGGCTCGATCGCGAGTATCAGGCCTTCACGGCTGCCATTCGCGAGGATGTGAGCCGTGCCGTGACGCTCGAAACCATCACTCCGCCGTATCTGCCCGCCATGCCCACGTATCCGCAGGGCGCTTACTCGCAGACGTTTCTCGCCGTGTATCCCACCGGCCTCTATGCGCCCGACGATCCACTCGTCACCGGCCTCATCACGCGCATGGAACATGAGGAGAAGCAGGGCCTGCCCACCAATGTTGCCTGGGCCGGACTCGCCGGCGTTTGGGCGGGCGAGTCCATGAACATGGCGGAGACCTATTTGCTGCGCGGTGAAAAACAGAAGGCCGCGGACATGCTTGCTGCGGCGCTCAACCACAGCTACACCACGAACGTGTGGAAGGAAGAGATCCTAGTCGACATCGATGCGCCGCGCGCCTGCGACACGCCGCACAGCAAGCGCTCCAACATGGAAGGCACCGGCGACATGCCCGAAGCCTGGGCCAACGCCAATCTAGTACTCTTGCTGCGCGACATGCTCCTGAACGAGCGCGACGGCAAGCTGCACCTGCTTCCCGGTCTTCTGCCAAGCTGGGTACCCGAAGGCAAAACGCTCACGCTCGGAAACGCGCCTGTCACCACCGGCGGCACAGTAAGCCTGCGCGTCGAACACGTAACCGCGCCGCTCTGGCGCGTCACCATCGACCCTCATGGGGTGTCGCGCGATTTCGTTCTACATCTCCCATTCGAGCCCGCCGCACACGTCCGCATCGACGGCAAATCGACTACCGCTAAATCTCAGCTTGACTTGAGCCTCGACAAACCTCACACCGTGGTGCTCGAACTCGAAAACTTTCGCGCCGTGGAGATCAAATTCGAATGAAGCGCCGTGACTTTCTGTCGAGCGCAAGCGCAGCCGCAGCCTCTTGCCTGGCTTCCGGCCTGCTCCATGCGCAAAGCAGTGCGCCCGATGCCGCCACGCCCATCCTTGGCACACTCACGATCGACGAGTCCGCGACCCTCGCAACCATTCCGCAGGGCTTCATCGGCCTCAGCTACGAATCGGCGCAACTCGCCAACCCCACCTTCTTTTCCGCGGAAAACACCGCGCTCATCGCACTCTTTCGCGAACTCAGCGATCAGGGCGTGCTGCGTCTCGGCGGAGGAACAAGCGAATTTACAGCCTTCACCACCGAAGAGCCGCCGGCTGCTGCGCCCTTCGATGCCGTCGGTCCCGATACCAGCAAGAACGTAAAATCCGATACTCCTATCACTCCCAAAAGTCTCCGCAACCTGCGCGCGTTTCTCGATGCGACGGGTTGGCGCTGCCTTTACGGTCTCAATCTCGGCCGCGGCCCTGTTGCTCGCGCTGCCGAAGAAGCCTTCCACGCGCAAGGTATTCTGGGCCCGCGCCTCATCGCGTTCCAACTCGGCAACGAGCCGGACGCATGGCGCAATCGCTATCGCCCCGCGACGTGGTCCTACGCCGACTACTGGAAGGAGTGGACGACAGCCCACAGCGCAATTGTGGCCCGCGTGCCGCAAGCCAAATTCGCCGGTCCCGATGTGTCGAACAAGATGGCCTACGTCACCGGTTTTGCCGACGACGCAAAGCGCAGCGCGCCCGATGTCGTGTTGCTCACCTCGCACTACTACGCCATGGGCCCGGCAGGCGCGCCCGGCATCACCGTCGACAAATTGCTCTCGCCCGACCCCAAGCTGGAACGCGATGTACAGATTGCCATGACCGCGGCGCACAGTGCCGGCCTGCCCTATCGCATGAGCGAGGGCAACTCCTGCTGGAACGGCGGCCAGTCGGGTCTGAGCGACACACTGGCCAGCGCATTGTGGATCGCGGATATGATGCTGGACTTTGCTTCGCTCGGTTGCGCCGGCGTGAATTTGCACGGCGGCGGCAACGGTTTCTACACGCCGATTGCCGGCAGCCTTGCGGCGGGCTTTGAGCGCCGTCCTGAATACTTCGGCATGGAACTCATCAAACCCTTCACCGGCGCAACGCTGATTGGGAGCAAACTCGACTGCGCCAACGACCGCGTGCGCGCCTACGCTGGCCGCAATGCCAAATCCGAACTCGTGATCGTCATCAACAAATCCGATCAGCCCGCAGCGATTCGCACCACGCTGCGCCACGCGCACAGGCAGTGGCTGCTCACGGGGCCAGCGACCGACGCAAGACAAGGCGTCACTCTCACCAAAAGCAGCGCTCATGCGTTGCACAACGGCACGTTGCGGGTGCAAGCATACAGCGCAATTCTGCTGGAGTCTTAGCTCAATTCGGTGAGAGCGAGTTTTGAAAGGGCACGGCTTTAGCCGTGCCGACAGGGTCTACAAAATGAACCGGGGGCTTTAGCCCCCGGGGGACGTATTTAGCCGGCTGAAATTGATCCAGACGGCTGTCGAGACATAAGGGAGAATCATGGCACGAGCGAAAAAGAACTGGAGCCGCCGGCGCTTTCTGCGCGACGCATCGCTGACAGGAGCCGTGTTGGCGCAGCGCGGTTCCCTTCCCGCGTTGCATGCGGAGATCCCGGCAGAATCCATCGCCAGCGAGCACGTTCTCTTCTTCGACCAGCCCGCGGCCACTTGGCCTGACGCCTTGCCTGTCGGCAACGGGCGCCTCGGCGCCATGGTCTTCGGCAATCCGGCCAAAGAGCGGCTGCAATTAAACGAAGAAACGGTCTGGATGGGCGAGCGGCGCGACCGCAACAATCCCCAGGCCAGCCGCACGCCGGAAGTCCGCAAGCTGCTCATGGCCGGAAAGGTCCACGAGGCTGAAGCTCTTGCCGCGCAGGTCATGATGGGCGTTCCGGACCGCCTGCCTTGCTACCAGACGCTTGGCGACCTGTGGCTCGATTTCGATAACGTGCCCGCTGCGGTGAGCAGTTACCGCCTTGAACTCGATCTCGATGAGGCCATAGTGAAAACGCGCTTCAACGCTGCCGGCGCGCAGTGGACGCGCGAGGTCTTCAGCTCGGCGCCGCGCAATGTAATCGTCGCGCGCATTGAATCCACGCGCCCCCTTGCGCTCACCGTCAGACTTGATCGCCCCGCACAAAGCGAAACCACCGCGGCGGCCGGCGATCGCCTGGTGATGACGGGCGCGGCACGGCCCGTAAGACCCACCACCGATCCCGCGACACAAGAGCGGCAGGTTGGCGTAGCATTCCGTGCTGAATTGAAGGCCATTCCCGAAGGCGGCACCGTGCACGCCGCGGGCAGCACGCTGCGCATCGAGAATGCCCGCGCCGTCACGCTGCTCCTCACGGCCTGCACAGACTTTCGTGAACATGACGCCGCAGGAATGGCCGCAGCCTGCGCCCGCAATCTGCGTTCCGCCTCCGCCCGCTCCTACAAGGAGCTGCGCGGCGAGCACGTGGCCGACTACCGCCGTTATGCAAGCCGCGCTAATCTTCGCCTGGCCAGTGTTCAGAATTTAGGGGGCCCTGACCCGTTGCGCGACGTTTCGACCGACAAGCGCATGGAGCGCCTGCGCAATGGCAGCGACGATCCCGGACTCATCGCCACCTACTTTCAATTCGGCCGCTACATGCTCATCAGCAGCAGCCGCCCAGGTACGCTGCCGGCAAATCTGCAGGGCATCTGGAACGAGAGCCTCGATCCGCCGTGGGGATCGAAATACACGGTGAACATCAATGCCGAGATGAACTACTGGATGGCCGAATCCGCGAATCTTGGCGAGTTGCACGCGCAGTTATTCGATCTGCTTGACTCGACGCGCGCCTTCGGATCCGCTACGGCGCGCAAGTATTACAACGCCCGCGGATTCGTGGTGCATCACAACACCGACATCTGGGGCGATTCCATTCCCGTCGATCACGTGCAGGCCGGCGTGTGGCCTTTGGGCGCGGCGTGGATCTCGCTGCATCTCTTCTCGCATTACGCGTACTCGCTCGACACAGCCTTCCTGCGCGACCGCGCCTATCCGCGATTAAAGGAGATTGCCGAATTCTTTCTCGACTACCTCGTCCCCGGCCCGGATGGAACTCTGCTCAGCGGACCCAGCCAATCGCCGGAGAACAAATACAAACTTGCTGACGGCTCCACGGCCAGCCTGTGCATGTCTCCCGCCATGGATACCGAAATCATTCGCGCAATTTTCGATCGCGTCTCCCGGTCCAGCAAGATTCTTGGCATCGACGACGCACTTCGCGCACAAGTTGAGGGCGCGGCCAAGCTTCTGCCGCAGTCCAAAATCGGCAAGACCGGCGCGCTGCAGGAGTGGAACGAAGATTACGCTGAGACCGAGCCCGGCCATCGCCACATTTCGCACCTCTTCGCGCTCTACCCGGACCACCAGATCACGCTGCGCGAGACGCCCGACCTCGCCAAAGCCGCGCGCGCCGTGCTCGAGCGCCGCCTGGCAAACGGTGGCGGCAGTACTGGCTGGAGCCGCGCCTGGATTGTGAATTGCTGGGCGCGCTTGGAAGACGGCGAGGCTGCGCACAGCAGTTTGCTGGCGCTGCTGCGAAACTGCACGCGGCCCAATCTCTTTGACATTTGCGGCATGAAGGCCAATTCGCCATTCCAGATCGACGGCAACCTGGGTGGAACCGCGGGAGTGATTGAGATGCTGCTGCAGAGCCATGGCGGCGTCCTGCGTTTCCTGCCCGCGCTGCCCTCGGCCTGGCCTTCAGGCAGCTTTCGTGGCTTGCGCGCGCGCGGCAACATCGAAGTGGATTGCGCGTGGCACAACGGCAAAGCGACCATTGCGACCTTGCGCGCAAATGTCGACGGCCGGATTGCGCTGGCGGCGCCGGCAGGGCAGCGCATCTTGCGCGTCACGCGGCTGGGAAAGGAAGTCCCACTGCAGTCTGTCAACGCGCAAACCGCTCAAGTGGACCTGCGCGCAGGATCGCAGTATCGCGTGACATTCGCCTAAGTTGCGCTGCAGCAACGCATGCTTAGCGGTGGCCGTGCGAGCCGCCGCCTCCGCCTCCGCTGCTGTGCGAACCTCCGCCCCCTCCGCCGCTGCTGTGTGAGCCGCCGCCGCTGCTCCCGCTGGAGTGCGATGAACCTCCGCCTGACGAGTGGCTCGACCCTCCGCCGTTGGAACTGCTCCGAGGCGGCGAATACGAAGGCGCGGGAGTACTGTGCGGCACCGGCACTGGCCGCGGAGGCGGGGTGTAACTTGGCGCAGGCGCGGGCCGCGGCGGGGGAGTGTAACTCGGCGTGGGCACCGTTCCACCCGCAGGACGGCTGCCTGTAAAGCTCGAGCCCGGAGTGGCAGGTGGCCGGCTTGTCCCAGCTCCGGTGTTGCCGGGCGTGGTGCGATTGGTTTCAGAAGTGAAGCCCTCATGTGAATACACGGGGCGTGAAGGCAGCGGGTGCAGTGCCTGCACCGTGCTCCCTGCAATCGTCACTTGCGCGTTTTTGTCTCGCGCGGGCAGGCGCGTGTTCACCAGCGCCGTGTGCCGGTTGACCGGGACCACCGGAATCGGCCGGTGCCCGATTGGTCCCACAGGCCCGTGCGGCGGAAGCGGTCTCGAAATCGGGCGATACCCGATGGGCGCAAAGCCGATATTGGGGCCGCCATAGAAACCCAATCCCCACCACGGCCTGCAGCCGCCCATTCCCGGCGCCCATCCCCAACCGAAGCCGTTGTAGAAGTTCCATGCTCCGCACTGGTAAGGCATATAGCCCCACGAGTAGCCCGACGCCCACACGTAGCCGTAAGAAGGCGTATACATCCACTCGCCGTTTCCGTAGGGATCGAAATCGGCGTCCGACGCCTCATACGGAGACCATACGTAGCCCTGGCCGGGCACATCGTACCAACTGCCGCTGGCATCCAGATCGTTCCATGCCGGGTTCTGGGTTTCACCCAGATTCTCGGGCGCTCCCGTCTGCGCCGCAGCTTCGGCGGTCAGTGCCTGGTCGCGGTCGGAGTTCCACGCATCCCAGGAGTTTGGCTCGATCGATTCGGCGAGGTTGAATTGGGTCGGGTCCGCAGGATCGAGCGCGACGGATTCGCCGCCATGGAGGTCGACGCTGGCGGGGGTTGGAGAGGCTGGATTCGCAATCTGCAGGTGTACGTTTCCTGAGAAAACGGCGAGGCTGCCAGGAGGCGTGTCCATGGCCACGCGCAGGAC
>Ga0181527_1002814_pt1 | contig 15917 bp, 12 predicted proteins | sample PEATcosm2014_Bin_30_FD_119762 | JGI IMG/M metagenome (GOLD analysis project Ga0181527, IMG submission 119762) | Peatland microbial communities from MTU Mesocosm Facility, Houghton, MI, USA - PEATcosm2014_Bin06_60_metaG | ecosystem: Environmental > Terrestrial > Soil > Wetlands > Peat | place...
CGTCCATCAGCACCACGTCGAAGTTCTCGCCGCGGACCAGCTCGACGGCCCGCGCGCCGGTCTCGGCGACCTCGACGGAGTGACCGCGCCTCTGCAGAATCCGCAGCACCAACTTCTGGCTCGGCCGGGTGTCTTCGGCCAGCAGGATTCGCAGCGGGCGGGCGGCCAAGGGAACCGCGGCCCGGGCGGCCCGCGCCGCCGGCAGCGCCGCTGAGCCCGATCCTCGCAAGGCCTCCAGCATCACTGAGAGCAGGTCCGGTTGCGAGATTGGCTTCTCCAGAATCATCGCACCCAGTTCCCGCGATCGCTTGACCATCGCCTGCCGATGGGTCGGCAAGATCATCAGGATGACTTTGCCGCCCAGGAAAGGCTTGTCCCGGATCCACCCGGCCAGTGTCAGGCCGTCGACGCCCGGCATCAGTGCGTTGGCTAGCACGAGCGCGAATTCCTGCCCCGCGCGGGCCGCCTCGTGGAGCCGCGCCAAGGCGGCGGGCACGTCGGCCACGGTCTCCACCCGCATCGACCAGGAGGCCAGCACGCGGCGGATGATCTCGCGGCTGGTGGCGTGCTCGTCGATCAGCAACACGGGGACGTCGCGGAGTTGCTTGCGCGATGGGCTGGCCGGCTCCTTGCCTGGCTCCTTTCCCAGCCCGAGGCAAATCGTGAAATGGAAAGTGCTGCCGCTGCCCGCGCGGCTTTCGACCCACAGCCGCCCTCCCATTAGCCCGACTAGGCTGTCGGCGATGGCCAGGCCCAAACCCGTGCCGCCGAACTGGCGCGTAGTCGAGGCGTCCGCCTGGGTGAAAGGTGCGAATATCTTCTGCTGGTCCTCCGCTGAGATCCCGACGCCGGTATCGGACACGGAGAATTTCAGATTGCAGATTTCGGATTTCAGATTTGCAGTCCCCGATTCCCCACCTTCAGCCTGCAATCTGCAATCCTCCACCCGCACCACGACTTCGCCCTCTGCGGTGAACTTGATGGCGTTGCCGACGAGGTTGACGAGGACCTGGCGGAGCCGCATGGGATCGCCCACCAGCCGGTCGGGGACCTCGGCCGGGATGTCGCAGGCCAGTTCCAGGCCCTTCGCGTAGGCCCGCAGACCGAGGGGCTTCAGCGTCTTGCCCAGGACCTCGCGGAGGCGGAAGGAGGTGGACTCCATCTGCAGCTTGCCCGCCTCGATCCGCGAGAAGTCGAGCACCTCGTTCAGCAGATTCAGCAGCGAATCGGCCGACTCCTTGGCGGTTTCCAGGCAGTCGCGGACCGACGGGGAGAGTTCTTCGGCCAAAGCCAGCTCGGTCATGCCGAGGATGGCGTTCATCGGGGTCCGCAGCTCGTGGCTGACGTTGGCCAGGAAGCGGCTCTTGGCCTGGCTGGCCTGCTCGGCCTCGGTGCGGGCCTCGATGTGCTGCATGGCCAGCGAGGCGACGGCCGCCAGTTGCTTCAGCAAGGCCTCGTCCTCTTCGCTGAAATCCCCTTGGACCTTGTCGCTGAGCATGATCACGCTGTTGACGGCCCCCGCGGCGCTGACCAGCCGCACGGCCAGCAGGCCGCTCAACGGGACGTGCCGCTCCGGCACGCCCCACCACCGCGGGTGCCGGCAGAGCTCGGCCCCGCTCAGGCGGATGCTCTCGTGCCCAGCGAACAGATCCTGGTACACTCCGCCCCGCTCGACCTTGAAGATTTGGCCCGGCGGACATGCGACGACGTCGTCCGCGCGGGACGCGGCCTGCACGCGGAACGTGCCCTCGACGTATCCGTGCCCGGCAACGCCCAGGCGGGCACCGGTCAGCGTGCGGGCGGCGTCCACCACCTGCCGGAGCAACTCCTCCAGGTTGCGGGCAGCCACGACCCCCAGCGAGGTCCGCACCAGCAGGTCCAGCCGGCGGCGCATCTCGCGCTGCTGCTCGTCGATCCGCTTCCGCTGGATGGCGTAGTGGATCGCCCGGACCATGATCCGGCCGGACGTCTCTCCCTTGATCAGGTAGTCCTCAGCGCCCTTGCCGATGGCCTCGCTGGCGAGTCGTTCATCCTCCAACCCGGTCAGGACCAGCACGGGGACGGCGGGGGCGGCCGCTAAGATCCGCTCGATCGTGGGCAGACCCTGGCTGTCCGGCAGCGAGAGATCCAAGAGCACCGCTTCCGGTAGCGACGCCCGCAGGCACTCCTCGGCCTCTGCCAGACACGCGCAGCGGGCGATCGCCAGCGGCTCGCCCGACTCCCGCAGCAGCTCGGTGACGAGCTGGGCCTCCGCCGCGTTGTCTTCGACCAATAGGATTCGCGTGGCCGGTTGGGTCATACTGCCTCATGCTCCATTCATCGGCAAGTATCACACGGTTCCGCCCGGCGTCAAGGTGCCACGGGCAGCCAATGCCGTGACGGGTTGGGGCGCGGTCTCCGACCACGCCCCTTGCTTCGACCGCAGGTCTCCTGCACCGGCCGAAAGACCTGGCGGTCCCTACTCGCCGCGGTCGGAGACCCACGCTGAATGGGGTCCCGCTCCGTGACCCGAGAGGCGCGGTGTCGCCGCCTTGTGGTATCCCGGGGCCGGTGTTATCCTGGAAACGCAAGCCCGTTACAGCCGGAGGAGTTAGGGGTGCCGGAGCTTTCGCCGGAGGAACAGGAGCGTTACGCGCGGCAGATCGGGCCGGGAGTCCTCTCGCCCGAGGGACAACTCTGCTTGAAACGCTCGACTGCCCTGATCGCACGGGCCGGCGGAATGGGTGGCCCAGCCGCCATGGTCCTGGTCATGGCCGGGGTGGGACGGGTGATCATCGCCCACGGTGGCCGGCTCAGCTCGCCCGACCTGAACCGCCAGGTGCTGGGCTCGGAAGAGGCCCTGGGGCAGCCCCGGGCCGAAAGCTTTGCCCAGCGGCTTCGCTCGCTCAACCGCTTCGTGACGGTCGACTCCGTCGATCACGAGCCCGACGACGAGGAGGCCCTGGCACTGGCCCGGCGGGCGGACGTGATCCTTTCCTGTGCCCCCGGCTTCGCCGAGCGGATGCGGCTGAATCGGGCCGCCGTCACCGCGGGCGTGCCGCTGGTGGACGCCGCCCAATGGGGCATGAGCGGGTCGCTGGTGGTCGTCCGGCCCCGACAGACCGCTTGCCTCCGCTGCCTCTATCCCCAACAGCCCGATTTCGAAGAACTCTTTCCCGTCGTCGGCGGCATCTCCTCGGCCTTGGGCAGCCTGGCCGGCCTGGAGGCAATCAAGATTCTCGCCCGCACCGGCGAGCCGCTGTACGGGCGGCTCTGGACGATCGACGCCTACCACGGCCGCACCTCGATCCTGAACCTCCGCCGCGACCCCCGTTGCCCCTGCTGCGGCAGCGAGAACCCGCAAGGAGGGGACTGTCCCAGTTTTCGTCTCGGCGAAAATGGGACTGTCCCCTTTGACGCGCAAGGAGGGCCCCAATCGTGAACGTCCGCTTGATGATCACCGGCCGCGGCTACCCGGCGGCGGAAAGCCTGCCGGCCAATCTCACCCTTGCCGACAGCGCTACCTTGGACGAGGCGCTTCAAGCGATCGCAGGGCTCTTGCCCGAAGGAGAAGCACCCAGCGGAAATTGCCTAGTGGCGGTCTCGGGCATGCACCTTGGGACGGTCCGCGACCATCGGCCGCACGTTCTCGGCGACGGCGACGAGCTGGTCTTGGTGGCCCCGATGGCCGGCGGGTAAGACTCAATCCACTTGGTACGGCGTGTCCGGTACGTTCTCGTGGCGGATTTCGTCGACCGGCTCGTTGCGGCCCCAGCCGGCGTAGAGGCGATTGGGCGCGTTGAAGACCAGCCCCGGCACGTCGCTGGTGTTGCGGTAGGCGTGCACCACGCCGGCGGGAACCAGCACCGCCTGGCGGTTCGACTGGCCGACTACGGCGATCTGCCGGTTCCGGTACGTCGGCGAGTCCCGCCGGGCATCCCACAAGTAAAGCTTGAAGTCCCCAGGCCCCACGAAGGCGAACAGGTCGGCCTGCTGGCGGTGCTCGTGGGGCCCGCGGACCACCCCGGGCATGGTCATGCTCACGTAGGTCATCACGAGGCGGTGCTCAGAGGGCAACTCGTCCTCCCGGACCAGTTCCATCAGCCATCCCCGCTCGTCCCCATAGGGCTTCAAGGGACGGAAAATCACGCCGTCGATCGGGCCTTCGTGAAACATGCCCAAGATTATACTCTTTCCACGGGGAAGAGCGAGCACGAGGGGATGGACGGGGGAGGGGATAAGGGGATGGGGGGCGACGCCCAAGCGCTTGCTCCCTTATTCCCTTATCCCCTCATTCCCTTAGGGTGGCATTTCGCGGAATTCCCGCTAGAATGATCCGCTTCCCCCGATCCTTCCGGTCTGTGCCCAATGGCCCACCCCGCAACCAACATTGCCATTCTGGGCGCGACCGGCAGCATCGGCCGCAACACGTTGGAGGTGATCGAGGGCTCCGGGGGGGCGCTGCGGGCGGTGGCGCTGTCGGCCCACCGCAATGTGGCGTTGTTGGCCGAGCAGGCCCGCCGCGCCCGGCCGCGATGGATCGTTGTGACCGATGCCGAAGCAGCCCGGGGCCACGATTGGTCGGGGTTGCCCCCGGGGATTGATCTCCTGGTGGGACCCGAAGGCATCGCCCGGGTGACCAGCGATGCGGACGTGGACATCGTGGTTTCGGCGATTGTCGGAAGTGCCGGATTGCACGGGACTTGGTGTGCGTTGGAGGCGGGCAAGACCGTGGCCTTGGCCAACAAGGAGAGCCTGGTGGTGGCCGGGCCCCTGGTCATGGACTTGGCCCACCGCCGGCAGACGCAAATCCTCCCGGTGGATAGCGAACACAGTGCCGTGTTCCAGGCCATGCAAGCAGGCCGCCGCGACGAGGTGCGGCGGGTGATCCTGACGGCCAGCGGCGGGCCGTTCCGCACCTATACCAGCGAGCAGTTGGCGCGGGTCTCGGTGGCCGAGGCCCTGGCCCATCCCACCTGGGACATGGGCCCCAAGATCACCATCGACTCGGCGACCCTGATGAACAAGGCCCTGGAGATTGTCGAGGCCCGCTGGCTGTTCGGACTGCGGAGCGACCAGATCGAGGTGGTGCTGCACCCGCAGTCGATCGTGCATTCTATGGTAGAATTCGTGGATGGGTCGGTATTGGCCCAGTTGAGCCCCCCGGACATGAAGCTGCCGATCCAATACGCCTTGACGTGGCCGCGGCGCACCGCGGGCGTGGCGGCGAAGCAAGACTGGGGGCGAGCCATCGAGTTGCGCTTCGAGCCGCCCGACTTCGAGCGTTTCGGGGCACTGGGGCTCGGGCTGGAGGTCGCCCGGCAGGGGGGGACCGCCGGCGCCGTGCTGAACGGGGCCAACGAGGCGGCGGTGGCCGCCTTCCTCGACGGCCGCTTGGCGTTCCATGACATTGTTCCCGCCTGCCGGGACATCCTCGAAAATCATCCCTTCGACCCCAGCCCTTCACTCGACCGCGTGTTGGAGTTGGACCGCTGGGCCCGCCAGGAGGTGCTGCGGTGGATGCGTGCCTGATTGCCGTGAGCTGGTTGAATCCCGAGCTGTGGCTGGCGATTCTGGAAGTCACCGTGGGGCTGGGGTTCATCATCTTCGTCCACGAGCTGGGCCACTTCGCCGTGGCCAAGTTCTGCCGGGTGAAGGTGGAGAAGTTCTACCTGGGTTTCGACATCGCGGGTCTGCGGCTCGGCCGCTTCCGCTGGGGCGAGACCGAATACGGCATCGGCATCCTGCCGCTGGGCGGGTACGTGAAGATGCTCGGGCAGGAAGACAATCCGGCAAAGCTGCGCGAGGAGATCGAGCGGGCCAGGCAGCGGGCGGCTGCGTCGGCTGACCCGGGGGCCAACGACAACCCTTTGGCCCCCGACGCTACAAAGCACGCCGGCCAGCTAGACATTGCGCGGGCCGAGCGGGCCTTGTTCGATCCCCGCAGCTACCTGGCCCAGAGCGTGCCGCGGCGGATGGCCATCATTTCGGCCGGCGTCATCATGAACCTGATCTTTGCCGAGGTACTGGCGATCATCGCCTTCGGCCCCGGCGTGTGGAAGACGGCTGCCACCGTGGGCCACATAACCCCCGGCGGCGGCGCGTGGCAGGCGGGAGTGCAGGCCGGCGATGAAGTGCTCGAGGTCGGCGGCCGGACGATCCAGAGTTTTCGCGACATTTTCGAGGCCATCGCCCTGGGCGACGTCGAGAACGGCATCGCGCTGGTCGTCCAGCGGCCGGGCGTGGGGCGGCAGGAGTTCCAGGTGCCGACCGAGCGGATCGGCGGCCGCCCCGGCATCGGCATTGGCCCCGCCTCTGACACGCAGTTGGCCAAGGACGAGGATGCGATCCCGACCCTGCCGGGCTCGCCGGCCTCTGACGCCCGCCCGGCTTTCCAGCGCGGCGACCGATTCCTTAAGCTCGACGATCAGCCCATCGCAAGCGGCGCCGAACTCCAGAGCTATCTGGCCCAGCACGCCGATCGTCCGATCAACGTCACGGTCGAGCGGAGCGCGGCCAAGAAGAAGGCTGCCGCCGAGGCGGCACCCGCGGAACTTGCGATCCGTGTGGGGCCGAATCCCGTACGGCACCTCGGCTTGGTGATGAAGATGGGCCAGATCACGGCGATCCAGCGGAAGTCCCCGGCGGAACAGGCCGGACTGCGGCCGGGCGACTGCCTGGAAACCCTTGACGGCAAGCCCATCGTCGATCCGCTGAGGTTGGCCGACGAATTGCGGCCGCGAGCCGGCCAGACCGTGACGCTCGGGGTGTCGGGCAAGGACCGGCAGGGGACCGAGCAGGTGCGAGCCACGCTCCGCCAGGCAGAGCAATTCTGCCCCCCCGCCGTGCTCGGCAGTCCGGTCGCCGTGGCGGAGCTGGGCGTGGCGTACCGCGTGCTCAACACGGTGCGCGCGATCCAGCCCGGCGGCCCGGCCGCCCGCGCCGGCCTGTTGCCCGGCGACCTGATCGACAAGATCACGATCCACCCGCCCGCCGACGCCAGGATCCAACAGCTCCAGGAGAAGTACGGGGTGTCGGACCTCGAGCAGCGCGAGCAGTCGTTCACGCTGGGCGAGGAGAACCTCTACTGGCCGTGCCTGATGCACGCGTTGCAATCGACGCTGCCGGAAACGACGGTGGAACTCCACTGGTCCCACGAAGGGCAGCCCAAAGACGCAATCCTCAAGCCGGTGTCCGCTCCCGACTGGTTCAATCCCGATCGGGGTTGGCAATTCGGGGGATTCCCTCTCTTCGAGGAAGCGTCCTTCTTTCAGGCGGCCGGCAGTTTCCGCGAGGCCGTCGACTATGGGACGAAGGAAACCGTCGATGATACGCTCCTGGTCTTCAAGTCGATCCGCAAGATGCGCTCGGGCCAGGTCTCGCTGCGGATGCTGGGCGGCCCCTGGACCATTCTCAAAGCCGCCTTCTACGAGGCGATGCGCGGGCCCGGCAACCTGCTGCTGTTCCTCACCCTGCTCAGCGCCAACCTGGCCGTGCTGAACTTCCTGCCGATTCCGCTGCTGGACGGCGGGCACTTCATCCTGCTGATCTACGAAGGCATCCGCGGCAAACCGGCCGACGAGCGGGTCCAAGAGGTCCTCACCTACGTCGGCCTGGCCCTCATTCTCGCCCTGATGGTCTTCGTGCTCGGGCTGGACTTCGGCCTGATCCCCCGCCCCGGCCCCGGCCACTAGGGTTGCGTGCCAGAATTGGAGTGGCGAATACGGTTAGAATCAGGGAAGGCTGGTGCCATGCTCACGCTTGCGTGGGCATGTGAGGCTGGCCCAAATAGATGCTTACTGTCTCGCTGCGCTCACTTAGCGAGCATGGCACCCAATCGGGTTAGAACACGATCCGAGTGACGCACTACACCAGCCCTATGCCAGGTAACTCGCCCGTCCGCGATCTCTTGCTCTGCTGCTGCCTCGCCGCGGCGACCGCCGCCGTCTACCTTTTCGGCGGGATCTCGCACGCGGATTTCGTCTACTTTGACGACGGAAAATACGTCTATTTCAACGGTGGGGGAGGATACATCGAGCAGAATCCCCGCGTCTGTGCCGGGCTCACCCCGGACTCGGTCCGCTGGGCCTTCCACAGCATGGAACAGGCCAACTGGCACCCGCTCACCTGGCTCTCCCACATGCTCGACGTCACCATGTTCGGCCTGTGGGCCGGCGGGCACCACCTGACCAGCCTCGTTCTGCACTGCGCCAACGCGGTCCTCCTGTTCCTTGTCCTGAAGTCGCTCAGCGGGGCCGTCTGGCCAAGTGCCGCGGTGGCCGCACTGTTCGCCTTGCACCCACTGCACGTGGAATCCGCCGCCTGGGTGGCGGAGCGGAAAGATGTGCTCAGCACACTTTTCGGGCTGCTGGCCCTTGGGGCATACGCAGCCTACGCGCGGCGGCCCATGAGCGCCGGCCGAACCCTACAGACTGGGGCGTTAAGCGGCTGGGTAGCCCTCGTTTGGCTGGCGGCTTACTTTTGGGCGATCGAGCCGGTTCTCTATCCCCAGCCCGTCCCATCCGGACTGCCATTGGCGCCGACCCTCTGGGTGGCCGCCGCCCTGACGCTGCCGGCGCTAGTCGCCTACGGCTATCTTTCCTGGCGCTACCTCCTGGTCATTGCGGGACTGGCCGTGGGGCTGATGGCCAAACCCATGCTGGTCACCTTGCCCTTTGTGTGTCTGCTGTTGGACTACTGGCCGCTGGGGCGGGTACCGGCGATCAGGTGGCCGCGGGGGCCACGTCCCGAGCCGCAGCCGCGGAGGGTCGCTTCCCACGCGCCGCCCAGAAGGTCGCGGAAGGCCCGGCGCGGCAACGCCGCGCGGACCGCGCCGCCGGCTCAAGAACCATCGCCCCTGGCGGCCGTGGGACTCCTGGTTCTGGAGAAGCTCCCCTTGTTCCTGCTGGCAGCCGCGTCCTGCGTGGTAACGTACATCGCCCAGCAGCGCAGCGGCGCCGTGGTTCCAGCGGCCAACCTCCCTTTCTTCCCGCAACGCATCGAGAACGTGCTGACGGCCTACGTCCGCTACCTGGGCAAGACGCTCTGGCCGGAGGGGCTGGCCTCGCTCTATCCGCTCCGCGGCGAGAACCTGCACGCCGGCGCCGCCCTGGCCGCCGCCGCTTTGCTGGTGGCCATTTCCGCAGCCGTTGCCTGGGCCGCCCGGCGCGGCCGCAGGTATCTCGCCGTGGGCTGGCTCTGGTACCTGGGAATGCTCGTGCCGGTGATCGGGCTGGTTCAGGTCGGCGACCAGTCGATGGCCGACCGCTACACTTATCTGCCGTCGGTCGGCCTGTTCGTCATGGCCGCCTGGGGCACCGCCGAGGCAACCGCGCGGTGGCCGCAGCGCAGACTGCTGCTGGCCTGCCTGGCCGTCGTTGTCCTCCTGCCCTGCATGGTCCTCACGGCCAGGCAGGTCGGCTACTGGGCCGACAGCGAAACCCTCTTCCGCCGCACCCTGAGCGTGACCACGGACAACCCCATCACGCACAACAACCTGGGAAACATTCTCACGTGGCGCGGGCGGGATCTGCACGACTCCGTCAGGCGCGAAGCCGTCCAACAGTACCTGCGGGCCATCCAGATCGACCCCAACTATGCGGAACCCTACAACAATCTGGGGAACACCCTCAAGGAGTGCAACCGAGTCGACGAGGCGATCGAGCAGTACCGCAAAGCCATCCAGGCCAACCCTAACTACTTCGAAGCGCTCTGTAGCCTTGCCTACGAGCTCGCCTCACACGGCGGGCGGCAGGAAGCCGCCGGAAAGTACGGCGAAGCCGTGGCGCATTTTGGCGAAGCCGTCGCACACTATGAGAAAGCGATCCGGGTTAAGCCGGACGACCCGCTCCCCAAGAACAACCTGTTAGTCGTCCTGTTACACTTGGCGCGAATCCGCGCGGCCGCCCCCGACGCCGCCCAGCGGGACGGCAACGAGGCCGTGCGGCTGGCCCAGCGGGCCTGCCAACTGGCCGGCGGGCAGAACCCCGAGTTGCTGGATACGCTGGCCATGGCCTATGCCGAGGCCGGCTCCTTCGACCAGGCCGCGGCGACCGCCCACGAAGCCATCCGCTTGGCCTCTGCGGCCGGTCACAACGAGCTGGCCGAGGGGACCCGCAGCCGCCTGGCGCTTTACGTAGCCCACCGACCCTATCGGTTACCGTAACCGTAACACATTGCGACAACACGGCTTGGCCACCGAGACAGTACCCCAAGGCGATGTCGGGTGAAACTGTTGTTTAGCGGGCGGGCTTGCCCGCCGCGGCGCGCAGGGAAGTGCGTGCTCCAAACGCGGCCGACCAGGCTGCACCCGGTGCCCGGCCCGCCCGCTAAATGCACTGCAACCACACCGGCACCGATTATGGCCTCCCGAGACCTGCAGATTCCCGACATGGTCGGCTGCCTCCGCCGGCTCTTGGCGCAGGTGCCGGCCGGGTGCGTCACCACCCCGGGCGCCCTGGCGGCGGCCTTGGGGAACCCCGTCGCCGCCCGCTGGGTGGGCCACTACCTGCTCCATCACGCCCACGAAGAGCGTTGCCCCTGCCATCGCGTCGTTCGTGCCGGCGGCCGGATCCTGCCAGGCCCACAGGCCGAAAAACTGCGGGCTGAAGGCATCGAGGTGCCGGGCGAAGCCGTCGATCTGCAGCGCTACGGCTTCCAGCGGTTCGTCTCGGAGCGTCCGCTGGAAGAGCTCTCTCGCTTGCAGCAAGAAATCGTCTCGCGGATCCGGCTTCGGCCGCGGCGGCCGGGTAGCCTGCGGGTACCGCGGCTGGTAGGCGGTGTGGACATCTCCTACGCCGACACCGAAGAGGGCGTGGCCGCCTACTGCCTCGTGGACGCGGCGACCGCAGCGCTGGCCTGGTCCACCACGGTCCGCCGCAGCGTGCGGTTTCCTTACATCAGCTCGTACTTGAGCTTCCGCGAGTTACCGCTGCTGTTGGACCTCCTCGATGAAGTGCGGGCGGCGGGCCGGCTCTCGCCGGTGGTGCTCGTGGACGGGACCGGCATCCTGCACCCGCGGCACGCGGGAATCGCCTCGCACCTCGGCGTGCTGGCCGCGGTGGCAACGGTAGGGGTCACCAAGAAGCTCCTCTGCGGAGAGGTTCAGGGCGGGGGTCTGCGGCCGCTGGAGGCCCGGCCGGTCGTCCAGGACGACCGGCCCACGGGCATCGCTCTCCGGCCAACCGCCGGGAGCCTGCGTCCGATCTACGTCTCGCCCGGCCACGGCGTGGACCTGGCCTTTGCCGAGCGGCTGGTGCGGCGGCTGCTCTTGGGGCGGCGGCTGCCGGAGCCGCTGTACTGGGCCGACCGGCTGAGTCGCCGCTGTGCGAAAAACGTTTGATTATCGAGACTTGCGAATACTGCCGGAGGGGCTTGGCGAAAATCGCCCGCCGGCGATTGACGCCACCGCCCCTTTTCGCGCAGAATGATTGTTGATACCTTGCCTCCCTTCTGGGAGATCGGTAGGGTGGGTCGAGCGAAGCGAGCCCCACCAAGAGTAATCCGGACATCCTGGTGGGGCTCGCAGGGCTCGACCCACCCTAAAGCTTGGAGACCCTTCATGGCAACTTCTGTGAACCCGGAGAAGTGCACCGGTTGTGAGGAATGTGTGGAATCGTGTCCGCTGGGAGCGATCGAAATCAAGGAAAACCTCGCGGTCGTCGACGCTGCCACCTGCGGCGATTGCGGGGCGTGCGTCGACACCTGCCCCAACCAGGCCATCAGTATGGATTGACACGGTGAGCCCAACTCGTCGTCGCCGCCCACGTCCCCTCGAAATCGCCTTGGCTGGCGACCTGACCGAGCGCCAGGCCGATTTGTGTGAGAAGCTGCTGGAGGTCGAGCCCGGCGGGGAGTGTATCCTGTACTTCGATTCCCTCGGCGGCAGTCCCTACTCGGCCATCGCCCTGATGTCGCTGGTGGTGTTGCGCGGGTTGCGGGCTACCGGGGTGGTGGCCGGCGAGTGCTCGTCGGCGGCGCTCTGGCCATTTGCCGCCTGCCGCCGGCGGCTGGTCACCCCGCTGAGCGTGATGCTGTTCCACACGATGAAGTGGCAGAGCGAAGAGAACGTGGGGCTATCGGAGGCGGCCGAGTGGGCCAGGCACTTCGCCCAACTGGAGACCGACATGGACGCCCTGCTGGCCCGGCTCTTTGCCGTGCCGCCGGAGAAGATCAGCGGCTGGGTCCGTTCGGGGCGCTACGTTACGGGGCCGGAGTTGGCCCAGGCGGGCCTGGCCGAGCTGATCGAGCTGGAGCCGCTCAGGGCGCTTAGGGATTGAACCACTGCGGTCATGAAACGGCCGACCAGACGCGATTTCTTGCAGCGGGCCATCGGCCAGAGCCCGCCCGCCGGCCAGGCCAAAACCGCTCCGCCCGGCGACGCCTGCCTGGTCCACTTGAGCCGCCGGGCGATGGCCTGCGAGTTCGAGATCTGCCTGCCGGCCGACCAGTACGGGCGGGGCGCGGAGGCGGCCCTGGAGGCCCTCGATCAGGTCGAGCAGTTGGAAGCGCAGTTGTCGGTCTTCCGTGCCGCCAGCGAGGTCTCCCGCATCAACCGCACGGCCGCCGAGCAGCCCGTCGAGGTCGAACCCCGGCTGTTTGCGCTGCTAGAACTGGCGATGCGATTACATGGGGCGACGGGCGGGGCGTACGACATCACGGCGGGCCCTTTGTGGGAAGCCTGGGGGTTCGCCCGCCGCAAAGCGGCCATCCCCTCCGCCGAGCAGTTGGCCGAGGCCCGCGCCCGCGTGGGTGGCCACCTGGTCGAGCTCGACAGCCGCCGCCGCACCGTCCGCTTTGTGCGGCCGGGTATAACGCTCAATCTGGGCAGCATCGGCAAAGGCTATGCCGTCGACTGCTGCGCCCAGCGGTTACTCGAGGGCGGCCTGAACGACTTCCTCATCCACGGCGGCCGCAGCAGTGTCCTGGCCCACGGCGGCAATACGGCCGCAGCCCAGGCCGCAGGCTGGCTGGTTGGCCTCCGCGATCCCCTGCGCTTCGACCGCCGGGTCGGCCAACTCCGGCTGGCCGATCGGGCCCTGGGGACCTCCGGAGCCCAATTCCAATCGTTCCGGCAGCAAGGCCGGCGCTACGGGCATATCCTCGATCCGCGAACCGGTTGGCCGGCCGAAGGCGTCCTCTCGGCCACGGCCCTGGCCCCCAGTGCCGCCTGGGCCGACGGCTTGTCGACGGCCTTCTACGTCCTCGGGCCGGAGGGGGCGTGGGCCTATTGCCGCGAGCACCCGGAGGTCGCCGCGCTCCTGATCGTTCCCGGCCAGGGCCCGGACGGCTGGGTGCTCCACACCGCCGGCACGGCACCGGATCTCTGCCAACCGATGCCCTGAGTCGGCACAATGACAATGACGGCCCGGGTGGCAAAGGATCGACCTGGCCCGTTACAATAGCGTAAGGAGGTGCCTATGTGCCGGAGACCAGCGGTGCTGACGCTGGCATGGGTGCTGCTGGGCTGTGCCGCGGCCTGCGGGCAGCAGCGGCCGATGGCTCCCATGCTGCAACACATAGTCGCCAGCCGCATGGGGCTGGCCATCGTGTCCGGGCGGCTCGTCAACCCCGCCGGCTGGCACTTCGGCGGTTCCTCGACCTCGACCTACGACAGCACCCGCGAGGAGGTGTGGTTCTCAGGCAACGGCATGAGCGGGTCGCTCCGCTACCGGCGAGTGAGCCCGCAGGAAGACCTGGCACTGGACCTCAACTCCGAGGGCCGTTTCCACTTTCTGCGTCATGAAAAGGAGAACGCCGCCGGACCGGTCGAGTTCGTGCAGGCGCCGGGTGAGCCGCTTACGCTCAGCGTCGGGCCGCAAGACCACCAGCAGGTCTATCGCGCGGCGACGCTGTGGCACCTGGCGCTGGCCCAACCCGAAGTCTGCCAAAGGCACGTCTACCCGCTGCTAGAGGTGTTACACCCGCAATGGCAGTTCGCCGAGATGGCGGCGCAGGTGGAAATACAGTTGCTGAAGCTCACGGCCGACGATCGGCGGCAGCAGCGGCAGCAATGGGCGGACCTGGTCGCGCAACTGGCCGACGACCGGTTCGCCAAGCGGGAGGCCGCCGACCGCGGGCTGCGTGCCGGCGGTAGCACCGCCCTGGCCTACCTGGAGCAGCTCGACCTCGGGCGGCTCGAGCCGGAGCAGCAGTTCCGCATCCGCCGCATCCTGCAGTCCGTCGGGCGGCAGAGGACCGACGATACGCCGGGGCAGGCCGCCGGGTTGCTGGCCGATGACCCGTCGGTCTGGCTGGCCCTTTTGGCCCGGCCCGATCTCTCGATCCGCCGCGCGGCAGTCCAGCGCTTGGCCACGCTCTTGGGCGAACCGGTTCGCGTCGATCCGGCCGCGGACCCCGCCAGCCAAATGCCAGCCCGAGACGCCCTGCGGGCCCGCATCGAGAAAGCCGCGGCCCGCGGGCCGTGAGCGGCGGGTAACGCCGCTTGCGGCTTCGCCACCCGCCGGGGTACCTGGCAAAGTGCCTCATGCAGATGGTGCTTTGTCCCCAATGGGTGTCATGCTTGCTAAGCGAGTGCCGCGAGACAGCAAGCATGTCTGCGCGCGGGCCTCGCATGCCCACGCCAGCGTGGGCATGGCACCAGCAGCAACGCCGGGCGTGGTGGGGGGTTGCCATTCACCGCGGAATCGGACATCCTATAGCCATGATCGACGAGGAATTCCTGGAAACCTTGGTCTGCCCGCAAAACCGCATGCCGCTTTATCTGGCCGACGCCCGGCTGATGGCAAAGTTGAACCGGGCCATCGCCGCCGGCCGGATCAGCAACGAGGCCGGTCGCCCCGTCGAGGATTCTCTGCAAGCAGGGCTGGTTCGAAAGGATCGCACGCTGCTCTACCCGATCATGGACGACATCCCCGTCCTGCTGGCCGAAGAGGCGATCGCACTGGACCAACTCGACGGAGGATCGTGAGATTCCCGCCACGATCCTGGTGCATCAGTCCGAAGTACGACACGGGAATTACCGGGCGGCAACCGCTCGGGCGGCCGCTGGCCGCCGGTGGGGCCAGCCTTGCGTGGCCGATTCGCAAGCGGCACCGCCTTGCGCCCCCCTACCCAGGGACCGCCTTATCTGTTACAATGGGTCCGAGTGTAGTCTCCGCGGGATCGGCGTTCGATGCCTGGATTGAATCCTGTATGGCCAAAGAGACATATCGGTATCCGCGGCCCGGGGAGCGGATTGCCCCGTACACGCTCCGGGAGTTCCTCAGGGAGCCGTTACTGGCGGACATCAGCCGGGTGCACGGCGGTGCGGACCTGAGGCTCTGCGACTTGGACGCAACGGTTTGGGAGCAATTCCCCGCGGAAACGGTAGTCCGGCTGGCCCAGGCGGTGCTGGACCGGATTGCCGTCGCGCACCTCCGCAAAGACTTTCAGCTCCGGCGTTTTCCCCGGCCGGCGCCAGGCACGCGGTTGGCCGCATTGCGGCTGGAGAGCCGCACCATGCGGTGTCTGGCGCGGGAAGGGCTCGCCAACCATGCCGAGCGGCTGGGCGACTGGACGCTGGGCCAGATCATGGCGATTCGGGCCTTCGGCCCGCGGTGTCTGGTGGACCTGCTGTGTGCCCTGGAGTCGTCCGCGCCGCCGTCGCCGACGTCGGGACCTGCGGATGCGGAAGCGAGGGTGCGGCTTTCGGAGGAGCTATCGGCCGCAGCCAGGCGGCTGGCCGAGCTGTCCGATGCCCCAGCCGTGCACGCGGAAGACCCGCGGTTTCTGCGGATGCAGGCGATCGACGGCGAGGCGAAGACGGCCAAGGACCTGGCCGAGCGGTTCCTGGCCCGCACCCAGGACCCGCCTGACCCCGCCTACCTGGCCAAGGAGATCCGGCACCTGACCGAGCGCATCGAACAGCTCGGGCAGGGCACGATCGAAGAGGAGCTGATCCGCTTTTTCGCCTCGACCGCTGCCCCGCGGAACGCGGA